>Ga0315535_1002986_pt1 | contig 10531 bp, 7 predicted proteins | sample SalMarSW160220MG_2_FD_203092 | JGI IMG/M metagenome (GOLD analysis project Ga0315535, IMG submission 203092) | Salt marsh sediment microbial communities from the Plum Island Ecosystem LTER, Massachusetts, United States - Salt Marsh Sediment SW1602-20 ...
ACCGGCTTGTGGAGCCGCAGTGCGGCGTGGTCGATGACATTGAGGTCGGCCTTGTAGCCGACGGCGATGCGGCCCCGATCGCCCAGTCCGGCCACGCGGGCCGGCACCGAGGTCAGTTCGCGGACGGCCTCGGGCACCGTGAACCGGCCCGACTTGCGGTCGCGCGTCCAATGCGCCAGAAAATACGTCGAGTAGCTGGCGTCACAGATCATCCCGTAGTGGGCGCCGCCGTCACCCAGCCCGAGCACCACGTCGTCGCGGTGCAGCAGCTCGCCGACGGTGTCCAGCGAATGGTTCGCCAAGTTGGTTGTCGTAACCAATAACAAGGCGCGCCCGTCATCGTCGAGCAGCCGGTCGTAGGCCTCCACCATCGGATCCACTCCGCGGGCACGGGCGCGGGCCCCGATGGACGTCGCCGGGTCGGGCTCGTAGTTGGGGTTGTCTTCCAGGGGGAAGATCCAGTCCCACATCTGGGCCACGTACAGGATCGGATGCCCCTGGCCCGGCTTGTCGGCCAGGATGCGGGCGCGAACCTCGGGCTTGCGCATCTCGGCGACCCGCTCGGCCAGTGGCAGATGTGCGATTTCGCGGTAGCTCGGGTACAGCACGAATGGGTTGGCGCTCAGCCGCAACCCGATGATCAGCCCGATCGGGCGCGGCAGCAGCTGCGCGGTGATGTCGCCGCCTGCGGCGTTGGCCTTTTCGACCATGGTGATGGCGTCCTCCCACGTCGGGTCGCCCGAGTTGGCGACCACCAGTGTGAAGGTGACCGGCAGGCCGACGTCCTCGGCAACATCGAACACCGTCTGCAGCACGGGCTGGTACCCGCCGGCCGGAATGTCGGGCACGAATTGCAGCAGGCCGCCGCCGCCGTCGACGACCCCCCTGGCGATCTCTTCGATCTCCTCACGGGCCGCGTCGTAGCTCGGGATCGGCGAACCGCTTTCGGTCTTGTGAATCGTCAACCGTGACGACGCGAAGCCCAGCGCCCCGACCTCGACGGCCTCCTTGGCCAGCGCACGCATCCTGGCCAAGTCTGCGGGGGTGGCCGGCTCGCGGTCGGCGCCGCGCTGACCCATGACGTAGACCCGTAGCGGGGAATGCGGCAGGTAGGCGGCGACGTCGATATCACGCCGTCGCGACTCTATTGCGTCCAGGTATTCCGGGAAGGTTTCCCAAGTCCATGGCAAACCGTCGGTCATGACGACGCCGGGGATGTCCTCGACCCCGGCCATCACGTCGACGAGGACGTCGTGGTCTGCTTGGCGGCACGGCGCGAAGCCGACCCCGCAGTTGCCCATCACCACCGTGGTCACCCCGTGCGCTGACGACGGGGTCACGCGCTCCGACCAGATTGACTGGCCGTCGTAGTGCGTGTGCAGGTCCACGAAGCCGGGCGTGACCAGCAGCCCGGTGGCGTCGATCTCCCGCGTGGCGGTATCGCCGTTCACCGAGCCTTCTCGTGGCCCGACGGCCGCAATGACGCCGTCTCGCACCGCGACGTCGCCGACGTACGGCTCACCTCCCAGCCCGTCGACGATGGTGCCATTGCGGATGATGAGGTCGTAGATCACCTAAACAATCTACGACCGAGCCCGCGGGTCGTGCCAGGATCAACCGCTGCCCGTAATGTCGCGGTATGGCCAGCGCCGACGATGCCGCCCAAGAAATCCTGCGCGACGCGTTCACCCGATTGATCGAACACGTCGACGACCTCACCGATGGATTGACCGACGAGGTGTCGGGCTTTCGGCCCACCCCCAACGCCAACAGCATTGCCTGGTTGATCTGGCACAGCGCACGGGTGCAGGACATTCAGCTGGCGCACGTGGCCGGCGTCGAGCAGGTCTGGACCCGCGACGGCTGGGTGGACCGCTTCGGGCTGGATCTGCCGCGCAACGACACCGGCTACGGCCACGGCCCCGCCGAGGTGGCGAAGGTGCATGCACCCGCGGACCTGCTGTCGGGCTACTACCACGCGGTGCACAAGCTCACCCTGGAATACCTCGCCAGCGTGACGGCCGACGAGTTGTGCCGCGTCGTGGACACCAATTGGGATCCGCCGGTGACCGCCAGCGCGCGGTTGGTCAGCATCATCGATGACTGCGCCCAGCACCTCGGGCAAGCCGCTTACGTGCGGGGGATTCAGTAGGTTCGCCGGCGTGCGATTCGCGGCTGCGCTGTCCAGGGTGGTGTTGTGGCTGGCAACCACGGTTGCGCTGGCGGTGGCAATCCCGGCGGGGTGGACCCAGCTGCACGTCGTCGACGCCGACGGCTACGCCGCGATGGCCCGGGAAGCGGCCTTCGATCCGGCTCTGCAGTCCGCCATGGCGGCCGAGCTGACCACCCGGGCGATGGCGCTCATCGCCGCGCACGGTGGGGGACGCCAGCCGGTCGGCGGCGCGAAGGTGCACGAGGCCGCCGCCGCGTTCACGGCCGGGCCGGAGTTTCCGCCGCTGTTCGCCCAGGCGAACCGGGCGGCGCACGGGTGGTTGTTCACCGACGAGCGCTCCGGCCAGAACGCCGGCCAGTGGGTGGTCGACGTGGCCCCGATGCTCAACGACGGCTCGCTGCGGCAAGTGCTGACCAGCTACCACGTGCCGATACCCGCGAGTCTCACCGTGCCCATTACGGTTTCGGTGCCGCAGCCGTTGCGGCAGGGACAGCTGCACCCCCTTGCCCGGTGGGGTCCCTGGGTGACTGTCGGTGCGATCGCGCTCAGCGGTGTCTGCGCCGCGCTGACCCTGTTCGCGGCGCGCCGCCGCGGCAAGGCGCTGACCAGCCTCGGCGTCTCGGCGCTGCTCGTCGGCGGGGGAGGATGGGCGGCGATCGAAATCGGCGACGGCTACCTCAACCATGCGCTGAACCGCACTACCGGCGATATCCGCCGGATCGCCGAGGTGATGGTCGATCACGCCGAAGCGAGCCTGCATCAATGGCTCAACTCCACCCTGCTCGCGGGCATCGTTGTGGTGGGCTTCGGCGTCATCGTCGCGATCGTGGGCGGCCTGCGGCGCGGTGGGCCCGCCTAGGACACCACTGGTCCAGGCGATCAGGGCGGTGGCCGCACGCCCCGAATCCCACCCGCCGATGCCCACCGCACTCCGGCGCCAAACCCGCTCGGACGCGCCCAAACCGAACCGCCGAACCGGCAGCCGGCTAGCCGAACGTGAACGAGAAGACCTGCAGGCCCCGGCTGACCTGCAGGTCGAGCTGGGCGCGGTGTGCGACGTGATCGGTGACGAGCTGATGCAGCGTGGGTGGCCCGCCGATCGCTGTCGTGGCCGTCTGCTGGTCCCGGGTCACGGCGAGGGTGCCGGTGCCGCCGACGACAGCGTAGACATCCTTGGCGGTGTAGTTCAGCCGGATGGCGGCGTCGTCGCTGTCGGCGGTGGCGCCCTGGTCATCCAGCTTCCATCGGCCGCGCAGGGCAAATCTATTGTCGGCCAACCTCGCCGGATAGCTGAATGTCGCAGTGCCCGAGCGGTATTCGCCATCACCGCCATAGTTCACCGTCTTGTCGACCCCCAGGTAGGTCTCGGGTGTCAGCCGGGTACGCGGGGTGGTGTCGACCGAATGGGCGGGCGCGGGCAGCGCAATGTTCGGATCAGCGCTCAGCAGCAGTTCGCGGATCAGTTTTTCGGTACCGTCGTAGTCGCCTTCGCCGAATTTGGTGTGCCGCACGGTTCCGTTCGCATCGATCAGATACTCGGCCGGCCAGTACAGGTTCTGGTAGTTGTTCCACGTCGTGTAGTCGTTGTCCAGCGCAATGGGATAGGTGATGTGCAGCGCGGCGGCGCCACTCGCAACGTTGCCGGCGACCCGCTCAAAGGCGTACTCGGGGGTGTGCACCCCGATGACGACCAACCCGCCTTTATAGCGGTCATACCAATCGACTACGTGCGGGATGGCGCGCTGGCAGTTGATACAGGAATACGCCCAGAAGTCGATCAAGACGACCTTGCCCCGCAAAGACGCTAAGTCGATCGCTTCGCCGCCGGGGGTGTTGAGCCACTGGGTGATTCCGCTGACGGCCGGCGCCGGTCCACACAGTTGGAGCCGGTCGGCGCCGTCGGCGCAGTCGGCCAGTCGCCCCCTCGAGATGTCACCGTCGCCGCTGCCCAAATTCAGCTGGTGCCGAATTTCGTTGGTGCCCAGCCCTTTCTGCATGGCCGCCGGGTAGTCGGGGACAGCGCGTTGCAGCATCGCCGGCAGGTTGAACACCAGCGCCACGGCCAGCACGATCATCGTGATTCCGCCGGCGATCCGGATTACCCGCTGCCGTCGGCGGAAGGCTCCGACGCGCTCGGCGACGCCCCGTCCGGCCAGCGCGAAAACCAGCAGCGGCAACGCCGTACCGACCGCGAACGTCGCGGTCAACACGAGCGTCGGCAAGCCGACGGACGCGGTGCCGCCGGCGACCACGATGGCGGCCAGCACTGGTCCCGCGCACGGCACATACAGCGCGCCCAGGGTGAGGCCCAGGCCGAAACCGCATCTGGCAGAGCTGGTTTGACTTCCGGCAAAACCTTGCGGGATACGGGCGAACGGCCGTTCGATCAGGTGTTGCAGCGGCGGAAAAATCAACCCGAGACCAATCAGGGTGAGCGCCACCAGAGCGGCCCAGCGGATCGCGTCCTGCGGCAGGTGTAGCGCCGACAACAGGGCCGAGCCGGTCAGGGTCACCACGCTGAAGCTGCAGACCAGGCCCGCGATCACCAGATACGGTCGGGCGGCGCGGGAGCCGTCCCGAGTGCTATCCAGGCCGGAAAAGAAGACCACCGGAAGCACCGGCAGAATGCACGGCGAAATGCCGGTGATCAGGCCGCCGAGAAATCCGATGAGCGCGACTGTGCCCACGGCTGCTACCGGAAAGGGCCGGCTGGACGCGCCGCCCAAGCATTACGGCAGATGCCAATCATGATTTCAACTTTCCCCGCGGACTTGCGGCACCGCAAATCACGCGCTGTGCGTTATACAAATCACGCGCTGTGCGTTATCCTCTGCCGGTGGCGCAATTAGCTTTTCAACGCGCCCGCACCGAGGAAAACAAGCGCCAACGTGCGGCGGCACTCGTGGAAGCCGCACGCTCACTGGCACTAGAAGCCGGCGTTGCCTCGGTTACCTTGACCGCCGTCGCCAACCGCGCCGGCATTCACTACTCGGCAGTTCGCCGATACTTCACCTCGCACAAAGAGGTTCTGTTGAACCTCGCCGCCGAGGGGTGGGTGCGGTGGTCGGAGACGGTGTGCGAGCAACTCGATGCCCCGGGTCCCATGTCGCCGAAGAGGGTGGCCGAGACATTGGCCAACGGGCTGGTGGCCGACCCGCTGTTTTGTGATCTGCTCGCCAACCTGCACCTGCATCTCGAGCACGAGGTGGACATCGAGAAGGTTGTCGGTATCAGGCGGACCATCTCCGCGGCCGCGATCGCAATTGCCGACGCGATCGAGCGCGCGTTGCCGGAGCTCGGCAGGTCCGGCGCCCGTGACATAGTGATCGCCGCCTATTCCCTGGCGGCCGCTTTCTGGCACATTGCCAACCCTCCCGAGCGGCTGACCGACGCCTATGCCGACGAGCCGGAAGTGTTGCCACCCGAGTGGAACATCGAGTTCGCGTCCGCCCTCACCCGGGTGCTCACGGCAACCTGCGTCGGGCTGGTGTCGGGATCGTCATGAACAAGAAAGGAGACCGGGGCGCTGTGGCTTGGCGAACTGCAACCGGCGACAACGATGCCGAGCTTTCTGAACGTTCGGCAACCGACCAGACCACGCCCCCATCCGCCGAGGCGTCGGAAGCGTCGCGCGAGACACGGTCGAACGGGCGCAGTGGCGCAGGGTCGGCGAAAGGCGAACGGACGGGGAAGAGTCCGGTTGCCGCCTTGGCGAGGAAAGTGTGGATCGCTCTGGTCATCGCGGTTGTAGTCACGGTAGCGGCGTTTGCCGTCCACCGGCTGCGCGGCGTCTTCGGCTCGCACGACAACAGTGGGATCTCCAGCGGTGTTCCCGAGGAGATCAAGCCGTTCAATCCCAAGCACGTGGTTTACGAGGTTTTTGGCCCGCCCGGGACGGTGGCGAACATCAACTACCTGGACATCAACGCCACGCCGCAGCGGGCAAGCAACGTGACGTTGCCCTGGACGCTCTCGGTCACCACGACGCTTCCCTCGGTGAGCGTCAACGTGGTGGCGCAGGGCGACAGCAACCAGATCGGCTGCCGCATCATCGTGAACGACGTCGTCAAGGCCGAAAGGTCGGTGACCGGAGTGGACGCTCAAACCTTCTGCATAGTGAAGTCCGCATGACCGACAACCAACCCGCAGGGCTACCGCACATGCCGCTTTTCGCGCGGTCGGTGCACAAGCTCGCGGTGCCGATCGTCGTGTTCTGGGTGGGACTTGTCGTTGCCCTCAGCGTCTTCGTCCCGCCACTGGACGTGGTGGCCAAGCAACATCAGGTGTCGATGAGCCCCCAACAGGCGCCGTCGATGCACGCGATGAAGCGCGTCGGCAAGGTGTTCAACGAATTCAGTACTGACACCTCGGTCATGATCCTGCTCGAGGGTGACCATCCGCTCGGCGATGCCGCCCACCATTTCTACGACCAGATCGTGCGCAAGCTCGAGGCGGACAAGACGCACGTCCAGCACGTCCAGGACTTCTGGGGAGATCCGCTGACGGCGGCGGGCTCGCAGAGCACCGACGGCAAGGCCGCCTACGTGCAGGTGTATCTGGCCGGAAACATGGGCGAGAGCCTGGCCAGCGAGTCCGTCGAGGCGGTCCGCAAGATCGTGGACGGCATGCCACCGCCGCCGGGGGTCAAGGCCTATGTCACGGGCCAGGGGGCACTGATCGCCGATCAGACCCACGCCGGCGACAAAAGCGTCCAAAAGGTCACGATGATCACCTTCGTGGTGATCATCCTGATGCTGCTCTGGGTATACCGCTCGATCGTCACGGTTCTCGCCACCATGTTCATGGTGGTCATCGAATTGATGGCGGCCCGGGCGACCATCGCCGTGCTGGCCCACAACAACGTGATGGGATTGTCGACCTTCGCGGTGAACATCCTGGTGCTGCTGGCCATTGCCGCGTCGACGGACTATGCGATCTTCATCTTCGGTCGATATCAAGAGGCGCGCTCGCGGGGCGAGGACCGCGAAAGAGCGTTTTACACCATGTTCCACGGAACCGCGCATGTCGTACTGGGCTCCGGCCTGACCATTGCCGGCGCGATGTACTGCCTGAGCTTCACCCGCCTTCCGTATTTCCAGTCGCTGGGGATTCCGTGCGCCGTGGGGATGCTGGTCGCCGTCATCGCTGCGCTCACCCTGGGCCCGGCGGTGCTCACGGTCGGAAGTCACTTCAAGCTGTTCGATCCCAAGCGGGCGATGCGGACCCGGGGATGGCGGCGGGTCGGCACCGCGATCGTGCGCTGGCCCGGGCCGATCCTGGCGGTATCCGTCGCGATCGCCCTCATCGGGCTGCTCGCCCTGCCCGGCTACAAAACCAACTACGACAATCGGTTGTACCTGCCCAAGAGCGTCCCCGCGAACGTCGGATACATTGCCGCCGAGCGCCATTTCCCGTCCTCCCGGTTGAATCCGGAACTGCTGATGATCGAGACCGATCACGATCTGCGCAATCCGGCCGGCATGCTGGTGATCGACCGAATCGCCAAGGGTGTGTTCCACACCCCGGGCATCGCGCGTGTCCAGGCGATCACCAGACCGTTGGGCACCCCGATCGAGCACACATCGATCCCGTTCCAGATCAGCATGCAGAACACGACGCAGGTCGAGAACCAGCAGTACATGCACAAACGCATGGACGACATGCTCAAGCAGGCGGACGCGATGCAGCAATCCATCGACACCATGCAGCGCATGTACAACATCACGGCGCAGTTGGTCGCCACCACTCACCACATGACGGGCCTGACGCACGACATGACGGCCATCACCAAGGAATTGCGGGACAACATCGAGAATTTCGATGACTTCTTCCGTCCGATTCGCAGCTACTTCTATTGGGAAAGGCACTGCTTCGACATTCCCGTCTGCTGGGCGCTGAGGTCGATCTTCGACACGCTCGACGGTATCGATGAGCTCACCGACAAGCTCACCGAACTTTCCGCGGACTTGGACAAGATGGACGTCCTGATGCCGCAGATGCTGGCCCAGATGCCGCCGATGATCGCGACCATGACGACGATGAAGACGATGATGCTGACCATGCACAGCTCGATGTCGTCGCTGTACGACCAGATGGACGTGATGAGCCAGAACTCGACCGCCATGGGCAAGGCGTTCGATGCGGCCCACAACGACGACTCGTTCTACATTCCGCCGGAGGTCTTCGACAACCCGGATTTCAAGCGGGGCCTGAAAATGTTCTTGTCGCCCGACGGTCACGCCGCCCGCTTCATAATCTCCCATGAGGGAGACCCGGCCTCTCCCGAAGGCATCTCACACATCGATCCGATCAAGAACGCGGCCAAGGAAGCGATCAAGGGTACTCCGCTGGAGGGCGCCAAGATCTGGGTTGCCGGCACCGCCGCGGTCTACAAGGACATGGCCGAGGGCGCCAAATACGACCTGATGATCGCGGGAATAGCCGCCGCCAGCCTGATCTTGATCATCATGCTGATCATCACCCGCAGTCTGGTCGCCGCGGTCGTCATCGTGGGCACGGTGCTGATTTCGTTGGGTGCGTCGTTCGGGCTCTCCGTGCTGGTGTGGCAGGACATCATCGGCTTCAACCTGCACTGGATGGTGCTGGCGATGTCCGTCATCCTGCTGTTGGCGGTGGGGTCCGATTACAACCTGTTGTTGGTTTCCCGTTTCAAGGAGGAAATCGGTGCCGGACTGAAGACCGGAATCGTCCGTTCGATGGCCGGCACCGGCTCGGTGGTGACGTCGGCGGGTCTGGTGTTCGCCTTCACGATGGCATCGTTCATCTTCAGCGACTTGAAGGTCACCGGACAGGTCGGCACCACCATCGCTCTGGGTCTGTTGTTCGACACCCTGATCGTGCGCTCGTTCATGATGCCGTCGGTGGCGGCGCTGCTGGGGCGCTGGTTCTGGTGGCCGCAGCAGGTACGCACCCGCCCCGCCAGCCAGCTGCTGCGGCCCTACGGGCCGCGTCCGCTGGTGCGTACCTATCTGCTGCCCCGGGAGGACGACCGGGTCGACACTGATCGGTTCCCGGCGGCCTCGCCGCATTACTGAGCGGCGACGGCGGTCAGAACTGGTTTGTGGCCGCGAAGGCCGCGAAGGTGAAGTCGGCGATCGCCGGCGGTTACGCCCAGTGCCAGACCGACATGTCGCCGGCCGGGTATTGGTTGCACACGTCGGTGGCCTTGGCGACGACGCCCTTGTTGTTGAAGAAGATCTTCATGTGGTTGCGCCAGGCGAACCAGAGCGGGTCGCCGTTATAGAAGTTCTCCGAGTACTCCCGGCGCTCCACCGGCGTCATCGAATAAAACCAGTGCGCCTTGTCGATCGTCGCCTGCTGTACGTCCGGGTGGTTGTTGAAGTCGATCATGTAGCGCTGGTAGTAGACCGGGCTGGTGTCCCGGGTGGCCGCCAGTATCTGCTCGGCGTCGCACGTGGTGTTGATCATCCGGCGTGGGATCGGGAAGTCCTCGGTGGAATCGGCCACCGCGGTCTGCGGGAAAACTGCAGCTGAAATGCCGAGAGCGAGAAACATGGCGCCTGCACGCAGGCCGGTACGCAGCCGAGACATAGTTGTTACGGTAGCATTCTTCGCGCTTCGGCGTTCGGGTTCCTAGCGCATCTGACTAACCATCGCTATCAGGGACGATGACGTGCGTGGGATCGGGCCGCAGCTCCGGCGGAGCCTGGCTGTAGTCGCCGAACGGACCGTCGCGGCGCTCGACGGCCGCGCGCACGCCCTGCGTCTCGGCGATCTTAATGAACTCGAGCGCGTCCGGGGTGTTGCGCATCAGGCCGTCCAGGATGACGCCCAGCGTCTGGGTGGACGCCAGGCCCATGTTCTCGTAGGCCTGGTTGACGATCAGCTTCTGCGCCCGCAGCTGCGACAACGGAATCTGCGCCAGCTCTGCGGCGATCTCGGCGACCCGCGCCTCGAGACGCTCGAACGGCACCGCCTCGTTGATCAGTTCGACCTCGGCGGCCTGCACCCCGGTCAGCGGACGGCCGGTCAGCGAGTGCCACTTAACCCTGGCCAGGCTCAGCCGGTAGAGCCACATGCCGGTCAGATACGCCCCCCACATCCGGCTGTACGGCGTGCCGATCACGGCGTCCTCGCTGGCGATCACCAGGTCCGCGCACAACGCGTAGTCGCTGGCCCCGCCGACACACCAGCCGTGCAGCTGGGCGATGACCGGTTTGGACGCCCGCCAGATCGCCATGAATTTCTGGCCCGGTGCGATCTCGCGGGCGGAGACCATCGCGAAGTCCTTGCCCGGGTCCCATCGGCCGTCGGTCATCATGCCTTCGCCCCAGTGCTGGAAGCCGCCACTGAAGTCGTATCCGGCCGAGAACGCGC
>Ga0315535_1002987_pt1 | contig 10530 bp, 8 predicted proteins | sample SalMarSW160220MG_2_FD_203092 | JGI IMG/M metagenome (GOLD analysis project Ga0315535, IMG submission 203092) | Salt marsh sediment microbial communities from the Plum Island Ecosystem LTER, Massachusetts, United States - Salt Marsh Sediment SW1602-20 ...
GAGCTGCCGGCGGTGCAGCCGGGGAGCGGCTTTGCCTTCACCCTGAAGGTGACGACATGGCCGGAGGTCAAGCTCAAGGATTTGGGCAAGCTGCAGTTCACCGAGACCGTGGTTGAGGCGGGCGATGCCGATGTCGAGGCGGTGGTCGAACGCCTGATGACGTCGCAGGTGCGCTACGAGTCCGCCGAGGGGCGTGCCGCCGAGCAGGGAGACAGGCTGGAGATCGATTTCGTCGGCTATATCGATGGCGAGGCCTTCGAGGGGGGCAAGGGCGAGAACGTGGCCCTGGTTCTGGGTGAAGGGCGCTTCATCCCCGGATTCGAGGATGGGTTGATGGGAGCGAAGTCCGGTGAAACGCGAGAGATCGGCGTGACCTTCCCGACCGACTATCAGGCGGCGAACCTGGCTGGCAAGGCCGCCCGTTTCGAGGTGGTGGTGCGCACCGTGGCCCGGTCCGTACCGCCCAAGGATCAGGACGACCTGGCCACCCTGGTCGGTTTTGCCGATGCCGCGGCATTGCGCGCCGATATCCGCCAGCGGTTACAGAAGGAGGCGAGTGACGCCGGTTATTCCGAGACCCGTCAGGCGGCGCTGAATGCCCTGCTGGATGCCAACGAGGTAGAGATTCCGGAGGCGCTGGTGCGCGAGGATGTACGCCAGACCACCCTGCGCGTGGCCCAGAACATGCGGCAACAGGGCATGCAGCCGGACAAGGAGATGTTCGAGGATCCGGAGTTCCGGAAGGAGGTACGGGGGCGTGCCGAACGCGGACTCAAATTGTCGATTTTGCTACAAGGTGTCAGAACCGAAGCCGGGATCGAGGTGGTAGAGGACGATGTCGAGGCGGAACTCGATGCGCAGGCCAAGCAGTATCCAGACGAGCAGCACGAGGAGTTCAAGCGCTGGATGCGCGGACAACCCGAGCGCATGCAGGAGTTGGCCGATCAATTGCTTGAACGCAAATGCATTGCCTATATAGTAAACAAAGCCAAGACCAGGAAGCAGGCCAAGGGCCTGTCCGATTGGCAGGCCGAGCAGGAACAGGGCCAGGAGAACTGAATATGAATCTCATCCCCATGGTCGTCGAGCGCACGTCGCGCGGTGAGCGCTCCTACGATATCTATTCGCGTTTGCTCAAGGAGCGCATCGTGTTCATGAGCGGGCCGGTTGACGACCATATGGCCAACCTGATCACGGCCCAGCTGCTGTTTCTGGAAGCGGAAGGTCCGGACAAGGACATCTACATGTATGTCAACAGCCCCGGCGGCCTGGTGACGGCAGGGCTGGCCATCTACGATACGATGCAGTACATCCGCTGCGATGTGTCGACCCTGTGTGTCGGGCAGGCGGCGAGCATGGGGGCGCATCTGCTGGCATCCGGAGCCGCCGGCAAGCGGTTCGCATTGCCGAACGCCCGCATCATGATCCATCAGCCGCTGGGAGGATTCCAGGGGCAGGCGACGGATATCGAGATCCATGCCCGGGAGATTCTCAAGCTCAAGGACCGCATGAATGAGATGATGGCCAAGCATACCGGCCAGAAGGTGGAGAAGATCGCCGAGGACGTGGAGCGCGATTATTTCTTGACGGCTGAAGAAGCACGGGACTACGGTTTGATCGATAAAGTGCTGGCATCGCGTGAACCCGAGAAGGGATCGGATGCAGCCGGAGGTAAGGATGGCCACCACCGGAAATAAGGGCGGAGATACCACACTGTATTGCTCGTTCTGTGGCAAGAGCCAGCATGACGTCAAAAAGCTGATCGCCGGACCGACCGTATTCATCTGCGACGAATGCATCGAGCTGTGCAACGAGATCATCGTCGAGGAGCTTTCCGGCAAGGAGGCCAAACCCAAGCGCGATGCCGGCGGCCTGCCCAAGCCAGCCGAGATCAAGGCCTATCTCGACGATTATGTGATCGGGCAGGAGTCCAGCAAGCGCCTGCTGTCGGTGGCGGTGTACAACCATTACAAGCGCATCGGCCACAATGAAAACAACGAAATCGAGATCAGCAAGAGTAATGTGCTGCTGCTGGGCCCGACCGGCAGTGGCAAGACCCTGCTGGCCCAGACGCTGGCCAAGGTGTTCGATGTGCCGTTTGTCATGGCCGATGCCACGACGCTGACCGAGGCCGGTTACGTCGGCGAGGATGTCGAGAACATCATCCTGAAGCTGCTGCAGGCGGCCGACTACGATGTGGCCAAGGCCCAGCGGGGCATCATCTACATCGACGAGGTGGACAAGCTGTCGCGCAAATCGGAATCGCCGTCCATTACCCGGGATGTATCCGGCGAGGGCGTGCAGCAGGCCCTGCTGAAGCTGATCGAGGGTACGGTGGCCTCGGTGCCGCCCCAGGGTGGGCGCAAGCATCCGCAGCAGGAATTCCTGCAGGTGGATACGACGAATATCCTGTTTATCCTCGGCGGTGCCTTTGACGGCCTAGACAAGATCATCGAGGCGCGCATCAATCGCCGTTCCATCGGCTTCGGTGCCCACGTCGGTGACGATGCCAAGGATATCGGCTCGTTGTTGCGGCAGGTGGAACCGGACGATCTGATCCGCTACGGGCTGATTCCCGAGTTGGTCGGCCGCCTGCCGGCGGTGGCCACGTTGGAGCAGCTGGACCGGGCCGCCCTGCTGCGCATCCTGATGGAGCCCAAGAATGCGCTGGTCAAGCAGTTCCAGGCCCTGTTGTCCTACGATGACGTGGAATTGGCGTTCACCGATGACGCGCTTGAGGCGATCGCGGACAAGGCGATCGCCCGCAAGACCGGCGCCCGTGGATTGCGGGCGATCATGGAATCGGTGATGCTCGATGTCATGTACGATATCCCGACCCTGGGGACGGTGGAGAAGTGCGTGATCAATCGCGATGTTGTGGAAGGGCTTGGCAAGCCAGTGTTGGTCTATCGCGGAGACGAATCGCCGGCCCGCTCCGGAACAGGGAACTGATCCCGCACCCGGCAACGGCGCTCTTTCCTTTTTCTGCACCAACAGGCATGATAAATATGTACGGCAAAGGGCCCGGTGCCCGGCCGTCGAGGAGTAGCAATTGGCTGAGTGGGATGCAAAGTCTTCCGAGAACATGATGGACGCAAGCGAACAGACGGGCGTGCTGCCGGTGCTGCCGTTGCGTGATATCGTGGTTTTTCCGCATATGATCGTGCCGCTGTTCGTCGGTCGGGATAAGTCCGTACGCGCGCTCGAGGACGTGATGCGCGAAGGCAAGAGAATCCTGCTGCTGGCCCAGAAGGATGCCGCCGTCGATGATCCGGCCGCTGCCGATCTGTACAATGTCGGCACCATCGGCAACATCCTGCAGTTGCTGAAGCTGCCGGATGGCACGATCAAGGTGCTGGTCGAGGGCGGCGTGCGGGTGGCCGTTGATGATATCCATGAGGATGCCGACTTTCTGCGCGGGCATTACGGGGTGATGTCGGCGACGCAGGAGAATCAGCGAGAGCAGGATGCAGTGGCCCGCGCTCTGGTACAGCAGTTCGAAGGCTATATCAAACTGAACAAGAAGATTCCGTCCGAAGTGATGGTGTCGATATCGGCGGTCGAGGACAACGGCAAGCTGGCGGATACCGTGGCCGCTCATCTGAACCTGAAGCTCGAGGAGAAGCAGGAGCTGCTGGAGATTCCGTCGGCGATGCAGAGGCTCGAGCGCCTGTATGCATATCTCGAGGATGAGATCGAGATGCTGCAGGTGGACAAGCGCATCCGCACACGTGTCAAAAGGCAGATGGAGAAGAGCCAGCGCGAGTATTATCTGTCCGAGCAGGTGAAGGCGATTCAGAAGGAGCTCGGTGAGGAGGATGGCCAGGCGGAACTGGATCGTATGGCCGAACGCATCGAGAAGGCGGGCCTGAGTGCCGAGGCCAAGGCCAAGGCGCAGACCGAACTGAAACGCCTGCGCATGATGCCCGGCATGAGCGCCGAGGCCACGGTCGTGCGTACCTATCTGGAATGGATGCTCGATTTGCCTTGGAACAAGCGCAGTCGTATGAGCCGCGACATCAGTGTGGCCGAGAAGGTGCTCGATCAGGATCATTTCGGTCTGGAGAAGGTCAAGGAGCGCATCCTTGAGCATCTGGCCGTGCTGCAACTGGTGCGCAAGATGAAGGGCCCGATCCTGTGCTTTGTCGGCGCACCGGGCGTCGGCAAGACCTCGCTGGCCCGCTCCATCGCCCGTGCCACCAAGCGCAAATTCGTGCGCATGAGCCTCGGCGGCGTGCGCGACGAGGCCGAGATTCGCGGGCATCGCCGCACCTATATCGGTTCCATGCCGGGCAAGGTGATCCAGGCGATGAAGAAGGCAGGGACGAAAAACCCGCTGATCCTGCTCGATGAAATCGACAAGCTGGGCGCGGATTTCCGCGGTGATCCGTCGGCGGCCCTGCTTGAGGTGCTGGATCCGGAGCAGAACCATACGTTCAACGATCATTACCTGGAGGTGGACTACGATCTGTCCGAGGTCATGTTCATTACCACCGCGAACACCCTGAGCATTCCCGCGCCGCTGCTCGATCGCATGGAGATCATTCGCATTCCCGGATATACCGAGTCCGAGAAGCTGGCGATCGCCAAGCAGCATCTGCTGCCGAAGCAGTTGGGCGAGCACGGTCTGAAATCCGGGCAGCTGACACTGGATGACGATGCGCTGCTGGAGATCATCCGCTACTACACCCGTGAGGCCGGCGTGCGCGGCCTGGACCGCATGCTGGCCAAGCTGTGCCGAAAGGTGGCGCGCAAGCTGGTGCAATCCGAGAACAAGGACGGCATCACCATCTCCGGCAGGGATATCGAGACGTACCTCGGCGTGCGCCAGTATCGTTTCGGCATGGCCGAGGAGGACGACCAGATTGGCGTCGTGACCGGTCTGGCCTGGACAGAGGTCGGTGGTGAATTGCTGCAGATCGAGACCGGCCTGATGCCAGGCAAGGGCAAGCTGACCGTGACTGGCCAGCTGGGTGAGGTGATGCAGGAGTCGATCCAGGCTGCGTTCAGCTATGTGCGTTCCCGTGCCACCCGCCTGGGACTGAAGCCTGATTTTTATCAGAGCGTGGATGTGCACGTGCATGTGCCGGAAGGCGCCATTCCCAAGGATGGCCCCTCAGCCGGCCTGGCCATGGCCACCTCCATCGTATCGGCCCTGACGGGCATTCCCGTCAAACGCAATGTGTGCATGACCGGGGAGATCACCCTGCGCGGCAAGGCCTTGCCGATCGGAGGCCTGAAGGAAAAGCTGCTGGCTGCCTTGCGCGGCGGCCTGACCGACGTGTTGATCCCGGAGGAAAACCTTAAGGACTTGAAGGATATTCAGGAGAATGTACTCAAAGAACTGAATATCCACAGCGTCTCCCACATGGATGAGGTTCTCAAATATGCCTTGACTCGTATTCCGGAGGGCATGAGGATGGCTGCTGATTATGTGCCGGAATTGATTCAGGGTATTTACTTGGACGAGGGGGCTGCGGGGTCCCAGAAAGCACATTAAAATATAGAAAAAACGTTGACAGGAGATGGGGACGGTTGTTTATATTTCGACCCATCGAACGCAGCTTGCGGGAGGAAAAATGAACAAAGCAGATTTGGTGAATCATGTGGCTGCCGAGGCTGGTCTGACCAAGACCGCGGCTGGCGCTGCCGTCGAGGCTGTACTGGGTGGAATCACGGGCGCCATGCAGAAGGGCGACGCGGTAAGCCTGGTTGGCTTCGGTACTTTCTCAGTGGCTGAGCGTGCCGCACGTACGGCTCGCAATCCGCGTACCGGCCAGACCATCCATGTGGGTGCCTCCAAGGCTCCGAAATTCAAGGCTGGCAAGGCCCTGAAGGACGCAGTAAAGTAACATCTTCATACGGCTAGGGGTTATCAGGGGCCCCTGCTGCACTTACGGCAACAAGGGCTTGACCGAGCCCTTGTTCCTTTTCCGGGGGCGAATAGCTCAGCTGGGAGAGCGGCGGCCTTACAAGCCGTAGGTCACAGGTTCGATCCCTGTTTCGCCCACCACGGAGCGGTAGTTCAGTCGGTTAGAATGCCGGCCTGTCACGCCGGAGGTCGCGGGTTCGAGTCCCGTCCGCTCCGCCACCCTGCGAGGGACTGTTTCGGCAGTCCCTGTTTTTGTTTGTGCATCCCGGTTATCCTTGTCCGACGATCGAAGGTGGCGTAGGGGAGGGGAACATGCCGACGACATTGAATCATATTGCCAGCCAGGGCGGTAACGGGGCGGTGATGATGCCGATCATCCAGGGCGTGGGCCGTGCGGCGACGGAGATCAGCGCCCTGTTGCGCGGTGCGGTGTTCCGCGGGGCATTGGGCGCCGCGGGCGGCGCCAATGTGCAGGGAGAGCAGCAGCAGAAACTCGATGTGCTGTCGGATGAAATCTTCCTCGGCGAGATGCGTTCGACCGGCGATGTGTGCGCCGTCGGCTCCGAGGAGCAGGAATCGCTGCAGGTGATCGACGAATATGCCGATGCGGACTGGCTGGTGCTGGTCGATCCCCTGGACGGCTCGTCCAACCTGGATGTCGATGGGCCGGTCGGCACCATCTTCTCAGTGGTGCGCCGCAAGTCACCGAAGACCAGCCGCCCCAACGAGGCCGATACGCTGCAAAGCGGGCGTCATGTGGCCGCCGCCGGCTACGTGCTGTATGGGCCGGCGACCATGCTTGTGATGTCGGTCGGTGCCGGCGTGCACGGCTATACCTTTCATCCGGCCACGGCGCGTTTCGAGCTGAGCCATCCGGACATCCGCATTCCTCAGAAGGGCGGCTATTATTCGGTCAACGAGGCCAATGCCTCGCAATGGCTGCATGGTGTCGATATCCAGCTTGAGGTGATGAAACAGCGGACCGGGCTGGGCATGCGCTATGTTGGAGCCATGGTGGCCGATATCCACCGGACCCTGCTCAAGGGCGGCGTCTTTCTCTATCCGGCCGACAAGAAGAATGAGAGCGGTAAGCTGAGACTGTTGTACGAGGCGATCCCGATGGGCTTCTTGATGGAGCAGGCCGGAGGCAAGGCCTGGGCCCTGGATGGGCCGGTGCTTGATGTGCAGCCCGAGGGGCTGCATCAGCGGGTGCCGGTGTTTCTCGGCGCCACCTCGGCCGTGGATTCGCTGATCGGATAACGGATGGCACCTGCCGACGACTTCCGGACGCATTACCTGCGTGAGGCGGGCATCTGCCCGCCACTGGCCCGAATGGGTGCGCCGACAGCAAATCTTGATTCGGCAATAGGCATGGCTGCAGACGGTGCCGAAGTGGTGGGTCTCGAGGAACTGGCGGTTGCCGTCAGCCGCTGCCAATCCTGCGCACTGGCTGCCGGACGTACCCAGACCGTGTTCGGGGTCGGCAACCCCCATGCCCGGCTGCTGTTCGTGGGTGAAGCACCTGGGCGCGAAGAGGATTTGCGCGGCGAGCCTTTCGTCGGCCGGGCCGGCAAGCTGCTCGACCGCATGCTGGCCGCCATGGATCTCGATCGTTCCCAGGTCTATATCATGAATGTCGTCAAGTGCCGGCCACCGGAAAACCGCAATCCGGAGGCCGCCGAAATCTCGGCCTGTGCCCACTGGTTCGATGCCCAATGGCAGGCGATCTCACCACAGGTGGTCTGCCTGCTGGGCAAGGTGGCGGCCCAGAGCGTGCTCGGTAGCCAAGCATCGATGGCGTCCCTGCGCGGACGCTGGCATGAGAGCAGGGGAGCGAAGGTGCGTGCGACCTATCACCCGGCCTATCTGCTGCGATCGCCACAGCAAAAGGCACATGTGTGGCAGGATCTGCAGGAAATCGGCCGCGCCTGCCGGCAGGCGGCAAGCCAGCCCTTCCAACAAGACAAGAACTAGGCGGATTCCTCGTCGCTGGCTGGGCTTAGGCTGATGCGTACCTGCTGGATCCAGCCGCCACTCAGTTCCGTCACCTCAAGCCGCGCATCATCAACGGCCAGACAGACCGGACCGTCCGGTTGCTCCCCCAGCAGCTGCACGACCAGGCCGCCGATGGTGGTGGCCTCGTTTTTCGGCAGGTTGCACCCGATCTCGTCGTTGACCTCGTGGATGCTGACCATGCCCTCGGCCACCAGTGAGCCATCCGGTTTGTGCCACATGTCCGGCTGTTCCGGAATATCCCACTCATCGGTGATCTCACCGACGATTTCCTCGAGAATATCCTCCAGGGTGATCAGGCCATCGATATCCCCGAATTCGTCGACGACGATGGCCATGTGCTGACGGCGCGTCTGGAATTCGAACAGCATGTCCAGGGCACTCTTGGAGGACGGGATGAACATCGGCGTTTGCCAGATCACGGCCTGTGCCAGCGGGATGTCGCGGTTCTTCAGGCGCATCAGGTCCCTGAGGTGCACGATGCCGATCAGGTTGTCCGGTTCACCATGGTAGACCGGGTAGCGCGAATGCGGTTTTTCCAGGGCATAGGCCAGGCACTCGCCGACGTTGCGCTCGGCATCGATCAGGATCATGTTCTTCCGTGGGGCCATCAGCGCCCGCACATTGACCTCATGCAGGCGCAGGCTGCTGAGCAGCATCTGTTCGCGCGAGCTGTCCAGCTGGCCGCCCTTGGCGCCCAAGTCGATCAGAGTGGCGAGCTCCTGATGCGTGATGATGGGCTCGTGTTGGACCGGGATGCGGAAGACGCGGCGCATCACGCCGATCATGCCCATCAGCACCGCGATGACCGGTGACAGCAAGCGCTGAATCCAGAACAGGGTGGGAGCCACCTTGACGGAGACGGCCTCGGCATGGGCGACGGCGATGGCCTTGGGCAGGATCTCCGACACGATGAGCACGACCGTGGTCATCAGTACGGTGGCATAGATGATGCCGGCCTCTCCGAAATAGGCAACGAGCACGGCGGTGGCCAGCGAGGAAGCAGCGATATTGATGAAATTATTACCGAGCAGCACGGTGGCCAGCATTCGCTCGGGATGCTTGACCAGATCGAGCGCCCTTCTGGCTCCCCGCACCCGGTTCTCCTGCATGGTCTTCAGCCGCGGGCGGCGAGCCCGCGTCAGGGCCGTTTCCGAGCCGGAGAAAAAGGCCGACACCATCAGCAACAGAAACAGGATGCCGATGGAGACCGGGATGGATAGGAAGAATTCATTCATCGATGGTCGGAGGGATGCTCAGTGGTGGAGCCATGCCTTGATCATTTTGTCGCCGAAATAGGCCAGCAGCAGCAGCACATAGGCTGTGATGACCATGATCGCGGACTTGCGGCCGTGCATCGATGCCCGGCTGCGGCGGACCAGTGGTACCATGATGACGATCCAGGAAAAGATGGCGAGCATCACCTTGTGACTGACCAGACGAAAGTGGGAAAAGGCCTCCCACTGCCAGGCCAGACCGGTCAGGATGCTGATGCCGATCATCCAGGCCGCCAGGCGCAATTGCGCCATCATATGTGCCTCAATCTCGGTGATCGACGGCATGGCCTCGATCAGGGGGCTGATCGATTTGCGCTTCAGGGCCCGATCCAGTTGCCAGAGCATCACCGCATGCAGCGCCGACAGTGTCAGTACGGCATAGCCGCACAATGAGATCAGCATGTGGCCGGTTTCGAGCAGCGAGCGGGTCTGGATCCATTCCGTGGTCGCGTCGTGCGGCAGGAACGGAATCAGGAGCAGCGGGATGGCGATGACGGGCAACACGAACAGGCCCAGGCCGCCGTGACGGTGCCGAAGGGCGCCGACGAAATAGATGCCCTGCACCAGCAGCGTGGAAATGGCCACCGCCGTCGACAGCGTGAACAGGAAGCCGGTTGCGGTGAAGGATTCAAGCTTTATCCAGCCCCAGAACGTCAGCACCATGGAGACGGGCACCGCCGAGGCCACCATGATGTGGACGCGTTTGGCCAGCCATTCCGGCGTCAGGTGCCAGACATTGGCCCATAGCAAGACGGCGCTCAGCGCTGTCAGGATGCCGGCAAGCGTGAACAGGATGGACGATGTCATCGGAAGAACGAAATCGGTTACGCGTCAGGCGACAGGATGACTATGTGTCGGGGTACCCATGCCCCTTTTATATCCGATGCCGTGACAATCCGCAACGCCGCCTTTTGCCGGCCTGTGGTTGACGCTGGGCCAATGCCAGCCAAAATCGGCCCATGAAGATAGGTGTGCTGCTGCTGGCGGCCGGCAAGGGTGACCGGATGGGCGGCGACGTACCCAAGCAGTATCTGCTGGTGGATGGCAAACCGCTGCTGCTGCTGGCCCTCGAGAGCCTGGCGCGTGAGCCCAGATTCAGTGTCGTGCAGCCGGTAATCGCAGATGGAGACCGGCGCTATGCCGAAGCGGTGGGGCAGGCGCATTTTCCCTTTTGCCTGCTGCCCGCTGTCAGCGGAGGCAGGGAGCGCGCGGATTCCATGCGCAACGGCCTAGCGGCCCTGCCGGCCGATGTGGAATGGGTGGCTGTGCATGATGCCGCGCGGCCCATTCCCTCGCCGGCATTGCTCGCCAGGGTGCTCGATATGGCTGTCGCCCACGGCGCAGCCGTACCGGGGTTGGCGGTGCATG
>Ga0315535_1002989_pt1 | contig 10527 bp, 10 predicted proteins | sample SalMarSW160220MG_2_FD_203092 | JGI IMG/M metagenome (GOLD analysis project Ga0315535, IMG submission 203092) | Salt marsh sediment microbial communities from the Plum Island Ecosystem LTER, Massachusetts, United States - Salt Marsh Sediment SW1602-20 ...
TGGTTCCCACCAAGTTGTCCAAGGAGGAAGAGCGCACGTTGCGTGACTACGCCGAGCTTCGCGGAGATTCGGTCAAGTCGAAGCGGCGATTCCTCTGATGAGGCACGTTCCTCACCTCTACGTGCCATCACCGTGGAGTGGACCGGCACTCGCTCTCCACGATCGCTCGGAGCGTCATCTGCGCACGGTGCTGCGATTGGACGATGGCGCGACCCTCTCTTACACGGACGGCCTGGGGCATATCGGTGAAGGAGTCCTGGGCGCCGGGGTTCTCGTTCGAGGCAGTGAATCGTGCGTGCCGCCGCCGGTCGCGAGACTCACAGTGGCCGTTGCTCCGCCCCGGTCGAACGCCAGGGCGAGGTTTCTCGTCGAGAAGCTCGGTGAGCTCGGCGTCGACCGCCTCGTGTGGCTACGAACGGAGCGCACCAGCGGTCATCCACCTCGGGTCGACAAGGCGAGAGCGTGGGCGCAGGAGGCACTCGAGCAGTCGAGAGGCGCCTGGATGATGCACATCCGTGATTCGTCGGCCCGCATCGCCGATCTCGAAGGGACGGTCCTGGTCGCCGACCCGGACGGAGTGCCGCCGGTGCCGATCGCGTCGGACGGGACCCTTGTTGTCGGTCCCGAGGGTGGCCTCACCTTCGAAGAGCGGATCGGGACACTGGTATGTCTCGGGGAGAGGATCCTTCGCGTTGAGACGGCAGCCATCGTCGGAGCGGCCCTGCTCAAAAGAAACACCACGGAGAGGGGTGACAACCTGCAAATCAGCAGGTAGAGTGTCACTGTGAGTGGCGCGGCGTGGCTCCACTCGAGAGGGAGTTGGCTGATGACGGAGGCGAGCTACAACCAGGCCGTGGGTAGGCGATTGCGCGCGATTCGACGCCAGAAGCGACTTTCACTTCAGGACGTCGAGGAACTCTCGGCATACGAGTTCAAGGCATCGGTCCTCGGTGCCTACGAGCGGGGCGAGCGTGCGCTCTCGCTGCCGCGCATGCACAGGCTTGCGGCAGTGTATGGCGTGCCGGTCGAGCAACTTCTGCCGGAGGCGGGCCGTGTCGCGGCACCTTCGTGGCAGAGCGGCGGTATCACGATCGATCTCGAGAAGGTCGAGCATTCGGAGAGCGGCCAGATCATCGAGCGCTTTCTCCGCGCGATCCAACTGATGCGCCAGGACTTCAACGGGAAGGTCCTCACACTGCGGAGGAGTGACCTTCGTATCCTCGCCGGCCTTCTCGAGTCGGAAGACGACGTGGAGAGTGTCCTCACCGACCTCGGACTCGTGCCGGCAGATCAGTAGTCGGCACCAGCGCGCGATACGCTCTCTTTCGTGCCAACCGTCGCGCTCAGAACACTCGGCTGCCGATTGAATCAAGCCGAGAGCGATGAGATCCTCATTGCTCTCGCCGATCGAGGCATGGCCATCGACGAGATCAGCCCGGACATCGTCGTCGTCAACACGTGCACGGTGACTACGGAGGCCTCCTCTGCGTCACGCAAGCTCATCCGCCGTGCCGTCAGAGACCACCCCGAGTCGAGAGTCGTCGTGACAGGCTGCTACGCAGTTGCTCACGAGGATGAGGTGCGCGCCATGGCGGGAGTGAACGCCGTGCTGCCGCTGAAGGAGAGCCTTGCAGGGGTCGTCGCCGATCAGGTCGAGGCTGCCCCCGTTTCGTTCGAATTCGAGGGTCCCCGGCGGAACCTGAGGATTCAGTCGGGATGCGACGAGCAATGCACGTTCTGCGTCGTTCCCACGACCAGGGGGGCCGTCAGCAGCCGTCGGCTCGACGAGATCATCGTCCTTGCGACGCGCTTGGTCGCCTCGGGCACCACGGAGCTCATACTGAGCGGAGTACATCTCGGTACCTATGGGAGAGGCACGGGAGCAGGTCTCGTCGACCTGATCGAGGCGTTGTCCACGATCGGAGGTCTGGCTCGCATCCGTCTGTCCTCGATCGAAGCATCACATGTCGACGGGGCCTTGCTCGAGCACATGGCCTCCAACCCGAAGGTCTGCCGGCATCTCCATCTGCCACTCCAGACCGGAAGCGAGGAGACGTGGATGCGAATGCGACGGCCTGGGTCCCTGGGTGGTTTTCTCGCCGTCACGGACGCCGCCAGGGCGACCGTTCCCGGCATTGCGATCACCACGGACGTCATGGTGGGCTTCCCCGGGGAAGACGACACAGCGTTCGCTCAGACGCTCGAGGTGATCGACCGTGTCGGTTTCGAGAAGCTGCATGTATTTCGCTACTCGGCCCGGGAGGGAACGCCAGCAGCCGACTACCCGGGTCAGGTTGCACACGAGCTGCGCCGGCAACGCTCCAGGGCCGTGCGAGAGCTCGGTGACTCGATCAGGCGTCGCTGGCTCGACTCGCTCATCGGATCTCGAGTGTCAGTACTCGTCGAGAAGGCCACCACCTCCGGCCTGGTGGGGCACACAGACTCGTATGCTCTGGTGCGATTTGGAGGGACCGCCGATATGGTGGCGCGGGTTCGCGACGTCGAGCTGTCGTCGAGGAGTGGAGGGACGCTCGTTGGGACCGATGTCGAGTCCGGTTGGTAGTCTTCCGGCAAGACCAATGAACGACTGCCTCTTCTGCAAGATCGTCGAAGGCTCCATTCCGTCGACCGTGGTGGCCGAGACGGAGCGAGTGCTCGCCTTCGAGGACATCAATCCGGCAGCGCCGACGCACGTTCTGGTCATCCCGAAAGATCACGTCGCAGATTCGGCTGCCGACGTGACTCCCGAACGTGGCGACATCATCGCCGAGATCATCGGCGTTGCCCAGGGGATCGCACACGGCAGAGGCCTCGACGAGGGATGGCGGCTCGTGACCAACGTTGGACCGCGGGCGGGGCAGACGGTATTCCATCTTCACTTCCACCTGATGGGCGGCTGGGACCACGTGCCGCCCCTGTAGGGCAGGCGGGCTTCGGGCTTCGGTTCTCGGTTGTCAGTAGGAGGTGCCCTGCGGCCTCCCTGCGGCGCACGCGGCGTTCCCACCGATGACCGACAACCGCCAACCAATATCAGCGAAGCCATGGGGACGAAGTCCCCCCGGCACCCTATACTTGCGTGCCCATGCCTCTCGACGAGGATTCCTTGGTCACTGTTCCCGATGAGCGGTTGCGCGTTCCCTCCAATCACCTGATGCTCGAACTGGTGGGAGAGAGGGACACACATCTGCGCGCCCTGGAGGAGGCCTACCCGGACGTTCGCCTGATCGCGCGGGGAAACGAGTTCAAGATCAGTGGCGACCGCGCCGGCGAGGTGAGGACGGTGCTCGAGGAGCTCCTGATCCTCGTTCAGGAAGGACAGTCGCTCGACGGCGATCGAGTCAAGCGGGTCATCCAGATGGTCGAGGAGGACGTTCCGAGTCCCTCCGGCGTGCTGAAGGAGGGCGTTCCGGTGGGGCGAGGAAAGGTGGTCCGGGCCAAGACTGCCGGCCAAAGCCGGTACATCTCGGCAATCCGTGACAACACCATGGTGTTCGCGGTCGGCCCAGCCGGGACCGGCAAGACGTACCTGGCGATGGCCGCTGCGATCGAACTCCTCAGGAACGGCGCCGTCAGCCGGATCCTTCTGACCCGTCCCGCGGTCGAGGCAGGCGAACGACTCGGGTTCCTTCCGGGTGACCTTGCCGCCAAGATCGATCCGTACCTGCGCCCTCTCTACGACGCGTTGTACGAGATGCTCGGCCCCGAGGAGACAGGCAAGCTGATGGAGCGGGGGACCATAGAGATCGCTCCACTTGCCTACATGCGGGGCCGGACGCTCAACGATGCGTGCGTGATCCTCGACGAGGCTCAGAACACCTCGCCGGAGCAGATGAAGATGTTCCTGACGCGCCTCGGCTTCAATTCGAAGATGATCATCACAGGCGATATCACCCAGATCGATCTTCCGAGCGGCAAGGGGTCGGGTCTCAGGATCGCACGCCAGGTTCTTCGTGGCATCCCCGGTGTCGCGTTCGTTGAGCTCACGTCGAGGGATGTCGTACGTCACAGAATCGTCGCTGCAATCGTCGACGCCTACCAGCGTTTCGAAGAACGCCATGAGTAGGTTCGTCGACCGCAAGCTCGCGATTCGACTGGTCATCGTGTTCGCGACAGTGGGCCTGACATGGGGCGCGCTGATGATCTCCCAGCAAACCGCCACGGTGACCGTGAACGTTGGTGAGCCATCGCCACAAGACTTCTTCGCCACGAGTCCGACCACGGTCGTCGACACGGAAAAGACGCAGATAGCCAAAGAGGACGCCGCCGCGGCGGTCCCGCCTCGGTACACGCTGAACGCCGAACGCACGCAGGAGGTGAGATCGGGAATCGATCAGCTGTTCAGCACCGTCGCCTCCAACGTGTTCCTTCCGGCGTCGTCAACGACCACCACGGTCACCGAACCCGCGATCACGACCACCTCCGTGCCTGCCGAGACGTCGACGACCGCCGTCGGAGAGACGACCACCACGACCGAAGCGCTCGTGACCACGGAAGTGACCGGGATGGTATTTCTCGATGCCGACCGGGACGGCGAATTCAACGCGGACAACGGCGACTACCCCGAACCTGGTGTGGCCGTGGATATCACCGGCGGCGACGGTGTAGTGCAGAGGCTGCAAACCAACGAGGAGGGCGTGTACGACGCACCCGAGGTGGTGGTGGGAACTGTGATCATCGACGTGGACGAGTCCACGGTTCCCCAGCACTTCGCCCTCTCCACACCCAACGACCCCCAGTCGCTGACCGCCCGAGAAGGCAGAGTTCTCGAGGTGGATCCGATCGGATTCGCACCGCAGCTCACCGACCCGCAAACACAGCAGAGTTTCCTCAAGGAGGACTACCCGAATCTTCAGCCTGACACGGTCAGCTTCCTCGTCTCGATCGCGATCGAAGATGTCATGCGCAACGCAACAGGCCGCGTCCCGTACCTGAGCTTGATCCGCCAGGCCGCTCTCGTCCGGGCCAACACGATCCTCGCCCAGGGCATCACGACCGTCGAAGAGCTGCAGAGCGATCAGCAAGTCCTCAAACAGGTGCCACCGCCGGTGTCGATCGACGGTGAACGGGACTTCCAGGCCTCACAGGCCGCCGGCGACGTCGTGTCGATCATGTTGCAGATCAACAAGTTCGAAGACAGCGAGCAGACCAAACAAGATCAGCAAGACGCGATGGACAACGTTGAGGATGTGACAGAGACCTACCAGCAGGGCGAGAAGATCGTCGGCGTTGGTGAAACGGTGACTCAGGTCGAGCTCGATGCCATCACCGATCTAGGACTACTCCGGCAGACGGGACCCGAACGGGCCGCTCTGCTGCTTGTCGTCTTCCTCGTCGTTGGCTTGCTCATCTTCTATCTGGCGCGGTTTCGGGCACAGTTCTGGGCGCACACGAGGCGGGTGCTGCTGTTCGGGCTGCTGATCGTGCTCGCTGCGCTCGTCGCGCGCGGCACCGCTGTGCTCGTCCCCACGGACCAGCAGGCAGTCGGGTTCCTTCTGCCGGCCGCGATGTTCGGGTTCATGGCCGCGATCCTCTTCGACGCGCGCATCGGGGTGGTCATGGCGATGGCGGTTGGAGCATTAACGGGCCTCGCGACCAAGGATCCCGGTCTGACGCTGTTCGCCCTGCTCTCAACGATGGTTCCGATCCCGTTCGTATCCGCCATCTCGGCGCGAGGCGACCTTCGCAGGGCGATCGTGTACACGTCATTCGCCATGTTCCCGATGGCGGCCGGTATCGCCTGGTTCTTCTATGGAGCGGAGACGGCCATACCTGCCGGACTGTACGGATTCGCCAGCGGCCTGTTCCTCTCAGGCCTGATCGGCGTCGCTGCCGTCTCGTTCCTCGAGATCATGTTCGACGTCACGACGACCCTACGTCTGCTCGATCTCACGGACCGGAACCATCCAGCACTGCAGATGATGGAAGAAGAGGCGCGCGGCACTTTCAACCACTCGCTGATGGTCGGAACACTCGCGGACAGGGCCGCAAGGGCCATCGGCGCGGACAACCTCCTCGCCAGAGCGGCCGCTTACTACCACGACCTGGGCAAGACGGAGAACCCCACCCTCTTCATCGAGAACCAATTCGGCATCCCCAACCCGCACGATCTGCTCCCGCCGGAGGAGTCGGCGGAACTGATACGCAATCACGTGGCCAAAGGGGTCCAGTTGGCGAAGAAGTACCGGATACCGACGGCAGTTGCCGAAGGCATCGTCTCCCACCACGGGGATGGAATCATGCGCTACTTCTTCCACAAGGCGAGTGAGCAGTACGGCGCAGAGAACGTCGACGTCGACGACTACCGCCACGTCGGCCACAAACCGCAGTCGAAAGAGATGGCGATCTTGATGATGGCGGATGCGGTCGAGAGCGCGTCGAGAGCCGTCTTTGCCGACGAGGAGCCTACCCCCGAAAGGATCGAAGAACTCGTCCTTCAGGTGGTTGGTGAGAAAGAGGACGACGGGCAGCTCAGCGAGAGCGATCTCACCCTGGGCGAGCTCACCAAGGTCAAGAAGGCGTTCATCGATTCGCTGGTAGGGCACTACCACCAGCGGATCCCGTATCCCGGGTTCCCGGGGACTCCTCAACAGTCCGGGCCTAAGCTTTCGTCGTGAACGTGTTCCTTGCCGACGAGCAGGACGATCCGCTTGACGCCGAGCCGCTCCGGCGGCTCGCGATCAACGCCCTCGAACGCGAAGGCCTGCCGGACCGTGTCGATGTGACACTGATGTTCGTGGGACTCGACCAGATGACCGAGTACAACGAACGTTTCATGGAGAGAACCGGACCAACGGACGTGCTGGCGTTCCCACTCACGCAGCTCACACCCGGCAGCTATCCCGAGCCGGACCCAGGAGAACCTCCCCTGAGTCTCGGGGATGTGGTCATCGCGCCGGATTATGTACGAAGTCAGGCGACGGAGCTGGGAGTGCGGTTCGAAGACGAACTCGCATTGTTGGTCGTGCATGGGCTCCTCCACCTACTGGGGTATGACCACCTGGCCGATGAAGACGCCGAGGTGATGGAAACGCGTGAGCGTCAACTCCTCGCACAGGTCGGGAGGAAGAGGCAGTGATCGTCGGTCTGGCCGCATCGCTCATGGTGCTGGTGCTCGCAGGAGCGCTTCGTTCCGGTGCGGCTTCCCTGATGTCCACTGCGCGGGCAGACGCACTTCGCGATGGGGCGGAGTCGGTCCACGGTGCGGACACGGTTGCGCGGCTGCTCGATGACAGGCCCAGGCTCCAATCGTCGATCGGAATGGTTCACTCGGCGATTCTCGTTGCGGCCGTCGTTCCCGCGGCATGGGCGCTGACGACAGCCTTCCGAGGGTGGTGGCTCGCCGCGGCATTGCTTGCGCTCGCCATCATGATCCTGCTGCTTGGAGACCTGCTCCCGCGCTCCTATGGCAGGACACATCCGGGAACTCACGCCTATCGAGTATCTGGATTGCTCTCTGCGGCTGCCTGGTTCGGCCTGCGGGCGGGTGAACTCCTGATCGAGGAACCCGAGCCCGAACCCGAGGAAGACGAGGAGGAAGTGGAAGAGCGGCGGCTCATCATCTCCGTTCTGGAGTTCTCGGACACGTTGGTCAGAGAGGTGATGGTGCCCCGTCTCGACATGGTGACCGTGGGCCGAAATGACACGACTGACGCGGTGCTCGACATCGTGGTCGGTCAGGGGTTCTCCCGAATCCCCGTCGTTGGGAAGGGCCCGGACGACATCGTCGGATTCGTGTACGCCAAGGATCTGCTGGGCGTCTCGAACAACGGCAAAGGACCGGTGCAGGTCACGGCAATCATGCGACCCGTCTACTTCGTTCCGGAGACGAAGCGCGTGCCCGACCTCCTTCGAGACATGCAGGCTCGGCAGCAGCACATGGCGATCGTGGTAGACGAGTTCGGGGGGACCGCTGGCCTCGTGACCATCGAGGACCTTCTGGAGGAGCTCGTCGGCGAGATCATCGACGAGTACGACACCGAGGAGGCGCTCCTCGTGGAACACGACGATGGAGGGTATCTCGTCGACGGGCGGTTCTCCGTCGAAGATCTCGGAGAAACGCTCGGGGTGGAACTCGAGCACGACGAGTGGGATACCGTGAGCGGCCTTGTGCTCGATATGGCCGGGAGGGTTCCGCACGTGGGCGAGACCTTCGAAGTCGGAGATGTGCGCTTCGAAGTGGCCGCTGTTCAAGGTCGCAGGGTTACGCAGATTCGAGTCACCCGTTCATGAAGTCGGGATTCGTGGCCGTCGTCGGACGACCGAACGTTGGCAAGTCGACGCTGGTGAATACGCTGGTGGGGACCAAGGTGGCGATCACTTCGCCGCGTCCGCAGACGACTCGCAATACCGTACGTGGGGTCGTGACCGTCCCCGACGAGTTCCAGGCCGTGTTCGTCGACACTCCTGGACTACACAAACCGAAGAACGCGCTGGGGGAACGGCTGAACCACGTCGTGTACGGAACGCTTTCGGACGCCGACTGCATCCTGTTTCTGCTGGATGCAACCGCACCCATTGGTCGCGGAGATCGCTTGATTGCAGCCCGCTTGGGAGAGGCCGGAAGTCCGGTGATCGTGATCGTCAACAAGACAGACATCGCGTCGCGAGCTCAGGTGGTCGCTCAGCTGACGGAGGCGTCGAAGTGGGGTTTTGCAGCATACGTCCCCACCAGTGCGCTCACCGGCGAGGGGATCGACCCGATCGGTCACGAGTTGAACGCCCTTCTCCCGGAGGGACCTCTCTACTTCCCCGCCGGCATGGTCACGGATCAGCCGGAGTCGTTTCTCACCAGAGAACTGATCCGGGAAGCGTTCCTGACCAAGCTGGAGCAGGAATTACCACATTCGCTCACCGTCGATGTTCGCGAGATCGAACAGCGGCCCGACGGGACCGTATACGTGGACGCGGCATTGATCGTGGAGCGTTCCTCCCAGAAGCCCATCGTGATCGGAAAAGGGGGCGCCATGCTGCGCGACTGTGGCACCAGAGCGAGGGAAGAGCTCGAGAAGCTGTTCGGTGAGCGCGTCTACCTTGATCTCAGGGTCAAGGTGGAGAAGGACTGGCAGCGCAAGCCCGAGCTTCTCGACCGTCTTGGTTTCGAATAGGACGGCCGCCAAAGGCGGCTCACCCGTACCTGGTATCTCGTACGCGATCATCCGCGCCTGGATACCGTGGGGTGGCCCTATCTCGGTATCAGGCACGTGGTGGAAGGTACGCCGGGCAAAGCCCGGCTTGCCCCTACCATTCACGGTATGGGCCTCCGCAGCGACCAAGGCATCGTCCTTCGCAGCTATCCGTTCGGAGAAGCAGATCGAGTCGTGGTGATCCTGAGTCCGAACAACGGCAAGCTTCGCACGGTCGCCAAAGGGATTCGCAAGACGAAGAGCCGGTTCGGTGGCAGGCTCGAACCGTTCACCCATGTCGACCTCGTCCTCTACGAGGGACGGAATCTAGATACGATCACGCAGGTGTCGGTGATCGAGGCGTTCCCGTCGCTGCGATCCGATTTGGACCGTGTGCTCGCCGCGGGAACGATGGTGGAGGTGGTCGACGCAGTGGCGACCGAGCAGGAACCTTCGCACAGGCTGTTTCTCCTGCTCCAACGGGGGCTCAAGGCACTCGATAGAGGCACCGAGGGGGCGGATCTGGTGACGTCGTTTCTCCTGAAACTGACGGAGGCGATCGGCTTCGCGCCTGCCCTCGACCGCTGTGCTTCGTGTGGTCGCTGGGACGTGCCGCTTCGTTTCAGCCTGTCGGAGGGCGGCGCCGTGTGCACGTCCTGTCGTCCGAGTGGGACGATCCGCTTGACCGCGGGACTGACCGCGTATATGTCAGCGCTCGCTTCGAGCGACCTCACACATCTGCCGCCGTCCGACCCTCGGCTGTCGGGGGAGGCGCTCGGGGTGACGAGACGCTTCCTCGAACACCATTTGGAGCGGAAGTTGTCGAGCCTTGCAGTGTTGCATGAGTGACGTACGCCTCGACCCCGATCGGATACCGCGCCACGTCGGGCTGATCATGGACGGTAACGGTCGCTGGGCGCGCAAGAGGAACCTTCCTCGAACCGCCGGCCACGCTGCCGGGGAGGCGACGCTGTTCTCGACGATCGAGTCGGCGCGAGAGTTGGGCATCGGATGGTTGACGGCCTACACGTTCTCGACGGAGAACTGGACACGGTCACACGAAGAAGTCGAGTTCTTGATGTTCTTCAACGAGGATCTGCTCCTTCGTCGACGCGACGAGCTCAATGCTCACGGAGATCGCATCTACTTCGCCGGGGACCTGGACGATCCCCGCGTGCCGCAACGCAATCGAAAACGCATGGCCGAGACCGAAGCCATGACCCGAGGCAACGACGGCATGAGGGTCGTGTTCGCGTTCAATTACGGTGGCAGAGTCGAGATCACCAACGCTGCTCGCCGGCTCGGCCGGCTCGTCGCTGACGGGGAACTCGACCCCGAGCAGATCGACTCGGAGGCCGTCGCAGGTCAGCTGTACGTGCCCGAAATGCCGGGCGTCGATTTGGTG
>Ga0315535_1002991_pt1 | contig 10524 bp, 9 predicted proteins | sample SalMarSW160220MG_2_FD_203092 | JGI IMG/M metagenome (GOLD analysis project Ga0315535, IMG submission 203092) | Salt marsh sediment microbial communities from the Plum Island Ecosystem LTER, Massachusetts, United States - Salt Marsh Sediment SW1602-20 ...
GTCTGCCTGGACCGCAGGCAGGCCGAACCGCCGCCGGTCGGCGTTGACGAGCTCCAGCATCAGGGCTTCGGCCTCGGCCGGCGTCCTGACATCGGTCTCTTCAGGCGGTATCTTGCCCTCCCACGCACTGGCAGGGGAACTGCCGACCGTGACTGGGAACAGCGCGCAAACCTCGGGCCCGCTCGGTCCGTCGGCTGTGATCTCGACCCAGACGGTTCCCGTTCGGTGACCCAGAGGGATGCTGGCCAACCCCCAGCGGCCGGCGGCGCCGGCGCTCAGATGCTCGATGCCTCCGTCGGCAGCGAGGAGAATCACTTCGGGATCCGTGAGGCCACCAAGAAGCTGGAACTGCAAGGGAAGGTTGGAGCCCGGGCCGCCGCTGGTCGGGAAGCTCGAGAGTCTGACCGTCCGCTTGACGGCCAGGATTCCCCACCGCCATCGGAATGGAGGGTTCTGGGCGGGAACCCTGGCTACGCCGATGTGGGTCGCACCCTCGAGCCCGGGCTGGGCGAGGAGCTCACGAACACCTTCGATGACTTCCTCGGTGCTGTCCTCGGTCGTGTAGAGGACCGTCGCGGTGGCAGATGGATCCGGGCAGCCCGCCCAATGGACCATGAACTCGATCGCGGCGAGTGGTGGCTGCGTCGTGGCGTCATGCGGTACCTGTCGGGCGTAGGCCGCCGCCGCCCGCATCAGGCAGGGTGAGAGGCGGAGCCGGGGGAAGGCGGCAGCCAGCTTCTGTGAGACCTCGGTTCGCGGGCTCTGCCCGTCGGTCGTATAGTACTGGGCCGCCGGGGCTGTCATGACGTAACGCACATGCCGGCCCAGGGCGCCGTCCACGCTTGCCGCCGGAGCCGCGCCGAGGCTCGTGAGTGCTGTGCCGCAGGCGAGGAGGAGAGCTGTTGTCGCCACCGCTGTGCCGGCCCGGCGGACAACCGTGGCGGGGGGATCACAGGTGCCGCCGTCCAGGTGCTCGACCTCCACGTTCAGATCCTAACCGGATCATTGACTCGCGGTCTACTGCGAACGGCCTCTCTGTCCACTCTCAACAACATGGCCGAGGTGCTGGGTCGCTATCCCGACACGCGGGTCATCGTCTCGGGCTACACGGACTCCCAGGGTAGCGAGGAGCACAACCTGCAGCTGTCGGAACGGCGCGCTTCCTCGGTCCGTAGCTCTCTCATCTCGCGCGGGGTACGGCAGGAGCGAATCACGGCGGTGGGCCTTGGGGAGAGCGATCCAGTCGACACCAACCAGACCGCCCAAGGGCAACAGAACAACCGGCGGGTGGAGCTTCGCGTCCTCTTTGATAGGGCATAGGCGGCCTGTTGGCGGGCGAGTTCCGGGACGCGGTTGTGGGCCTCTGCACCACCTTCTCCTGTTGACGCGCTGATTGACCTGGATCAAGGACTGCGGCGGCCTCCGGGCCGATCCTGGTTCCAGGAGGTGCGCATGAGGCTGCCCAAGATCCTGGCTGCTCGTCGCGGTGCACAGCTGGTGATGGCGGCGGTCGTGATGCTCATTGGGGTTCAGTTCGGGATGTGGGTGCGCCCGCAGCTGGTCGGGTTGTGGCCGAGCGTGTCTCGCCCCGCAGGCGCCGAAGGTTTCCTGCCGATCGACGCCATGCTCGCCTTCCGTCACTGGTTGGGCACGGGCGCCATCGATGCGATTCACCCGGCGGCACTCGCCATCTTCGTCGGCATCTGCTTGATGTCTACGATCGTCGCGAGATCCTTCTGTTCGAACCTGTGCCCAGTCGGGTTGGTCTCGGAGCTGCTCGGACGCCTCGGCCTGCGTTCGGTCGGCCGTACGGTGACGCCGCCGAATTGGATCGACATTCCGCTGCGTGGGCTCAGGTTCGTCCTGCTCGGTTTCTTTGTTTGGGTGATCTGGTTCGCCATGGACCAGCGAGGGGTCGAGGCCTTCCTCACCAGCCCCTATGCCAAGGTCGTCGATGCCAAGATGTGGTTGTTCTTTGCCAGACCGTCACGGTTGACCGTCGCCGTGCTCGGCATACTGGTCGTCGGCTCGGTGTTCGTGCGCGATCTCTGGTGCCGCTACCTGTGTCCGTACGGAGCCCTTCTCGGGATCCTCGGTCGCCTCGCCCCGCTCAAGGTGACTCGGAGAGAGGACCTCTGCACCGGCTGTCAGGCATGTACCAGGGCCTGCCCGGCGCGCCTGCCGGTCCATAGCATGGGGCGGGTTGCGTCGATCGAGTGCACCTCGTGCCAGGACTGTGTCGTTGCATGCCCGGTCGAATCGTGTCTTGCAGTGCGGCCGCCGCTGGTCGTGTCGCGACGCCGCTGGCTCAGGCCTGCGGTGGCGGTGGCTCTGGCGGTCTCCCTCTACATCGTCGTCATCGGCGGCTTCCGTCTCACCGGTCACTGGCACACGACAGTCACACAGGCCGAGTATCACCATCGCCTGCGCCAGATCGACTCACCCCTCTACACCCATGTGAGGGGCGTCGCGATGGTCGAGCCATCGCAGGTGACCGGCGGCACTGCGGAGTCGCTTCAAGCCAGGCGCTAGCAGGGCCGTTGACACACGGCGACGGGTTACAGCGAACCGGCTGCGACACGAGCAGGTCGGCGCCGGGAGCTGCCGGCGCAACGGCGGCTCTCGCACCGCTGACAGCGTCAAACATGCGCCGTATACTGCCGGAATGAGTCGAGCTCCCGAGACCTTGCTCGAGGTTCCGCTCGTCAGACACCTGCCGGAGGATCTCAGTCAGCGGCTGATCGCGATCGGGACGGAGCGCCGCTTCGAGCGCGGAGAGATCCTGTTCATGGAAGGGGCGACCGCAGAGGCGATGTACGCCGTCGTGTCGGGGAAGATCAAGCTCGTGCGCTACTCCCCGAAGGGCAAGGAGCTGCTTCTGCATCTCGTCAAGCCGGGCCAGAGCTTTGCCGAGGCGGCGCTGTTCGGAGAGCGGACCTACCCCGCCACGGCGGTCGCTCTCGAACGCACGGCGGTCTGGGTGTGGGAGCGGGACCGCCTGCTGCGGCTCATTGCCGAGGTGCCCGGCCTGGCCCTGGCCATGATTGCCTCTATCTCGGTGTGGACACGCCGGCTTGCCGGCAAGCTCGAGCTGCTGACCCAGCGGCGAGTCGAAGAGAGATTCGCGATCTACCTTCTCGGGCGCGCGGGGGGGCGGGACCTCGCTCAAGGCGAGGAAATCGAGCTGCGTGAGCCGCGCCACCTCATTGCTGCGCAGTGTGGGACCGCGCCCGAGGTGCTGTCACGGACCCTACGCCGTCTTGAGGAGGAGGGGATCCTCCATGCCGAGGCAGAGGTGATCCGGATTCTCGAGCCGCAGCGGCTGCGCGACCTGGCGGAGGCCATCGAGTAAGCGAGCCGGGTCAGAAAGTCGGTGGGAGAGAGAGTCCAACTCCTTGCAATTGACACCCGTTCTCGAGCGCGGCATGATGAGGAGGATGCGAGGCCGTCGGTTGAGCTCGTTGGCGATAGCGGCCACCCTGTTGGTGGCCTGGCACGGGCTCCTCATCCGCCTGCCGCACACCCACCTTGACGACCAGGTTCCGCGCTACGAGGGAACCTGTTCGGCCGCCCGTCCCGGAAGCCATGCCTTTCACCTTCACCGCACGCCGGTACAGCTGGCGCCGCACCAGTGCCTGGCCTGCCTGGTCAGCTCCACCTCGGCTGCGCCGACCGGCGAGAGCGCGGTTCCGACGCCGCAGACGGCGACCGGGCACGCATCGTCCCTCCTCGAGAGCCCGCCGGCCATCGAGCGGGCCCACCTTCCCGACCTACGCGCTCCTCCCATCCTCTCCTGAGGTCCGCGGGTGAGACGCCCGCGCTATCGTGAACGGACAGCTCAGGGATGACAGGAGGAATCATGCGACTCAAGAACGCCCGAGCTTTGCTCGGTGTGGTCCTGGTTCTCTCGACGGGACTGGTGGCATCGGCGCAAGAAACGCCGCCCGCAACCACTAAGGAGTCCCCCACCGTCGAGCAGCTGCAGCAGCGTTTGGAGAAGCTCACGCAGCAACTGCATGAGGTCCAGCAGCAGCTGCAGGAGCTCACGGCAAAGCAGAAGACGCAGCAGCAGCAGTCTGAGGCAGAGAGCCTGCGCCAAGAAGCGGCGGCCGAGGCGGCGCGCGCAGCCTCCCCGGGAAAGGTTGACACGACCACTGCGTTCATCTCCGGAACCCGGATGCAGCCGCAGCTGAATCCGGAGATCTCGGTCACCGGCAACATGTTCGCCATCGGTGGTACCAGCGAGAAGGAGCGGGCTTCGATCGGCGAGTGGGAGCTCGATGTGCAGTCCTACCTCGATCCGTACACCCGCATGCATGTCGTCTTTTCCAAGCCGGAGGATGGTGGCATCGATCTCGAGGAGGGGTACGTGACCTGGCTCAACCTGCCGGGTAGCACCAGCCTGTCCGTCGGCAAGAAGCGCCAGCAGTTCGGTGTCCTCAACCGCTGGCACCCGCACGCCTACGATCAGGTCGACGGCCCGTGGGTGCTTCAGGAGAGCTTCGGTGAGGAGGGACTGAAAGGGACGGGTCTGTCGCTGGACTGGCTGATGCCGCGGCTCTGGGCGCATGCCAACGAGCTCACCGTCGAGGTCATGAACGGCAACAACGATGTTGCCTTCGCCGGCGAGGACTGGCAGCACCCGTCAGTTCTCGCTCGACTCAAGAGCTACTGGGACCTCACACCGGACAGCTACCTGGAGATCGGCCTGAACGGCCTGCATGGTAACGCGGATGCCGCGGGTCGACTGAACCATGACTTCTACGCCCTCGACCTGACCTACAACTGGTACCCGGCGAACCGCGAGATTTACCACGAGTTCACGCTGCGGGGAATGCTCCTGCGTTCTCGGCTCGACCTGGATAGCATCGCGCGGCGGGACGCGTGGGGCGGATACCTCTACGGGCAGTACAAATTCTCGCCCCACTGGATCGCCGGCCTACGCTACGACCGGGTCGACGACCAGCGCGAGGCCGGGCACCGCTACTGGGGCTTGTCGCCATACCTGACCTTCTGGGAGTCGGAGTTCGTGCGCCTGCGCGGGCAGGCAAGCTATCGCAGAGACAATCTCTACGGAGCCGATCGGCGCTTCGTCCTCCAACTCACGATCGCGGCAGGTCCGCACAAGCACGACCACTACTGACGGGAGGGATCATGAATAACGCGAGATCGATTCTGCCCATGCTGCTGGTTCTCGGCTTTCTCATGCCCTCCGCGGCCGACGCCAAGGTCAACGTCGTGACAACGTTGCAGGACTACGCGGCGATTGCGCGCGAGGTCGGCGGAGACCGGATCGAGGCGAGAGCCATCGTCGCCGGCAACGCCGATCCTCACTTCATCAAGCCGAAGCCGTCGTACGCCCTCATGCTTCGCAGCGCCGACCTGTTCGTCAGTACCGGCCTCGACCTCGAGCTGTGGGCGCCGGTGCTGGTGAACAAGTCCGGCAACCGCAACATCGTCGACGGCGGTCCGGGCTACGTAGCGGCGGCGCACGGGATCGAGTTGCTGCAGAAGCCGGCGTCGCTGGACCGGTCCGGCGGCGATATCCACATCTACGGCAACCCGCACATCCAGACCTCGCCACTCAATGCGGCCATCATCGCCAGGAACATTGCCACGGGCCTGTGCAAGGTGGACCCGGACGGCTGCCGCGCCTACCAGACAAACCTGGCCGCCTTCAACGACCGGCTTGCCCGCCGGCTCTACGGCGATGACCTGGTGGGGCTACTCGGCGCGGATGCCCTGGACGGGCTGGCGCGCAAGGACCGTCTGATCCCGTTCCTGCATGATCACGGCCTGGCCGACAAGCTCGGCGGCTGGATGAAACAGGGTCTAGCGTTCCGCGGCCGGAAGATCGTCAGCTACCACAAGAACTGGGTGTACTTCACGACGCTGTTCGGCCTTGACGTGGTCGACTACGTAGAGGCCAAGCCGGGGATTCCACCTACCGCGCGCCACGTGGCTGACCTCATCCGGGAGATCAAGTCGCAGAAGATTCGTGTGCTGCTGGCGGCCAACTACTTCGAGCGGCGTAAGCCGCAGCTGATTGCCGATCGCACCGGCATCGTGCCCGTCATCGTGCCGACCTCGGTGAACGGGGAGGCCGGTGTCGACACCTACTTCAAGCTCATCGACACCTGGGTGTCTCGCCTGCGAAGCGCCTTCGCACAGGTGGATGCAGGGGAAGGGAAACCGGCATCCGCCGGAGCCGGGAAGAGCTGAGCGAATGCAGCGGCCGCCGCGGGTCTTCCCGCGGCGGCCTTCACGATGTTGAGAGGGAACGAGGAGCCGTCCGATGATCGAGATGCTGAGCTTCATGGCTGCGCCGTTTGCCGCCTGCCTGGTGCTGGTGGGGATCCACGCCTACTTCGGAATCCACGTCATCGAGCGACGCGTGCTGTTCGTTGACCTCGCGGTCGCCCAGTTTGCGGCCCTCGGAGCGGTGGTGGGCTTTGCCGGCGGTCACCATCCCGGCAGCCTCGGCTCGACGCTGTACAGCATGGCCTTCGCGACCATTGCGGCGGCGCTCTTCGCCGTCACGCGGATGCGCCACGAGAAGCTGCCTCAGGAGGCGATCATCGGCATCACCTTTGTAGTCGCGTCGGCGGCAGCGATCCTCGTGGCCGACAAGGCGCCCGAAGGCGCCGAGCACATCAAGGAAACGCTTGCCGGCAGCCTCCTGTGGGTCACCTGGCCGACGGTCGTCAAGGACCTCGTCATCTACTCAGCGGTGGGGCTGTTTCACTGGTGCCTTCGCAAGCGTTTCCTGCTCATTACCACCCGGCCGGAGGAGGCGTATCGACGGGGCTGGTGGGTGCAGTGGTGGGACTTTCTGTTCTACCTGTCGTTCGGGGTCATCATCACCTTCTCGGTGGAGATCGGCGGCATCCTGATGGTGTTCAGCTACCTCGTGATCCCGGCGTGTATCGCGATCCTGCTGGCCGAGAGCATGCGCAGGCGGCTGATCCTCGGGTGGGTCATCGGCTGGCTCGGCTCGGCCGTTGGGCTGGTTGGATCGTACGTCTGGGACTTCCCGACCGGACCCGCGATCGTGGTCGTGCTCGGGCTGATGCTCATCCTGACGTGGGTGGTCGACGTGGCGCGCCGGGGCAGGGCGATTCCCCAGGTTACCGTGGGGAGCCCTCCTCGAGGTCGCCTCTGACCGGTTTGAGGCCGCGACCGGCGTGCGGCTCCTCGGCACGGGCGGTCACGGGACAATTGATGGCCCGAGCGATCTCCACCAGTGCCGGTAGCGCTTCCTCGGCCGCAGCGGCGACAACAACCGTGGCCACCGCACGGGCCTTCGCCGACGGATGGGGGTCGACCACGACGACGGTCGCTCCGTATGCGGGGGCCCCCATGACCAGCCACGAGGCCGGGGCCACCTCGAGGCCGGTGCCCACGGCCAGTACCGCGTCGGCCTTGCGGAAGAGCTTGGCCGCGCGCGAGAAGGCCTGCTCGGGAATGATGTCGTCGAACAGGACGATGTCTGGGCGCAGGACCGCATCGCACGACGAGCAGCGGGGGGCCGGCGGCCACGGCGCCACGTCCTCCCGGCGGTAGGTTCGCCGGCAGCCTGGGCAGTGGCCCGTGGCCACGGTTCCGTGCAGCTCGACGACCTCACGGCTTCCGGCCGCCTGGTGCAGGCCGTCGATGTTCTGCGTCACCAGCCCACCGAGCAGGCCCAGCTTCTCGAGAGCTGCGAGGGCGGTGTGGGCCGGGTTGGGGCGCGCATCCCGTAGCTCACCATCGAGGCTCCCGAACAGCCGCCACACCTTCTCCGGATCCCGCCGGAAGGCGGCTGCCGTTCCGTATTCCTCGACCGGAAACCGCGCCCAGATCCCGTCCTCGGCCCGGAACGTCGAGATCCCTGAGCCCGCGGAGACGCCGGCGCCGGTCATGGCGACCGTGAACGACGCCCCGCACAGCAGCTCGACCGCACGGTGCAGCTCGGATCTCGCGTGGCCCATCGGTTCCTCATCCGGTATTGTAGGGCGATCGCGGCGAAGCCGGCCAGCAGCCGCCAGCCTCGGGCCTCCGAGCGGGTACGAGAATGATGCGGTCCGCGGCAGGCGGTCGTAGAATCCGTCGAGGAGGTTCCCATGATGAACGAGCTCGGAATCGTCGTCGCCGGTCTGTTCCTCGCCGCCGCCGCAGGCTCCGCCGCCGCCCAGGCTCCGCCCACGCGGGCCGAGGTCGAGCAGCTGATGGGTTTGCGTTCTGAGGGAGACCTGGTCCGCGGCCAACTCGACACCACGGGCTTCGTGGTGACCGCTCGGCAGGCTGACGACGTCCTCACTCAGGCTCTCCAGGCCGAGAAGACGGGGTTGGAGTCTGACCGCACCAGGCTCCATCTCGCTCCGGGCGAGGGTGTGGCGGCGGTCGTCTGCCCTCATGACGACCACCTGTACGCGGCGCGAGTCTACGTGCATGCCACCGAGCTCGTTCACGCGCCGCGGGTGATCATGATCGGCGTCTTTCACAAGGCGCTCCTGTGGAACCTCTCCGACAAGCTCGTGTTCGATCGCTTCGAGGCCTGGCACGGCCCCTGGGGCCCGGTGCGGGTCGACTCCCTGCGCAACCAGCTGCTCGGCGCCATGCCGGCGGGCGACGTCGTCGTCGACGACACCATGCACTGCCGCGAGCACTCGCTGGAGGCCATCGTCCCGTTTCTCGAGCACGGCAACCACGAGATCACAATCGTGCCCATCCTGGTTCCATACATGGGGTGGCCTCGCATGGGAGAGCTTGCCGACCATCTCTCGGCCGCCCTGGCCCAGATCATGAAGCGCAAACGGTGGCGTCTCGGCCGCGACGTGGCCGTTGTCATCTCCACCGATCTCGTCCACTACGGACCCGACTTCGACCATGCTCCCTTCGGTACCGATGTTGCGGCGTACGAACAAGCGGTAGCCCGTGACCGACGTCTCATTCACGATCACCTCGAGGGGCCTGTCGAGAGCCGACGGCTCGAAAGCCTCTTCGAGACCCTGGTCGATCCGGCCGACCCGCATGTCTACCGCATTCCGTGGTGCGGCCGCTTCTCGGTTCCGTTCGGGCTCGAGCTCGTCCGACGCACTGCCGAGCGGCTGCGGCTGCCGATGCCGGTCGGGCACCTGCTGCGCTACGGCACCAGCATCTCCGAGCCCGAGCTCCCGGTCTCGAAAGCCACCCGGGACGCCGGCCTCGGCTACACGGCACCGTCGAACTTGTACCACTGGGTCGGCTACGGCGCAGTGGCCTACACGCTGCCCGAGGCAAGATAGCCCGAAACTCCTCAACATCCCATGGCTCCGATGGTCTCCGGGCCGACACGGCGGGTTGGTGAGAAGACGATGGAACCTCGAAGGCGCGAAGAGCACCAAGACAAGAAATCGAAGATCCTCTTGGCGATGAACAAGTGGGCTGTGGCAGCGATCGATACACCGGCCGAGAAGGGCTCGCTTCAGCGAGCTGGACACCCAGGATCAACATCGGCCGGCTGAGACTGTGGCCACCGCGGTCAGCGGCCGAACTCCTTCAGCGTCTGCAGGAAGCTGATGGTGTCCTCGCGGGTCAGCATCCCAACCATGCGATCGTCGGTCATCACCGGAAGCTGGTTGAAGCCGTCGCGCTGCATCTCCTCGAGCGCCTTCCAGAGATCGGTGTCGGGCGTCACGACCTTCAGGCGTTCCAGCGGGATCATGGCCTCTTCGGCCGTCGTCGTCATCCACTGGTCACGCGGGATCTCCCGCAGGCCGTGCAGCGTCAGTAGACCGGCCACGCGGTTTCCGCGGGTTACGGCGAAGGACCGCCTGCTGCCGCCGAGAATGTGCTCGTCTACGAGGCGCGCGAGTGTTATGTCGGATGGAATCGAGACGAACTGTGGGCTCATGGCTGCCGCCACCTTGTAGCCGGCCATCAGGTCGTGGGCGTCCTGGGCGTGGAGCTGACCCGCGGCAGCGCTGTCGAGGAACCAGCCAATGAACGCGATCCAAATGCCGTTCAGCAGATTTCCGGAGAGAGCCTGCCAGACGCCGAGGAAGATGAACGCGAAGGCGATGAAACGGCCTACATGAGCGGCGACGAAGGTGGCGCGGCGCAGGTTCTTCGTAGCCCCCCAGACGATGGCCCGCAGGACCCGGCCTCCGTCGAGAGGGAAGCCCGGCACGAGATTGAAGAGGAACAGCATGCCGTTGATGAGCGCCAGGTACTCGGCCAGAGCCATGAGCGGCTCGGCGCCGGTCAGAACGTGCCGGAGAGCCTCGAACACGCAGGCGAGAGCGAGGCTCACCGCCGGCCCGGCGAGAGCGATCCAGAACTCCGCCACGGCGCTGGGAGGCTCGGATCCGAGCTGGGCGATGCCGCCGAAGATGAACAGCGTGATCTTGCGGACCGGCACCTTGAAGCGCATGGCCACGACGGAGTGGCCCAGCTCGTGGAGCAGCACGCTGACGAACAGCATGATCGCCGTGACCGCGCCCATGATCCAGTAGAGGGATCCCGACCAGTGTGGGAACTCGTGCGGGTAGTAACTGATCGCCA
>Ga0315535_1002993_pt1 | contig 10519 bp, 8 predicted proteins | sample SalMarSW160220MG_2_FD_203092 | JGI IMG/M metagenome (GOLD analysis project Ga0315535, IMG submission 203092) | Salt marsh sediment microbial communities from the Plum Island Ecosystem LTER, Massachusetts, United States - Salt Marsh Sediment SW1602-20 ...
TAGATCGACGTCGATGAGCGTGTGTGCCGGGCGGTACACACGCCGGGCCAGCGGAGAAAGCATGTTGAGGGGATGCAAGACGGGAAGGACCGGGGTCGATCGGGCCAGCGCACGCTCGGCGATGCCGACGATGCGCGCCGTGGTCCAGACCCTGTCGCCGAATCTCGCAGCGGCGGGAACCAAGACCACGTCTGACGCCTCTGGTGGGCCGAGAAGGACGTTCGAATCGAGATAGCCCAACCCTCTCGCTACAGCGACCATGTCGGTCACGAGATCGTGCTCTCGTTCGGTCACGACGAGTTCCAGAACCGCAAGCGTCGAGTCTCCGAGCGACGGTACCCCGATCGACTGCCGTTCCGCCAACCGTGAGGCGAGGACCCGGATCCACCTCGTATCGTGGAGAGCACGGTCGACGGCTTCGAGACCGGACAGGACCCGACCGATGTCCGGGTCAACGGCGGGATCTGTCACGGCGAGGAGGAGGGCGCTATCGGCACGCTCCTTGCGGAAGCGTTGAATCCGGGGGAGCGCGTTCGACCAGTCCGAGTCGGCGAGCGATCGAAGCGCCGACACAACGGCGACAGCCGAGGCGAGGGGGTCGGCCCACTCCCTGCGGAAGGCGTCCGCCAAAACATCCATCGGATCCTGCATCGTCGACAACCTACAACAGGCGAGCTTCGCTCGCCGTGGTTGTCGGTTATGGGTTTTCGGTTCTCGGTGGGAGGGTCGCCCTACGGGTTGTCTGGGGCAGCGTTCTTACTGATGACTGATGACTGATGACTGCGAGCGAAGCGAACCGGGCAGCGCCCGCCTCTTCTAGTCTGGGTATGCGCACAAGGAGGAACATTGTTCGAGCCGTACGTGAACGAACCGTACTCCGACTTCTCCGACCCGGTAAATGCCGACGCCTATCGCGCCGCACTGTCGACGGTCAGGGAGAGATTCACTCACCATCCTCTGGTCATCGGCGGCGAGGAGGTGACGACGAGCCGAGATCTCGAGAGCCTGAACCCTGCGAAACCCGCCGAGATCGTCGGGACTGTCTCGCTGGCCGATCAGGACGCCGCCGGGCGAGCGCTGGACGCCGCGTGGGCCGCGTTCGCTTCGTGGTCGCGCCTGGACGGAGCGGCACGGGCCAGACACCTCATCAAGCTCGCAGCGATCTTGCGGTCGCGCAAGTACGAACTGTCTGCCTGGGAGACACTCGAAGCGTCGAAGAACTGGCTCGAGGCCGAAGCCGACGTAGCCGAGGCGATCGACTTCTGCGAGTACTACGCGCGCCAGGCGGTCGAGATGTCGAAACCACTCCCCGTGTACTCGTACCCAGGGGAGGACAACGAGTCGCATCTCATCCCGATCGGCGCCGGCGTCGTGATCCCGCCGTGGAACTTCCCCCTCGCGATCCTTGCCGGAATGACGGCAGGCCCCGTCGCTGCAGGCAACACGGTGGTCGTGAAGCCTGCCTCGGCAACACCGGTGATCGCCGCCAAGTTCATGGAGGCCGTCGAGGAGGCGGGATTTCCACCGGGAGTCATCAACTACCTCCCGGGTGCGGGGTCTGAGATCGGTGACTTCCTCGTCGATCACCCGAGAACTCGGTTCGTGAACTTCACCGGATCGATGGAGGTGGGGCTTCGGATCGGTCAGCGAGCGGCTGTCGTGAGCGACGGTCAGCTGTGGTTGAAGCGGGCGTACATGGAGATGGGCGGCAAGGATGCGATGGTCGTGGACGAGACCGCCGATGTGGACGCGGCTGCGGCCGCAGCGGTGGCGAGTGCCTACGGGTTTCAGGGACAGAAGTGCTCGGCGCTGTCGCGGTTGATCCTCGTCGATGACGTGTACGACGAGGTGCTGGAACGCGTCGTGGCGGGGACCGGTGCCCTGCAGGTCGGCCCTGCCGAGACCAATGCACGTGTCAACGCTGTGATCAGCGACTCACAGCAGACGACGATCATGGCAGACATCGAGCGCGGCAGAGGGGAGGCCAAGCTGCTCGTTGGGGGGGGTCGAATCGACATGGACGGCGGCTACTACCTCGAGCCGACCGTGTTTGGCGACGTCGGACCGAGCGACTACATCGCCCAGCACGAGATCTTCGGCCCCGTTCTTTCGGTGCTGCGCGCCCGCGACTTCGATCACGCAGTCGAGATCTTCAACGGCACCCTCTACGGACTGACCGGCGGCTTGTTCTCGGCGCGCCGGGATCGGATTGAACGAGCCAGGGTGGAGTTCCATGTCGGCAACCTCTACATCAACAGGAAGATCACCGGAGCGTTGGTCGGAGTCCAGCCTTTCGGTGGATTCAACATGTCAGGGTCGAACGCGAAAGCGGGGGGGCCCGACTATCTGCGCCTGTTCATGGAGATGAAGACCGTCGCCGAACGCTGGGTTTGACTATGGCTGTGGGCGCGTCACCGACGCGCCCACAAGACTCTCGGGTCGGTTCTAGCCCTCGGTCGGCTCTTCGGTCACCTTCTCGACGGCCTCAGGCGCGTCTTCGGCTACGCCCCTGTTGCGGAAGTCCTCCGCGACGTCCTTGGCCTTCTCGAACGCCTCTGAGGCTGCTTCCTTGGCCTTGCCCATCATCGGTGCGGCCTTCTCGCCGAGATCGCCTGCCATCTCCTTGGCCTTGCCCACCATCGGTGCGGCCTTCTCGCCGAGATCGTCGGCCATCTCCTTGGCCTTGCCCACCATCGGTGCGGCCTTCTCGCCGAGATCGTCGGCCATCTCCTTGGCCGAGCCGAATAACTTCTTGAGCGAATCCATGAATCCCACGGGTACCTCTCCTTTACTTACCCGGAGGATACGTGACGGTATCGACGAGTGCACCCGATTCATCGTAGATCAGAGCGGTATCCCCGTCGTTGTCCCAGATTGGGCCGTTCTCGCACCAGAAGAGGTCTGTCGACGTATCCGTTCCACACCCGGAGTGGATCGTCACCCGGCCATCGAGAACGAAGCCGCTAGGGAAGTGAAACCGGTGGCTGCTGGAACCGTCTCGGAGTACCCATCCGGTGAGATCTGTGCTGGTGGTTGCGACGATGGTGACCGTTTCTGCGTTGAGAACGTTCTCATCGGGGCCGGACGGGTTTGCGGTGATCGAACCGATGGACACATCGCCTGTCGCGCGACCGCACGCATCCTCCGCCCACATACCGATCCGGTGGTCCTGCGCCGTGGTCATCGCCGCGTTCAGCTCATCTTGGTGACGGGTGTTCGGAGGGTATGCCTGAGCGAGGGCGAACCCGCCGGCGACGAGGTCCAGGTTCACGGAACGTCCGTCGAGATACACGTAGGCGAGAGTTCTGCCGTAGCCGTCAACGACCTGTGCGTCGGTTTCGAGCGACACGGTCACTCCCTGAATGAGGCGGGCGAGTTCGTTGGTTGCCTGGGCGCCGAAGCACTCGTCGTGTTCCGGAGCGTTCACACCGATCAGCCGGACGCGCGACCCTCCCGCGTCGAACGTGTCGCCGTCGATGACACGGGTGACTCTCGCTTCCGAGAGGGGCGCCATCGGGGTGGAGGTGCAGGCAGAGGATGTGACGACGAGTAGGAGCAGCGCGAGCAATCTCATGACTGGGACCATATGGTGTCGGAGGGACAGTATCGTGTAGTTATGCAGATTCGTGGATCGATTTCCTTCGAGGAGTCCGGCTCCGGGCCACTCGCGGTGTTCGTCCACGGCTATCCCCTGGACCATCGGTTGTGGCTCGACCAGCTCGAGGCCCTCTCGGACATCCGGCACTGCGTCGCTCCGGACCTTCCAGGGTTCGGCTCGTCTCAACCTCTCGGAATGTTCACCATGGAGACCGTTGCAGACTCGATCGCGGCCTTCGTCGGCAACGAGCAGGCCGATGTCGTTGCACTCTCGATGGGCGGCTATGTCGCGCTGGCCCTCTGGGAACGGCACCCCGAGGTCGTTCGATCGCTCGCGTTGCTGGACACGAAGGCGGGTGCGGACACGCCGGAGGCTCGAGAGGGCAGGAGCGCCCAGGCAGCGCAAGTCGCAGAGCAAGGCACCGGCTCGCTCGTCGAGGGGATGACACGTGCGCTTCTCGCACCACAGGCCGGCGGGGATGCGAAGAGGCGCTTGGCCGAGATGATCGAGGCAACGACGCCGCAAGCCGTCATCGCCGCGCTCCAAGCGATGGCGGGCCGTCGCGACCGTACCGAAGTCCTGTCGACGATCGACGTGCCGGCCGCGGTGCTCGTCGGGGCACTCGATACGCTCACCCCGCCGACCGTTGCCGTCGAAATGGCCACGCGCATTCCCAACGCGACGGTCAGCGTCATACCAGGGGCGGGTCATCTCACGCCGATCGAGGCACCCGATGACGTGAGTGCCCTCCTTCGGCACTTTTTCGCTCGCTGATGTCACCACTGGACGGGAGTGCGCCGTCCTGGTCGGTGGTGTGGACCCGGGGTGAAGGCTGCGAAGCTCTCGCACGCATGCTCTCGGATGGCGAGGCCACGTTCGCCGAGGGTGATCCTCGAGGGGCGTGTATCGCTGCTCGTGCCGACGTGATCGTCCAGCGGAAGCTCACATCCTTCGATCTCGTGAACGTCGTCGCGTCGAACCGGTTTGATCCCGACGGGGTGTCCTCGGTGGTCGCCGCCATCGGAGGGGGCCCACACTCGCTGTTCGCCGGGCAGGTCGCTCAGCGCATCGCGATCGCTGCGGGTATTCCGGGCACGATCGTATCGGCATCGAGGAGTTCCGCCGAGGATGAGGCGGGTCGCAGACATCTCTATGACGTGGGGGCGCATGTTGAGAAGATGGATCGTCGCCTGGAGCGCGTGTCGAGCGCCGGCGAACTCGTCTCGAAGCTCCCTGACGCGACGCTGCTCGTTCTCGGTGCACCCGGTGGTTCATGGTTCCAGCGGCAGTTCTTCGGGCCAGGACGGCGTCTCATCCAGGCCGCGCCGGGCGGGATCGTCGTCGTTCGCAGCTCACCGAGACGGTGTTTTCAGGTGGCTGAAGATGCAACCGTGATCGGACCGCTCCTTTCGGTTGCCGAGGTGGCGTCGCTGAGCGGTGCTCCGGTCATACCTGTTGCCGCGGATGGGAAGCTCGTCGGGCTGTTTCGAAGCGGTGTGGAAGCGTCGGCCGGCATGACCGTACAGGACGTCATGGAAGATCCGCTATTCCTCGAGGCGGATGACCCGATTGAGGCTTCGGCCGACCTCCAGACGTTCTTCGACGGGGCGCCGATTCCGGTCGTCGACCGTGACGGACGACTCGTCGGTGTCCTGTCCAGCGGCGGGACCTAACGGAGGGCTGAGGCCGCCTTGCGTCCAGCGATGTTCACCGGTTCCCAAACGCCCGAGAACGGCGGCGCGTAGGACAGGTCGACGTATTCCAGGTCTGCGCCCGTCATACCCGACCACAAGGCCATGGCGAAGGTGTCGATGCGCTTCCCCGATCCGGGACCACCGACGATTTGAGCGCCGAGCAGCTTGCCGGTTGCTCGGTCGACGATCGTGCGGATTCGCATCTGGGTCGATTTCGGCCAGTAGTGCGAACCAGTCGAGCTGCGCAAACCCGTGGCCACGGCGTCGAACCCGGCCGCCGTCGCCTCAGCAAGGCTCAGGCCGGTGCGGGAGATCTCGATGTCGTCGACCTTGGTGATCGCAGTGCCGAGCACCCCGGGAAACGATGCATCACCACCGCCCAGGTTGGTGCCGGCAACCCGCCCCTGTTTGTTGGCAACGGTGCCGAGGTGGAAGTTGACCGCGGTTCCGCTGATGCGATGGAGTGCCTCCGCGCAATCACCTGCTGCATACACACCGTCGGCGCTCGTCCGTTGATGATCGTCGACGGCGACCGCCCCGGTGGGGCCGAGGGCGAGCCCCGCGGCGTCCGCCAGGGCTGCGTTCGGGGCCGACCCGAGCCCCAACACGACGATGTCCGCCGGGTAGGTTTGTCCGGCCGCTTCCACGCCGACGACATGACCATCCTCACCGAGGATCCGGTCGACATGTATGCCCGTTCGAACATCGATACCGAGTTCGCGGACCTGAGACGCAACGAGTTCGCCCATCTCCGGGTCCATCGTTCGGCACAGGACCGTGTCGGTCATCTCGAGCACCGTCACCGGGATGTCGAGGTTGTGGAACGCCTCGGCAGCTTCGAGTCCGATGTACCCACCTCCTACGACGACGGCATGCTGTGGCTTCTCGGCGATCGCCGATCGCACCGCGACCGCATCGTCGAGCGTTCGCACCTGGAACACACCATTGAGGTCGAGACCCTCGATCGCCGGGAGCAAAGGATGAGCTCCCGTGGCGTACAGCAGCAGGTCGTACCGTTCTTGTGAGCTGGTGCCCGCGTCGAGGTTGTGGACCGTCACCCTCTTCGCCGAGGTGTCGATCGCGGCAACTTCATGACGGAGGCGAACGTCAATGTCCATTCGAGCGAACTGTTCGGGTGTTCTCGCCTGGAGCTGACGCAGTTCCTTGACGTCTTCACCCACGTAGTAGGGAACCCCGCACGCCGCGTAGCTGACCCAGTTGGTGCGCTCGTAGACGACGATGTCGAGGTCGGAGTCGAGACGACGTGCCTGACTCGCTCCGGACATGCCGGCGGCATCGCCACCGACGACGATGAGGTGGCTCATTCGGCGTTCTTCTTCAACCGAGCGAGTTGTTGCTTCTCGTGCAGTCGACGTCTGCGACTCCTACGCACGGCGAGGCCGACCAGCTCGTCGACGATGACGGCCAAAGCTGCGACCACGAGGATGATCGAGATGAGGGGCGCCTGAACTGTCTCGAACACGAGATCGACGGATACCGAAGCGGTGTTGACGGCCGCGAGGACAGCGACGATCACGACGACGACGAGGACGATGATCAGTGTCCACGAGACGCCCGTACCCTTGTACGGGTGTTCGCCATGGGTGTCGGTCGGCTGTGAAGGCTCGCCGGCAGGGATCGGGTCGGACTCCGTATTCATACTGCTCCTTTCGACCCCAAGCCTAGGTCTCTTCGTGTAGCGCTCATCCTCCGCGCTGTATTCCGGCGTCGGCTTCCACAGCGACACGTCGGCCCTCATCGACATCAACTGTCCCGAGGATCACGATGCCGACGATGAAGAACAGCACCAGGCTGAGGACGGCAGGCCGGCTACTGCCGGTGATGGCGACTGCGGCGGCGAACAACACAGGACCGATGATCGACGAGAACTTCGACATAACCGAGAAAAACCCGAAGAACTCGCCACTCTCGTAGGCAGGGGACATCCATGCGTAAAGGCTGCGGCTCAACGCCTGGCTTCCTCCCTGCACCACGGCCACCATCCAGGCGAGGAACCAGAACTCGAAGACGGCGTCGAGGAAGAACCCCCAGACGGCGATGATGGCGTATGCAGCTATCGCGAGGATGATCGTTCGCTTGGTCGTCATCTTGTCGGCTATCCGGGAAAACAGCGTCCTCCCGAACAGGGCGGAGAGCGCGAGTCCGACGACCTCGATGATGAGGATCAGTCCAAGGATGACCCCGAGGTTGCTGGTTCGTTCGGGCGGCAGAACCTTGAACCGACCAACGGCGAGCGAACCGTTCGGTGTTGATGGATCGACCGACAAGGTCAGCTCGTGTGGTCCGGGAGTTCCCGCGTCGATCGTCACCGGTGCGCCGTACCGGACGCGGGACGTGGTGGCATCGATCGTGAACGGCTCATCGTCGACCACGAGTGGTGATCCGTCGATCGCGACATCCCAGACTCCTCGGTCAGGGCCCGTCGAGTAGTCGAGATCGACCTTCTGTCCGTTGAACGCGAACGTCGCCGTTGCGTCCGAACCGGACGCGCTCGCGTACGGAATGGGATCGGATGCGGTGAGCACGAGCAGTTCGGCAAGCGCGGCGATGAGCAGGGCGGTGATCCCTGTGAGGAGTGGTGTGAGGACCGTCCACAGAGAGGAGTTCGGGTTTCGTCGGCGTCTCATGCCGAGTGCCCACACGAGAACGAAGGCGACGAGCGCCACGATCAGAGTAATAGGAGCTGCACCGTGCGCCAGCCTGGTCAGACCGCCGGTTGCCTCGCCAACGGTGTCCGTTGAGATGTCCGTCCAGTCGCCCACCAGGTTGATGACGTCGATGCCGTAGGTTCCCTCACCGACATTCGAACCGATCGTCTCGTAGGGGGCTTGAGCTGCGCCCGTGGTCGACGCCGGGAGGGTACGAGCGCCGATGATCCCGACAAGCGGAAGGGCGATGATGTTGAACACGATGAACGCGAGGTAGACCGCCCGGTTTGCGTCCTTGCGGCCGGGGATTCGGCCGAACGCGAGACTGAACGGGATGCCGACGAACTGGACGAGCAGGATCGCAAGGATGAGCTGGGTGGTCTCGAAGCCCAGTTCGGTGCCGTAGATGACGGCGACGCTGATGATCGTGCCGATTCCGTCGTTGTAGATGAGGAATCCGATCAGGAAGCGGAAGAGCTGGCGATACCTGCGGAGATGCCGGAACGTGGTGCCCAGCCGTTCGAGGCTGGCGGTGAAGGTGCCCCGCGTGCGCTCGGCGAGCGATGACGCCGATGGGGGTTCGGGCACCCTGCGAAACAGCGGGATCGAGAACGCCGCCCACCAGATCGCCACTGACAGGAACGACAGGCGAGCACCTATCTCGGAGCCGATGAATAGGATCATCGCGACGTTGATCGCCAGCAAGAGCCCGCCACCCAGGTAGCCGATGGCGTACCCACGTGTGGAGACGACGTCCTGGTCTTCCGGGCGGGCAACGTGGGGGAGGAGGGCGTCGTAGAAGACGTTGGCGCCGGCGAACCCGACTCGCCCGACGATGAAGAACACCGACGCGAGGATCCAGTCGCCCGTGCTGATGAGGACGAGCAGTCCGGTGCCAAACACCCCCATGCCGACGAAGATCGAAAGGAACTTCTTCTTCCCACGCATGATGTCGGCGATCGTGCCGAGCACGGGGGAGAGAAACGCGACGATGATCAGCGAGATGCTGAGCGTCGTCGTCCAGTAGGCGGTGGCGACCGCCGCACTCGGGAGGGTCGCTCCGGCCACCGAGCTGTAGTAGGCCGGTAGAACGGCAGAGAGGATCGTGGTCGCGAACGCCGAGTTCGCCCAGTCGTAGAGCGTCCAGGCGGAGATGCGGCGCTTGTACTCCTTCTCCGAGATGCCTTCGTACGCAGGAGTCAACGCAGCCATCACCCTTCCCTCGTCGGCTGTGGGCAGGCTACTTGGCAGCGAGGGTCGGTGTCGGGAGGATCGATCCGAGGATCGATCCTCCCGGTACCGGGTACTTCGTACGCGGTCAGCAGCGTTCTCAAGCCGGGGGCGCTCCGTACGGGATACGACGTTGGTGAGAACGACCCTCTCCGGCGTCGAGCGTCAGCTCGACGCCACCTCCCCCAACACTCGGCCTGCGGCCTCGCGAGGGGAGGAAACGACGAGGTTTCGGGTACTAGGCACCCGAAACCTCAGACCGTTGCCAGTGCCTGCTCCAGATCCAGGATCAGATCGTCGGGGTGCTCCACCCCGATCGAGACTCGAACGAGCCCGTCGGTGATCCCATACCGCTTCTTGTCGACATCGGGCACACCGGCGTGTGTCATGGTGCCCGGATGTTCCGCCAGCGACTCATTGGATCCAAGGCTCACGGCCAGGTGGATCAATCGCAGAGCGTTCAGGAACCGGAACGCGCCGGCTTCCCCTCCGTCGACTTCGAATGAGATCATCGCGCCGGCGCCGAGGCACTGCTTCTCGTAGATCGCACGTTGCGGGTCGTGGGGTTCGATGAAACCCAGGTAGTTGACGTGGCTGACCTTCGGATGTCCGGCCAGGTAGTCGGCGACCTTCTCGGCGTTCTCGGCCTCCCGACGCATGCGCAGTGACAGCGTCTCCAGGCTGCGCATGAGGAGCCATCCGGTCCACGGCCCCGCATGGGTACCGAGGTGGCTGCGCATCCCGCGGATCGGGCCGACATGAATCTCCGAGCCGAGGACCGCCCCCGCGATCAAGTCGCTGTGACCCCCCAAGTACTTGGTGGCACTGTAGATCACCAGGTCGGCGCCATGGTCGAGCGGACGCTGGAAGATCGGTCCGAGGAACGTGTTGTCGACGGCCAGTAGGACCTTGCGATCGGGAGTCGAAGCCGCCTGCGTCACTGCGGCACACTCCTCTATGTCGAAGAGCGCGTTCGTCGGGTTGGCAGGTGTCTCGATGAGGATCATCCCGAGTGGCTTGCCCGAACTCGTCACTCGTCGCAGTAGCTGCTCCCGCGTCTCGTCGGGGAAGAACCCGATCGACTCGATGCCGAACTCGGGAAGGAACTCGTTGACCAGATGGTCTGTACCTCCGTAGAGGGGTTCGCTGTGCAGCAGGAGGTCGCCGGGTCGCAAGTGAACGAGCAGAGTCGTCGCGATCGCCGACATCCCGCTGCTGAACAGTGCTGCGGACTCGCTGCCGTCCCACAGACAGAGACGGTCCTCTGCGATCTCCAGATCGGGGTTGTTGAGGCGGCTGTAGATGAGGCCGACCTTCTCACCCGGTGC
>Ga0315535_1002995_pt1 | contig 10517 bp, 12 predicted proteins | sample SalMarSW160220MG_2_FD_203092 | JGI IMG/M metagenome (GOLD analysis project Ga0315535, IMG submission 203092) | Salt marsh sediment microbial communities from the Plum Island Ecosystem LTER, Massachusetts, United States - Salt Marsh Sediment SW1602-20 ...
GGGCGGGCATGCTTGCTTGCCTGAACGCGCCGACGGCTGGATCCGCTGGTTGTGAGGCGCGGAGCGGCTCACGGCCAGCGGATTGCAATCCGCGGCGATTGTCGAGGGTGCGCAGCGTCCTCGACAACCATGGCTTAGGCTGACAATCCCTGACATCATTTCGTTAGTCACGCTCTTGAATCTCATTGCCAATTCCTTTCGGTCAAGGATAGTCCGTTACCTCATGAGTCCCGGCAGATAGAGTGCGATCTGGGGAAAGATCATCACCAATATCATTGCAAGGGCATCGCAGAGAAGAAAGGGAACTCCTGCTTTATAGATTTCCCCCATGGTCGTCTCGGGCGGCGACACACCCTTCATGACAAAAAGAATAAGACCAAAGGGCGGCGTTGTATTGGCCATCTCCATGTTGATGAGCATGATGAGCGAAAACCATAGGATATTCAAATGGAGAGCATTAGCAACAGGCAGATAGATGGGTATGGCAATCATCACCATAGAGAGATTATCCATGAAACATCCTAGGAAGAGAAGGAGCACCTGCATGACGATTATCACCATGATGGGAGATACGTTGAGCACACTCACCACCTGGATCAGACCGGCGCTCGCCCCCGAGAAGGCCATGATCTGGCTAAAGGCCATGGACCCGACAATAATCATAAACATCATCGATGTGATTCTTACAGTGCCGAGGATGCTTTTTCGCAATATGGTGAGGTTCAGTTTTCGGTAAATCGCGGCAAGCAGTATGATGCCCAATGCACCCAGGGCTGCCGATTCGGAGGGCGTGGCCACACCGAGAAACATGAAACCGATCACCAGAAAAACGATAGATCCAAGAGGCACGACATGGGCCATCGTCTCCCGTACCTTGATCTTAAGCGGTATATGCGGCACCTCGAACGCGGGTGCGAGCTCGGGCTGCAGCAAGCACCTGACTACAACATAGCTCCCGTAGAGGAATGCAAGGAGGATTCCCGGGAGAATACCGGCGATCAGTAGTCCCTCTACGGATATCTGGTTGAGGGCTGCAACGAGGATGGCGAGGGCGCTGGGCGGAATAAGCATGGAAAGACCGCCGCTCCCCATAATCGGGCCTATGCTCATCTCTTTTTTATACCCCCTTCGTTCCATATCCGGAACAAGTATGGATCCGAGCACGGCGGTAGTAGCCAGAGTCGAGCCGCTCATGGTGGAAAAGATGGTCCCGGCAATAACCGCCACCAGGGAAAGCCTCCCCGGGATCTTCCCAATCCAGTGATCGATAACATCGATGGCCTTGAATCCGAGTTGAGAATGGAACATCACCTCTCCCATGAGCACGAAGAGGGGGACCGGCAACAGGGAGAAAGAAGAGAGGTTCTGCTCCATATTCAGGATCAATTGCGTGATGCCGCTGCCGCCGCCCAGGAACAAGGCGGCTCCCAAGATATCGACTAAAAAGAAAGAGATGGCCACCGGCATCCCTGAAAGCATCAGGATGACCATCGTTCCCAGAAGCAGAATCAAGGCTTGATACCACTCCATGCCCCTTCTCCCATGAAATTGAGTCTGTGGCCACTCAAACGGCAGTGGCCACGAAAACTTACAGGTCAAATCCTATTTTTCTCTATTTGATCCGAAGTCTTTGAAGTGTCCGTGAGCCTTTCGGATGAACTCAATGGAAAAAAGGAAGCAACCTATCGGAATGACCATAATGACCAGAAACTCCGGAATCTTGAAGTACTCCAGTGTAGGTACCTTTCGCCTGTAATAGTCCAAGGTAACGCGAAATCCATAGTAGGCAAGGATAAGCAGCACGACAGAACCCATAATCGAGGTGATCATGTTTACGAGAGACTGGGTCCTTTGGCTAAGCGGGTTCAGGACAATATCGACCTTAATATGACTATCCTCTCTCAGCACGTAGGCGGCAGCCAGGAAGGGGATGTAAAGGAGGAAATATTGGCTGAACTGAACCACGCCAGGGATGGGTCTATTGAAAAAGTATCTCATAACCACATCGACACAAACGCCGACCGCGCTGGTCATCATCATGATTCCCGCCAACCATGCGAATCCTCTCATCACATGGTCCAAGAAACTGTTCGTCCTTGACATTATAGTCTGTCTCACTCCCGTACGCGGTTCTTAGGGGGTAAGCAGTTTTCTCAGTTTGGACCCCAATGTTGGATTTTGCTTGATCACTTGATCCCAACCGGCCTCGTAAGCCAAGTTCACGTACCATTTGGTGTCCGCAGGAGAAAACTGGATTACCTTCATTCCCTTTTTCTGCATTTCCTGAAATTCGTTTTCAGCAATTCCGGCCATGATTTTGGTGTATTTTCTTTCGTTTTCGATCATGCAGTCGGACATCAGCTTTTGAAGATGGCGAGGGAGTCTTTGCCACGTCTGCAGGTTGACGAGGCCTTCGATATTCATCTGATAGATTCTGGGTTCGAGGATATACTTGCAGACTTCAACCCATCCCGCCCGTATGTTTCCCAGCGCGGCCCATGCATAACCGTCAATGGTGCCCCGGTCAAGGGCCGTATAGATGTCGGATCCGGGAAGGGTCACTGTCACTGCGCCGAGCCTTTTGAGGAACGGTTCGTAAGTAGCCGAGACGCGAATCTTCTGTCCCTTTAATTCTTGCGGCCGCTTTACCGCTTTGTTAGTGAAGATCAGAAACTGTGGACCGAATTCCGCCCTGCCAAGATAATGGATTTTGAACTTTTTGAGGAGGTTCACTCGAAAATCGTAGTAGCCGTTCTTTCTTTCCTGCATCGGGGTAAGCCTGGTCAGGTGAGTATAGGCGGCGCCCGTAACCTCCCTGCCGTAATAGGACTCGCAGCCGAAGACCATGTCTACCACGCCGTTGCTCAATGCATCGAACTGCTTAAAGCCCGGAATCGCCTCCGGTCCTCCAGTATAGACGATCTCCAGTTCTCCCTTGGCTTTCTGGTTCACATCCTTCACATACGCCATCCAGGCGGTCATGCTGACATCGCCCTTCGGCAGGAAAGTGACCATCTTGAGTTTTATCGGTCCCTTGGCATAAACAGCCGGGTTCAAGACCAGAAAGGCACCAACCAAAAAAACCAAAACAAAAATGATTTTCTTCATTTTTCTATCCCTCCTTGAAGAAATGGTGAAAAAACCGGACAAACCCGCAAGAGTCAGCCTGACTCTCCCGGCCCTCTACGCTTTCATAACCTCCTTTCTTCCTGTGATCGGTCAGACGGACTTGGCATGCCCGTCGCCAAAGATGGTCATGGAAAAAATCCTTGCCGAAAGGGTTCCAAAGAACCCGTCAAGTTTCAGGAGACCTTCAACCAATCCACACTCTTTGCGGCTTCCTGTTGACCCAGAATCCGCCCCATATCGCTGAGATGCTCCACAATGGCCTGCATTGCGCTTTCAGGATCTTTCTTCGCCACTTTTTCCGCTATATTTCTGTGATGGAAGATGATGCTTCTCTTGTGTTCTTCCTGCCAGCTCTGCTTATAGATAAATTTGAACAGGATATCGATCAAGGATGCTTGAAAAATGGTCAACAGGGGGTTTTTGGCTGCAACAGCCAGGGTCCTGTGAAAATTCTCATCATGGCTTTTGAATTTCTTTTTCACCACAAAAAATCCCTCGGGTTCCTCGATCGCCCCGCCCAGATGGTGGCGACGTCTTCTTCCGTTGCGTTTTTGTTCGCAAGAAAGGCGATTTGGGGTTCAATAACGTCGCGCACTTCGATAATATCATGAGCCAATTTCAAAATGGATCGGTAAATACTGCCCCGGAGAGATGAAGCCGGCGAATGTTCTTTGAAAATCTGATTGAAACCGCAAACAGCCGCCGACAGTGAGCGCAGGCTCATAACGTGCTCTTTTTGTTCATACCTATCTCTTCGTGTTCTGATCCAAACACCGAACTTCGGCCTTACTTGGTTCAAAAACGCTTTTTAGGCAAGGAGATGAAAGAGCTGGGTCCCGGCAATGACAATGATGCCAAACATCAAATGAGTCATTACCTTCGCAGACCCTCTTACCCTGATATTTCGTCCACCATGGATCTTTCAAGTATGCATTCACTCTCTCGACACTACTTCTTTGGCCAAATCGCTTATGGGTAGCCGGGTCCATATGTATCTTTTCGCCCCGACGCGGGTTATTATCAATGATCGGCCTGTGCCCCAGGGATTCACTGAAAGTGTGGATTTGCGGGGCATCATACGCCGCATCCATCAGGTCGTACAGGTTCGTTATCCGTTCCGAGCTCATCTGGGCCAATGGAATAGCAGCCTGGGAATCGTGCAGTGACGCTGATGTCAAAATGGTACTGACCGGAATATCTCCGTCGATACAGTCCACATGCAGCTTATAGCCGGTCCAGCTTTCCTTATACCCTTTGCTGTTTTTCTTTGTTCCGACATTGCATTGGCTCGGCAAATCGTACAGATTCTCCTCCAACATCCTTGTCGGTTGAAGATCCAACCTTTTCGAAGGCTTAGCCGCGACTCTCTCCCCCTTGGGAGGTCGTCCGGGCTTTCTCTTGGGTAACTTCTCCTTTCTCGTTTTGAACCTTAAATTGCTTTTGGAGATAATAGAGCACTTTCTTCCATATTAATCAATAACTTAATCGCACTCTTAAATACATCCTCCGCGGATAAATTCGCTTCCTTTATCCGTTTTGAAATTGGCTCTCATGAAAACCAATTTCCTTCCACTGGATAATTTCCCTCAACCTTTCCGAGATCCCCGACTCACCAATGTCCTTCGAGATGAAGGTCCCACTGGCTGTTCCTTCTTTTGACGTTTATAAGCCCTGCGTTCTTCAGGGTGACACGGCTCGTGTTGAAGATTTCCGCAAGTTCCCTTTCTGCAGGAAGCCTCTCGCCGGGAAGGATCTTCTTTTCGAAGATGGCTTTCTTGAGTTGAGCCGCAACTTTTTCATGGGCCTGGCAACCGTCCGCCACAGACTGGAAGAGCAGGGTCCCCAATTTTTCCCTGGTTGTCCTGGTTCCCACTTCGCCCCGGCACCTCATGTTGATGGATCCTTTGCCGAACGCGCTCCAGGGGCACTATGACACCCCGCTGGAAATCATTCCTATTGGTGAAACGTCATCTATCCCTGAACGGCTCGGCCATGCCCTCGTTTTTCCAAATCACCATATCCTTCCTTCCACGCCTTCTCAGTTCTATAGCCCCTGAAGGGCAGATCCCCACACAAAACCCGCAACTCCAGCACTTGCTTTCATCCACCCGGATCCTGGATTTTCCGTCACGGATTTCAAACACGTCATAGATGCAGGTCTTTTCACAGAGCCCGCAGCGGGTACATTTCCCATCTTCGATGATCGGGACATAGGGGGCGTCCGGAGGCAAAGTAAAGGGATAGGGCTCCTTATCAGTCAAGGCGCCGGACGACCTTATGAGGGGGAAAACCCGCCCGCGGAAGGCGTCGATGGAAGGATAGCCTTTTCTCCGCATCCAATTGGTGAGGCCTTCATGGATCTTATCCAGGAGTTCGGCACCGTGAAAATACATGGCCGATCCCACGCCGACCAGGGGGCAACCGCAAAGGAGGTATTGAAGGGCGTCACTCCAATCATATACGCCCCCTACGCCGATGATGGGGATGTCCACGACTCTTCTCATTCTTACGACCCTTGCGAGGGAGTAAGGCAAAAAGGCCCTACCCAATACGTAGCCGCCTATTGAGGGGGCGCCGAAGGGAACCTGGTTCTCCACATCTATAATAATGCCGCTAGGAGCATTATGGGCTGTGATAAAATCGAGCCCGGCCTCGGCCCACGATTCCACCAGACTTTCCAGCGGTTCCAGGGTAGGGCTGAGCTTCAACCCCACGGGAATGGGGACCTCCTCTTTGATCCGGCGGATAATTTGGGTGGAGATATCGGAGCGCTTGGCAAATACCGCCACCGCGGAGGGAGACGAAAAATTCAGTTCCAACATATCTGCCCCGGCCTCTTCAAGGGTCCTGGCGGTCTGCATCCAGGAAGCCGTATCCAAAGGGTCCTCAAAATAGCTGGCTATCAGTTTCAATGAGGCGCCATGGCAGATTTCGGCTGATCTGAACAACAATTCAATGAATTCAGGTGGGTCCAGTACATGAGGAGCAGCCAGGGAAAGCAGACAGGGTCCCTCTCGGTAGCCTTTCCCAAAAGTCCTGAGGGGGAATTGGTACGGACGCACCCGGATTCTGTGCCTCGGACTTGTGGTAAAGGTTTTGGTAACCATTCCTCCGATATTCCTTTGGGCCAAGTCTTTTATCAGGGAGAGCTGCGAGGTATATTCAGAGGACGAGACCAGAACGGGGCTCTTGAATCTTAATCCGGCGACCTCTATGGCTGTGTCGAGATGTGGAGACAAGAAAAATCCTCCAACAAACGGTTTCGGAAAAATCGGAACAAGATCCTTAACCGGCATTTGGACTTTTTATATGGTTAGTAAGTATTTACTCGTATTATCAATATAATACATAGCGCATTAATTCATTGCGCATAGTTTGCGTACGACTTCGCGACCAGATCTCCATTCATTGAACTTTGATTCAACAGACTCAACCACATTCTGGAGGATAGGAAAGTACCGATTGTGCAGGCAAAGCCTTCGTGTCAATTTCCAGAGCCTCTCAATCGGATTCAAGTCAGGGCTGTAAGGCGGCAGAAAATCTAACGCAAATCTAGTGTTCCGTAACAGAAATAGTTTTACATAATCTTTCAAGTTTTTCGAAGATTGATTCCGCTGTCGCAGTCCATACAAAAGGTTTTGAATTTCGGTTGTGGTTTTTAACAAACAAATCGATTTTTTCAGCGAGCTCCTTGGTGCTCCGAAAAGATCCCCTGCGAATTGCCTTTCGGGTGATTATCCCAAACCATGTTTCGACCTGATTGAGCCAGGAGGAATAGGTGGGGGTGAAATGGACATGATACCTGGGTTTCCTTGCAAACCAAGAACGAACCCTCTCATGCTTGTGGGTTGCATAGTTGTCCATGATAATATGCACGTCCAGTCCCGGAGGCACATTGGCGTCAATATGGCGGAGAAACTGTAAAAGCTCCTGATGACGATGCCGCTTCTTGGGCTGGGCCAAAACACCTCCCGTTGCAACATCCAGGGCAGCAAAAAGGGTCAGCGTCCCGTGGCGGAGATAATCATGGGTGTAACCTTCAGCATAACCAAAACCAAGTGGAAGAGTCGGTTGAGATCGTTCAAGGGCTTGGCACTGGCTTTTCTCATCCACACAAAGCACCAAGGCATTTTCAGTAATGACAACTACACGGCGGCCGCTCCGAGAACGGACTTTCCGAAGGTTTTTAAGGAACGTATGGAATGTCACGGCCTTGAATCTTCCCTCCTCTCTTTGCAAAACCAATTTCCCGTCGCGCAGCCGTACAGCACCAAAGTAGCCCCCGCTCTTTCGTGTGGGATGGTGCAACAACACAGGGTCCTTCTCCTCCGGGGGTACCCACATCAGGCAGCGCGATCCATATCGCTGAAAATGGACTTCATCGGTCGACCGGAGATCGATTCCTTGACCCACCACGAGCTTTCGAAGTCTTTTTATATGCCTCCTGAACTTCAGGACTGGCTCGGCCAATCAAAGGTCGCGGTTTGCCCAGGCGAAAACCAAAGGATTTGAATATGTATTGGCACTGGCGAACCCCCAAGGTCACCCCATACCGCTTCTTGATGAACTCGGCCAGCCCTTTGCCATCCCACAGACCTCTTGCGATCCCTACAGACTCAGGATCTTGTCGCAGAACAGACCCGATTTCCTCCATCTGTTCATCGCTCAGTCGACGGGGACGGCCAACTCATTCTCTTTCAACAAGACCGGCCAAACCTCTCTCTTCGAAGCGATGGACCAAATATTCAACTGTTCTGGGCGAATCCCTCAGAAGACGGCTGACCTCCGGACAGCTCATCCCTTGGGCCACCACCAATACACCATGGAGGCGGTGGTCATATCGTAACTCCTTTGAACGATGGATTTCATCCTGCGATCCGAGTACAACAGTCGATGCATCCGTGACGGTAAAGGGTTTCATGAAAATAGATGATCACAAAGTCGCTCCATGCGCGATTATGTTTTGCGTCATGTATAACCAGATTCACGATATGACTATCCAGAAAACCAAACCAGAATCTTAACATGTTATTAGTGAATGTTTAAAGTATTAATATATTTGGTTTGATGCCCTGTCAACCCTTTTCTTAATTTTTATGTTTCGCAGCAGCATTTTCTGAATTTATATAATAAAACCAATATATTATACTAATATTTTCCCAGCTCATCCTCCACTTGGGACGTAACCGTCAGACGAACCCATCTATTGTATCAGAGAGATGACTCAGCAGAAGCTTGCCAAAGGCCCCTGCTATCGCGATTATCGCAATGAGCCCGGTAGCTGACCGGTAGGGTACCATAAGAAACTCGGTGGCAAAGATGGGCAGGAAGGCAAAAGGAATGACGAGAGCAAAGGCGATCAGCAGATAGGAAAGACCAATGAGCCAAAATGAATTGTCCCGGAAAAGCGTCATGTAGGCGGTCTTGATGGGTACCCGTTCGAGGGTCCTGGAATTCGGGTCAGGAGAACCCTCCACCCGGGAGGATAACTCCTTACCAGGAAAAAGTTCATTCCGGCCGCCATGAACGCCAGCATACCAAGACTCATCCACGCCGCTCTCCAGTTAAAATGTCCAACGATCAGCGGTATGAGGATGCTTACCACGGCAATACCTGTGGCGCTGCCCAGGTCCACAATCGCCAGTGCTATCCCTTCGTCCCTCACTGACCCATCTCTGAACGACCGCCACTACCGGGACCCAGCAGGTCGAGTGACCGACCCCTGCCAGCGCGAAGAAAAGGCTTGCATGGATAATCGTGGTAGAAAATGACATGAGCGCGCTACCCGTCCCCAGGATTACGACGAAAAGAGTGAGAAGCACCCGTGTATCGGATCTGTCGGCAAGCAGGCCGAGCAAGGGAGCAAAGACGGTATAGGCGATAAAATAGGATGAATAAATAATTCCCGCCCCGGTCATTGAAATGCCGAGGGATGGAATCATCAGAGGTAGGAGGAGCCCATAGGCATTCCTGATAGCGAAAGCCACAAATCCCGTGAAAAATCCGGCAACAATAATGGCGACGGCCCGTTTACTCATGGGCGGGCATCCTCATTGTTTCATGATAATATTCTTAAAAGCCTCCAATCTCGTGATGACGCCGGTATTCGCATGCTGTTCGTCAAACTCGAGAATGAGGCTTGCCTTATCGCCCATTATGAGCCGGTAATACCGCTCAAGGAGTCCGTCGGTATCACAATTCAGATTAGTCAAATGAATACCGAAGATATTAGACTGTGACGCTACAAATCCTGCAATTTGCAAAATTTCAGTCCCCGCACTCCCGAACACTGATGGTACACTCGGCAGGTCTATGACCGAAAGATCGATGTAATCCATGGGAATCGCTTTAGCACCAATCCGTGCAAGGTTTGCCCACAGGTTGAGATTCAATCGATCATCATGGAGTGTATAGGGTCGTCCCGTAACAATCACCAATGGTTCACCTTCAGAATGTCCTGAAATAATCTTGTGACCTTTTTCGTGGAGCTCCTTTCTATACCCGTCCTGCCTCTTGAGTGCATGGTATACGGCGGCTTTGACCATACCTTTATCAACCCTCAACTCAGCGCCCATCTGCTGAAAAAGTTCTGAGGCAAGGGTGTTCGCGCCGGATTTAAAATGTACCACAGGGCTGAGGATTGATTCCCCTTCCATGCCGAATACCATTTTTGTCAGATAGGGACTGCCCTGAATAAGATAGCAGCAGGAACCTGACTCACGCCTTCCGGTGGTGGGCATAGTTATAAGACTCGGTAGAAAAATATACCTCGTTTTTCCGATGATCTTCTTTACATGGGATAGAGATATCTTTAGCGGAATGCATTCATACGCCCCCGTTGCCTCATCAGGGTCCACATGGTGATTCACTCTGCCGTCGGTGGGCGGGGTCATGACGAGTCTCAATCCGAGACAATCGAAAAAATACGCCCAGAAAATACAGGTTTGATGTCCATATAAGGCGCTCTGCATTCCCACCGTGGGTCGACCCTCGATCTCCATCAAAGGGCTCCCACTGAGTTCCGTAACCACCCCCTTTCTGTATCTTGACAATGTTTCCCGGAGGAAATCGACGCCGTTCTCTTCCGGCGTATGATAGTGTGTTGTTTCGAACCGACCACACTCGCTTCCCCACACACTCAGACGACCATTAAAATGATATATCTTTAACTCGCATTCGTTATCGCAGTCAGGATCCGCATGACAGGTTTTCTCTTCGTACTTCACTCCTTTATAAGTGATACTGTCCAGGCCTCTGAAGGCACTTTTTATTTTTTTCTTTCGGTGCAACTCTTCATAGACACTTATGGCGGAACCGAATGCTCCCAGCACTTCACGGTGGGGCGGTACGATGATGGCTTGGTTGAGAATATTTTCAAATGCCGCCAC
>Ga0315535_1002996_pt1 | contig 10515 bp, 9 predicted proteins | sample SalMarSW160220MG_2_FD_203092 | JGI IMG/M metagenome (GOLD analysis project Ga0315535, IMG submission 203092) | Salt marsh sediment microbial communities from the Plum Island Ecosystem LTER, Massachusetts, United States - Salt Marsh Sediment SW1602-20 ...
GTCGGATCGTCCGGGCAGACCTTGGCACCGAAGGCGTGGAAAGCATCGAAGCGCGGGTCGGTGATGCGGAGGACGGCGTGACCGTATCCGGGGACGACCTTGCCGGCGTCCAGCGTTTCCTGGGCGTACTTGGCGAGCTGCTCCTCGGTGGGTGCGCCGTTGAACTTGTTCATGGTCTCGAGAATCCACGCCAGGCATTCCTGGTTCGCCAGGCCGTGGAGCGGGCCGGCCAGGCCGTTCAGGCCGGCGGAGACGGCGTAGAAGGGATCGGACAGGGCTGAGCCCACGCAGTGACAGGTGTGCGCAGAAACGTTGCCGCCCTCGTGGTCGCTGTGCAGCGTGAGGTAGAGCCGCATGAGGTTCTTGAATTCGCCTGTGGGATCAGCCAGGCCCAGCATGTTTGCGTAGTTTCCGCCCCAGTCGAGGCTGGGATCGGCGGGAATCCTGGCGCCCTTGTTGAAGGCTTTACGGTAGACGTAGGCGGCCACCTCGGGCATCCAGGCGAGGATGTTGAGGGAGTCTTCCAGCGTGGGCTCCCAATACTCGTCCTTCGTCATGCCTTCGCTGTAGCGCTTGCGGAACTGGGATTCACGCTCCAAGGCGAGGATGCCCGTGTCGAGCATGCACATGGGGTGCGAGTCCGCCGGCATGGCGTCGAGCACGCTGAAGACATAGGACGGAATCTTCTTTGCGCGAGCCCTCAGGTCGTCCTGGAAGTCCTTCAGCTGGTCGGCGGTAGGCAGATCGCCCGTGCAGAGCAGCCAGAAGATTTCTTCGGGAAGCTTGCTCGTCAGGTCCTTGATCGGAATACCGCGGATGATCAGGCCCTTGTCGGGCGGGACTTCGGAGGTATCGCACAACATTGCCTTGAGGCCGCGCATGCCCCCGAAGGCGTGACCGATGGTCAACTCGCCTATGACCTTGGCGCCGTGCTCTTTCACGAAGGACTTGATGTCGCTCCGCATCGTGGGGATCTTTTCAGCGAGTACCTGTTTCAACTGACTCATTGAACACCTCCTAATGGGTCCCGTTTTGTGCCGCAGGCACGACTGCCTTCGGCTCACCCGAGCGCGGCCCCACGTCGTTGACGCAGTCCGGGCCCCGCTTAAACACACCGTTCATGTCGTCCGCCTAATTTCAAGACTTCAAGAGCCTTACAGAATCGAAGTCTCAGAAATCCCCCCAGTAATTCAAGTTCAAATTATGGTGCGGCTCCAAAAGGGTGTCAACAAATTGCAAGGGGGTGGGGTTATCGTTGGCCAGTTGCCCCTATTTTCGCACAAATGGCAGGCCCGCCTGCATTCCATGAAAAAGCGAAGGGCCTCCGGGAACCAAACGTGCTAAGGTGGGTCCAAGATAGATAGATGCCGTTCGCCGAGCGTCGGGAGGTGACCATGAAGAAGAGTCTGTTTGCTTTCCTGTCTCTGACCCTGGGACTGTCGTGTCTTGGAGCCGGAAGTCCCAAGACCATGCTTACGGTCTACAACAACGATCTGGCCCTAGTGCGCCAGGCCCGGACCATCCCGGTGGAGAAGGGCGTGTTCAAGTACCTCTTCCAGGACGTGACCACTAAAATCGACCCCACGTCTGTCGCCCTGGAGACCCTTTCCGGCCCGCCCATCTCGATCCTCGAACAGAACTACGCCTACGACCTCGTCAGCGACCAGAAGGTTCTGGAAAAGAGTCTGGGGCAGAAGATCACCGTTTTTCAGACCGTCGGGAACACGGAGAAGGCCTATACGGGGACGCTGCTTTCGGTGAGCGGCGGCCGACCGGTGATCAGGACCGACGAGGGGATTTTCATAGGCCACCCCTCCCGCTACATGCTCGCAAAGATGCCGCCGGGGCTCATCGTCAAACCTACCCTGGTGTGGCTCTTGAAGGGACAGCGCGCCCAGAACCAGGAAGTCGCCCTCTCGTACCTCACGGGCGGCCTGTCCTGGAACGCCAACTACGTGTTGCTCCTGGCGCCGGACGAGAAGAAGGTAGGCTTTACGGGCTGGGTCACCATCGACAATAAGAGCGGCATCGGCTTCGAGAACGCCACCCTGAAGCTGCTGGCGGGCGACGTCCACCGGGTGGAACCCACGCGGCGCACGAAGGGTGTCTACTTGATGAAGGCCGAGGCCGCCGCCCCGCAATTCCAGGAAAAGGCCCTCTTCGAGTATCACCTCTACACCCTGCAGCGGCCCGCAACCGTGGCCGACAATGAGACCAAGCAGATCGAGCTGATCAGCGCGCCAGACGTGCCGGTGACCAAGAGCTATGTCTACGACGGCGCCAACATCCACGGCTACGGCGGCTATTACTACGGCCGCAGGGAAAGCCGCGACCTGGGCGTGCCCTCCAACACGAAGGTCTCCGTTTACCTCGGCTTCGACAACAAGAAGGCCTCGGGGCTCGGCATCCCGCTGCCCAAGGGGACGGTGCGCGTGTTCAAGAAAGACACGGACGGCTCGGCCCAGTTCATCGGCGAGGACGCCATTGACCATACCCCCAGGGATGAACACGTCCGGATTAAGCTCGGCGAAGCCTTCGACATCGTGGGCGAACGCAAGCAGACGGCCTTCCGCGCCGTGGTGCCCGGCCACGTCTACGACGAATCCTTCAAGATCACCCTCCGAAACCACAAGAGCGAACCCGTGACCGTCCGCGTTGTCGAGGTCATGTACCGGTGGTCGGACTGGGAAATCCTCGACGAGAGCGAGAAGCACGAGAAGATCGACAGCCAGACTGTGGTTTTCCCCACCACGATCCCGGCCAGCGGTGAAAAGACCGTCACCTACACCGTGCGGTACACGTGGTGAGAGAAGGGCTAAGGGCTAAGGGCTAAAGGCGAAGGGCTAAAGTGAGAGCGGCGGAGGGCGTTCCTTCGAAGGAATGCCTACGCCGGACTCACCTGATCCCCCACTCACCTACTCACGGCGCCTCGGGCGCAAGGGATTTGGGATTTAAAAGACGGCTGGGGACGAGCCTTCGAAGGCCCGCACGCGCCTTCACCCTTAACTCTTAACCCCTTCACCGCGCCGGCGGGCGCGTCAGAAACCCCTCATTCCGTTTCCGGAATGGGGGGTTGACTTTTCGGAATGTATATTCTACATTCGGAAACTTGATTCTGAGGCATACGATGACCACGAGTCGAAAAGAACTGGAACGGCAGCAGAGACGGAAAATCCTCCTCGATGCCGCGGAACGCGTTTTCGGAACGAAGCCCTTCGACCAGGCCACCATGCAGATGGTGGCGGCGGAAGCCGAGATCGGCATGCAGGGGCTCTACGAGCATTTCCCGTCCAAGCGGGCCCTCTACGAAGATGTGATTCTCCAGCGGACCAGGAACCACAAAGCGAAACTCGTCGAGATGCTGGAGAGCATCGAGCGCCCGGTGGACAAGCTCAGGGCCATCGCAGAGGTCCGGAGCCGGATGCTGCGGGAACGGCCCGCATTCTTCCCCATCTTCCTGAAGGAGCGACTGCAATTCGACTGGGGCTACCGGTCCTGCCTGGGCGACCAGATCCACAAGGCGTTCGAGGAAGAACGAAAGCAGCTGCGGGCCATCATGGAAGAGGCCGTCAAGGAGAAAGGCCTCGGCAGGGAAGATCCCGACTTCCTCGTCCAACTCTTTCTGAATGTTCTCCAGGCCTCCCTCTACTACTCTCATAAATGCCGTCCCACCGAGGAGATCACGCAATGCGCAGATCGAACCATGGAAGCTTTTCTACGCGGCGCGGGCGCAGAGTCCTGACGCACGCGACCCTGGTCCTCGCCGTGCTCGTCGCCGCATCGTCCGGTGTCCCGGCCCAGCCCAAGCCGGACGGCGGCCGCGCGCTGACGCTCTCCGAAGCCCTCCGGCGGGTCGCCGCCGCCTCACAGCAGGCGGTGACTTCCAAGCTGGACGTCGAGTCCGCAAGGGAGCGCTCCAGGCAGACCGAATCGCTCTACTACCCGACCATCTTCGCCCGCGGGGGAAAGTACTACCGCGACAACCCCATCATCGCCGTCTTCGGGACACTCGAAGCGCCCACCACCGAGCAGAACTACTGGGAGTACCAGGTCGGAGCACGCCAGCTCGTGTGGGACTTCGGACGGAGGAAGTCCGCGGTTGAGGCGTCCAGGAGCATGGAGACCGCCGTGTCCGACAAAGGCGCCGCCAGCGTCTTCTCTGCCCAGCTCGAAGGCATGGGTGTTTACCTGAAGGCACTGTCCCTCAAGGCCCAGAGGAAGGTCGTCGATCAGCGCATCACGGCCCTCAAGGACCACCTTCGCGTGGTGAAGGACCTCTACCAGCAAGGCCTTGTGGCCCGGAACGACCTCCTCGAAACGGAGGTCCGCCTCAGGCTCGTGCAGGACCAAGCCAGCCGGGTGGATAACGACGAGGCCGTCGCGCTGCAGTCCCTGAACCGCATCATGGGACTCGATCCATCCGCTCAGATAACGCTGCCACAGGGTCTGCCCGCGCCTCCGGTCCTCGCGGACGGCGTGAGGCGCCTCAAGGCGCAGGCCATCGAGAACAACCCGGACATCAAGGCTTCGGAGGCCGCGCTGACGGCCAGAGAAGACAGCGTCCGCTTCCGGAAGCGGGACTTCTACCCCAGCGTGATCGCCGAGGCCGGGCACACCTACCAGGAGAACAAGTACCTGCTTTTCCCCCACGCAAACTACGTCTTCCTGGGCTTTTCATGGGACATTTTCGACGGCGGCGTGCGGTCTTCCAAGGTACGCCAGGCCGAAATCGGCGTCGAAAAATCACGGCGTGAGCTCCTCGAGGCGAAGAGGAGCGTGAACATCGCCGTGGACAAGGCATATCGGGACTACCGGCAGGCCCTTCTCGAAACCAGGACGGCCAAGACCAACGTGAAGGCCGCGAAAGAAAATCTCAGGATCGAGGAAGACCAGTACAAGGCCGGCCTCGCAAAAACAACGGACGTGCTGGATGCCGAGGCGGTCCTCGCACAAAGCCGTTTCGCCCTCGTGGCCCAGCACTACAGCGCATACATGAAGCAGGGGACCCTCCTGTCCGTCATGGGGGAGGCTTTGCCCACTTTCTACGAGAACCTCCCGGTCGCAGGACAGGAGCACTGAAATGAAAAAGAAATGGATAAGCCTTGCGATTATCTTCATCTTCGTGGTGGCCGTCGTCGTGGGCGGCGTGCTCTACTGGCGGCACGCGCGATTCTACCCGAGCACCGAAGACGCCTACGTCAACGGCGACATATTTCCCGTCGCGTCCCGCGTGCCCGGTTCCATCAAAGCCGTCTACGTGAGTGACAACCAGGTCGTCAGGAAAGGCGAGAAGATCGCCGACCTGGACCCCAGCGACTACGACCAGGCAATCGACAAGGCGCAGGCCGGCCTGGCCGAAGCGACGGCGGCGCTGGCCGCTGACCGGGCGCTCATCGCCCAGACGGCCGCCCGGGTCGATGCCGCCGGAAGCAGGCTGGATCTTGCAAAGATCGACCTGAAGCGCTTCACCGAGCTTCACGACAGGAATTCGGTCCCCAAACAGCGCTACGACCAGGCCGTGACGACGGCACAGGTGGCCGCCGCGGAGTACGCATCCGTCAAGAAGGCCCTGTCCGCCGCCAGGGCCAAGCTCTCCGTGGCCGAAAAACGCGTCGGTGTCTCCAAGGTCCAGCTCTCGAACGCCGAACTCCAGCGTTCCTACTGCACCATCACCGCGCCCGCGGACGGCACCATCAGCAAGAAAAGTGCCCAGGTCGGACAGGTTGTAGCACCCGGCCAACCCCTCTGCGCCGTCGTTCCCATGCAGGGCGCTTCCGTGTGGATCGAGGCGAATTTCAAGGAAACCCAACTGCGCCGGATCCAGACGGGACAGCCGGTCACGTTTCACACGGACGTCCAGCCCGACCGGACCTATCACGGATGGGTGCAGAGCCTGAGCGCGGGCACCGGCGCGACATTCTCGCTCCTGCCGCCGGAGAACGCGACGGGCAACTGGGTCAAGGTTGTACAGAGGCTGCCGGTGCGGATCGCCGTGGATCCCGCCAGCAACGGCGACCACAGCCTGCGGCTCGGACTGTCCGTTCACGTCGAGGTGGATACGCTTGCCGCGCCCAGACACGTGGCCGAAACGCGGTGATCGAGCTCGCGAGCCTGAATAATCCTCCCGCGAGATCTCGATCCTAGCGAGGAAGCCATGTCCGCGACACAGACGACCAACAAGTACCTCATCGCATTCACCGCCATGCTCGGCACGCTCATGGAGGTGGTGGACACCTCGGTGGCCAACGTGTCCCTGCCTCACATGCAGGGCACTTTCTCCGCGGGCGTAGACGAGATCACGTGGGTCATCACATCCTACCTCGTGGCCAACGCGATCATCCTGCCGATCACCGGATGGCTCGGCAACTACTTCGGGCGGAAGCGCTTCTACATCGTGTGCCTCGGGGTTTTCACGCTCGCCTCTCTCGGATCGGGCGCGGCGCCGACGCTGTGGTTCCTCATCCTCATGCGCGTGATCCAGGGCTTCGCGGGCGGCGCCATGGTACCCATGTCCCAGGCCATCCTCCTGGAGTCCTTCCCAAAGGAAGAGCACGGGAAGGCCATGGCCTTGTTCGGCGTGGGGGTCGTCTTCGGACCCATCATCGGTCCCACGCTGGGCGGTTGGATCACGGACACATGGAACTGGCGGTGGATATTCTACATAAACATCCCGGTGGGCATCCTGGCCATACTTCTCGCCTTGCTCTATATCGCCGATCCCTCCTACATCAAACGGCCCGAGGGGAAGGTGGACTATGCCAGCTTCGTTTTCATCGCCCTGGGGCTGGGCAGCCTGGAGGTCATGCTCAACCGCGGCCAGCGCTACGACTGGTTCCACAGCAACCTCATCAAGACCTTCGCGCTCATGGCCTTCCTCGGGCTGGCGCTCTTCGTCTGGCGATCGTTCACGGCGGCCAACCCGCTGGTGGACCTGCGCATTTTCAAGGACAAGGCCTTCGCCTCCGGGACCTTCCTCATGTTCCTGCTGGGGTTCGGCCTGTACGGATCCTTCACCATGCTCCCCCTTTACGTTCAGCAGCTCATGGGGTACACGGCTTTCTGGGCGGGCCTCGTGCTGTCTCCGGGAGGAATAACGTCGCTGTTGGCCATGGTGATTGTGGGCAACCTCATAGGGCGGGTGGATACGCGCCTCCTGGTGCTCACGGGCGCCCTGCTCAACATCTACTCCCTCTGGCTACTGCAGTTTGTCAACCTGAACGTGGGTTTCTGGTACGTCACCTACTCGCGCATCGTTCAAGGTTTCGGTCTGGGCTTTCTGTTCGTCCCCATCACGACGGCGGCCTTCGCCAAACTTTCCTATGAGAAGACCGGACAAGGCACCGGCCTCTTCAACCTCCTGCGCAACGAGGGCGGCTCGGTGGGCATCGCCCTCTCGGCGACGGTCCTCGCCCGGCGCGCCCAGTTTCACCAGAGTCGCCTCGTCGGGCACATCACGCCTTACAATCCGGTCTTCCAGAACTGGCAGGCGTCGGCCAACCACGGCCTCGCCGCCATATCGGGGCAGGATCCGAACAGCGTCCACACGCTGACGGCGGCCGTGAGCCAGGGCCTCGTGCAACAGCAGAGCCTTCTCATGGCTTACGTGGACGTCTTTTGGATGCTCACCTTTTCCTTCGTCTTTTTTCTCCCTTTCATCCTGATGCTGTCGAGCAAAATGGGCAAGTCGAGACCACCCGTCCACTGAAACGGCATATCGCAAGCGTCGGCAAGAGCACAAAAACGGCCGCGACGGTCCCCTGCGCCGAGGCGGCCCTCTTTTCTTTTGCGCGTTCGTCATCACGGGGTTACGATATGAGGGCAGTGATCGGGTAAACCAGACGAAGGAGGTAGGGGCTGTGTTGAACGCGGTGCTGTCGATCGCTGGCGGGCTTGCCCTTCTCGCCGCGGGCGCGGAGGGACTGGTTCGCGGAAGCACGGCGCTCGCCGCGCGGCTCGGTGTCACACCGCTGGTGATCGGCCTGACGGTGGTGGCCTTCGGCACGGGCAGTCCGGAACTTGTGGTGAGCCTCCAGGCGGCCGCCGACGGCCGCGGCGGTATTGCCGTGGGCAACGTGATCGGATCGAATATCATGAACATCGCCCTCGTCCTGGGCATCGCCGCCCTGGTGCGCCCGCTGGAGGTCCGCGCCCTGGTGACGCGGCTGGAAATCCCCGTTCTGATCCTGGCCTCCCTCCTTGGATGGGCTTTTCTCGCCGGTGGAACGCTCGCCCGGTGGCAGGGTTTCGTTCTGCTGGCCGTCCTCGCGCTGTACGGAGGAGCCCGGGTGTTCGTCGCGCGACGAACACCATCCATGCAGATCCTCGACGGATTCGTCGCAGATGTCCCGCGTCGTAAGGGCGGTCTGTTCCGCGCGGTGGCCATGGTGGCTTCCGGCCTTCTGTTGCTGGTGTTTGGCGCCAGGTTCCTGGTGGGGGGTGCCGTTTCGGTCGCTCACGCGCTCGGTGTGAGCGAGGCCCTCATAGGCCTGACCATCGTGGCCCTGGGAACGAGCCTTCCCGAACTGGCCACGTCCCTGGTGGCAGCCGTCAGAAACCAGCCGGACATCGCCGTGGGAAACGTCGTCGGGTCCTGCATCTTCAACATCCTGGGCATACTGGGCCTAACGGCCGCGGTCAGTCCCGTGCGCGCGGCCGGCATAACGCCCGTGGACCTCGCCGTAATGGCGAGCCTGGCAATGGTCACGCTGCCGATCATGCGGAGCGGTCTGCGCGTGACCAGGTTCGAAGGCGCGCTCCTGGTGGCGGGGTTTGCCGCCTACCTGGCCTGGCTCATCCACGGCGCCGTCGGCTGATCGGACACGTCGGCCGGGGCACCGCACCCTGCTTCTGCTATCATGAATGAAGATCGATTTGCGGGGAGCCGCCATGGAAGAAGTCTTCATCGCCGGATGCGGGTACGTCGGAGAGAGAGTGGCCCGCGTATGGCTGGAGCGCGGGGCACGGGTGCGCGCGCTTGTCCGGCGTCCGGACCGTGCCGAATTCCTGCGCTCGCTCGGCGTCGTCCCCGTTCATGGCGACCTGGACCTGCCGGGGATTCTCGCGGACCTTCCGGCGGGCGGTGCGCTCGTCTACTACTTCGCGCCTCCGCCGAAAACGGGAGTAACCGACCCGAGGATCAGGGCTTTTCTGGCGGCCGTCGACCGCGGAGCACCGCCCCTCAAGGCGGTCTATATCAGCACCACGGGCGTTTATGGGGACCTTCGGGGCGGATGGGTGAACGAGAACAGCCCGGCGGCGCCGATGACGCCCCGGGCCCGCAGGCGATGGGACGCCGAATCGACGCTCCGAAGGTGGGAGAAGGAGCGCGACGTCCCTGTCATCGTCCTGCGCGTACCCGGGATCTACGGCCCGGGCCGTATCCCTGCCGAGAGAATCCGTAAGGGAATCCCGGTCGTGTGTGAAGAGGACGCTCCGTTCACGAACAGGATTCACGTGGAGGATCTCGTCCGGGCTTGCGTCGCGGGAGGACTGTACGGCAGGCCGGGTGCAGTATACAACGTCAGCGACGGCTCCCCCGGCACCATGACGCAGTACTTTTTCGCCGTGGCGGACGCGCTGGGGCTACCCAGACCGCCCGCACTGAGCCTCGATGAGGCCTCGCGCACTCTGAACCCCCAGCTGCTGTCATTCCTGCGCGAGTCGCGCAGGATAGACAACCGCAGGATGCGGGAGGAACTGCGCGTCCAGCCGCGCTACCCCGACCTGCGCAGCGGTCTGGCCGCCTGCCTGGCGGCCGAGAAGGAGACGCCTTGAAGATACTTCTCGTCACCGATAACCTGATGGAAAAGGCCCGCCTCGCCTCGCGCTGGCGCAGGGAGGGCGCCGAGGTGCGTTTTCTGGAGGAGGATTCTCCGCCGGACCTCGTCGCGGTAGACCTTGAAGCGTCCGACGCGCCGGCCAGGATCATTGGACTTCGGGAGGCCTATCCGCAGGCCCGCTGCCTGGCCTTCGGCTCTCACGTGGACAAAGCCGCCTTCGAGGCTGCGAAGGAGGCCGGCGCCCAGGATGCGGTGGCCAGGGGCGCCGTGGCGGAGAGGGTCGTTGGCATCATCCTAAGGGACACCGGGTCCGGAACGACCTGACGGGGAGGACAAGCGGTGTTCGAGGCCTCGCTCATCGAGGACAACGTGACGCGGTTCGTCATGGCCCGCGATTTTCTAGGGAAGGGTCTGTACAGGACGGCGTGCTACCACGTGGACGGTCTTCTGGTGGACACGGGCATGGTCCACGCCCGAAAGCCCATGCTGGCAGCACTGAGAGACCTTCCCGTGGACACCGTGGTCAATACCCACGCCCACGAGGACCACATCGGCAACAACGCGGCCCTTCAAGCCCGGGGGTCCGTCAGGATACTGGCCCACGAAAAGGCCCTGCCCTTGATCGCCGACCCGCGCCGTCTCTCGATGAAGCCCTACCAGCACTTTCTCTTCGGCCGTCCCCGTCCTTCGTCGGCCGAAGTCATAGGCGACAGGGTCGAGACGGAGCATTTCGAGT
>Ga0315535_1002997_pt1 | contig 10504 bp, 13 predicted proteins | sample SalMarSW160220MG_2_FD_203092 | JGI IMG/M metagenome (GOLD analysis project Ga0315535, IMG submission 203092) | Salt marsh sediment microbial communities from the Plum Island Ecosystem LTER, Massachusetts, United States - Salt Marsh Sediment SW1602-20 ...
ATTTGAAGAGGAAATCCCGCATTTTTCAGCGATATACTCTGTAACTTCATCGGAAGGTTTTATTCTACTCTCCAGGATGATGACTCCTTTCTTTGACCTATCTTTGTAATCTAACTTTTCATACAATTTCTCTTCCACCTGAGCCAACGCTCTGGCGGGACCTGAACCCATTGCAAAGTATTTGCCGACTTTGATGCCCCATCCAGTATATTGCGATGCTAGAGTAGCAATCTTTGGGTAGTCTGCTCCAACAATTACTGCAGGTAGTTCGAGGTCTCCAATATACATCGTGTTGAGTTTGACTGAACCGAGACCTCCCAAGCAAACCTCTCCTATCAGTCTTCCAAGTTCAGTGCTCCCTATACACTCAATTCCAGCATCAATGATAGTTGTACCATTCTTGTTCTCTGAGACATTGCAGTCTAAACTCTCCTTCTCATCTAAAATCGTTTTGAGAATTTCTAGAGCACCTTTATTCACACTATGGTTCAACTTCTGCACAATCTCCACTGAATTTCACCCATCTTTCGTTAAAATAGTGTTCCAGTGAGGATTGTAGTGCTTCTTATGTGTCGGACCATACCACATTATTAAGCAAGGAGTGTGCTGGTCACATGGATGTTTCACAAATGGAAGAGATAACAATCTGGAGCGAGACCAAGAAAGGTGCAAAAGTAGTCGAACGATTCCTACCCAATACTACAGCAATCAATCTTAGTGACAGGCGTATCGGTTCTACCGACCTCTCACCACTAGATCAATTTCCTAATCTTGAGGTCTTAATCATATCTGGCAATGAATTACAGAGTATTGATCTCTCGACCTTGAAGACGTGTGAGAATCTACTTGAACTTTCACTTGGTAGTAATGAGATGGAAACCATTGACCTCGCACCATTAGTGAATTGCACGAGTCTAATGCATCTTGATATTTCATACAACAAACTTCGAGACATCAATCTCACACCTTTAGCACAATGCAAAGATCTCAAGGCGCTTCATCTCTATGATAATAAGCTTGAAACCATTGACCTGTCAGTTCTTAGTAGGTGCAAGAAACTGCGTAATCTATCTCTCAATAATAATGGCATAAAGTCGCTTGATATCTCGGCTCTGTTCAAGTGCCCTAATCTTATGCAGCTAGGCTTGGATGATGATGTAAAACTTACTGCTGATAAGAAACTCAAAGAAGCAAATCCACCTCGGGCACTAAAGCCGTTACTTGGGAATATTGATTGGTACTAAGACGAAATCTTTCTGACCTATGTCTAACAATTGATGGTTCGTAAACCACAGCTGAAAGTAACTTCTATGTTCCACCCTTCTCCTGCCAGTGTCACCACTTTGCAAATTCCATAGGAATTCACAATTAGCAAGAGCTTCGTCAACGTTCATCGGGATGGGATCCCTCATGAAGACCTGGCTTCTTTCTCCTGTCTTGATACTAGAACATCACTTCCAGTAACAGTGAGCGTTTCCACAGTTCTTCCCACGGCGGGGTCATTATCACTCATCTTAGGTTTATCACCACACCTAGGATGACTCGTTTGAGCATAGTGAACAGCCGCAGACTCTCCTGAACCTGATGATGGTTCATTTTCAGAGAGTAAGGACTTCCCATCAGAGAGGTCTCCTTCGGGTTTTCGGTTGCGCGCTTCATGCTATTGCATTAGCCCACTCACCTAGTCCTATCTTACTATTCAGTCATAATTATTGCATAAGAACACCAACAATTTTATGACTTCTTTGAATCTCTAATTTCAACCAAATCGTAACTGGTTCAACGAAATCTTTATCTCTAATTCTCAGGGCAAATGCGAATGACATGACTTTCAGGAATGTCAAAATGCCCCAGTAGCTCAGCTGGTTAGATCGCTTCCTTGGTAAGGAAGAGGCCGCGAGTTCGAATCTCGCCTGGGGCTCCACTTCTTTTAATTCTGTAGCTTCTCAATCTTGAAGACAACTGGTTTTAATCCATCACCGCACGGCTGATAGGTAACTCCCGGTGCTGGCCAATTATAATCCCCACCAAAGTAATAGACCATTAAAGTGGTGTAGAGGTCTTGCCAGGCTCTGCCGCAGAGTCCCTCTGGTTTATTGAGATGATGATTCACAATGAACTCTTCACCTACTTGATGTCCACAAGGTTGTAGTGGTTCTCCATTGTACGTGATGCCATAGTCAGGTCCGAAGACATCCTCAGGGGTAAACATCTTGATTACTGTTACTTTCAATCTCGTCGTCATAATTCAATCACACTATCTTTTTGGATAGAGTATTGCTTCATTATGACTTGCTTTCAGCGCAACCTGCTATGATGTGTATCAATCGGAGTTTTGATGCTCTTCTAGAAAACAGGAAATGTCTTTGCATGAATCTCGGAGTTTCTCATTCTTTCTTAGTTTCTGAAGAGACTGGATGACAAGGTATGCCCCCACTAATGCAAGAGCAACTATCCCAATCACGAGACCCGCAATAAACGATAGAACACTATCGATTGAGTAATAGTTAGAAGTCGCGATAAGAATTGTCAACAATGACATAGGAATAGTAAGTATCCCAATTCCCGTTCTAAGCTCTGCAAGGTGTGTTCGTTTTTCAGAATCAATCGTTCGAATGAGTGCAAGTGATGTTCTCATTCCACTCTGAGAAGTTTGTTCGTCAAGGTCGTTCGAATCAGGAGTCAATAATATCCCTTCGCTAGTCTTCAAGTAACGTGTCTCTGGGTGATAATTTTCTACCATCCTTTCGACGTTTAGCAAATAATCGGGTAGCTTCCTCAGGACCAACCAATTCTGACACTTTTCTAAATGCTTCAGAGTCATCTTCCCTTTCTAACCATCGCTCTATCTCTTTCGCAACTGATGGTGAAAGATCCTTTGCCAGTTTCTTCTTTCGATCCTTCCCACTCAAGTCGAAATCATCAGGTCCAAGTAGGCTCATTGTGCTCACAATCTATTATTGAACAACTGTTATGACCTTATCCATTCCCTGATATAGGAGAGAAAAGACAAGAGGAAGTTTATACACAAAATCCAAGAGGATTCTGCATTGCCAATTCGAACAAATGGTGACTTAATGTGGTGGAAGAGGACTACAGTGTATCAGGTCTACCCACGAAGTTTCAAAGATAGCACTGGTAACGGAGTTGGCGACATTTCTGGAATCATTTCAAAGTTGGATTATTTGCAGGGCTTAGGGATAGAAACAATCTGGTTCTCTCCCTTCTTCTCTAGTCCACAGGCAGACCATGGATATGATGTCAGCGACTTCCGAAGTATTTCACCTGAATATGGGACAATGGCTGACTGTGACAAACTCATAGAGAACATTCACAATCGAGGGATGTATGTTGTATTTGATATGGTCCTCAATCATACTAGTAGCCAACATCCATGGTTTCTAGAATCTAGATCAAGTAGAAACAGTCCCAAACGTGATTGGTATATATGGCGCGATGGCCAAAAATCTGGAGGAAAAAAACCTCCAAACAATTGGAAAGCGATGGTAGGCGGTTCAGGTTGGCACTATGATGACTTGACTGATCAGTGGTACTGGGCTCAATTTCTGCCATTCCAACCTGACCTTAACTATCGTAACCCCGAGGTTAAGCTGGAGATGTTTGATACTATTCGTTTCTGGTTGAATAAGGGAGTCGATGGATTTCGTTTAGATATCATCAACACAATCTATGAGGATGAAACTCTTCGAAATAATCCATTTTCATGGAAGATGTTCCCATCGGAAGAGGATGATACGAGCTTCTTTCAGAATAAGATACATACAATGAACCACCCCGACAATTTTACCTTCGTGAAGGAACTTAGGGGTGTGTTAGATGAATATACAAATCCTGAGAGATTCTTAGTAGGTGAGGTTTCGGCTTCCATTGAAACACTCAAGAGCTATTGCGGAGATACCAAAGACGGAACCAGGACAAATGGTCTGCACCTAACTTTCCTGTTTCAGTCGCTCAATACTGAATTTAGTGCTTTGGGATTTAGAAATATAATCGAGAACTACGAACAATACTTCTCTGAACCATATACTCCCACCTGGGTCTTCTCCAACCATGATCAGATGCGGCGTATAAGTAAACTTGGAAACAACATGGATAAGGCAAAGCTCAATGCAACTCTACAACTAACAGTTAGGGGTGTCCCCTTCATTTACTATGGCGAAGAGATTGGAATGGCGAACCATAGACTTCCATTGAAGACCGCTAAGGATCCTATTGGTCGAAAATACAGCTGGATTCCTCAATTTCTAGTCAATCTTCTTACAAGAAGTGGCTCAATATCACTCAATCGTGATGACTGCCGAACCCCGATGCAATGGAATTCATCACCTAATGCAGGTTTCTGTTCTGAAGAACTTGAACCTTGGCTACCTTTGAGCCTAGGTTACGAAACAATCAATGTTAATTCAGAAGAGCTTGATTCCAACTCTCTATTGAATTGCTACAAAGCACTCCTTAAACTTCGAAAAGAAACACCAGCGCTACACTCGGGGTCGCTCAATCTCCTACCTCCATTTCTATTTGGAAATATACTATCCTTCCAGCGTATATTCAACGAGCAGATTGTGCAAATCTGGTTGAACTTCTCCAAGAAACCATCAAGGATTAACGAAATCGGAAAAGATCCAAAGATACTATTCTCCACAATCGCAAATTATAACCCTCTAAAAGATTCTCAACTACATCTTAAGCCATACCAGGGAGTAGCTCTTGAACTATTTTCGTGAATCCAGAGATAATAAAATCTTACAAATTCATAAGTAATTATTATTAAAAAGTGTAAGATTTAGGTTATCCAGAGATATTCTTATAACGAGTGTTGAGAGAAAAATCAAATACCAGGGTCGGTGGTCTAGATTGGCTATGATTCTTGGTTTGGGTCTTTCGAGCACTTGTTCGATAGCAAAATACCAAGGGATCGGGAGTTCAAATCTCCCCCGGCCCACCATTTTTGTGTGCCTATTTCCTACATATCTTAAGTCCTCTAACAGCACAATTCATACTCAGAAAAATTAGCATGGTGAATTGATATTCCTACTAAAATTGATCATGATTGTTGTGATGGTTGTGGGACGTGTGTGAAAACATGTCGATATGGGGTCTATGAAAAGATAGACGAAAAGCCAACCGTCGCACATGTGCAATACTGTAAAGAGTGTGGGAACTGCATTGAGGAATGTCCGAATGGTTGTATCTCTTTTAGAGTAGTTACGCCCAAGAAGCAGTCATAGTCCTTTTGGAAATACTGTTTTCTCTACACATCGTCAATAGTCGAAATCCTTATGTTCAATGTACCCAAAAAATCGTGTAATGTCGTATCAATCCTCAGTTCGGGATCGCCTTGCAAGGCGCATTGCTGGTGAGATTGCTCTTTCCGAGAATCCAGGTCAGGCAATGCGTATCTGGCGTGAGCGGTTTAGATTGCCACAGATTGCTCTTGCAGAATACTTAGGTATTAGTCCAAGTGTCATTAGTGACTATGAATCAGGAAGAAGAAAGTCTCCTGGGACCTCAACGATACGTCGTTTTGTTATGGCTTTACTCACACTTGATGATCGCAATGGTGGACAGACTGTAGCAGCATTTGTTCGATTAATGGATGTAAGTCTAGTCGATCTGAATATTGTACTGGCAATGAGTGATTTTTCCACTCCAATTACAGCTAGAGATTTCTGTAAACAGATGAAATGCACAGTTATTATAGGTGATAAGTATCTCGATAGGGAGATTTTCGGTTATACCCTCGTTGATGTCGAGCGTGCAGTGAAAGAGCTTAACAGTGATGAATTTCTCAAACTCTTCGGTGCGACCACTGAACGCTGCTTACTCTTTACAAACGTGAACACTGGACGGGCACCCATGATTGCTATTAAATCTCAGGAATTCAAGCCATCTCTGGTTATTCTTCATGGTGTCGATAAAGTAGATCGCTTAGCCCTAGAGCTAGCTGAGCAAATGAGAATCCCGTTAGCCTTGAGTAAGCTTGGATCTATTGGATCTCTCACCAAAGAACTTCGAGATTTTGAGCCAGTCTAACCTAGAATCATTTTTAGAACTGCCATTCTAAGAATTACTCCATTGTAAACTTGGTCAAAGTATTTTGCTTGGGGTAGGTGATCCACGTCTGAGCTCAGCTCATCCACTCTTGGTAAGGGATGTAGTATAATGGAATCTTCTCTTAATAGCTGTGCTTCTGATACTCCAATCTTGAACTTACCTCTGACCTCATCATATTCTCGAATATCAGGGAATCTTTCTTTCTGGATACGGGTCATATAGACAACATCCACATCTTCTACAGCCTCTTTCACATCATCAACCTGAATAACTTCTACACCTGCCTTCTTCATTTCATTAATGATTGCAGGTTTCATTCTAAGCTGTTCTGGAGCTGCTAGTTTTATTTTGACATCATAGTGCGATAGGCCCATGCCTAACGAATGAACTGTTCGTCCGTACTTTAGGTCTCCACAAAGTGAAATTGTAAGTCCATCGATCTTGCCTTTGAGTTTCTTAATCGAATACAGGTCTAGGAGTGCCTGAGTTGGATGTTCTTCAGAACCACTTCCGGCATTAATGACCGGTATGCTTGAGAATTCAGCTGCAACTCTTGCAGATCCATCCAAGGGATGCCTCATCACAATTACATCAGCATATCTTTCGACAGTACGGATAGTATCAGCGAGTGTTTCCCCTTTTCCGCCAGCACTTGAGGTTCCAGCTTCGGCAAATCCTAGAACACTTCCTCCAAGACGTAACATTGCACTCTCGAATGAAAGACGAGTTCTAGTAGAGGGTTCAAAGAATAAAACGGCCATAATCTTTGATTCTAAATCCTTACTTCTTTCTACAGCTACAGACTCCATCTTAGCTGCAGCATCAAGAATCTCATCAATCTGTTCCCTACTAAAATCATGAATACTAATTAGATTGCGAAGCTTTCCCATGTGTTTCAGCACACCTGGATTCGATTGGGGAAATGATATCCTCTTTAAGCTTTCCAACTTCTAGCTATTCTGCTGAATTTCGACCATATTTTCTAGAAATTTCTACTTTTCTGAGAATAAGACTCGATTCCTTCACGAGTTGAGCCGCTAGTTCATCATCATATTCTTCATTATATATAACTTCTAAAATTCCTGCATTGATTATCATTTTTGTACAAATACTGCATGGTAACGTTGTGCAGTACATTTTTGCCCCCTTAACGCTTGTACCATGATACGCAGCTTGAATTATAGCATTCTGTTCAGCATGAAGCCCCCTGCATAGTTCATGCCGTTCTCCAGATTTTACTTCCATTTGATCTCTTAGACACCCTACCTCAGAACAGTGTGGTAGATTCTTTGGAGCGCCATTATATCCAGTGCTTAGAATCTGGGATTCTTTCACAATCACAGCACCAACCTGATTCCTTAAGCAGGTGCTCCTTGATGATACGAGGTCTGCAATTTCTGCAAAATATATGTCCTTGCTCTTTCTCTTCAACTCATCAATCAACCTTGTTTCAATATCTGATGGTCTCTCTCATCTTCTTAAGAAGTTCCCTCTTAATTCTGTGTCATTACACACTTTTCGTTGAACATACCCAATGAAAAACTTCCACCTATCCATATCAGTCTTCTTCATTACTTCATTGAAGTAGAAAATACCCATACTAATACCATCAAATGCTATTCCGGAAACGACTTGCTTGTAAATGAGATCTAATCCTTTTCTTATGAGATGAAGTGTTTCCTCACCTTGACCTCGATTCTCAAGCCTTTCTATCTCGCTTGAAATGATAGTCAATTCTTCTTCCACCTCTTGAGGTATTCCTCTATACTTCAATGATAGTAGCTTCACTGTGGCGCAGTTTGAACAGAATATCTCCTGCTGGTTCTTCCAAACTAAGTCGGAAGTAACATCTCTATTGCATAGTTGGCATCGTGTAACCAGTATCAATCTTCCATTTTTCAAGCAATGAGTGGTGAATTTGAATCTTGTTAGAAAATCACGCAATAAAACGTGGCTCATGCGAAAGGTAAAAAGAGTAGCAGATTGAGAATGGGTATTGAATCAGTGGTGAATAATGAATGAAAAAGCGAAATGGGATGTTAATATTCTGGCCAGCGTATTTTGACCAAAATTATTCTAGATCCCAGGGTCGCAAACTTCCAAGCAAACTTGCCGCTCCAGATGTCACTTTGGGTCTTCTTAAAAACGCTGCAGAATCAGCAGGAATCGAGTATGAACTTGAACCTGAAAAACGATATCCCAAGAACTGGACTGATTCTCAAGGATACATTATTGTCGCTAATGATGAAGGTCATAAGAAGAAAAGACTCATGCTAATGTTAGCTAAAGGTGTGCGAAGAGCTGCCGCACAGAGAGAATCACTTCGTCTTGCTGAGGAACAAAAGAAGAGTAAGAAGAAAGGCAAGAAGAATAAAAAATGAAAGGTACCGGAGTAGGATTATTTGCGTCGTTTAGGAAAAGTGCTCCACATTTCAAAACGTGGTTCGATCATCATTCGTACCGAAAAAACACCTCCAGTGGGAAGTAAATCACTCATAATGGATAAGAATGCACAAGAGGTGGGTACAATCATCGATGTATTTGGACCTGTGAAGTTCCCTTATGTTGCAATCAAACCAAATCGTGGATATGATCCACAAAAACTAGTTGGTCAGATGCTTTACCTGTACAAAAAAGGATGAACACTTGTGTACATGTATGCTGTTTCCTATACGACGTTTGCCGTAAATGGTTAGCCCCTTCCGATTATTTAATATCTATCTGTGCAGTTCGTTTAACGTTACCATGTGTCTTATCAAAGGTCATGTCAATGAACGATGCAGTTGACCGGATTCTGAGCGAACTTAAATCCGCCAAAAAGGAAGGTCTATGCATCAATGAACTGGTTGAGAAACTTGGTATCGATAAAAAACAGATTACGTTAGCACTAACGGCTCTGATGTCCGAGGGACAGATAATGCAGACACAAGAACAAGAAGACAAATACATGATAAAGCAAGTAATCACGGAAGACAGCGAGCCCAGTGGTCTAACAGACATGAACGGGTGTCCATGTTTCCATTGTTTACGAATAGGTAAATGTGGTATTAGACAGCCCGATTCACCAGCTGATTGCAATGAATTAGAAGAATGGATGGGTTCAGACATTAGATAGTCTGGTCATCCGATATCTTCTCGCTTTGCGTTTTTCTGCGCGGCCCAATAGCTAGTAGATATATCTCTGCACTAGTTTTACGCGATGCCGCGGGTTTGATGAGCTTTGCAGAGTTGAATCGTTTTCGTGTTTCCTGCAGGAATTCTTGAAATCCTGGTCCTTGGAATACTTTGGCCAGAGCTTTCCCATTTGGCCCAAGAACATTGTGCGCAATGTCAAATGTTCTTCCTGCAAGTTCAAGTTGTCTAGCTACATCTAGTTCCCATTGTCCTGACACCTTGGGCGAACAATCTGAGAGTACCAAATCGAATGGGCTTCCAATTAGTTCCTGAGCTTGTGCAATTACATCATCATCAAGTATACTGCCTTGAATGAAATGAGTTCCTTGAACAGGAAGCATGGCATCAAGGTCTATTGCTACTATTTTCAAGCTATTATTGAGCTCATGTAAGATTTGGGTCCAGCCACCGGGAGCACTACATAGTTCTAGTACAATATCAACTCCGTGGAGAAGTTTATGGTTCTTGGCCATTTGTCTGATTTTGAAGGCGGACCTACTGCGATATCCTGCCTTCTTAGCGGCTTTATAGTAGGGGTCTTTCCTACGTCGTTCACCCTCCGAGCTCCTTGGCATTTTTTTCATCTTCCTATTAGTTCTAAAATTGCTGACTTCACATCAACGATAGATGCATCTGTTCTGATTGCAGTTGGTTTGAAGTGAGTTCTGGCTACTTTGTATCCTGCGTCCCTCAAATATTCAATGACATCTCTATTCTTTGGTGGCGTAAGATTGTACAAATCACAGAGTACATGAATGTCAATATATGGGTACGTCATTAGGCTATTCTCTTCTATCATATCGTCTAATATTCTCGGGACTCGTTTGTGGTAGATACTTGCATCATCTTTTTTGAATAAATCAAGTGTTTTCTTTAGCATCTTTGAATCAAATAGAGGACCAATCCAAAGAGGTCCTGCCTCTCTAACTGGGCCGTCACAGTTTCTTATGTCATGCTCAAAGTGAGATTCTTCGTATCTCGCCTTCAGAGGAATAGTCTGTGATCGCATACATCCTTGACAGTATCGAATTATTCCGAGATTGTCAGATGCACGATTAGATTTCTTTCTATCAGCTTTGATTTTGACCCATGTTCTGACATAATGGTCTGTGCTGAGTACTGCTACTGGAGTAATCGAACAATCATTGAGTCCTGCTATACGAAATGCTATGGCTTCAAGTAGTCTAACTGCAAGTTCATGGACAAATGGGGCTCTAATGGAAAATCCTCCATATCGTCGCATAGCAACCTTGGG
>Ga0315535_1003001_pt1 | contig 10497 bp, 8 predicted proteins | sample SalMarSW160220MG_2_FD_203092 | JGI IMG/M metagenome (GOLD analysis project Ga0315535, IMG submission 203092) | Salt marsh sediment microbial communities from the Plum Island Ecosystem LTER, Massachusetts, United States - Salt Marsh Sediment SW1602-20 ...
GCTGCCTTCAACGGAAGTGTAAATCCTGAACGGGATTTTTGTGATAAACTCCCACGGAATTTAAATTGATAGATGGGGCAAGGGGAAATGGCACAGATCAAAAAGCCTTCAAAAGTTTATGACGCCATTATTGTGGGTTCAGGTGCAGGCGGCGGGATGGCCGCTTACGTTCTCACCAAAGCCGGAGCCAAGGTCCTGATGCTTGAAGCCGGCAGCTGGTATGACACGGCCAAGCAATCCAAGATGCTCGAGTGGGATTACCAGGCGCCGCACCGGGGCGCGGTGAAGCCCAACTCGACCTTCGGATATTTCGACGCGGCGGTGGGTGGATGGCAAATCCCGGGCGAGCCTTACACCAACGCTCCCGGAACCGACTGGACGTGGTTCCGCTCGCGGATGCTGGGAGGCCGCACCAACCACTGGGGCCGCATCTCGCTGCGTTTCGGGCCTTACGACTTCAAGCCCTACTCCCGCGACGGCAAAGGCTTCGACTGGCCGATTAGTTACGAAGATATCGCGCCCTATTACGACAAGACAGAAGAGTTGATCGGAGTGTTCGGTGCAGACAATCACGTGGAAAACGCTCCGGATGGCAAGTTCCTGCCGCCCCCGGCGCCGCGATGCCACGAACTGCTGGTCCAGAAAGCCTGCCAGAAGCTCAATATTCCCTGCATCCCCTCGAGGCTCTCGATCATTACCCGGCCGCACCACGGCCGGCCCGCCTGCCATTATTGCTCTCAGTGCGGACGTTCTTGCGCGACCTCTTCCAACTTTTCATCGCCCACGGTCCTGATCCCGCCGGCTATGGAAACGGGCAACCTGGATGTCATCTGCAACGCCATGGTGCGTGAGGTCCTGACGGGTCCTGATGGTCTGGCCACCGGCGTCTCCTACATCGACAAGAAAACGCGAAAGGAAGTGCAGGCGCGCGGCAAGGTTGTGGTGCTGGCGGCCAGCAATTGCGAGACCAGCCGTCTGCTGCTCAACTCCCGCAGCACGCGTCACCCAAACGGGCTGGCGAATTCGAGCGGTGTTGTCGGCCGCTACCTGATGGATACCGTGGGGGCGGACGGCACGACGGGATTCTTCCCCGTGCTGATGGACCTGCCACCCCACAATGATGACGGAACCGGCGGCATGCACCTCTACATGCCCTGGTGGAATTACGACAAACAGTTCAAGAACCAGATGCCCTTCGCGCGCGGATATCACATCGAGTTCGGCGGCGGCCGCCACATGCCCGGCGCAGGAGAGTTCAGCGGTTCAGAACGCTACCTGGGGGGCGGGTACGGTGCGGAGCTGAAAAAGGGCTGCCGTAAACTGTATGGCGCATTCCTCGGCTTTTCAAGCCGCGGCGAAATGATCCCCAATGACGACAGCTACTGCGAGATCGACAGGAACGTCGTGGATGAGTGGGGCATCCCGGTGCTGAAGTTCCACTTCAAGTGGACCGACGACGAAATCCTGCAGGCCCGGCACGCGCGGGAAACCTTCCGCCAGATTATCGAAACCGCCGGTGGCGAAGTGGTGCGGACGGCCGGAGCCGATGAGAACTGGGGAATCTCGCGCGGCGGCGAAATCATCCACGAGGTGGGCACGGCACGGATGGGTTCGGAACGCAGCACCTCCGCCCTGAATCCCTATTGCCAGGCGTGGGACTGCAAGAACCTGTTTATCACCGATGCCGCTCCGTTCGTCAGCAATGCGGACAAAAACCCAACCCTCACCATTATGGCGCTGGGCTGGCGGACTTCAGAGCACATCGTAGACGAGGTGAAGAAGCGCAATATTTAGCAGCCATCATACAGGCTTTGACAGGGGGCGAGAACAACCATGTCTGAAAATGAAAATAGCAAGCGCAACATCAAACGCCGCGACATGCTGAAAGTGATCTCGGCGGTTCCGGCGGCGGCCCTGATTCCGCTGGGCACCGCTGAGGCGGCGCAGCAGAAGACCGCTGGAAGCGCTGCGATGAACACAGCAGCCGGATATCAGAGAAAGGTTTTCAACGATCATGAGTGGGAAACCATCAAGGTGCTGAGCGACCTGATCATTCCCGCCGATGAGCGCAGCAGCAGCGCCACCCAGGCCGGTGTTCCGGAGTTTATCGACGACTGGCTGGATTTTAAGGGCGGAAGACTCAAGGCGGAAATCCTGGGCGGCCTCACGTGGCTCGACGTGGAATGCAACCGGGAATTCGGCCATGACTTCATCGGATGCACCGCAGCCCAGAAAAAGCAGATTCTGGACCGCATCGCTTATCCCGACAAAGCACTGCCCGACGACCAGAACTACGTGGCCTTTTTTAACCGCTTGCGCGACCTGGTGGTGGGCGGTTTTTTTTCCAGCAAGGAAGGCGTGAAGGACCTGCCTTACCTGGGCAACAAGGTTGTGGCGGAGTGGAATGGCTGCCCGCCCAACGTCCTGACCCAGATTGAGGAGAATCTCAAGGCCAAGCACGTGGGGTTAAGCCTGGAAAGCGACATGAAACCCGCCTGAAGCCAGCCAGGTCTGTTCCGCAATTTGCGGGTGGAGGCCGGGGCGGTCATGTTACGCCTGCTTTTCACACAGGACCACACGGTCCTCGCCGTCCACTTCTCGCAGGCGAACTTCAATCACTTCCGTTTCAGAGGTCTGAAGGCTGCGGCCCACGTAGTTGCCCAGGATGGGCAATTCACGATGTCCGCGATCGATGAGGACACACAGTTCCACCCGCTGCGGGCGTCCGAAAGCGAGCAGCGCGTCGAGTGCGGCACGCGTGGTGCGGCCCGTGAAAAGTACGTCGTCAACCAGTATCACCTTCTTGCCGTCCACCGAAAACGTTGCGGGAGGGCGCTGCGCTTCCGGATGCCCGCCGGTCTTCGACAGATCGTCGCGATAGGGAATCGTGTCGAGCGTTTCCACCGGCGGCTCGGCCGATTCAATTCCACCGATGGTCTGGGCAAGCCGCTCCGCCAGAGGAACACCTCGCCGTTCAATCCCTACCAGCATCAGATTTTCAACGCCGTTGTTCCGTTCGAGAATCTCGTGGGCCAGGCGCACCAGGGTGCGGTCAATTTCCGAAGCCGACATGAGTTGAGCTTTCTCTTTGGCCGGCAAACGGCCCGCGGGAGATGAAGTTGCCGTTCGGTTCGTCATATTTATTCCTCTTCCGGCATTATAACGCACCGGTCAGCCACGAGCGGTCGCCGAAGCCAGACTAGCGGCTGAGCAGCGTTCGTTGATAGGCCCGGCGAAGATCGCGCACGTAGTGGTCGGCCTCTCGGGTCGGCCTGGGAATGCGGTAGCCGTCCGTACACTTGCGGACCACCTTCACCGCGGTGGCGAGAGAAATGCGGTGGCCCTGGGTCACAAAGATGGGCCGGGTGTTGTCGCGTGTGCGCAGCACCGTGCCCACACGCTCTCCATGGAAGTTGAGCGGCGCAATGGATCCAGCCCTTGCGGCAGGCTCGCCGGCTTCCCCAACCAAAAGGGATTTCGCGCAGCCGATGGCCGGCTTGTCAAACAGCACGCCGATGTGACACGCCAGGCCAAACAACCGCGGGTGCGCCCGCCCATGGCCATCGATTAAAAGCACATCGGGCTCAGTCTTAAGGCGCGCAAATGCCGCCATCAGGATCGGAATTTCACGGAACGAAAGAAGGCCGGGCACGTAAGGAAATTGCAGTTTGCGGCGGGCCATGCGGCGCTCGACTTCTTCGAGCGAGGGATAGCGGTAAACGATGACTCCGGCAAAAGCCATTTCGGTTGCGGGATCAAAGGCGATATCGGCGCCGGCCACATATCGGATCTGCTTGAAGCGATCTTCCAGCACCACGCGGTTTCGCAGGCGGGCCTGCAGCCGTATGGCCTCACGCGGGGAGATTTTCCAGCGGGTTCGGAGCACAGGTGTCATTTTTTTCAAACCCTGATCATACTGCAGGTCCCTCGTGTACTGGAAATCGGCCCCCTGGCGGGCAGGTGCACAGTTGGCAGCAGGCTGAAATCGCGATAGACTTTTGGACTTTAAGTTCGCACATAAAGGGATAGTTCGTTTGTAACTCTTTCCGTGAAGGCTTAAGAGGACCGTTACCGGCACAACACATCGGCAGCCCGCAAACTCCTATGAAAAACGATTTTCGTCTACAAAGCAGTCTGTTCCAAATCCTTGAAGAAATTTCGCGCCATCCTTCCCTCGGGCCGCGCGCGCTTTCCAGTAAGCTGAATCTGCCTCTTGCCGCCGTCAGCAATCAAACAGCAATGCTCCGCGAGGCCGGGCTCGCCCTCCCCGGCAAAGGCCGCCGCGGAATCAGCCTGAATCCTGATTACGGCTACGTTGTCGGCATCGACATGGGGGCGAGCCACCTGCATTTTGCGCTGGCCAATTTTTCCGGAGAGACCATTGACGACACAACGGAAAAGGTTCGGCCGGAAGACGGGCCCGGAAGGACCATCAGCCAGATCAAGAAAGGCATTCAACGGCTGATCCCTGCAGGAAGACGAAACAGGCTCCGCGCGCTCGCCATGGCGGTCCCCAGCGCTGTGGACCCGAGCAGCGGCCTGGTGCTGATGGCCAACAATCTGCCGGGCTGGAAGAACATCAACCTGAAGCGCGAACTGGAAAAGGAAATCCGGCTTCCCGTCTGTATCGATAATGACGCCAATATGGCTGCCGTCGGCGAACGCTGGCGCGGGGTCGCGCGCGATCTCGACAACTTTGTTTTCATCGCGCTGGGAACCGGCATCGGGTCCGGGATTTTTGTCAACGGCCAGCTCTATGTGGGACGTACCGGCGCGGCGGGCGAGCTTCAGTTCCTGAACGTTGATTGGCCGCGCTGGAACGAAGACTTCGGGGACACCGGATACTTTGAAAGCCATGCCTCCGGGCAGGGTATCGCAACGCTCGGACGGAAACTCATCAAGCCCCGGTCGCGCGACAAGTCAGCCGGACTTGCAGAAACACGCGACGCCTACTTTGTGTTCGAGGCGTTTCGCAGAGGAAATGCAAAGGCGCGCAAGACTCTGGAAACTATCTTTACGATTCTGGGCGTTGGCATCGCCAACGTGGTCGGTGTGCTGGACCCCGACATGATCGTGCTGGGCGGCGGCATCAGCCGGGGCGCCCCCGAGTTCATGCTTCAAACGGTTTCCGGGGTTGCGCAAAAGATTCAACCGAACTGTCCGCCTATCCTGATCAGTCAGCTGGGAGACCAGGCGCAGACTTACGGCGCAATCTACTCCAGCATGATGGCCGCCTGCAAGGCTGCCGCAAGCAAAGGGAAGTGAAGACCGAAGAGTCAGGAAGGTTGCTATTGGGGCTGGACAATACCCTTTTTCACGGCGTAGAGGACCAGTTCTGCCGTGCGGTGGAGACCCAGGGTGTCCATCATCCGGGCCCGGTGAACAGCCACCGTATTGATGCTGATATCCAGCAGAGTGGCAATTTCCTTGTTGGATTTCCCCTGGGCGATCAGTTGGAGGACTTCCTTTTCCCGAAGCGTGAGGCGGTCGTAGGGGTCGGAACCCTTTTCCTGCATCGTTCCTGTTTTCAGTCCTTCAAGCACCAGGTTTGAAACCGCCGGGCTCATGAAGGCGCCGCCTTGCGCCAGCACCACCACAGCCTGGGGCAGGTCCACTTCAATCGCGTCCTTCAGGATGTAGCCCTTGGCGCCGGCTTCGATGGCTTTGCGCACATAAGCCGGATTGGAATACATGCTGAGAATCAGGATCTTGGTGTTGGAGTTGGCCTTCAGGATTTCCGCCGTGGCCTCCAGCCCTCCGATCTCGGGCATCAGAAGATCCATCACCACCACGTCGGGTTTGAGCTTCCCACATTGCTCGATAGCCGAAAGGCCCGTGTTGGCTTCGCCCACGACTTCGATGCGCGGATCATCTTCCAGCAAACGGCGGAAGCCCTGCCGTACCAGCGCATGATCGTCGGCCAGGAAAACTCTAATTTTCTTATCAGCGGAAGCGGACGGCATGATTTTTTATCCCACCTTTTCAGCAACTCGTGATTCCGGCGCCTGTTTCAGAGGTATCCGAACATTGATGGCCGTACCCTTGCCCGGAACTGACTGCACCTCGAGCGTGCCGTTCAGATGTTCGGCGCGCTCGCGCATCCCCATCAAACCAATACCGTCGTTCGGAGACCGCTCCCCGGGGTTGCCTATTTCAAATCCTACACCATTATCGCGGATTTCCAAGCACAGTTCGTGTGCGCGCTCCTCCATTTCCACCCACGCCTCCGTGGCCCGGGAGTGGCGCGCCACGTTGTTCAGCGCCTCCTGGACAATGCGGTAAACATGGATGGATTCCTCCGGAGGAAAGCGGCTGCTTGCCAGCGAGCCGTTGAAATGGACCGTGATCCCGGCCTGGCGCGAAAACTGGCGGGTGAACCATTCCAGCGTCTGGTCCAGCCCAAAATCGTCCAGAACGCCGGGACGGAACATCTGCGACTGGTCGCGAACTTTCGAAAGGGTTTCCTCCACAATGCCCTTGACGTACTCAAGTTCAGAAATCAGTGCGGGATCGGGGTTGTTGGCCTTGCGCCCTGCGCGGCTCAGCATGACGCCGATGGCGGTAAGGATTTGTCCGAACTCGTCGTGAAGGTCCCGGGCCACCCGCCGCAGCGTTTCCTCCTGAACCTCAATCAGCTTCCAGGAAAGCTTCCGCAACTGTCCCGACTGCGCCTGGAGCTGCTCGGCAAGGTGCTGCAGCTTTGCAAAGGTCTTTTTGTTGGCTTCAAATGTGTAAAGGCCCGTTCCGAGCGCCAGCAGAAACAACAGACCGGTGATCAGGAAGATGTCCGTTTTGACATTCTCGTAGGTTGCGTTGATCCTGTCGGCAGCGTCGGATTGCGCCTGGTCATTCAGGACCAGCAGTCTCGACACAATTTCGGAGATCACTGCCCTCTTACTTTCAAGTTCGGTCTGGACCAAAGTCCGCGCTTCTGCAGTCCTGCCTTTCTCCGCCAGTGCGAACACACCGTCCGCGGTGGTGCCGAAGTCTGCGAGCGCGTGGCGCAACTGGATGCGCTTGTCATGGCTGGCTGGAGTGTCAACGGCATACTTCCCTTCCAGCATCGCCGCGTTTTCCATGTCGTTGCGGACACGCGCGAACTCCGACTCCCAGTCTCGAATGGGATAACGGCTTTTGGAAAGCGCCAGGTCCCGCAGTGAGATCGCCAGCAGGTAGGCGTCATTTTGCAATCTCAGAAGCTGTAACGAGGCTTTGCGGTTCTTCTGGACCACATTGACCTGAAAGTCCTCCAGCCAGCGAATCTGGCGGCTGCTGTAAACCACAAAAATCAGGAAGATGGAAAGGATAATGCAAAGGCCGATCCAGAGGCGAGTTGACGGCGACGGGATTTTCCGCAACTGTTCGTACTGAGAGACAGACTCACTCATACGGTTTAAGAAGTACCTTTGAAAGGTATATCGTCGATAATGCCCTTCCCTTCCTGAACCACGTAGGTACGGCCGGCTTCAAGCCTTCCCAGTTCCTGCTTCTCGCCGCTCGGCCAGTCGAGCAGGGCTTTTTCGATGTACCGGGAAGGGCCGAGCCCAAAAGTGACCCTGGTGTCTGAGCAGGAAAGGTAGCTTGAGCCACTCTTCACGGTCAGCCAGCGTTTCCCCTGGGGCGCCCAGATGTGGACGTTGGTCCCGATGCCATCGCGGTTTGAGCGAACGCCAACAATGGAAAACCGGATGCTGTTGTTGGTCCCGCCATCGTTGCGGTAGAGAGAGGCCGGGCCATTGTTGGTGGTCATCAGCACGTCCATGTCTCCATCGTTGTCAAAATCTCCGTAGGCAGCGCCCCGGGCAACTTTGGGTGTATCGAACGATTTTCCTACGAGTGCGCTGATATCACGGAACTTACCATGCCCCTCATTATGAAACAAGCGCGGCGGTTCTGCATAAGTAATGCTGGCTTCGACGTGGCTGATGGTGGCGTCAATGTGGCCGTTGGCCACCAGCAGGTCGAGCATGCTGTCGAGGTCAACGTCAAAAAAGAAGCAACCAAAGCCAAGCGTCATTCTCGTGGATTGTCCCACGGTGTTCGAAGGGGCCTCGTCGATAAAGAAACCGTGGCCCTCGTTCCGGTAGAGTCCCACCATCTGCTGGGAAAAGTTGGTGACCACCAGGCTGGGCAATCCGGAATTGTCATAGTCGGCGGCGTCGGCGCCCATGCCGGCCCGGGCCACGCCGTCCTCGCTGAAAGCAACTCCCGCCGAAACGGCAACCTCGGCAAAAGTTCCATCGCGGTTGTTGTGATAAAGCTTGTTGGGCTGCGTGTCATTGGCGATAAAGACGTCGGGCCAGCCGTCAAGGTCATAATCGATCATCGTGATTCCGAGCGACTTGGATGTGGAATCGTGCAGGCCGGACTTGCCGGTCACGTCGTCAAACGTTCCGTCGCCGCGGTTATGGAATAGCCAGCAGGTTGTGCCCGGATAAGCCTCCGGCGTGCAATAGGACTTGGTCTTTCCATCCAGGCTGCAGAAGATGTCAGTTTCCGGCGACCACTTGACGTAATTGGCCACCAGCAGGTCCAGGCGACCGTCGCGGTCATAATCAAACCACAAAGCCGAAGTGCTCAGGCTCGAGTAGCCGCCCAGATGAGCGGCGCGTGTCACATCCGTAAAAGTGCCGTTGCCGTTGTTGTGGAACAGACGGTTCTGGCCATAAGTGGTGACGTAAAAGTCATCAAACCCGTCGTTGTCGTAGTCGCCCACGGCCACGCCAATGCCGTAGATCTCAACGTCCAGGCCGGCCTGGCGGGTCACGTCCGCGAAAGTCCCGTCGCGGTTGTTATGGTAGAGCTTCATCGTCGTACGATGATTGCCATGCCCCGGCCAGTCTTTTCCGTTGATCAGCAGGATGTCCAGCCAACCGTCGTTGTCATAATCCAGGAAGGCGCATCCGGAACCCAGGGTTTCCGGCAGGTATTTCTCGCCGAAGGCGCCACTGTTGTGCTGAAAAACAATGCCCGCTTGCCGGGTAACGTCAACCAGTTGGTTTTTAAAAGGAACTTTGGAAGAATTCCGGTGCGTCAGTCGTGACAGTTCCTCGCGAATGCGCGGTGACTCGTAGATCAAGCCGCCTGCGCCGCCCACAGCCCCGACCCCCACAAGCAGCTTCAGCAAATTTCGACGGTTCATTGCCTGTATATTCCGCACCCGACACTTGCGCGTCATTCACAATAACGGTGCACTGCGTTTGAGAGCAAGGACTTTCCAACATGTAGAATTTTTTAGAGGTCCTGCTACTGAAATCAATGGAAGCGCGTAATCCGTTCACACTAATGCGAGGCGCCAAGGCCACCGATGCGCCCCCGGAAACCACCACCAGGCTTTGTCCCAGGCCACACTGCGTTAGTAGAAAAAAAATCGGTTTGTAGTACTTAAAAATGACGCCTGGCGTACAAAACGACCTTGCAATTCCTGACAGGTTTCCGATAACGTAAAGCCCTCGCGTCGAGGTTGGGGCAAGAGGGCATTTCATTTTGCAAATGAGAGTTGATCCCAAAGACGGTGGGCGCCGTCGTCATCTGAGCGGAGTCTTGTTCGTTCTCGGACTGGTGCTGGCATTCAACGCAGCTTACCTGGCCGCGTATGCCACGCCGAGCCTCTTCTACGTTGTCAATGCGCTGCTGCATCCTTTTCTGGGCGCGCTGGCCGCCATCCTTTTTGCCGTTTATCTCAAGCGGCACAGGGAATTGCTCGCCGGTTTTTCAGGACGCATCTCCGTCCTGGCGCTGGCGCTGGCCACAGGCTTCGGAGCGTTTCTCTTCTTCGCCGGAATGACCTCCGCTCACACCCTGGCCCTTTATCTCCATGTGGGATTTGCCATCGGCGGTCTTGTCTTCCTGCTGGTCCGCCTGCGCGCCCGGACGCGCGTGGGGGGCGAAATTTCTTTTGCCCGCAGCCCCTGGCAAATTGCCGGGGCCGGTTTTGTTGCAGCGATTGTCTTTTACGGTGCGGTTTCCCTTTACCACCACTATTTCCCCAACCCGGAATATACCGTGAAGAATCCGCTGACCGCGCCCACCAGCATGTACAACGAGGGTGGTGGCAGGAACAGCCTGATGTTTCCGAGTTCAGCCCAGACGACAAACGGCGGCACCATCCCCAAACAGTTCTTTCTGAATTCAAAAAGCTGCGAGCCCTGCCATAAAGACATTTACGACCAGTGGAACGAGTCGATGCACCACTTTTCGTCCTTCAACAACCAGTGGTACCGCAAGGCCATTGAGTACATGCAGGACACGGCAGGCATCAAGCCCTCCATGTGGTGCGCGGGTTGCCATGACCACGCGCTGGCGTTCACTGACATGATGCAGAAATATCCGATCCGCAAGATCGAGTTCACGCCGGAAGGCCAGGCCGGCCTGGGCTGCATGTCGTGCCACGCCATTGCGCACATCAACAGCACCATGGGCAACGGCAGCTTCGTGATGCATTATCCGCAGCTTGACCGCCTGGTGGCCAGCAAGAATCCGGTGATCCGCTACATT
>Ga0315535_1003002_pt1 | contig 10495 bp, 10 predicted proteins | sample SalMarSW160220MG_2_FD_203092 | JGI IMG/M metagenome (GOLD analysis project Ga0315535, IMG submission 203092) | Salt marsh sediment microbial communities from the Plum Island Ecosystem LTER, Massachusetts, United States - Salt Marsh Sediment SW1602-20 ...
TTATATGAAGCCACGTCCCACGAGGAGTGGCGACTAACAATCGAACACACAGTTCCGTGCGGGCATGTTGGCTCGCACGGAACTTCTCTTTCTTTTTCCCCCACTGTACGAGGAGACTCGCATTCGATAGCTGGATCTATCTCGAGGTCTCGGCACGCCACCGTCAGGCCAAGCTCGGCCGGGTGGCGGAAGAGACGAAAAGAGCGAAATGATCTTGACTGACTAGTCAGTCATTGAGTAGATTCCGGGTATGGACGATGAAACCAAAGAGGTCCGCCGTGAGGAAATCGCGGTGGCCGCACTTCGGGTATTCCGGCGACGTGGTTTTGCCTTGAGCCGGGTAGAGGATATCTGCAAAGAGGCGGGAATCGCAAAAGGCACCTACTATCTCTATTACTCGACGCGTGAAGAGGTCCTTGGGGTGCTCCTGCAACATTTTTTAAGCGAAGGGAGAGCCGGCCTCGAGGCTCTTGCGAGCGGCCCGATTTCGGATGCGGCTGCCGCAGTGGGGGAGATCATCGACGACGCGGCTCAGCGCCTCGATTTCATACCGCTGTTTTGGGAGGTGGCCGGGCATCAGGCAGTGCAGTCGGAATACGAGCTCAACAGAAAGCTCTCAGAGCTCTTCGATGGGCTTGCGGAAGGGTTCGAGGATGTGCTACGGGCGGGTAGGCAGGCTGGGTCGCTGCGAGGGGACCTGGATATCCCCGCATTCTCACGCATGATCGTCTCCGCAATCGACGGGGTCATCCTGCACGCGGCACTCTTCGGCGACGAGATGCAGGTGCATCTTCAGGAACAGAAGATCGAGCTGATGAATATGATTCGTGCCTACACCGTGGGCAACTAGGCACAAAAGACATCTAAAGGAGACATGTATGATATATGGTGGTTCCGAGAAATCGGTCGCACAGAAGTCCGTCATGATGGCGGCGCAGACCGTTATTCTCGCTGTGGCTCTCTGGCTGCTGCTCTTCGGCGGTCTCGATTGGATTTCCAGGATGCTTCACCTCTCATGGGGTCGAGCACTCCTCGGGCGAAGAGCTCTGCTCGCCGCCTGTTTCGGCGTCGTCTACGTGAGGATCGCGATTACCGGGCTCTATCTTCTCAAGCGAGCGATGGGCTGGGAGGAGGCGATTTCGATCCCATTCGCGTTCATGATCTACTACCTCGGGTTTTCACTTCTCGCCGGTCCGATCGGACGACCTCTAGGGGCGGCCGCGTTGGTCGGGATCGTGCTTTTTGCGGTCGGATCGTTCCTCAATACCGGATCGGAGCTGCTCCGCGATAGTTGGAAGAGGAATCCCGAGAACAATGGCAAGCTCTACACGGGAGGGCTCTTTCGCTACTCGATGCACATCAACTACTTCGGAGACATCATCTGGGTCGCCGGGCTGGCCCTGATTACCGCGAATCCGTGGTCGGCAGTCGTCCCGGTTGTCCTTTTCTGTTTCTTCGCGTTCTACAACGCGCCGTTGCTCGATCGTCACCTCGCAGAGAAGTACGGCGAAGAGTTTGCGGTCTACCGCAAGCGGACGAAAAGGATAATTCCGTTCATCTACTAGCGGAGTCGGTTGCAGGCGGCAGCGCCTCCCTATCGGAACTGATGGGGACCGAAGTCCGCCTCGTAGTAGGGGGAGACGTTGCTTCCCGGCGGGACGATCTCGTCCACCCTCTTTTCGTCCTCCTCTGTTATCTCAACCGACATGGCTCCCAGATTATCCTCGAGTTGATCCATAGTCCGGGGGCCGATGATCGGGCTCGTGACGCCGGGACGGGTGCGGACCCAGGCAAGCGCGAACTGCGCCATCGAGCAACCCTTCTCCTTGACGATGGGCTCGAGACCGTCGGTGACGTCGAACATGCGCTCGGTGTAGCGCTGCATGAGACGGGGGTTGTTCGCCAGGTATCCGAAACGGGTATCCTCGGGTGGCGGCGTGTTTCTGCGATACTTCCCAGTCAGCGCTCCGCCCGCGATCGGGCTCCACGGTATGACCGCGAAGCCGTAGGTGCGAAGGGCCGGCAACAGCTCACGCTCGATCCTTCGGTCGAGGATGTTGTAGGGCGGCTGTTCGCAGATGAAGCGATGGGTGCCGAGCCTCTCTGCAGTCCAGAGTGCTTCGACCACCTGCCAGGAGGCGAAGGTGCTCGTCCCGATGTAGCGAACCTTGCCGGAGCGAATCAGATCGTCGAGTGCCCTCAGGGTCTCGTCGATCGGAATATCGGACTGCGGGCGGTGGATCTGATACAGGTCGATGTGGTCGGTCTGCAGCCGCTTGAGACTGGCCTCGCACTGCTGAATGATGTGGCGTCGGCTGTTCCCTGACGCGTTCGGATCATCCTCGTCCATGACTCCGTGCACCTTGGTAGCGAGTACCACCGATGATCGTTTCCCGTTCCTCTTCAGCGCTTCGCCCGTGATCTCTTCGCTCTTTCCCCGGCTGTAGACATTTGCCGTGTCGAGAAAATTGATGCCTTCATCGAGGGCACGATCGATTATCGCATAGGCGTCCTCCGCCTCCGTTCTCATCCCGAACATCATGCAGCCGAGACAGAGCTCGCTTACCTTGACGCCGGTACGCCCGAGTGATCGATATTTCATGACTTTTCCTCCTACTCGAACTATACCGCGACCGCAGCGCGGGGTCAAAGCGAGCGACCGCCATGGCGGCAGCGCTCCTCGCACCCGTCCCGGCTCGCATGCTACGCTCTCTGCATGATCGATTTGAAGTTGTTTATCACATACCAGCTCAGAGAGATGAAGCGAGAGCTGTCAGATGCGATTGCAGGGCTCTCGGAGGAGGACATGAGCTCCCACGAGCCGTGCGGCCACTGGCCGGTCGCCTGGATAGCCGAGCACTGCAGCGACGTCGCAGACCGTTTCCTCTACCACCCGGTGAAAGAGCGGTTCTTTCTCGAGCACGATCCGGTCATCGACAATTGGGCAAAACAGCCCCCAGAGCCCGGGTATCAGTATCCGTCGAAAGATAGGATCAATGAGCGATGGGAAACCCTCTGCGATGCCGTTCTCGGAGTCGTGGACGTACTTTCGCTCGAGGATTTGCAGAAGAGCTTCGGGAAGGAGCCCTACGTCGAGAGCTGCCTGCGTGTCATCAACCACACCAACGTACACCTGCGCAGCCTCTGGTGCGTGCTCGGAGAACGCCGAATCGACGAAAAATTCCCCGAGCAGGCGCCTTGGATGCCGTAGCGCGCCCGGCGTGTCGTCTGCCGACGCGCTGCTCTTGACCGGCGACGATTAGTCATTGGGGTTCGTTGTGGCACGTACCTCCGCGAACTTCGGCTTCAAGACGTCGTAGATGATGCGGATGCGCTCATCGTAGTGCAGGAAGGATGACTTCATTGCGTTGATCGTGATTTTCTCCAGATCGCGGAGCGTGAAATTGAAGTGCTTGACCGCTAGCTCCATCTCCTTCGAAAGAGTCGTATTGCTCATGAGAGTGTTGTCCGTGCAGAGGAACGCGCGGAAGTTGTTTCGATAGTAGATCCCGAAGGGATGCTCATCGAAGCTCGGCGCAGCCCCCGTCTGGATGTTCGAAGAAAGGCACATCTCGAGCGGAATACGCTTGTCTCGAATGAAGTGTGAGAGGGTACCCATCTTCTCGATTCTCGTGCCATGGACGACCATATCCTCGAGCAAACGCGTAGCGTGACCGATGCGTTGTGCCCCGCAGATCTGCAATGCCTGCCAGATAGATTCGACGCCGAATGCCTCGCCCGCATGGATCGTGAGGTTGAAATTGCGGCTGCGAATGTAGTTGAAGGCCTCCAGGTGCTTCTTCGGAGGATGCCCATTTTCGTCGCCGGCGATGTCGAATCCGACCACTCCGCGGTTCGCAAAGGCTACGGCGAGCTCGGCTATCTCGAGCGAAACCGGCGCGTCCTGGTGGCGCATGGCGCAGAGAATAACGCCATACTCAATTCCCGTGGCCTTGCTGCCGGCCTCGAGGCCCCTGAGTGCCGACTTGACGACTGATTCGAGATTCAGACCCTTCTCGAGATGTTGAATCGGGGCAAACCGTATTTCGGCGTAAACCACTCCGTCCGCCGCCAGATCCTCGACCGTCTCCCGGGCGACCCTCTCGATTGCCTCTTCGGTCTGCATAACCGAGACCGTGAGGTCGAAACCTTGCAGATAGAGTGCGAGGTTCTTTCGATCCGCACCGCGATGAAACCACTCGGCGAGCTCCGCCGGGTTCGTGGTCGGAAGCTCGATTCCCTGTTTTTCGGCGAGCTCGATAATCGTCTCCGGCCGCAGCCCTCCGTCGAGGTGGTAATGAAGCTCCACCTTCGGAAGTCGTCGTATCATCTCACTCGTTACCATCGCCTCTTACACTCCTTCGTTTCAATCTGCCGCGGCGCGGACTCTGGATGTCGTCATCATGATTACCTGAATAATAGCACCGATGAGGGCGATGACGATACAGAAGACGTAGACCATCCTCATCGAATAGTGCTGATAGATCTCGCCGCCGATGACGCTGCCTGCTACCACGCCGAGAGTCGAGATCGATTCATGGATCGACATCCGTTTCGCACGTTCGGTGCTCCCGCTCACCCCGTGAAAGACACTGCTCGAATAGTTGAACGCGAAGATGACGCCGAACACGAGGACCGCGACGAGAAAGCCCCACAAGGACTGCATCATCGCCAACAACAGAAGTGATAGGGCGAGCGCTATCTGTCCTCCGACAATGACCGTCCTACGCTCGTGCCAAAACGACACGTTGCCCACCCAAAGGAACGAGAGAGTGGATACCAGCGACCGGACGAGCAGCACGAATCCAATCTGTCCCTTCGTGAGTATGGTGTGATCGTGGGCGAACATCGGGAAGATATTCGCGATGACACCGATCGTGACATAGGTGCCGACGATCCCCACCCACGCGGGGAAGCGGAGGGGTGTTCCTCCGTCGGAACCGGAGGAGCCCGGCGGTCGTTTCGGCTCGACGTACTCGTCTGATCGGATTCGCGCCCAGTAGAGGGTCGCAACCATGATGAGCAGGGTTGCCACGAAGAGGGTCGCGACTCCGAAGAATATCGCCAGACGGTTCGCAACCTCTGCGAGGGCGCCGGCGATGAATGGGCTGATGATGGTCCCGGTGCTCCATGAAAGGTTGAAGCGGGAGATAGTCCGGTTGAGAACCTTGCCCTCGAGACCGGTGGATAGCCATCCCATCAGCGGCGGCCAGAACAGCGATGCGCAGAGTCCGAACAGCGAGTAGAGGACGAACGCGACGCCGGCGTGCCCGATGAGCAGGAGCGTAAGCATGATCGCCCCCATGCTCCCGGTTGCAATCATCAGTGAATATCGGGGTCGCAGCCGCTGGCTGAGTGGACGCAGGAAGATGCAGCCGAGGAAGTACCAGAACGAATAGCTCGCCGCAAACCATCCGACGGTGGCCGGCGAGAAGCCGTAGGTCATGCGGACGTAGAAAATCAGGCCAAGGTTAACGGATCCGATGGCCGACGCAGTGAGAAATGCGGCTGGAAAGATGAGATGGCTTTTCCCGACATTTGAGAAGAACGAACGGATGACCGGTCGATATCGACCGAACGACGATCTGAGCAGGTGAGTCGGTTGTTGCATCATTGTCTGTGGCTGCTATTGCGCGATAACATCCGAGCTGAGCATGTTGTCACCGTCGAAGATGAACCGTCCTATGACGTAGTCTCCAGCAAGCACTCGCGGGAGCCAGAGTCGGTCGTCCGCCCACATTTTTTCGTAGGGAATTTCGTCGATCTTGCACCAGAACGGAATTGCCTCGGGGGATTCCCTTGGCTCGCCCGTGAATCCCTCCGCAAGGAAGACGAAACAGCGAAGTGAGTAGCCGTCGGTGAAGATGAAGCAGAGCTCAGCCCGCTGGGAGACGCCGACCGGCTCGAGATGGACCTCCTCCTTGACCTCCCTGGCTGCCGCTGCAACCGGGGTTTCGTCGACCTCGACCCGTCCTCCCGGTCCGTTGATCTTTCCCGCACCGAGGCCGCGCTGCTTCTCGATGAGCAACAATCGGTTCTCATCGCGTATGAAACAGAGCACCGCGGTTTCGTTCGGCACCCACTCTTCCCAATCCACGTCTTCCACCTTGCGGGGAGCGGTGCTGATCTCGTCGGGCTCAACAACTGCGTGCATCTCGCGTGCGCATTGCTCGCACAACGGAAGATCGACGAAGAGCACCTGACGATAGGGAAGTCTCTCGCCGCAGGCGTGGCATCGGGTATGGAAGATGAAGATACGCTTCCGATAGCGAAAGGAGATCAAACCTTCGGCGGCGAGCACCAGCAGAAGATAGGCAGTCGGGATGCCGGCACGAACGAATACGAAGGTCATCGCGTAGAAGGCAAGGGCGAGACCGCCGAGGTAGAGGCTCGCAAACCGCTTTTTCTCTCCGTGATGAAGGTGACCCCGTTGGGTCATGTTGAAAACGAGCAGCAGGAGCACGACAACGACCGCAATCCTCTGCACGATGAGCATGGTCATTGAGTCAGGCTACCAGCGTTGGTCGGCTCTCGTCAATCGGTCTCGGCCGAGCGGCTCCGTTCACGGCAGCCGGTAGCCCCTGCGGTGCTCTTGTTGATTCGCGCCTCGGATTCCGGCACAATCGCTGCGGAGGCACGCCGATGGCCGAAATCCCGAGAGATCCCGACACTCTGAGCTTTCTCAAGAGTCTCGGATTCCCTTCGCTCGTTGTACACCACTCATTCAACCACTTCGATTTCAACCGGCCGGCGCGCCGGATCCTCGTCATCGGTCCGATGGGTTCGGGGAAGACCGAATACTCCGCACGAGTATGGCGGGACTCTCTCGTTGCGCGAAGAAAGACGGTCAAGGTCGCCCGTGAGACGACAACTGCAGGATCGGACCGCAGGAAGGTCTTCTTCGTACGATCTGCCCTCGACGCGAGGCGCTTCAGTGAGTATCCGCCCGACGCGCTCGCCTACCGCGGCGGCTACGAGCGGTGCGGTGACCAGATGGCGGTCATAAAAGACTCCTTCGAGTTCGAGAAGCTGCTCGATACCAACCGTGATTGCGGAACCTGGATAATCGACGAAGCAACGTTCTACGACGAGCGGCTGGCCTACGTGGTACGGACGGCCTCTGAGGAGCGCGGCGTCATCTTCATCTTTCCGACCCTGATACTGAATTTCCGCAAGGACATCTTCAATCCGACGGCGCGTTTCCTGCTCGAAACTGCCACGGACGTCTTTCCACTCACCGCGTACTGTGAGCACGACGATTGCCTCGACGACTCCTTCTACACCTACCGCTACTACCGTGTCGCCGGAGAGGAGTGTCCCGCTCTCTATTTCGATCCGCTGATCGTCATCGGCGGCGACCGCCAGATCGACGATCCGAAGGTGCCGAATTACTGCACTCGCTGCGACCGCCACCACTATCTTCCTGGCAAGGAGTACACCTTTCTCGTACTGAAACCGCTCGGCGACCGCTGCGCAGCCGGCGACACGAAGCCCCTGGAGAGGGAACTGACGTTTCTCAAGGACGAGCCGGAGCGCTCGGCGCTCGGCGAACAGATGCGCGAGCTCGCTGGGCAGGGAACCTCAAGCCGTATCTATCTCAACGCCTTGAAGGTCGGTTGTCTCGCAGAGAAGGCCCTGCTCTACCTCTTCGTCGAGCAAAACCTCCTTCGAGAGGAGCAGTTCGTCTCGCTGGTCAAGCGTCTCGACCTCGACCGCAAGTACATCACGAGCTCACTCTCCGACAACCGTCGAACCGCCAGGCTGGACTAGAGCCGTTTCGAACACGCTATCGGGGCGCCGGAATCCGCCGGAGGCCGGCGGACCCGGTCGATCCTAGAAGTGCAGGCTAAAGTGAAAGGAGATATTGTAGGGAGCCTTGTCGATCCGTTGCCCGTAAACAGGGAACGCTATGAGCGCCGTGACGTCGGCGAGATCGAGGCTGACCAGGTAGACGCCGACGCCGGTCGAAGCAAGAAACCCGCTCGAGGTCGCCGGTGCCGGAGCGCCGTAGTAGCCGTTGAAATAGCCGGCGTCGAAGAAAGCGTAGAGCCCCGGCACGATGCTCGGAAGAAGGATTGCCGGGCCGAGCGCGCGAATTTCGAGGCTGTTGACCATTTTGAGCTTCGTGTCCCAGGCCGCAACCTCGAAACCGCGCACCGCGTCGCCGCCGAGCCCGAAACGAAGGGTGCGTCCGCCGAAGGTCTGCTGGACGTAGATGGGCACCGAGCTACCGGTTGCGTAGTCCGCCGAGAAGAACTCGCCGGCGTAGAGGCTGAAGTTGTTCATCCCCTTCGCAGTGGTCGAGGTGTAGAGGGTCTTGAAGACCTTGCCGTTGAAATTCCAACGGACGAAGTCTGCCCCGCCGAGGTTGTTGAACAGGAACCCCGGCGCCCATTCGAGGGATGTCTCCGCATAGATTCCCTGGTAGGTCTTGTGCAGCTTGTCGTACTGAAGGGTATCGTAGTCGAGGCCGCCCATGAATGAGTTGGAGAGAATCTGGTTGCGGTCCGGGAAGGGTGAGCTGAAAATGAGCCCGCCCGCTGACCCCGGTTCGGCGAAGTAGTGGTCGTAGTGAAAGCGGTAGAACAGGAACCCTTCGATCAGGTTGCGGCTCAATGCCGGGTTGTAGATGATTCCCTGTCTCAAACCGAGATCGCTGATTGCCTGCGCGCGATCGTAGACCGATTCGTTCGGGTTGGCGGAACCGGTAAGAGCAGTTGCGTAGTTCGGGTAGGTTATCGGATTGCCGTTCGCGTCCCGAAAGAAGGTCTCCTTCTCGAATCCCGCGCCGGCGGTCATCTCGGCGATAGTATCGAGGCCGGAAACGATCGACGGGAGACGGTAATCGAGCTTGAGATCGAGGCCGGTCGGTACGATGCCCCACCAATAGGTCCTGAGGCCGGTAATCGAAAAGGAGAACGGGCTCGAAGCCTGCGCTGCGACCATGCCTGCCGAAAGCAGCATTGCCAAGGCGACGGCCACGCCGAATATCCTGCGACGCATTGAAAACCCCCTTCGATTGCTCAATAGACCGTGCGCCGCAGGGCTGGGCGCGTCGGTCGGCGAAAATACTAGGTCATCGAGGCGTCAAAGTCAAGTTGAAAGCGAGATGAGCGAACCGTTCTTGCACGTCGCTCCCGTTCCATACTATTGTAACCACGCATGCACATCACCGACATAATACTGAAGAAACGCGGCGGCGGGCGACTCGATCGCGAAGAGATCGACTACTTCGTCGGCGAGTACGTGAAGGGCGCGCTGCCTGATTATCAGATCGCGGCGCTCTTGATGGCAATCTGGTTCCGAGGAATGGACGATCAGGAGACCGTCGACCTTACCCTGTCCATGGCCGCGTCCGGCGACCAGATAGATCTGTCGCGGATTCCCGGCATCAAAGTCGACAAACACAGTACCGGCGGAGTAGCCGACACCACAACGCTGATCGTCGCTCCGCTGGTTGCGGCCTGCGGTGGAAAGGTCGCAAAGATGTCCGGACGCGGACTGGGGCACACCGGTGGTACCCTCGACAAGCTCGAGTCCATTCCCGGTTTCTCGGTCGATCAATCCATGAACGACTTCATTCGGATTGTCACCGAGTGCGGAGTATCGGTAATCGGCCAGACTGCGAATCTCGTTCCGGCGGACAAGAAGCTATACTCTCTGCGTGACGTAACCGGCACGGTCGACAACGTTTCGCTGATTGCAAGCAGTATCATGAGCAAGAAGCTTGCCTCCGGCAGCGACGCCATCGTGCTCGACGTGAAGACCGGCAGCGGCGCCTTCATGAAGAGGTCCGGGGACGCGAGACGACTCGCCGAGGTGATGGTCGATATCGGGAAACGTGCCGGCCGCAGAACCCTTGCGCTCGTGACCGACATGAATCAACCCCTCGGCAATGCGATCGGCAACGCGATCGAAGTTCAGGAGGCCGTTGAGATTCTGCGCGGCGATCACCCAGGTGACCTCAAGACGGTTGCCTTTGCGCTTGCCGCCCAGATGCTTATCGCCTCTGAGATCTGCAGCAGCGAGGACGAGGCGATGGCGAGACTCGACCAGGCGCTGTCAAGCGGCGATGGGCTGGACCGTCTCCGGAAGATGATCGAAGCTCAAGGGGGCGACGGGAAGGTCTGCGAGGATGTGAAGCGACTGCCTCAGGCCGGTGAGCTCGTGGAAGCGCGCGCAAAGACGGACGGCTATATCACGGCGATGGATACCGAATCGATCGGAATCTCCGCCCTGCTGCTCGGTGCCGGCAGGCTCACGAAGGAGCAACCGATCGACCCCGCCGTCGGGATATGGCTCGAGCGGCGTATCGGAGATTCAGTCCAATCCGGAGAGGTGCTTGCTCGGTTCTACGTCAACGACCAGGCGAACCTCGAGGAATCCATCGAGCGGTTCACAGCGGCAATCAGTATCGAAGCGAAGAGGCCCGAGACATTTCCGCTCATCTACACGAAAATCGAGTAAAGAATGCGAGTGACAATTCTGGTAATCG
>Ga0315535_1003006_pt1 | contig 10491 bp, 5 predicted proteins | sample SalMarSW160220MG_2_FD_203092 | JGI IMG/M metagenome (GOLD analysis project Ga0315535, IMG submission 203092) | Salt marsh sediment microbial communities from the Plum Island Ecosystem LTER, Massachusetts, United States - Salt Marsh Sediment SW1602-20 ...
GCCGCCAGTCGCCCTGGTCGTCCACGTTCACACCGTAGGCGACGGCAGAAAATCCGCGACGAGTGGCCAGCTGGTCGAGTTGGCTGAAAAGCTCGTCTTTGCAAAAGAAGCAGCGATCTGGATTATTTGCGCGGTAGTCGGGATTCGAAAGCTCAGAAGTGTTGATAAATTCGTGCGGGAGGCGGTAGCGCTCGACGCAGGCCTCGGCCTCGCGCCGGTCGCGTTCCGAGTAACTGGCGCTGAGCGCCGTGACGGCAAGCATACGATCACCCAGCGCCTGGTGAGCCGCATAGGCCAGGTAGGCCGAATCGACGCCGCCCGAGTAGGCGACAATCAGGGAAGGCAGTTTCTTCAGCTCGCCTTCCAGCCGTTTCTGCTTGTTCTCCAGTCCGCCCAATGGATGCCCCTCAAAAACCAGCATAACAGGTGAACCGAAGGGTCACAACCCACGCTCCCTCAAAAGGGTCACTGGATCAGCGTACCCTGCGCGTCATCCTCGCCGGGCTCTTCAGCACGGATCAGGCAGGCGGCGGCCAGTTGGTCTTCTGTGCCAAGATTGACCAGCTTCACGCCCTGGGAAGAACGGCCCGAGGCCCGGATCTTGGCGGAATCCAACCGCGCGATCTTGCCCTGCTGGGTGATCAGCATAACTTCCGAATCCACCGCCACGCTCAGTGAACTGACCACCTTGCCGTTGCGAGATGTGGTTTTCACGTTGATCACGCCCTTGCCCGCGCGCGATTGCAGCCGGTATTTCGTGATGGGCGTGCGTTTGCCAAAGCCTTTTTCAGTGACGGAAAGGATCAATTCCTTTTCACCCACCACTTCCATACCCACAATGTAGTCCTCTTTCCCCAGAGCCATCGCGCGCACGCCGCGTGCCTGGCGGCCCATGTCGCGAACGTCGCTTTCCGGGAAACGGATGGCCATGCCTTCATGCGTGGCCAGGAAGATGGTGTCCTGGCCCGTCGTCTGCTTGGCTCCAATCAACTCATCACCTTCATCCACGTTCATGGCGATGATGCCGCGCACCATGGGATTGGAGAAGTTCGCGAGGCGCGTCTTTTTGATGACACCCTTGCGTGTGACAAGAATGACGTGGCCCTCGGCGGCATAGGTTTCTCCGTTCACTTCGATGTCTTTCCGCTCGTCGGGAAGTTCCTTCAGGGTCACCAGCGAAGCCACTTTCTCACGCGGAGTCAGGTTCACTAGATTGACGATGTGTTTCCCGCGCCCGGCGGCAGCCACGTCAGGTATTTCATAAACCTTCAACCAGTGCACCCGGCCGGTGTCCGTAAAAACCAGGATGTAGCTGTGCGTGGAGGCGACAAACATTCCTTCCACAAAGTCCGCCTCGCGGGTCTTCATTCCCAGGCGCCCCTTGCCGCCGCGGGCCTGCTGACGGTAGGTGGAAAGCGGAGTGCGCTTGAGATACTGCGAATGCGAGAGCGTGATCACCACGTCTTCAACGGCGATCAGGTCTTCCAGGCCAATCTCCGCCTGCTCGTCGATGATGGCCGTCTTACGCTCGTCGCCGTACTCCTTCTGCACCTCTTTCAGCTCTTTCACAATCAGGCGGCGCAGGACCTTCTCATTCCGCAGAATCTCTTCGTATTCGGCAATCTTCTTCTGAAGCTCGTCGTACTCGGTTTGGACCTTGTCGCGTTCGAGAGCCGTCAGGCGCTGCAATTGCATTTCCAGGATGGCCTGCGACTGCCGCAGCGAAAAGTCAAACTCCGTCATCAGGCCGGTGCGCGCGTCGGCCGGCGACTTGGAATTCCGGATCAGTTTGATAATGGCGTCCAGGTGCGACAGCGCCTTGAGGAACCCTTCCAGGATGTGGGCGCGTTCCTGGGCCTTGCGCAGATCGTAGGCGGTGCGCCGCCGGACGACGTTGACGCGGTGGTCAATAAAGTGCTGGATGGCCTCCATCAGCGGCAGTTCGCGCGGCTGGCCGTTCACAATGGCCAGCATGATCATCCCGAAGTTTTCCTGCAACTGGGTGTGCTTGTAGAGGTTGTTCAGGACAATCTCGGGCTGCTCGCCGCGCTTGATCTCCACCACAATGCGCATGCCTTCGCGGTCAGACTCATCCCGGATGTCGGAGATGCCCTCGATTTTCTTGTCCTGCACCAGATGGGCAATGCGCTCAATCACCCGCGCCTTGTTCACCTGGTAGGGAATTTCTGTGATGACGATCTGATCCTTTTCCTTGGTCTGGTGCTCGATGGCAGCCTTGGCGCGCATGGTGAACTGCCCGCGGCCGGTCTCATAGGCTGACTTGATTCCCTTCCGGCCGTAGATGTAAGCACCGGTTGGAAAGTCAGGGCCTGGAACCAGCTCCAGAACTTCATCCAGCGTCGCCGTAGGTTTCTCGATCATCAGGATGGCGGCGTTGACCACCTCGGTCAGGTTGTGCGGTGGAATCTTGGTGGCCATGCCCACGGCAATGCCGTCCGAACCGTTGATCAGCATATTGGGGACCCGCGTGGGCAGAACCACAGGCTCTTCAGTGGACTCGTCAAAATTGGGAGCAAAGTCCACCGTGTCTTTCCCAATGTCCGCCAGCAACTCTTCCGCCAGGGCCTCCAGGCGGGATTCCGTGTACCGGTAGGCCGCCGCGGGGTCGCCGTCAATCGATCCGAAATTTCCCTGTCCGTCAATCAGCGGATAACGCAGGTTGAAATCCTGCGCCATGCGCACCAGCGCGTCGTAAACGGCCGAGTCGCCGTGGGGATGGTATTTCTTGATGACTTCGCCCACCACGCCGGCGCACTTGGTGTAGCGCTTGTCGGAGGTCATCCCCTCCTTGTGCATGGCGTAGAGGATGCGCCGGTGCACCGGCTTCAATCCGTCGCGCACGTCGGGCAGCGCCCGCCCGATAATCACGCTCATGGCGTAATCGAGATACGATTTCCGCATCTCGTCTTCAATGTTCACAGGCACTTCGTTGGAAGGCCTGAGCAGTTCCTGGTCACCCATAAATCAACTTTCCTTTGCTTGCCGACTTCAATTCTTGTGTCGGGTTAGATATCCAAGTTTTTCACGTCGAGGGCGTTCTGCTCGATGAACTCGCGGCGAGGGACCACGGCATCGCCCATCAGGACGGTAAAGATTTCTTCCGCCTCGGCGCGGTCCTCAATTTTGACCTGCAGCATGGTCCGCTTCTCGGCGTCCATGGTGGTTTCCCAAAGCTGGTCGGGATTCATCTCGCCCAATCCTTTGAACCGCTGGACGGTGAAGGCTTTCTTGCCGAGCGTCATGATGTGCTCCAGCAGTTCCTTGCGGTCTTCGATGGTCAACTGGCTTCCGTTGGTTGAAACCAGGAACGGCGGCTTGTCGTTGTCCCGGACGCGCCTGTGCAGATCGAGCAACCGCTTGTAGTCCGCGCTGGAGATCAGTTCCCAGTCAATCACGCGCTCGCTCAGGTTCTCACTCCAGAAGACCAGCGTGTAGAGGTTGTGCTCTTCGTCGAGCTTGATCTCCGTGTTGAATCCTTCCGCCTTCAACTCTTTGGCCACCTGTTTCAATGTATCCTGGCCTTCCAGTTCCGCCTTCTTTGCAAGTTCCACGCGCAGCAGAGCGTCAACGGGCCGGGGGTCAGCCATCCGTTTCTCGATCTTGTCAAACAGCTCGATATACTCGCCGAGCGCCAACAGGAAGTTGGTCAATTCACCGCCCTGCAGATGCACCTTGTTCTCGCCCTCGCCGGCCTCGACCGCGTGGTCTTCCGTGGCGCGCCGCAAAACTTCGCGCCGGAATTCCTTTTCGTCATGAATATACTTTGTGCTCTTCCCCTTCTTGATCAGGTAAAGCGGCGGCTGGGCGATATAGATGTGGCCGCGTTCAACCAGTTCCAGCATCTGGCGGTAAAAAAAGGTCAGGAGAAGCGTCCGGATGTGCGAGCCGTCGATGTCAGCGTCGGTCATGATGATCACTTTGGAATAGCGCAGTTTGGTAACGTCAAAATCTTCCTTGCCGATACCGGTACCGAGCGCCGTGATCAGCGCGCGGATTTCCTCGTGCCCCAGCATCTTGTCAAAGCGCGCCTTCTCGACGTTGAGAATTTTGCCTCGCAGCGGCAGGATGGCCTGGTAGCGGCGGTCGCGCCCCATCTTGGCGGAGCCACCGGCCGAATCACCCTCCACCACGAAAATCTCGCAGCGCTCCGGGTCTTTCTCCTGGCAGTCAGCCAGTTTTCCGGGAAGGCCGCCGGAATCGAGCGCTCCCTTGCGGCGGGTGAGTTCACGCGCCTTGCGGGCGGCCTCGCGCGCGCGCGAGGCGTCAATCGCCTTGGCGCAGATCTTGCGGCCCACGGTGGGATTCTTCTCAAACGTCTCCATCAGCTTCTCGTAGACGAAGCTTCCCACGGAGCTCTGGATATCACTGTTCAGCTTGCCCTTGGTCTGTCCTTCAAACTGCGGCTGCGGCAACTGGACGCTGATCACGGCCACCAGGCCCTCGCGCACATCTTCACCCGAGAGGTTGTCTTTGACGTCCTTGAACAGGTTCTGGTTCTGCCCGAACTGGTTGATGGCGCGCGTCAGTCCGGAGCGGAACCCGGAAAGGTGAGTACCGCCGTCCACGGTGTTAATGTTGTTGGCAAAGGTGAAGACATTTTCCGCGTAGCCATCGTTATACTGGATGGCAACTTCCACGTGCATATCGTCTTTGTCGGCCTCGGCGAAAATAGGCACGGGATGAAGCGTTTCCTTACTTCTGTTCAGATGCTTGACGAATTCCGCGATTCCGCCGTTGTATCGAAATTCCGTTTCCTTGTTGTTCCGCTCGTCTTTGAGAAAAATCGTCAGGCCCTTATTCAGGAAAGACAGTTCACGGAGGCGCTGGGACAGGGTGTCATGGTTAAAGTCAATGGAAGCAAAAATGGTGGAATCCGGCAGAAAAGTGACCTTGGTTCCGCGTTTCGTTGTTTTCCCCGCCTGTTTCAACTCACTGGTCGGTTTGCCCAGCGCGTAGGATTGCTCCCAGGTGTATCCGTCGCGCCAGATTTCCAGTTCCAGCCACTCGGCCAGCGCGTTCACCACAGAGACTCCCACGCCGTGCAAACCACCCGACACCTTGTAACTCTTGGTGTCGAATTTGCCACCGGCGTGCAGCACCGTCATCACAACTTCGGCCGCCGGCCGGCCTTCTTCCTTGTGCATGTCAACCGGAATTCCGCGACCGTTATCAACGATCGTCACGGAATTATCGCTGTGCACAGTCACCTCAACCCGGTCACATTCTCCAGCCAGCGCCTCATCCACGGCGTTGTCAACCACTTCCCACACCAGGTGATGCAAACCGACGAGCCCGGTCGAGCCGATATACATCGCCGGCCTCTTGCGGACCGCTTCAAGATCCCGAAGCACCTTAATACTGGCTGCGTCGTATATGTTCGTTTCCTGCTCCAGCACTTCTTTAGCCTTACTCACTCGCAATTCCTCCATATAGGTGAACTCAATTCACCCCGGCATCGCACAGCCGAAACCCAACCCCTGCTTCCGTTCCTGCACGATGCATCCATGCTTCCTCTATGATCCTGATTGGCCCGGAATCAACTGCAGGTCTCCCGGACTCAGAGTTCCGGCGCGCACAAACCGGCTTCTTCAATAAGAGTTTCCAGTGGGACCAGTGGAAATCAGGTGCATACCATCTGAAGGGCGCTAGACCCTCATCGGCATCACAACGTACCGGTAACGAAAGGCCTTATCTTCGCCCGAGCGCAACTGCCCCGCGCTCTGCTCATCTTTCAATTCCAGCCGAACTTTGCCCCCGCCCTCAACCACATTGAGGAAATCCAGTAGATACTCATAGTTGAATCCAACCTGCATGGCTTCGCCGCTGTACTCCACCTCCAAAACTTCATGGGCTTCGCCAAACTCACCGCTCGAAGAAGAAAGCTCCATCTGCCCATCGCTCAATTTCAGACGGACGGCCCTGGACCTCTGATCCGCCAGCAGGGCCACGCGCCGGATGGCCGTGAAGAGTACATCGTGATCGATCTCGATCAGCAGTTTGTTTTCGCGAGGCAGGACGGCCTCGTAATTTGGAAATTGCCCGGTCAGCATCCGTGAAATCAGGATGCGGTGGCCCATTGAAAAATAGAGGTGGCTCTCGTCTTTTGATAATTCCACCTTGGAATCCTCTCCTGATTCGGCCAGCAGCCTTTGCAGTTCCGCCATGGCTTTCTTGGGAATCAGTATCCGTAATTCATTCTTGAGCCCGGCCACTTCCAGGTCACGCTCGATAATGGCCAGCCGATGCCCGTCGGTAGCCACCATCGCCACATTGTCCGGCTTCAGGATCAGCAATGCGCCGTTCAGCGTATATCGCGACTCTTCACTCGAAATAGAAAAGATCGTTCTCTTGATCATGGTGGAGAGAACGTCCGACGGCAGGGAAACCAGAACATCAGGCACCGCCGGCAGCGTAGGATAATTATCCTTTGCCATTCCAACCAGCTTGAAGGAAGAACGTTCGCACGTGACCTGCACCCAGTGGTTTTCCAAAAGCTTGAGCTTCACTTCCTTATCGGGCAGAGCCCGCACGATCTCGAACAACCGCTTCGCTGGAATCGTTCCCGACCCTTCCTTCTTGATCTTGGCAGCACAACCACAGCGAATGCCCAGTTCCAGATCCGTAGCACTGATCCGAAGGGAGGAATCCTCTGCTTCCAGGAGAAGGTTCGACAGAATTGGAATGGTGGTCTTTCTCTCAACGACACCCTGTGTGAGGTTCAATTCTTTGAGGAGGAGGGTCTTTTCTACTGAGAGTTCCATTATTTAAATTTCCTTCTATATAGAGTCTTAGTAGTAGGGGCTGTGGACTTGTGGAAAACGTCCAGGACCCTCTACTCATGCCCGCAACCTATTCCGGGCTGTTGTGGATACCTTCCCTCTTTCTGTGGCAAGCTGTGCATGTTTCAATCGCGCTTCTCTCTTCACACTTCTCTTTTTAGCCGCGCCTGTTGAAAATCGAGTAAACCTAACGCAGTGTGTCTCTAAGCCTGTTGAGAAGTCTGTTCAAATCTTTATCAGATTTCCTCAGGCGATCAACCTTCTGAATGGAATGCAGAACCGTCGTGTGATGTTTTCCGCCAAACTCCCTCCCGATTTGCGGCAAAGAGGCGGGCGTTAATTCCTTTGAAAGATACATGGCCACCTGCCGCGGAAAGGTAATCGCGCGGCTGTTATCCCTGGCCTTCAATTGCGTCAGGGACAACCCATATTCCTGGCAAACCAGGCGCTGGATGTTTTCAATGGAGACGCGTCGCTGCTCCAGGTCGATAATATTTTTCAAAACCTGCTGCGCCATGGGCAGAGAGATTTCCGCGCCCGTCAGGGACGAATACGCAATCAAGCGCGTCAGCGCCCCTTCCAGGTCACGGATGCTGCTCTTGATCCGGGTCGCGAGGAAATCTCCCACGGGCTCCGGAAGCTCGACACCCTGATCTTCGCTTTTCTTGGCCAGAATGGCGCGCTTGGTCTCCGTGTCGGGAGGTTGCAGGTCCGCGGTCAGGCCCCAGGCAAAGCGTGAACGAAGCCGTTCCTCCAGGCCCGGAATGTCCTTGGGCGGCTGATCACTGGAGATCACCACCTGCTTCTGGGCTTCGTAAAGAGTGTTGAACGTGTGGAAAAACTCTTCCTGCGTCCGTTCCTTGCCGGCGATAAACTGGATGTCGTCCATCAGCAGGACATCCACATTCCTGTACTTGTCGCGGAAGGAAACCATCCGGTCATAGCGCAGGGAGTTGATCACGTCGTTCGTAAAAGCTTCCGAGGAAACGTAAGCCAGTCGCAGCTCTCTCTGGCGCTGCTTCACCATGTGCCCCACGGCCTGCATCAGGTGGGTCTTGCCCAACCCTACGCCCCCATACAGGAAAAGCGGGTTATAGGCTTTGGCCGGCGTTTCCGCCACGGCCCGCGCCGCGGCGTGCGCAAACTGGTTGCACGATCCCACCACGAAGGTTTCGAAGGTGTACCGGGCGTTCAACTGGTGGTCCACCGACTCAAAATCCAGCTTCCGCTGCAGGGGCTTGGCCTCTCCATTGCCCGACGATTTCTTTTCCGGCAGCTTTTCCAGCTCGTAGCGGATTCCACTGAACCCCAGACGGAGTTTTTCCAGAGCTTCCTGAATGCCGGCCGTATAATGTTCCTGAATCCACTCCTGAAATTCCTGGTTGGGAACACGAATGACCAGCGTCTCAGCATCGGAGTGGCTGTAGCGAGTGGGCTTGAGCCACGTCTGGTAGCTTTGGGGATTGACTTTCGTCTTCAGATAGTTCAGAACTTCTTGCCAGGCATTCATAGTGGTGTCAATGGGTAAGAAAAGGCCGCAAACCAATCCAATCGCTGGCGTGTAAGTAGACCCCGCACTTCCTTACCTTGCAGCTTCCGAGGGCTCCTCTACGGCGGTCATTCTCCCCGGATTCTTCCCTTGCTCTGTAAGCGTTAGTTTTCCAGAAGCGGGCGACCCTGTCATGCCGTTGAGGGCCACTTTCAACCCGTTAGTTTAGCACAGATTTGCACCCCAATTCCAATTAGTCTTTCCACTCTAAAATGTGTAGTTTACAGGAATTTCCACAAGCCTCCAACGCACCGCGTAAGTGGCAGCCTGAATTGGCCCGCAAAAAGCAGCGCGACGGTCGACCTGGAGCCTCTATTACTAGCCTCTCATGCAGCGGGAACCCCGGCCCCGAACTCCCCGCCGGCAGTCGGTTCCCACACCCTATCAAGGCCGGCTTCTATTTCACTCTTAGCACTTTCAACTTGATTCGCGCGCCGGGCAATGGTGTACAATCAAAAAAACATTGAGCCAGAAAAAGCATCACGATGCCCTGGTGCGGCAGGGTCCGGATCCGGGCGGCGTGGCTCTGCTACTTGACGGGGGAGAAGCAGGCAGCGGCTGAACTGACACCAGCCTGCAAAGGTATCGAATTCAGTGACAACTTCATTCAACTATTTTGGGATGCCGATGACACCCTACGAACTACTGGGGCGCCTGCCGGACCTCGTCAAACAGTTGAGCACAACACCATCGGACCAGGTGGATCGGAGCATTTTTGAAGTCCGGGGATGGTGCGGCAGTGAGCAGGATCTTTGGAAGGAAGCAACCGACGCCGCCGTCTGCATGGCCAACGCTGAGGGGGGGATTGTCCTGATCGGCCTCGACCCTCGGCGGCTGATTGATGAGGCGCCTCCATGCCCCCATGAAAAGGTCACGCCTGAGTGGCTGCGGGAATCAGTCCGCAATCACAGCCATCCGCCGGTGGAATGCACGGCCTGCCGGTTGGGGGAAGCCGTGCCGGCCACACCTCCTGCGGCGCAAAATTGCCTCGTCCTGTTGGTTCCGCGAAAGACGCTTGCCGGCATGCACCGGACGCACCGCGGAGTGTGCCTCGTCCGGCAAGGCGACCGTTGCGAGGTTGACCATCTGAGTTCCCAGGACGACCACACGAGTCTTCTCCTCGACGGCGCCGGTCTCGACAGCCTTTCGAATGAATCTTTGCGCTGGGCGTTCACTAACCACGCGGTCCGGCCACGGCAGCCCCAGCGCTGGCGGGAATCCCGCCGCTCCATAGAAGACCTGCTGATGGATTTCAATCTTGTCAGCTCGCAGGGAGGCCAGACGGCCGTCACCCTGGCGGCGGCGCTACTGTTCGGAAAGAAGGAGTTCTTGTCGCGACTGACAGGTTCCGCTTTCCTGCGGGTCACCCTCAACGGAACAGAGGGTGCGTCTTCAGAACCCTACACCATCCACATCCAGCAGAATATCGCGGACACTTTCCGCGACCTCTGGACGCGACGAGGAGATTTGACGGCATTGGCCGATTCCTCGCTTCCCGAAAGGTGCCTGCGCGAGCTTGTGGTGAACGCGCTGATCCACCGGTCCTATCGCTCGTCGGAGCCCGTCAACGTGCGTATCACGCCGGACCATCTGCTCGAAATCCAAAACCCCGGCGGCTTCCTGCGGAACCTGGGCCCCCGAAACCTCATCAACGCCAGCCCTGTGCATCGCAACCCCTTGCTGACGGAAGCGGCGGCTTTGCTGGGCTTTTGCGAGAAGAGTGGCAGCGGAATCGACATCGTCTACCAGGAGGCCGTCGCTTCCGGGCACGACTTCCCATATTTCGATGGGGACCGAGAGGCGTTCACCGCCATCATTCCCCTCAAGAAGGATAACAACTTTGCCCAATTCATCCGATCCCGGGCAAAGGATTTCACCCGGCTGGAAAGCCTCCTGGTCCTGAAGCACCTGCACAAAACGCCCCAGGCGGACATCGGCCAGCTGGCGCGCGTCATCGAACGGCCGGTCGGGTTCACTGAAATCCTGCTCCAGGAACTTTCAAAACGGCAGGTCATCCAGGAAGACTACGCGCGCTTCAGCTTGAGCGTCCCCGTGCGCTACGAAATCGAAAACCCCCCCGACCGCGACCAGGGCACACTGTTTTAAATCCCGCCACCTGAAGACTTTCACTTTATCCGGATC
>Ga0315535_1003008_pt1 | contig 10489 bp, 11 predicted proteins | sample SalMarSW160220MG_2_FD_203092 | JGI IMG/M metagenome (GOLD analysis project Ga0315535, IMG submission 203092) | Salt marsh sediment microbial communities from the Plum Island Ecosystem LTER, Massachusetts, United States - Salt Marsh Sediment SW1602-20 ...
AGGGCGATGCTTCGTTTCGATGAATCCGCTTTCCTGTGCCTGATCCGAATTCCTGTCATGGATTTGTGCCGGGTTTGAGGAAGCTGTCTCCTGGCTCATCGGAGGGCCTCGCAATTACAAGAGATTTAGTGAAACTCAGAACCTCGAAACTCCGTCAGACATGGAAACGCAGGCCAACCCCTGCCACATATTGCCACTCGGACCTTGAGGAATATCCTCTGCCGGCAGAGGATATAGAGCGACGACCAACTCGTGCCGCCGCCTCGGGGGAGATGGCCCCGTGCGCCATAGGGTTGATATTCGAAGGGCTACTTGCCGATGGTTGCTCCGATGACTTCACCCGAAACAATGATTTCCACCCGCCGGTTCTCTTGCCGGCCTGCCGCGGTGCTGTTGTCGGCAACCGGCCGGGCTTCTCCAAAACCCTGCGCTGTAATGGCCCGCGTGTCCACGCCCTGCTGAATCAGGAAATCGCGGACCGCCTCAGCCCGTTGCTCGGAGAGTTTCTGGTTGAATTCATCGCTCCCGATGTTATCCGTGTAACCTTCCACCTGCAAATTCAGCCCGGGATGGCTGGTAACGATTCCCGCCAGCCGGGCCAGCCGCATCTGAGCATCCGGCCGCAGGTTGTACTTTCCGGTGGCAAACAGCACGCCAGCCATGGTCACCACCAGGCCCCGCGGCGTGTCGCGGGTAGCCAGAACGGCGTTGAGCTGGTCCAGCAACTGGGCGCGAAGCGCCCGGGCGACATTGCGGGCCCGCTCAGCTTCCTCCCGGGCCGCCTGCTCCTTTGCCGCCAGGGCCCGGGCCTGCGCTCTGGCCGCTTCTTCTCTTGCCCTGGTGGCCTCGGTTTCCGCCTTCAGCTGAGCTTCCCTTGCGGCGGCAAGCTCCGCCTGCCGTTGGGCCTCCTGTTCAGACTGCGCCTTGGCCGCCGCCGCCTCTTTGGCGGCTTTGGCTTCCGCTTCAGCCCTGGCTTTGGCGGCCGCTGCCTGACGCTCCTGCTCGATTTTTTCAGCCTCCTGCCGCCTGACGGCGAGCGAGCGGGCGTCTTCAGCAAATTGCACCGTCTGCCGCGCCTGTGAGATGATCTCCTTCTTTCCTGCCTTCCTTGCGAGCAAGTTCTCCGCCATCTTCAGACTGGCCTCAGCCTTGGTGACAATCTGCGGGGCATACTTTTCCGCACCGTGCGCCCGGGCGATTTCAACAGAGTTCCTGGCCTCATACATTTCCAGTGGAACGTGCTTGAGATCAAGCGAAAGAGCCAGGGGATTTCCCAATTTCTCGTACTGGCTGCGTTCCATGAGCGGGTAGTCCTTGACGGGGAAGATTTTGCCCTTGGTGGACTTGCGGGGTTCGTTTTCAAGCACAATCAGTTCGCTGGGGCGGGACACAGCGAAATAGGGCTCAGCGGTGACGAACAGAGAGAAGGTCTGCAGCTGGGTGGTGGCCTTGATGTCGCCCTTACCTCTCCTGTTGGGTTGGAGTTCGCCCAGGTTGATGGCCCGTCCCTCCGGGGAAGCAGCCCACAGGACGTAGGTCAGGAACTGGTCGCCAAATTTCACGGGCTGGGAAAGTCCTGTAACAGTGGCCTCAACGTTGGTTACACCTGGCCTGGCCTCGACTCGGGCCTCTCCCTGTGCCTGTGGCAACAGTTGGGTGCCCACAAGGTTGACTTTGGTCCCCCCGCCGCCTACCCGGTAGCCAACCGCCTTGATGGACTTTTTGACGAGGCCTTGGGCCGTGGCGGCCAGTTGCGGCTGGCCCGCTGTGGCCAGGGCTGGAAACGTGAGCGCCACAAAGGCGAGCAACCCCGCACACACGCTTCTCCTTCTGAGTCTGCCTTGGAGTCCCATAACTTCCTCCTATCCCCTGTAGCTGTCACCTGCCAGTCGTCGAATGCTAACCCACCCCTCGCAGGAATACAAGTGTCGGGCCGGCGCCCCATGGCGGCAAGAGAAAGTCACGGACCTTGAAAGCGGGCCCGCAGTGTCTTCTATGGCGCAGACATCGCAAACGACGCGACGTCTGCGCCACCCCGGCGTTATTCTCCGCTCAGACCTTGAGGAAAATCTTCTGCCGGTAGAGGAAATAGAGAAACAGCCAGCTGGTCATGACCACGCTGACGGCCCAGAAAAGCGGCTCGACGGCGCCCATCTTGTGGATGAACCCGTGAACAAAGATGGTGGTGATGATGCCGAAATCGAACAGGTGCCCCACCAGGTAAATGGTGATGGCGTTGACGCCGATGATGGTGAAGAAGAACGCCCAGCGCTTGTAGCCCTTCACGTCGATAATCCAGTAAAAGAGCGCCAGCAGCAACAGGCTCCAGCCGCCCGCGAAAAGGACAAAGGTGCTGGTCCACAGGTTCTTGATGATGGGGAAGTTGAAGCTCCAGAGGTACCCCACCAGCAGGCTGGCCACTCCGGCCACGGCCAGGCCCAACACTTTGCGGTTGGGCGGGCGTTTCGACCGCAGCCACTGGCCCGCCAGCACGCCCATCAGGGTGGTGGCAATGGCGGGGATGGTGGAGAGGATGCCTTCATTGTCTCCCTGGGCAAAACAGCAGTAAGGCCGCGGCAACAGGTGCCGGTCAATAAAGCTGGCCAGGTTTCCATCCGGCGTTAACACTCCACTTCCCGAGCCCGGCACCGGAATCAGCATCATCGCCAGCCAGTAAACCACCAGGATGCCGGCAAAGAAGGCCACCTGCCCGCGAATTTTGGTGTTCATCACGATCAGAGCGGAAAAGAAGTAGCACAAGGCGATGCGCTGCAAGACTCCGGCGATGCGCAAATGGTGAAAGTTGAAATCGAGCAGGCCGTTATAAACCAGGCCCAGCGCGAACAGCAACACCAGGCGGCGGACAATGCGGCGGTAAAGCTGGCCGCGATTGGCTCCCTCTTCCAGGTGCCTGGAAATGGAAAACGGCAGCACCACGCCCACCACAAAAAGGAAGAGCGGAAAAATCAGGTCGTAAAAATGAAAGCCCGCCCAATGAACGTGCTGGAATTGCACGTCGAGAAGGTCGGTGGTGGGGCCGGGGTACATCTTGTGCAAGGCCTGGATGATGGCCTCGCCGCCCGTGATCCAGAACATGTCGAAGCCGCGCAGCGCGTCAATGGACGCCACGCGCTTCTGAAGGAAAGATTGTTGGTTTGCTACGCTACCCATAAGCACCTCTCGCTGGTTGAGATGAACATCGCCTGGGGCAGGAAACCGTCCCTGATTTCGAAGCAGGGAGCCGGCGATCCGTTTCATCCAGCCGAACCGAATCGGCTATCAGTTTTCAGAAATAGGTTGTGACTACGCCCACAGAAAATAGCGCGTGTTGAGGGAAAAGGAAAGAGATTTTGTGGAAGGCTTGCTCAGGTGCGGGCGGAAATGTGAGAGGCTTGCGGAAGTTCAGCTAAGACTGGCGTTCTGTGTGCGTCCAAAGCCGCATGGCCGGTGGCCTGCTCCGGCCGGGGCCGCAGGCTGAATTCCGCCAGGAGCGGCAAATGGTCTGAGGCAACCAGCGAGCGGCGGCTGCGGTGAAGTTCCAGGCGATGAAGCTTGAGACTTTCGTCAAAGTAAATGTGATCGAGCCGAAACATCGGCAGGACGCACGGAAAGGTCCGGCGGCGCGGGGCGTGTGAATGAACGCTGCGGCCGCCGAAGTGGTCCGCGAGCAGCCGGGTGGCGTCGCCCGGAATCCAATCATTAAAGTCGCCCAGCACGATGCGCGCCCCGTCGAGTTCCGTGTTGCGCAGGATGCGCCGGCTGACCATGTGGCGGGCCTGCTCGCGGCGCTCCAGGAAGGCAGTGCCCAGGTGGACGTTGAACAGGTGCAGCACCTGACCGTCTGCCAGCCGCACATCGGCCCGGAGCACACCCCGTGGTTCGCGGCCCCGGGCGGTGATGTCGTAGTTCCAGAAGCCCAGAACCGGGAAGCGCGACAGCAGCAGGTTGCCATAGGCCGCGCCGTTGTGCCGCCGATTTTCGCCAAAAACCGGATGATAGCCGAGCGCCTCCGCCACGTAGAGGGCCTGGTCCTCTTGCGAATCAGAGCCGCGCCCCACCACTTCCTGCAGCGCCACGATGTCGGCATCCAGTTCGAAGAGCACCTCGGCAATCCTGCCGGGGCGCACGCGCCGGTCAAGCCCGCGGCATTTATGGATGTTGTAGGTGGCTACACGAAGCGTCCGGAGCCGGGTCTGATAAGTGCTCATCATTAAGATTGCCTGGTTGCCGGCCATCGCCGGCACACATCTTGATTAGATGCACATTCAACGGACATCGATTTATGTGTCGCAGGTTTGTGCTAAGTTGTGGCTAAAGAATCACTTATCGGCTGGACTCTGCTGAGGATTGCAAAATAGGGTGACAAGGCTCGTTTGCAGCGCCGCCGCCCCGGCGGCAGCTTTATGGGCCGGCAAGATGCCGGCGCTACGGAAGTCCGTATATTGCAGTCCTCCTTAAGGCGGTCCCGGAGCATCGGAAGAAGTTTCTCCTGTCTCCCCGTCCACTTTCTTTCGCGGAAAACGCAACCGCCAGGCCTGTACCAGCAGGGTCAGCGCCATCCAGGCGCCCGTCACGGCCAGCACACCTGCAACCACGCGCGGCAACAGGATGGCGACAACCACCAGTCCCAACAGTGTCAGACCGCCGCTGAGCATCAACGAAGCCTCGGCCGGGCCCAGCACCCGGCTGCTGGTGACGGCGGCGCCCACCGCTTTGCCGAAACGCAGAACGCCCTTGGCCGCCCAGTTGGCGCTGCCGCGGACGGCGCCTCGCGGCCGGTCCCGCATTCTTCGCGGCACGATGGGCCGGGGGTGCCGCTTGGGCGTCAAAACGATTTCAGTGGAATGGCTGAGGTCATCCAGGTACATGGCCTGCATTTGGGAGGCAAAGTCCTCGTCCTCGGCAATCACGTCGAGTTCCCAGTTACCCATCCAGCTGGCGATGTTCAGATTGGTCGATCCCACCCGGGCCCAGCGGCCGTCCGCCACCGCCGTCTTGGCGTGGAGCATGGGCCCGTTCCACTCGAAGATGCGCACGCCGGCATCAATGAGAATGCGGTAGCCGGCGCGCGAGATGGCCCGCACAAAGGGCACGTCGGCCGCGCGCGGAAGCAGCAGGCGCACATCCACGCCGTCGGCCGCCGCCGCGCAAAGCGCCTGGACGTAGGATGACGTTCCCACAAAATAAGCGTCGGTGAGCCAGATGGACTCGCGGGCCAGGGCGGCAATCAACTGGTCCATGCGGTAGACGGAAGCCGCCCCGGGCTGGGTGGCAATGATGCGCAGGCTGACGTCGCCCGCCGCAGCCGGAGTGGAACCGCCTTCACCCGGCTCGCTTTCCGGCAGCGGCGCGCCGCAGGCGGCCCAGGTGGAAGCAAAAGCGCTTTCAACCTGGGCCACCGCCGGTCCCTCAATGGCGACCCCGGTGTCGCGCCAGGGCGCAATGTGGCGCCGCGGATTTCCAGCCCACGCCCGCCCCACGCACAGCCCGGTCACGAAAGCAATGCGGTTGTCTACAACGATGGTCTTGCGATGGTCGCGGCTGAGCCAGCCGAAGGCGCTGTCAACGCGCAGCGGGTTGAAACATCGCACCTCAACCCCGGCGCGCCGAAGCCGCCGCCAGAAGGTCCATCCGGTGTGGCCGATGGCTCCCCACCAGTCATAAAGAACCCGCACCTGAACGCCTTCGTGGGCCTTCTGGGCCAGCAAGTCTGCGAATTCGCAGCCGATGTCGTCGTCGTGGATGATGTAGCTTTCAAAATGGACGGTGCGACGTGCTTCGCGGATGGCCTGCTTCCAGGCAGGATAGTTCTCGCCGGCATCGCGCAGCAATTGGACGCTGTTGCCTGCAATCAGCGGCGCTCCCGCCGCCCGCGAAAGCGCCTGGTCGGCAAACACGCGCACCGCCGCAAAAGTCTCGCTTGCCGCCGGCACAATGGGATTATCGGGCGCTGCCATCGGTTACTATCATACCGCGCGGAATGCAAGGAATCTCCTGATAGTGTGCGCTGTGCCGTGCCGATTGCAACCGATTTTGCATGGTGTTAGACTGGCGCCAAAGTCCAATGTTCGCTGGGCCGGAAGGCACGTGCTAAGTCCACTCACAACTCGCAGCTCGCAAGGAATCCGCAGGCTTGTCCCGGTGTTGCTTCTTGGCTTTGTGGGGTTCGCCGGGCGTCAACCTAAATCCCAAAGTGCGCCCGGCGCGCTGGCTATATTGGAGCACGCGGCAGGCCAATATTCGAATCTCAAGAGTTACAGAATCACCTGCCGGCAGTCCTTTTCAAGCGGGCATAGCACCAACCCACCGCCCACAACAATGACCGCGATCAAGGCTCCGGGAGGTCGATATCGGTTCGAAGGCAACGACGGGCATGTGCCAGCGATCCAGGTTTCGAATGGCAAATTTGTCTGGTATTACCATCCAACGGAAAACGCCTACACCCGCCAACTGGCAACCGGCAAAGGGCCTGTATTGCCGGAGGTTCTTGGTCCAGACGATGGGGCAATTGAGGGGGCTGTAGATCTTGTGAAGAGTTTGGCCTGGTATAGTGGGCATTTCAAATCTGCCATGCGGGTTCCAGATGAGAGCTTGACCCTAGGCGGTCGCAGGCTGAGCTGCTACGTCATAGTGCTCACGAACAGGCACAGGAAAATCCCCGGACCGTATCCTTTCACCGATAACATCTGGATCGAGAAGGGTTCCTTCAAGATTCGCAAGATTGTTGAGAGCTACATTACGACCTTGAACCAGCCTGGATCACCCCCGGTTACTTATCCGGCAACAAGGGTTTCCATCTTTCCGCAAGTCCAATTGAACCAACCCATACCAGATTCTGCTTTTCACTTTACGCCGCCACCCACTGCGCACCTCGTTCCGGCATTTCACCAGTATCACCTGCAGCCCTCTCCACGGCCAAAACCAGCGGCGATCTACGGGCTCATCCTGAAGTCTTTCTCCGGGTCGCAGGTTGCGCTCAGCCAGTTTCGAGGGCACGCCATCCTGATAGACCTATGGGCCACATGGTGTGCTCCCTGCTACGAGGCGTTCCCGGAGCTTGAGAGTATCTGTCATCAGACCCGAGGGACAGGCCTGGCGATCGTCTCTGTAGATCAGAGCGACATCGCGAAGGACGCGCAAGTCTACATTGAAAAAATGCACTATCCCTGGCAGAACCTCCACGACGATGGAGAGATCGAAAGAGTTTTTGGAGGTAAAGCAGTCCCTCGAACTATATTGATCACCGATAAGGGCGAAATCGTCTTTGACGAGGTAAGCCCTACAGAGCAGCAGCTTCGCGCAGCGATTGCGCGGCTAGGCCCTCCTTACGCCGCGGCCCTGGCCCGCAAGTGAAGCGACCCCTCAAAGTCCTGTCATCAGACGGACCCAAGTTTCGCGTGGCGCGCCAGGAGGCTTCCTGCCAATGCAAGCCCCTGGCTTTCGATCCTTCCCTTAATTACTCTGACTTGAGAGATGCCATGTCGATGGAGAAGCGGTACTTCACGTCGGACTTCAGCAATCGGTCGTAGGCTTCGTTGACCTTCGGGATGGGGATGACTGCGACCTCGCAAGTGATGTTGTGTTCACCGCAGAAATCGAGCATCTCCTGGGTTTCGGCGATGCCGCCGATGAGCGAGCCGGAAAGGCTGCGGCGCCTGATCAGCAGGCTGAAGGCCGCAACCTCGAAGCGTGTTATAGTGCTGCAATGCGCCCTCAACCTCTCATCGCGGTAACTGACGTGGAAGCCAGCAGCCGATGGTACCAACGCCTGCTGGGCTGCCGGAGCGGCCATGGCGGCTCCCAATATGAGCAGCTGGTTTCAAACGGCCAACTGGTGCTTCAACTGCACAGCTTTGAAGTGGAACACCACCATGGGCGGATTGGCAACCGCAATGACAAGCCCTATGGAAACGGCGTCCTGCTCTGGTTCGAAGTGGACGACTTTGACGCGGTGATGCAGCGCGCCGCCGAGATGGGCGTGGAAATCGTGCTGCCCAAACATCGCAACCCTCCGGATGGCGACGGCGGGCCGAATCATTGGGAGTGCTGGATGCGAGATCCGGACGGATACACCGTCGTGGTAGCCAGTCCGTATGGGACAGCCGACGGAACCTGGCAACCGGAGCACGGGAATCCCTGGGCATGAAAGGAAATGCCTTCGTTGTTGGCGCAGGGTTGCCCGGTTACTTGCGGTATTGCTCGTCGCTGACCTGTTCAAACCAGTCGACGGGCTTGCCGTCAAGCACCTCGTGAACGGCGATGTGTGTCATGGCCATGGTGGGCGTGGCGCCGTGCCAGTGCTTCTCACCCGGCTGGATCCAGACCACGTCGCCCGGCCGGACCTCCTCAATCGGCCCGCCCCAGCGCTCGACCCAGCCGCAGCCGGAGGTGATGATCAGCGTCTGCCCCAGCGGGTGCGTGTGCCATGCCGTCCGCGCGCCCGGCTCAAAGGTGACGCTGACGCTCATCACGCGCGCCGGTTCGGGGGCCTGGATGAGCGGGTCGATGCGTACCGTGCCGGTAAACCAGTCGGCGGGTCCCTTCTCGGAGGGTTGTGAACCCAATCTTTTGATTTCCATGATGAACCCCTTTGGTTGAAGGTAACACGCGTTTGCCCGGGGGGGGCACACCCTGCGCGGCGGCCGGAGCGCCGCTGGAGCTCGAGCCGGGGAACACATTCCTGACCATCAGCAATTGCTCATTCGCTCGATTTGCTCGGGATACCGCGCCCCCTGGATGGTGATCTTTGAGGTTGCGGTTCATAGCATCTGTCGAAATTCCTCGATGCTGACTCTGAGGTCGGCTATGATTCCGCGCAAGGTTTTCCTTTTCAGATCCCTGGAGTGTACAGGTATCACCACCCGCGCACCGTCGAGGCCCCGAACGTAGATGGCGTGGCTGCCGCGCTGCCGGCGAAACTCGAATCCAAGGCGTTGCGCAACACGCGCTGCTTGTTTTGGGGTGACGGCGGGCAATTCCGCGCTCAAGCCGTGACCTCAACCGGCTTGATCAGAATATCTTCCTTGGGAATTGGCAATCCATCTTCAACCAAACTTTCGAGGTAGAGTCCGATAGCCTCACGAATGTTTTGGACGCCCTCTTCGATGGTCTCGCTTTGGGTATGGCATCCGGGCAGGGTAGGGCAAAAGACGTGATAACCGCCTTCTGCTTCCTTCTCAAAAATGACCGTGTAGCGGTGCGACATCAATTGCTCCATTACTGCGTATTATAGCTTATTTCCTCCGATTTGCCGCTCAGCGGCCGCTCATTCGCTCGATTTGCTCGGGATACCGCGCCCCCTGGATGGTGATCTTTGAGGCTGCGATTTCGATCTCCCGCAGATCATCAGGTGCGAGTTCGACGGCTGCCCCCAGAAACGAATTATAACCTGTCTGCCCGTCGGCATTTTGCTGGGTCCTACTCGGCCGGGCCATTTGCAGAAAGAAGCATTTTGCAGTTTTCTCGCGGCGTGGTTACAATGGGCGGCATGACACTCGAAACGAAGGGACTGAACGATCTCGACCTGGTTCAGCCGCCTGCGGCGCTTGCGGAAATTGAGGCCCGGACCCGCGACATGGGATTTGACATGGCCTCCGAACCCCGCACGGGGGCGCTGCTGCGCGCGCTTGCGGCTTCAAAGCCCGGCGGCCGGCTGCTGGAGCTTGGAACGGGCACGGGCGTGGCGACCGCATGGATACTGGCCGGGATGGACGCGGGTTCAACCCTGGCCAGTGTTGATTTCGATCCCAATCATCAGCAGGTGGCGCGCGAGTTTCTGGGCGGCGACAGCCGCCTGACGCTGGTGCTTGAAGACGGGCTCGGGTTCCTGAAGCGCCAGCCGGCAGGCAGCTATGACTTTGTGTTTGCCGATGCCATTCCCGGCAAGTACGAGGGGCTGGAGGAAGGCCTGAAAGTCGTAAAGCCCGGCGGCGTTTACATCGTCGATGACATGTCGTTTCTTGCCAAGTGGCCCAAAGCCCACGTGGAAAGGGTCTCTCTGCTGATCCATCAACTGGCCGGCGACGATCGCTTTGCCATTGCGCCGCTCGACTGGGCCACCGGCGTGATTGTTGCCGTCAGGCGATAACGGCAATCCGGACCCATTCGCGTGCGCCGTGGCGCCCCACCGCTAAAGTTGACGGCCCAGAACGAGCGAGAGGTTCTTGAGAATCCGCTCCACGTGCGAGCCGTGCCAGTAGACGCGGTTGCAGCCCACGCAGCGGTAGAACTCCGAGTAGACCTCGCACACCCTGGGTTTGACCAGTTCTTTGATCTCTTCCTTTGCCGCCGGTGAAATGACGCCGTTGCAGACCGTGCAGCGGGTCCACAATCCTGATTTTGGATCGAGAGAAAACTCCGCGACGACCTCGCGCAACTGCTCGGGAGGATGTTCGCTCTTGACGCTGAAGACATTGGTTGCGCCGGGAAATCGCAGGCACGTCTCGCCGCGGGTCAGGATGATGCGGCCTTCGCGCCGGGCCAGTTCGGC
>Ga0315535_1003015_pt1 | contig 10475 bp, 9 predicted proteins | sample SalMarSW160220MG_2_FD_203092 | JGI IMG/M metagenome (GOLD analysis project Ga0315535, IMG submission 203092) | Salt marsh sediment microbial communities from the Plum Island Ecosystem LTER, Massachusetts, United States - Salt Marsh Sediment SW1602-20 ...
TTCCCAGGGGGACCGTATGGCCATGGCCCATTCGGTGGAGGGGCGGTATCCCTTCCTTGACCACAGGGTGGTGGAGTTTTGTGCGGGACTGGATGAGCGGGACAAGCTGAAGGGGCTCAATGAGAAATATATTTTAAAACGGATGATGCAGGGCATCCTTCCCGGGGAGGTGATCGCCCGTCCCAAACAGGCTTACAGGGCACCGGTGGCCACCAGTCTGCTTTCAGACCAGGCCCCGGAGTATCTCCGTGAGATGCTCTCACCTTCACAGATCAGAAAGGCGGGTTTATTTAAACCGGATACGGTTGAGAAACTGCTGGAAAATATGAATTCGGGAAGTGTGATCAGGGAAAATGATCACATGGCGCTGGCCGGAATCCTTTCCACCCAGATCCTGGTGGATATGTTCATCTCCGGCAACACTCCTTTCAGGGAGCGTGTGATGCGGACGGCGTGCCCGGTATATGGCGATAAGTAACACATGAACATAAAACTACCATGGGAACAAAAACATTTCATAAGGATATTCTGAAGATTGGGGATGTGGAGAAACTGGTGGATCGGATCACCCTGAAGATCAGGGAAGATATACTGGGCAGGATCCGCCGCATGGGTGGTGTGGTCGGAATCAGCGGGGGTATAGACTCATCGGTAACCCTGGCGCTGGCCGCAAGGGCCCTGGGGCCAGGGAAGGTCCTGGGCATCATGATGCCTGAGAAGGATTCAAGTCCCGACAGCAGGGAGCTGGCCACTATACTGGCAGCGCAATACGGTGTAAACACCCTGGTTGAGGAGATCACAGGGGCGCTTGCCGGATTCGGGTGCTACCGGAGAAGGGATGAGGCGGTAAGCAGGGTTTTTCCTGCCTATGATCCGGCCATTCACAAAATGAAGATCGGTATCAGGAAGAACAGTGCAAGCTCCGGTCTGCCCCCGGTTTTTCACCTGACCGTGGTGCTCCCTGATGGATCTGAAGTTGTGGAGAGGCTTCCTTCCAAGGAGATGAGAACCATCGTTGCGGCTTCCAATTTTAAGCAGCGGGCACGGATGTCGCTGCTCTATTTTCATGCCGAGCGGCTTCATTATGCGGTGATTGGTACCCCGAACAAGCATGAAGTGGACCAGGGTTTCTTTGTGAAATTCGGCGATGGCGGAAGCGACCTTTTCCCCATTGGAAACCTCTACAAAAGCCAGGTATACCAGGTGGCTGAGTACCTGGGCGTACCCCGCGCGATCATTGAACGCACTCCCACAACGGATACCTACAGCGCAGAACAGACCCAGGAGGAGTTTTTCTACCAGTTTCCCCATGAAGAACTGGACCTGCTATGGTTCGGTTTTGAGAATGGCTATCCCGCCGGGGAGGTGGGAAAGGTGATGGGCATGACCGGAGAGGAGGTGTCGATGATCTATGCGAACTTTGCACGCAGGAAGGAGACCACCAACTACCTTCGGATGCAGGCGATCAATGATTACAATATGCTATCTCTTTAAACCGCAATGGAATGAATGTTTTCGACTACCTGCTTGGCGCTTCGGGATCGCTTCAAAAGGAGTTTCTCCTTGGCAACAAGGAGCGGATTTCCTATGCTGATCTGTACAAGCAATCCATGGACCTGGCCGGATACCTGGAGGAGACTTACGGCCAGGACAACAAGATCCTGCTGATCAGTCCCAATTCGGTCTTTTTCCTTGTGGCCTACCTGGCCATCATGAAATCGGGAAATGTGTGCGTGCCACTGAACCCTTCCATCGAGGAGTCGAACCTTGCCTACATCATCAAGGTTTGTGAGGCCTCCATCGCCTTTATTGCCCCTTCGCTGGAGAAACGCGGGTGGGATCAGCCCGGGACTGTGATTTATAATTATGCCCAATTGACGGGAACCGGGGGTGACAATGTCCGGGCGCTGCAGGACCAGGGCGAATTTGACCAGGAGAGGCTGGCTGAGGTTATTTTCACTTCCGGGTCCACCGGCGAACCCAAGGGGGTCATGATCACACACGGGAACATCATTGCCAATACGGAATCGATTATCCAATACCTGAAGCTGACCGGGGAGGATATCATCGAAATAGTACTGCCCTTTTATTACTGTTACGGTCTTTCGTTGTTGCATACCCACATGAAGGTGGGCGGAAGCATCGTTCTGAACAACACATTTATGTTCCTGGGGTCGGTGATCAACGACCTGAACAACTATGGATGTACCGGTTTCTCGGGTGTTCCCAGCCATTTCCAGATCCTGCTCCGCAAGACCCGGTCCTTCAAGGAGGCCCATTTCCCCAGGCTTCGTTATGTGACCCAGGCCGGAGGGAAGCTTCACAATGCATTTATCAGTGAATTTACCGGGCACTTTCCCGATGTGAAATTTTATGTGATGTACGGGCAAACGGAAGCAACTGCCAGGCTCTCCTATCTTCCGCCTGAGAAGCTGGAGGAGAAACTCGGTTCGCTGGGAAAGGCCATTCCCGGGGTAACGCTGGAGATCATGGATGAAGCCGGAAATTTAATTCGGGAAACCAATGTGGTGGGAGAGCTGGTGGCCCGTGGAGGTAACATCATGAAAGGATACCTGGGTGATCAGGCTGGAACCGCTGAGATCCTGAAGGACGGCTGGTTGCATACGGGCGACCTGGCCTATAAAGACAGGGAGGGCTATTACTACCTCACGGCCCGTGTGAAGGAGATCATCAAGGTGGGTGGGAGAAGGATCAGCCCCAAAGAGATTGAGGAGGTGATTGTCTCCATTCCCGGGGTGGTGGATTGCTCCATTTCCGGCGTGTTTGATGACTACCTGGGGGAAGCACTGAAAGCGGAAATTGTCCTTGCCGATGCAAAGAATTCAGTCATCGACGAATCGTTTGTCCGGCAATATTGCGGAACGCGGCTGGCTTCGGAAAAGGTGCCCGGGATCATTCAGTTCAAAAACAACCTGGAGATCGCTTCCACCGGTAAAAAGGTCAAAGGCCGGAATCCAGATAGGCCTTGAAATCATCGTAGGAAGCCTTCATCCGTGTGGCGTGTTTCTCCCGGTGTTCAAAGGCTGCCAGGCGTTCAGGAACCTCTACCGGTATGCCTGTTGCTTTCTCCACGCTCTCCCTGAATTTGGCCGGGTGGGCAGTCTCCAGAAAGATCCCTGTCTGTGCGGGATTTTCATCCAGGTAATTCCGGGCAGCCTGGTAGCCGGTGGCACCGTGGGGGTCACACAGGTAACCTGTTTTACTGTATACCCTGCTGATGATCTCCCTGATTTCACGGTCTGAAAAGCTGTAGCCGTGCATGTGCCGGGTGATCCATTCATGGTTGTTCCGGAACAGGTCCAGGATCCGCTCGAAGTTGCTGGGATCGCCCACATCCATGGCATTGGCCAGGGTGGGAATGGAGGGGCGGGGAGTGAACTTCCCGGTCAGAAGATAGGAGGGGACCACGTCGTTGATGTTGTTGGCCGAGAGGAAGGTATGGACCGGGAGCCCCATTTCCCTTGCCACCAGTCCGGCCGTCATGTTCCCGTAGTTCCCGCTGGGTACGGAGAAAAAGAATTCCTGATCAGGGGAAGGAAGCTGGGCCCATGCCCTGAAATAGTAAAAAGCCTGGGGCAGGAAACGCGCCAGGTTGATCGAGTTGGCCGAGGTAAGGGTCATCCGGTCGGTGAGCCCGATGTCCATGAAGGCATCCTTCACCAGTTTCTGACATTCATCGAAAGTCCCCTCCACCTCCACGGCTGAGATGTTTTCGCCCAGGGTGGTGAACTGTTTCTCCTGGAGCGGACTAACCAGGCCTGAAGGGTAGAGCACATGGACCCTGATCCCGGGAACGCCAAGGAAACCATTGGCCACAGCACTGCCCGTATCCCCCGAGGTGGCCACCAGTACATGGACATCATCCTTCATATCCCGGGTGTAATATCCCAGCAGCCGGGCCAGGAACCGGGCACCCACATCCTTGAACGCCAGGGTGGGCCCGTGGAAAAGCTCCAGGGAATAGAGTTCCTCCTCAAGCTGTACCAGGGGGGTGTCAAAATTTACGGCTTCCTCAACAAGGGGAGTCAGCTCTCCCATGGGAATATCTTCGCCAAAAAGGAGCCCCGATAACTCCACGGCGATTTCGGTCAGGTTCATTTCCCTGATGGCTATCAGCCGCTCCCTGGTGAGGATCGGGATGGAGCAGGGCATGAACAGTCCGCGGTCGGGGGCCAGCCCCCGAAGCAAGGCCTCCCTGAGGCCGAACCGGAGTTTGTTATTTTTTGTGCTGTAGTAATTCATTGTTTCTTTTTACAGGATACGGCAGCCCGCTTCACTTATTTTGGACATATACACAGAAGCCTCCAGGCCCCTGTGAATAAAATGAGATTTCATCACACTTCCCACGGAAACTGCCATCTCTTCTCCGCGGCAGAGGCTGAATACGGCTGGCCCTGAACCTGAGAGCCCGGTTCCCACGGACCCTGCATCCAGGGCAGAGCTTCTCAGCACCTCAAAATCCGGCAGTTGCTTTGTCCTGTATGGTTCTGCGAATACATCCATCACAGAGCGTCTGATCAGGGGATAGTCGCCGGTGACCAGACCGGCCACAAGTCCCGCCAGGTTCCCGCACTGCTGAAGGGCGGTTTTCAGGGGCACCTCGTCCGGGATCAGTTTTCTGCTCTCCACGGTGCGGATCTCCAGCCGGGGATGAACCACGGCACACCAGAGGTCGGCGGGATAGGGTATATGCTTGATGTCCAGTGGATCGTAGCTTCGGATCAGGGTGATCCCTCCCAGCAGGGCAGGGGCAATGTTATCGGCATGGACCGCACCGCTGGCTAATTTTTCACCCTCCATGGCATAGAGGATCAGGGCTTTCGTATCAAAGGGACAGCCGAGGATTTCGTTCACCCCTACAACCGCAGCCACACAGCTGGCTGCACTTGAGCCCACACCGCTGCCGGGATTGATCTTTTTTGTGAACACCAGGTCGAATCCCTCTTTGTTGCCCAACTCAGCCAACAGGGCAGCTGCTGCCACAGCTGCCACATTCTTCCCGGGATCCAGGGGCAGGCTGCAACCCGATTCATCCACCAGCACCAGGGTCCCTGTCCCGTTTCTGCGGACGATCAGCTCATCGCCCGGGGCCTCCAGGGCAAAACCCAACAGGTCAAAACCCGGTCCCACGTTGGAGACGGTTGCCGGTCCGAATACTTTTACCTCATCTCGCTTCAAATCTCTGATAATTTATTAAACAGTTCGTCATTGATCTCGCGCAATGACCTGATTTTCATGTGGGCAGCATCAAAACGGGTCTGCCCGTATTCATGGGGGTCGGGCATGGCCAGCACCTTCATCCTGGCCGCCAGGGCCGAGACGACTCCAAAAAAGGAGTCCTCAATGGCCAGACAACCTGTGGGATCCACACCCAGTTGCTTTACCGTATGCAGGTAGATCTCCGGATGCGGTTTTCCCGGCATGATCCCGGCGGCGGAGACCACCAGGCTGAAGAGCTCCCTGAGCTTGTATCTCTCCAACACTGCATCGATGTGCTTATGGGTGGAGCAGGATGCCAGTGCAACGGGGAGCCCTTTCTCCCGGAAAAAACGGACGGACTCCCGGGCTCCCTCCATGAGCGGTACCCGGGTGCGCATGTTTTCCACCATCTGGTCATCGTACCTTTTCATCAGCTCCTCCCGGGACACAGATGTGATTTGAAAACCATCGCACCAGTAATTGACCATATCCTTGGTGACCAGCCCCCTGGTCTGCTTCAGCAAAGGTTGGGTAAGTCCGATACCCAGTTCCCCGAACAGCTCCACTTCGGACTGCTGCCACAGGTTCTCGGAATCGATCAGGACCCCGTCCATGTCAAAAATTACAGCTCGTATTGTCATACGTTGGCCACTCTGATAATATCCGCAAACACCCCTGCCGCTGTTACATCCGCCCCGGCACCATAGCCCTTTACAATCAGGGGGAGTTCCAGGTAGCGGTCCGTGGTGATCATGATGATGTTGTTGCTGGCCTCCAGGGGATAAGCAGGGTGGGATGCATCCACTTCCACGAGCCCCATTTTTCCCCTGCCTTCATCCAGGGTGGCCAGGTAGCGCCATTTCAATCCTTTTTCTGCCATGACCCTTCGTTTCTCCTCGAATTCCGCATCCAGTAACTTCACTTTTTCCCAGAATGAATCCAGCGAACCCTCGAACAGCGCATCGGGAAGGAAGGGTGTCACCCGGATATCCTCCTGTTCCATGACATAACCCGATTCCCTGGCCAGGATCAGTAACTTCCGCTTCACATCGGTTCCGCTCAAATCAAGCCTGGGGTCGGGTTCCGAATACCCCGCTTCCATGGCCATGCGGATGGCTTTGCTCAAAGGTATCTTTTTGCTCAAACTATTGAAAATAAAATTGAGCGTTCCCGAGACCACCGCCTCCAGTTTCAGGATCCGGTCCCCGCTGTGCATCAGGTCATTGATGGTACCGATTACCGGCAGGCCGGCTGCAACGTTCGTCTCAAAACTGAATTTCACCCCCCGGTGGATGGCGTTCTGCTTCAGCTCTTTATAGAGGCTGTACTGGGAGCTGCAGGCGATCTTGTTCGCCGTTACCACCGATACATAGGAGTCCATCAGCCTCCCGTAACACATGGCCACAGCCTGGTTGGCTGTGCAGTCAATGAAGACCGAGTTTCGCAGGTTGTTGCTCCGGATCTCCTCCACGTACCGGTCCAGATCGGCGGCCGATCCGCCCTCCAGCCGCTCCCGGAAGGAGCCGGGATCTATCCCTGCCGGGTCTACAACCATCTTCCGGCTGTTGGTGATTCCAACCAGGTTGATTTTCAGTTTGTGGGTTTTAATCAGCTTCTCCCGTTGCTTGTCCAGCTGTTCAATCAGCCGCTGCCCCACTTTCCCCAGTCCGGCCACATAGAGGTGGAGCTCCCGGTAATCGGAGAGGAAGAATCCTTCATGGATCACGTTCAGTGCTTTTCGCAGGCTCTCTTTCCGGATGACCACCGAGATGTTCAGCTCACTGGAGCCCTGGGCCGTGGCAATGACGCTGATCCCGTTCCTTCCCAGTGATTTGAAAAGGATGGCTGATATGCCCGGTTTGTGGCGCATTCCCTCGCCTACGATGGCAATGATGGAGAGCTCACTGATCACTTCGATCTCCATCTCCTCCCGGTGGTCGATCTCTATCTCAAACTCCTCCCTGAGGGCTGTCACGGCAATGGCAGCATCGGAGGGTGAGACAGCAAATGAGATGGTCATTTCGGAGGAGGCCTGGGTGATCAAAATGACGTTGACATTGTAACGGGCCAGGGAGGTGAAAACCCTTGCCGAGGTACCTGTTTTACCCACCATCCCGGTACCGCGAACGGTGATCAGTGTAATGTCGTCGATGGACGAGATACCTTTGATCATCTCACTCTGGTTGCACTGGACATCCCTTGAAATCAGGGTGCCTGGCAGGGAGGGATTGAAAGTGTTCTTTACCCGGATGGGAATGTTTTCCTTGTATGCCGGTGTGAGGGTGGGGGTAAAGATCACTTTGGCCCCGAAATGGGAGAGTTCCATGGCCTCCTCGTAACTCATGCACTCCACGGGGTAGGCTTTGGAGACAATGCGCGGATCGGCAGTCATGAACCCGTTCACATCGGTCCATATCTCCAGCACATCGGCACCCAGGGCCGCTGCAAGAATGGCAGCTGTGTAGTCCGATCCGCCCCGGCCCAGGGTGGTGGTGCGGCCCTGGTCGTCGGATGCCACAAAACCGGGCAGTATGGCCAGTTTTTTCAGATCCTTCAGCTTGCTCCTGATCTTCCCGTTGGAGATGGCAAAGTGGACGGTGGCATTCCCAAAATTACTGTCGGTATGGATCAGCTGGCGGGAATCCAGGTAGATGGCATTCTCCACATAACGGGCGATGATGGTGGCCGAGAGCCGTTCCCCGAAACTGAGCAGGAAGTCCAGGGTTTTCTTGCTCAGATCCTGCAACAGGTAGATTCCCTGCAGGGCATCCTGGAACTCCTCCACCAGTGAGGAGACCTCCCGCAACGTAAAATCACGGATCTCACCAGTCATCAGTGTTTCGACCGTCTCCACATGACGGTCGCGGATGGTTGTCATCTCCTCCCGGAAGGCAGGATTTCGCTCACTGGCCAGGGAGGCGATGCGGATGATCTGGTCTGTAAGCCCCCCGAAGGCACTGACCACCACCGCACAGGGCACGGTCTGTTCCTCAAGGATCTGTTTCACGGTCTTTATATTGCCGGGGGTGCCTACAGATGTTCCACCGAATTTCAGGACTTTCATGGTTCCAATTTTTATTCAGGGTCTCCCTTAAGCACTTTGTGTGGTCATGTTCCGGTCCACTTTTTTGATCAGTCCCTGCAATACATTGCCCGGACCCACTTCGGTAAATGAGGTGGCACCATCGGCAATCATGTTGACAACGGTCTGGGTCCATCTCACCGGTGCGGTAAGCTGTGCCACCAGGTTTTCCCTGATCCGGGCAGGATCGGATGAGGGCAATGCATTGACGTTCTGGTATACCGGGCATACCGGTATACTGAAGGGTGCGTTTTTGATGGCCTCTTCCAGTTCGGCCCTGGCCGGTTCCATGAGGGGTGAGTGAAAGGCTCCCCCCACCGGCAGCTTGAGGGCTCTTTTTGCGCCTAACTCCGATAACTGCTTTAGGGCCAGATCGATGCCTTGAACTGAACCGGAGATGACGATCTGACCCGGACCGTTGTAATTGGCCGCAACAACAACCTCGTCAATCCCGCTGCAAACGGCTTCCACCTGTTCATCATCCATGCCCAGGATCGCTGCCATGGTGGAAGGCTCTGCCTCACAGGCCTTCTGCATGGCCATGGCCCGCTTGAAAACCAGGCTCAGCCCGTCGCTGAAGGAGAGTGTGCCATTGGCCACAAGCGCTGAGAATTCCCCCAGTGAATGCCCCGCCACCATCCGGGGCTGAAACCCTTCGATGGTGGTGGCAAGGATTACCGAATGGAGGAAAATGGCAGGCTGGGTTACCCCGGTCCGCTTCAGATCCTCAGGGGTTCCGCCAAACATCACATCGGTGATCCGGAATCCCAGCTCCTGGTTGGCCTGCTCGAACAACTCCCTTGCCTGGGAGTGAGTGTCATACAACTCCCTGCCCATACCCACAAACTGCGCCCCCTGTCCGGGAAATACATATGCCTTCATGAATACCGTTTAAAAGTTCAGCAAAAGTACAAATTTATTGCGATTCTGACAGCTAACGAAGGTTGGCCCCGATCAGGTGGATGAACTCCTCACGGGTTTTATCGGATTTCATGAATCCTCCCGTAAAGGCCGATGTGGTGGTGACCGAATGTTGTTTCTGAACGCCGCGCATGACCATGCAGAGGTGGAGTGCCTCGATAACCACAGCCACACCCAGAGGTTTGAGTGTCTCCTGGATGCAGTCCCGGATCTGTACCGTGAGCCTCTCCTGGACCTGCAGCCTGCGGGCATAGGCATCCACCACCCTTGCGATCTTGCTGAGCCCGGTAATCCGGCCATCGGGAATATAAGCCACATGGGCCTTCCCGATGAAAGGAAGCATATGGTGTTCACACATGGAAAAGAGTTCGATATCCTTTACGATGACCATCTCTTCATAATTCTCATGGAACATGGCCGATTTAATAAGATCCATGGGATCGGTCCCATATCCCTGGGTGAGGAACTGCAAGGCTTTGGCAACCCGCTCCGGGGTGTCCTTCAGGCCTTCGCGCCGGCCGTCCTCGCCCAGCAGATCCAGGATCCCGCGGTAGTGTTCCGTAAGTTTGACGGTGGTTTGATCATCCCACCGGTCGATCCTGCTGTAACCGCCTGCCAGGTTCTCTCCCAATCCGTTGTTGATTTTATCCATAACGTTTATTTTCCAAAATATTCCACTGAATTGTTCTCTGTTTCCTGCAGTTTCACCGAATGCAGGGTGACACCCAATGCGTTGATATGTGGCTCCAGCTCATCCCAGATCCCCATGGCCAGGTTTTCGGTGGAGATATATTTCCCTTTCATGAAATCCACCTCCAGGTTGATGTTTCTATGGTCCAGCTTCCCGATCACCCGGTCCCGGATGATATTGCCCAGTTGCTGGAGATCCACCACATAACCGGAACCAGGATTCACGTCCCCGGCAATGGTCACCCACAGGATATAGTTGTGGCCGTGCCAGTTGGGATTGGAGCACGGCCCGTAGATCTTCTCATTCTCCTGGTCGGTGAGTGCAGGATTGAAAAGCCTGTGGGCTGCACTGAAACGTTCTCTGCGCGTGAGGTAAACCATGGTAAGTTCTATAGCAAAGTAACGAAATTATAGGTGAGGTTGTTCGTTAGCCCGTTATAAAACTTTTATGAAAATGATTATCTTGTAAGCTATGATTGTAGTCACCGGAGCGGCAGGCTTCATCGGAAGCAACCTCGTCACCGGGCTCAACCGGGCCGGGTACAAAGACCTGATCCTGGTG
>Ga0315535_1003018_pt1 | contig 10466 bp, 10 predicted proteins | sample SalMarSW160220MG_2_FD_203092 | JGI IMG/M metagenome (GOLD analysis project Ga0315535, IMG submission 203092) | Salt marsh sediment microbial communities from the Plum Island Ecosystem LTER, Massachusetts, United States - Salt Marsh Sediment SW1602-20 ...
AGGAGCAGCTTGTCCTTACCGGCGAGGGCGATCTTGAGCGTATTGGCAATGACATTAGAAGGTTTATAGACATTCCGCAACCGATGGGCTTCGTCGATCACTATCAGATCCCAGGGAACGGCCTGTACATCAGCAGCCTTGCTTTTAGCGAAATGGTAGGAACAAATGATAATTTCCGGTGCTTCAAAGGGACGGAACTCACCTTGTTTGACAGCGGCATTGTAGAATTTTGTTTCCAGCAAACGGCATGGCAGAAAGAATTTTTCAGTCAGCTCTTGATACCACTGCTTGCGAAGGTTGGAGGGCGTAATGACAAGAATGCGCCGCGTTCGCTCGGCCCATTTCTGTGAGAGGACCAGGCCGGCCTCGATGGTTTTTCCAAGCCCCACTTCATCGGCCAGCAGCGCGCCCCTGGAGAGAGGTGATTTGAAAGCGAACAAGGCAGCATCGATTTGATGGGGGTTAAGGTCAACCTGAGCGCCTGCAAATGCAACGGTGACTTTCTCGACACTATCCGGTGGGAAGCGCCTTGTCAGCTCGTGGGCAAAATATTTGGCCTGGTAATCGGTAAGGCTCAAAGGCTCAGTTTCCCTTCCTGGATCATTTTTTTACCTAATGCATCGAACTGCTCCGGCGCCAGCTTAAAGGGGTAGGTTTTGCGGTTCTCTCAAAGATTGACGGTGGCGTAGCTCACGCCCGGCATCCGGGAATTCCGGGGACATCATACTTATCTTGGCCTCAATAAGCCTCAGGCCCACGCTCTGATAATCTCAGTTCCCTTATACGCCAACCCATGACTCACCGCTTTTGTGACTAAGACTCGGCAAAAACCATATCCGGGAGGATCGAAATTCCCTTTGTCCATGAATCAAAAAATCGCTTTTGTTTAAACTGCCTCGCTTGCTTTTTCCCGGGTTTCGATACCAGACCGGTATGGATTGATGTCCTTGTTGCTAATGCGTTTGAAAAGATACTCTCTGCCATTGAAAGGGCAATAGAGCAGGGGGTCGGTGATACGGCTCTTAACGGTAGTTCGGGTCGTGGCGGTTACAAGTTCCTTGTTGGGAAAAAGGCGGACTGTTGTCTCGATCAGTGCCGGCTTTTTCATCAAAAGGCCTCACCTCCCGTGGTTTGCCCGGTCGGGCAGAAGGTTGTGTAAGTTTTTACTACTCCCAAGGGGGGCGTTGTGTCAACCGTTTCCTTGCCGATTACTTCGATGATGGCTTCCGACTTGCAGGCCACGGCTGCGTCCGAACCATTCAGCTCTCGTGCCACTGGCTGAAAGGGTGCTTCACCAGGTTCGCGTTGAAATACCGCGGATCCTCAGAAACCTCCTCACCAATCCAGTCCGGAAGCGGAAATTGCTGGGTTGCGCTCGCCAGCTCCACCTCCGCCAGCACAAGCCCGGTGTTTTCCCCCAGAAACACGTCGATCTCCCAAACCATTCCCTCGAGCTCCACCCGACAGCGTTCCTTTTCAATCAGGGGGCGTTCACAGAGGGTATCCAGCATTTCCTCGGCATCCTTGAAAGGGATTTCATATTCATATTCAGCTCGGGAAATACCCGTTGCGACGCCTTTGACGGTCAGAAAGCCCCTTTTGTCAAACGTCCTCACCCGTACGATGCGTTCCTTCAAGGTGGAAAGATAACCCTGCCGGTATAACGATCCATGGGCGCCCCTGCGCCATGAATCTCCCGTAACGAGAAATTTCTTCTCTATCTCCTGACCCAATTTTTTCTCCCCCTGATCTTGGAGACATCAATCTGACGTGTCATAGCGGACCAGAGAGACGTCCGTCCCTTTCCCGGTCTGCCTTTGATGGGCCTTTGCTGCCGCTTCTGTGGCCTTATTCCTTCACTTGGTTAAATTCCCTGTCGCTTGCCACCTGGCGGTCATTCCCGCGAAGCGTGTCCTCGACTCAGATCGGGGAGCGGGAACCTGGATTCCGGATAAGCCCTGCGGGCTTTCCGGAATGACAACGGAGGGATAGCCCGCTGCTTGCGGCGGAGCGGTTCATTGTTTAAACCGTTAGGCGCACTTTCAGGCTTCCGGACACAAAGGCTCGGTTCGCAACCGATTTGGTTTCTATCATACACGGGGGATTTGTCAAATACGGTCGCAGGCAGGTCAATTCTTTTTTGAGAAAGTGCCGACTTGTTAGTATTGAGTCGACAAAGGGAGGGAATGGAAGCTGGGCTGCTGCTTTCGCAGGAGTGACGGGCCGGTTGCGCCGGCTTGGTGTTGACGAGGACTATGGAGGGAAAAATGGCGAGAGGCGCAAGCCTGGAATGTCAATCATTCAGTGTTTTGACAGATTGTTAAGAAGTGGTATGGTTATTCTGTAATGAATTATGATTTTTTATCTTTGTGCGAATCATGCTAAAAACCCATGAAAAAAAGGAGGATCAGATATGAAACCGTTGAATTCCATCCCGATGGGTCGAAAAGGATTCGAAGAGGTAAACCGTTGGCTGGATGAATTTGTCGCAGAGCACCGGATGATAGCTCAAAAAAAAATTATCGGCAGGTCTGCCGGCAATGAGGACATTGCCGCGATTTTCGTAACGAACCCGGAAATCGCGGATGATGATAAACAGTACGCCGTGGTCACGGCGGCGCGGCATGGGCAAGAGTTCGGAGCCCGGGTCGTTGGTCCCGAGATATTGCTATTTTTGGCCGGTGCCGAGGCGGAGAAGATCAGGGATACCCAGGTCGTCATTGTGGTGCCGGTCGTGAACCCGGACGGCTTTATTCTGAACGAATTTTGTTCCTCGATGACCAGCCTGACAAAGACAGAACGTTCTGCTCTGGGAGGCCTATTCAGGGAGTACCCCCCCGACATGATCATCGACTACCACAGCCTGGGTCCGAAAATGGGCTCCAGGCGCGACACCGGAGACATGGAGGTCGTCATTCCCGCCAATACAACTCGATGGGCCATGGATGAGCAGATTCACCTGCATGTGGCCGAAAAAATGGTCAACGCTGCCGAGCAGGCGGGTTGGCCATATGAAATTCATACGCTTGAGGACCTGGCCACCTACTACTTCGGAGGAACGGAAATCGGCAACACGCCCTGGTCCTTTATGAGAGAGAAGCTGTTTATGCTTCATATGCAGGATTTCCATGACAACTATGACATCCCCCAAGAGCCCGAGTTGCATCCGGAGTCTGCAGATCATCCGGGAATGGCTTACACCAATTATACCTGCGGCCCCGCTTATCTGAAATGGCATTCCCTTGTCTTCGGCATGGAAACCAACCATTGGTCCATCAAGGAGGCCCGGGATGTGGCTCAAAGTGGTATGATTCCTTGCGCGGCACTGTTGAAAATGGGCAGTGACCGGTTCTCCTGGGAAAAAGATCCGGGCTATCCCGTCAATATTTTGCATGGGGATTTTCGTATTTCCATCAGGCCGACAGGGAAGAATCCCGCCGAGCGCCGCATCTCGCGTATGAGAATCTGGGGAGAGAGGAAAAATTTCAATCAACCTCAGCGGGAAATGATCGATCTGGAGACGACGAAGGCAAGGGTGCGGTACTTTGGCCATGACCTTCCAATGGAGTTCTCACTCTGCCTTCGGATGCGTCAGAACCACATAGAAAGCGTCCTGCTTGGCGAACGGGAGATCGGGTTTGAGGTGTTTAAAGATAGATGTTCGACATTCGTCCACATTCCACTTGTGATGGAAAGAGCAGGGATTCAAGAAGTGACCATTAGGCACCCGGTTTCCTGATTCAACGGCTCGTATTCAGCAAGGAATCCTGCGTTGACATCCGCACTCAGGGTTTTTATTCTACAAAATCAGGGTCTTTCTCTCCAAAAATCAGTAGTTTCCCGGATTGATTTTGCCAGAGATTTATGAATTTATGAGAAAAAAGGTTTTGATTACAGCATCTACCTCCAATGAGGAGGTGTATTTCATGGAAAGGCCCCTCAAAATGTGCCTATCTTGCTCCTGACAGGCTTGTTTTCCTGTTAGGAGCCAACCCTCATGGCCAAAGCGGCCGGAATCCTCAACCTCGCCTTCATTTGGGCTCGACTCAGTTTCTCCCTTCTCTGGAGTTTAATCTTATCACTTCTCTGCGCTCAGCCGAACAGGCTTCGCTTCCTATTCCTTTCTCAATTTCTCTTTGATCCGTGCCGTTGAAACAGGAAACATATCTCCAAAAACCTATCCATTTCCCTGATCCTGATTCTCTGCTCGTGAACCCTATCTTCAAGGGGGGGGGAACGGCATTGTCTGTTTGAAGTACCAACTATGCAAACAAAAATTCCACTGAAGAAAGGGGAATAGAAATGCCATTCATCAACATCAGAGTCCTGAAAGGGACATTATCGGAAGAAAAGAAAAAAGAAATGATCTCACGTGTCACCGAAATCGTGGCGGAAATCGAGGCCCGTCCAGCACCGAGAGAGAATCTTCAACCCCACACCTGGTGTGTCATTGAAGAGATCCCTTTTGAAAACTGGGGCATCGGAGGTAATCCAGTGACCCTTGAAATGCTGAAGGCGGTTTTGGAAGGGAAGGCATAAGAAATCCCCGATCGTTCCCCTGAGGGAGCTTTCGGGACAGACTAGAAAGGAGGAATTACTATGGGTAAATATCTATTGCTGTGGCGGTTGGACCCGGCACGAGTGCCGGTCGACCCCAAAGAGAGGGCGGCTGGATGGTCCGGCCTGATGGCTATGGTCAAAAACGACATCGAAAAAGGGATATCCAAAGACTGGGGCGCGTTTGTTGGAGAAGGCAGCGGCTATGCGATTGCTGAAGGAAGTGAGGCTGAGATCTCCCTGATGACTCAGCAATATAATCCGTATTGTCACTTTGAGACGCACCCGCTTATGTCAGCGAGCCAAATCGTGGATATGCTGAAGGCTATGGGAGGTTAATGGAAATTCAGCCCAGGGAGGTGTCTGCCGGCTATAAAGAAGGCTTGTCGGAGTTCGGTGAATGACGATCTTCACTCGCATGGCCTCCCTGGCAGTAAATCCTCATTTCAGAAGGCGAGGCAACCGTAGGAGGAAATAGCCATGCCAATAGAGCCTCAGGGATATCCGCTGTATGTCTGCAAATTCGGTGAACCGGATCCTTCCAAACCCAGCATCCTCATAGAAACTCAGATCCACGGTAATGAACCGTTGGGCACCGAGGCAGTTGTAAATGTCATGCAGAACCTCATTGCCGGTGGTCAAGAAGCCCGATTCATTTTGGAAAATGTGACGGTATGGATCATGCCCAGGGTCAATCCGGACGGTGCGATGAACCAAAGGGATGGGCAATGGTACCCTAAAAGACAGTCGGACCAGACCTGGGTTCCCGAGGAGATCGGTTTACCTTCTGACACTAGGGCTCCGTGGTATTACAGCAGTCGGAACGGAGGATATGATCTGAACAGGGACTCCAGCCCCAATCTGGATTTCAGAATCGAAAATCTTGCTGATTACGGGCTCACTCCTAGTGAATTTGCTACTCTTTATCTTGATGATCGTGACTATAACAATTCAGAGTACGATGGTTACTATGTGACGCCCGAGGCGAGGATCGTCACAAAAGTATATAAAGAACTTCAGCCCGACGTATTCATCGATATTCACCACAGGGGATTCAATACCCTGACCGACGATGATATTCGCCAGGTCTACATCCAGGTCGCAGCAGATGTTGCGCTTCCATATACAGATCCGTTTACAGGCGATTACTACTCGGTCGACCCGGAGGTTCTTACCTTGGCAAAACAAGTCAATGCCACGGGATGGCTCTCCCTTCAGTTGGGCAATTCCGCCTTTGGCTCCATTCAAAAATACCCTGAGGTCAACTTGCCCGGTACGACCTTGGGAGCATTTGCATTGAACGATACCGCAATCATGCTCATCGAAATTGCCGGACAGACCCAAAACCTTGGACAAAAGGCAAGAGGCCGGTTGATAAAAACCGCGACTGATCCACTCATGGCTATTCTGAAGGCTCTTGCCGATGGGTCCATCCATGACGTCGACCCTGCAATCTACGATGCGATTCCTGAGTCCTCGAACAGTATTAGGGATCCATCTGCAAGGGATGAATAGGGCTTGATTTAGATCGGGTAGGAGGAGGGCTCGCGCCCTCCGTCCTCCCACACCACCGTACGGACGGTTCCGTATACGGCGGTTCATGAATTACATTGAAACTGAAGAACCGAGACGAGCAGTGACACGAGTCCAGGCCGATCAAAGAACTTCTTGGGAAACGCTTGGTTCATGTGCGAGGCCCCTTGAGTTCCACCAGGGACCTCTGCCATTGGAAGCCGATTCCCAGGCCCGTTTATCGTCGAGTCCTCGCTCCTGACAGGAGAAGGATGGTTTGGCCTGAGAATCGGCTATCGTCAATGTCCTTTCGAGAAATTAGCATTCCCAGAGGTGAAAGGCAGCGTACGAAAGGTCAATCACACCGAATCGACCCTCAGGCTTTAATCCCACAAACAGAGAAAGGAGAATGATAATGGTACTTACAGTGATGAAATGGGATGTCCACCCGGATAAATCGGAAGCCTATCTGAAATGGACGGAAAGCGCCATCAAGCGCACTCTTGCGGCGCCGGGTGTCGTGGAGTTTCGCGCATATCGCCCTGCGACCGGGACTTCACAGATCGTGATCACCTATGAGTTTGCCGATCTGACGACCTGGGCCAAGTGGCAGAGCAACCAGGACGTGCAGAATGTACTGAACGAACTCCGCACGCTTGCCCTCAACGTGGTTTCCGAAGTATGGGGGCCGTCACCGGTCGTACCTGCACCGATCCGGCCGGGTAAGTGAGAACAGTCTGCCTCCAAGGCCCTAACTAAAACACGCAATCCCTTCAGGGGGTCTTATGGGAAAAACCCTCAAAATGTGCAAGCGTTGTTCCTGATGGGGCGGTTTCCGTTCTGTCGGGAGCCCAAGATTTCATCTCAATGAAGCCAAACCCATCAAAGGATGGGGACGGAAGACCACGGATCTTGATGTTCCTGTTGGCCCGACAATAGCATTGTTGGCTTCCATTCAAAGTACTTCCCGTACATCTGGATTTTGGGAAGGATAGCCGAGCTGCCGAAGGTTCATTTCAAGCAGCAAAGGGGGATATTATGGCTAAATATATCGCTCTGCACACGCTTAAGAAAAGTGCTGATGAGGTCATGAAAGCGTTCACCGATGCGTCGCCTCAGCTCGCACGAGCAATGGCGGCGGGCGAGACTCCCGCCAAATGCATAAAAACCTGGAACCCTGTCCCCCACGGGCGGACAGACTACGTGTTCTGCCTGTGGGAAGCCGACAAACCTGAAGACATCGAGGCCAGTCTGGGGCAGTTCCTTGATTATGTGACCATCGATAATTTCAAGGTCGATGAGATCGACTGGCAGGAATTTGCTAAAACGCTTTAACTGGGCAAGGGCAGGGTCATCACGGCCCTGCCTTGTTCTTCGAGATTCCGAAGTCAATGATAGTCTTGGTATGAAATCGTTTTCAGCTTCACTCAGAAGTAACAACTACGATACGCTAGTCTTCTGTCCGATCAATTCTCGGTAACTGCACCTAAAGGCTGAAATCTCATTACGTAGTAAGAATCTCGCTTTTTTCAGTCCTTAAAGAGAGCAATTTTTGCACACCTTAATGCGCGCCTAGAGCTTCTGCTCATCCAGAGTTTTTCGACTCCCCCAAAAAGGGTTGAAAAATATTATTCGGACGGTTTTGTGCGCGCCCGTGTAGGGCTCGTGCTTAGCCAATACCCGGATTTTTTGCCCAGATACGCGCGCGAGTAGGGGGCTAAGTTATGGCATTTTTGCCTTGGATGTGGGAAATGCTGTGGGGAAGTGATTTTCTGGTGCAAAAAGAAAGGGGTTAGGCAACGGCCTAACCCCTTGATGTTGTTATGGGGTGAGTGATGGGGCTCGAACCCACGACCTCTGGGGCCACAACCCAGTGCTCTTCCAATTGAGCTACACCCACCGCAGGTTTTTATTTATAGCACAGGAATAATGTCCTTTTCAACCTAAATTCGTATTCCCTGATCCACCATCAAGATATCATCTGCGGCGTTGCCTTCGCTCGCTCCTCCTTGCGGCGTATTATTCCATACGCCTCAGTCGTCGTTCCTCGGCGCCTTGCATCTAATGCCTTGCTGGTGATCAGGAATTTCGCCAAATCGCCCGGTGAAACTCATGATGCGGAAATTAGATGGTGGATTTGGGGTATTCCACGAACCCACAGACTGTATTCATCTCCATTTGTGACGGGCAGGCTTTTGGAAAGAATCGGCAGGAGATTGACGCACGGGCAAAAGTCATCTATAGTGCGGCGATCATCACATTCACGCAGGGGGCGCGTCATGGGGGCTGGCAGGCAGGACCTTTTTCGGAAAATACCAGGGGTGGATCGATTGCTGATGGAGCCCGGACTGGCGGAGGGTTCTTCCGGGTATCCCAGGAGCCTGGTTCTCAAGGCCATACACCTGGTCCTGGAACAACTTCGCGGCGCCATCGGGGAGGGCAGGGATATTGGTGACGATGACCTTGAACTGGAGACTGTGGCCGAAAAGGTCGTGGGAGAGCTGGCACGCATTTCCAGACCGAGCCTGAGGCCGGTCATCAACGCGACGGGTGTGGTGGTGCATACCAACCTGGGGCGTTCCCTGATGGCCGAGAGTGTCCTCAAGAGGTTCAGGCCCCTGAGCGGTGCGTACAGCAACCTGGAATATGATCTGGAGGCAGGGAAACGCGGGAGCCGGTATGTCCACGTGGAAGACCTCCTGATGGAACTGACCGGGGCCGAAGCGGCACTGGTGGTCAATAACAATGCTGCGGCGGTGCTCATCTGTCTTGATACCCTCGCGCGGGAGAGAGAAGTGATCGTCTCCCGGGGACAGCTCGTGGAGATCGGAGGATCCTTCAGAATCCCCGATGTCATGCGCAGGAGCGGCGCTGTCATGGTAGAGGTGGGGACCACCAATAAGACCCATCTCGCTGACTATGAACAAGTCATCGGCCCGGATACCGCACTCCTGCTGAAAGTCCACAAGAGTAATTTCCAATTGGTGGGTTTTACCGAAGACGTCCCCATGACGGATTTGGTCGATCTCGGAGGACGCTACGGCATTCCGGTTATGGAGGACCTCGGAAGCGGGTCGCTCATTGATTTTTCGAAATATGGGCTGGTGAAAGAGCCCACAGTGCAGGAGACACTGGCCCAAGGCGCGGACGTGGTCTCTTTCAGCGGTGATAAACTGCTTGGGGGACCCCAGGCCGGCATCATTCTGGGGCGTAAGTCCATTGTGGATGCCATCAGGAAGAACCAGTTGAACCGCGCTCTCCGCATCGACAAACTGACTCTCATCGCCCTTGAAGAAACCCTCCGGCTCTACCGGGACGAGCGGACCGCGATAAGGCTCATCCCCACGCTGAGGATGTTGCTGGGTTCGTACAGGGAAATGGTTGGAAAGGCTGAACGGCTTCGAAAAATGATAGGCAATCTGGGGAACAGCCGTTTTACGGTAGAGTTGGAAGACGGCACATCAAGAGCGGGAGGCGGATCTCTCCCGCTCCTGGAATTGCCCACACGTCTCTTGTGCCTGATGCCGCGGGAGAAAGATGCCCTGGCTATGGAACGGTGGCTTCGGGCATATGATCCTCCCATTATCGCGCGAGTGGAAAAAGAGAGGGTCGTGCTCGATGTGAGAACTATACAGCTGAGAGAATTCACGACTGTGGCGGAAGCCGTCCGGTCACTCGCAAAGACTCGGGGGTAGAGGGGGACCTGTCCGCCGGAAAAAGGCCTGGGCAGGTCTCAGCCCAGGCCTTGGACAATCAGGGGCGGCAATCTAAACGCTGTCAGCCAATGCTTTGCCGGCCTTGAATTTTACGACTTTCTTGGCTTTGATCTTGATGGCCTCGCCGGTTCGGGGGTTTCTTCCGGTTCGTGCCTTTCTCTTGTTTACGGTAAATGAGCCAAATCCTGCCAGGGCAAGCCTGCCCTCTTTCTTCAATGTCTTCGTGGCCACATCTACAAATGAGTTGAGGACTCTTTCGGCATCTGCCTTGGCCAGACCACTTTTTTTCGCGATTTCAGCGACTAACTCCGCTTTTGTCATAATATTCCTCCTTGCTTTGATGGTATAGATGAATAAATGAACACCTGCTGCCCAAAACGACTCAACCCCCAGTCGATTCATCCTGCTTAATATAGCCTGTCATCTTTTGGGATGCCGTGAGATTCAATATCGTCCTCTAATCGGCTTACATGATGGTTTGGCGAGTTCATCCGGGAAAAGTCTCGGTATGTCTTATCATAGCAATAGTCCAATTTCAATGAAAAATTCACCTGAAACCGCTTTTAGATGGATTTTTGTGAGGAAAGAGCGGAAAAAAGCAGCAAGTTGACAAATAGCTGCAAAAGCTTTAATTTTCAAAGACAAGGGTACATGGCAATGCTTGAATGTCAATGATCAGGG
>Ga0315535_1003019_pt1 | contig 10462 bp, 9 predicted proteins | sample SalMarSW160220MG_2_FD_203092 | JGI IMG/M metagenome (GOLD analysis project Ga0315535, IMG submission 203092) | Salt marsh sediment microbial communities from the Plum Island Ecosystem LTER, Massachusetts, United States - Salt Marsh Sediment SW1602-20 ...
CCATAGCTGCCTGACTTTCCCATAGCCGCGCTCCGTAGAATACAATGCTTGGCGCGGTTTCCCGACTATCCCGCTGCTGGGTTTCCGGGGCTTCGGCAAAATTCAGGATGCCGGCAGATAACAGGTGACAACCAATCCCAATCCATTGCTCATTTATCCAGACGGGTGGCAGATAGGGGACAACATTGTCATTCTCAGACCACGGGTCGAGCTCCAGAAGATAGCCGGCACCCGCTCTCAATGTTTGGTAAGTGTGGACGGCTCCCTTGGGCACCGCCCCTGTGGTCCCCGCAGTGTATATGATGGCGCAAATGTCATCCGCTCTGCCGGTTTCCACATTCTGCTCAAAGCGCCCCGGGTGTTCGGCTTCATAAGTTTCCCCCAGTGTTAGAGCCTCCCGATATCCGACCAAAATATCTTCATCATAGTGGGCAAGCCCCTTATAGTTCCAGAAGATAACTTTTTTGAGAAGCGGAAGCGCGTCCTTGATTTGGAGAAGCTTATCAACCTGTTCCTGACCTTCAACAACGGCAAATTTTGCGTCGGAATTTTCTGCAATGTATTTTATCTCCAATGGCAGTAAATCCGAAAACGATCCCAAAGTCACGCCATGGTTGGCCTGGGCGGCCAACCCGGCATAGTACCACTGGGGGGCATTATCCCCGATAATCAGCACCTTGTCTCCAGGCTCAAAGCCGAAAGACAGTAAACCAAGTGCCAGGTGTTTAACATTGAGATAATAGTCTTTCCAGGTATGAGGCTGCCAGATACCATAGTGCTTATGACGCATTGCCCTGCGATGATCGCCATATTTTTCGTAATTGTATTTGAGTATCTTTGGCCAGGTATCACCCTTTGCCTGGTATATTTGTTCCATCCTGATCGTCGCTTCTCCTTGATCTTCTGTTAGCCCAGCCACCGCTTTCTGCGCCGGTAGTGCTTGACTTCACGATAGCTCTTTTGGGAGCCGACCGCGGACAGCCCCATATAGAACTCGCGAACGTCCTCATTATCTCTTAAATTCTCTGCCAGACCGCTCAGAACGACCCGGCCATTCTCCAATACATGACCGTAATTGGCGATACCCAGGGCAGCTCTGACATTTTGCTCCACAAGAAGTATGGCCATCTTTTGATCGGTATTGATTTTCTGGATAATTCCATATATTTCCTCCACCATGATCGGGGCGAGACCGAGCGATGGTTCATCCAAAAGCATCAGTTCAGGACGCGCCATGAGGGCCCGCCCGATCACCAGCATCTGCTGTTCACCGCCGGATAGATAACCGCTCATCCGGCGGCGGAGGCGTTTAATGGGCGGGAAGTAGTCAAAGACCATTTCAAGGTGCCGCTTGACCCCTTGCCGGTCTTTGAGGCGGTAAGCCCCCACGAGCAAATTCTCCTCAACGCTGAGGTGCTCAAGAACCCTGCGCCCCTCCATCGCCTGGCTGATGCCCAAAACAGCAATATCTTCTGGGCCCAACCGATCTATGCGCTTTCCATCAAACTCGATGCTCCCGTCGGTGACTTCGCCCTCTTCCGTTTTGAGCATCCCCGAGATCGCCTTTAACGTCGTCGTCTTGCCGCCGCCATTGGCTCCGAGCAGCGCAACGATCTGGCCGTCAGCTACCGTCAGCGATAGGCCTCGCAGCACCTGGATCACATTCATATAGACAACTTCAATATTGTTGACTTCCAGCATTTTGTTTTATCTCTGTGTTTTAACGAGTCTTTTTATGAAATTAGGCCTGTTTTTCTTTCCCTAAATACGCGCTGATGACCTTCGGGTTCGATTTAATTTCGGCCGGCGTGCCCTCGGCAATTTTGCGTCCAAAGTCAAGGACAATAATCCTATCGGCAATGTCCATCACCACACCCATATCATGTTCGACAAGGATGATGCTACGAATCCCATCTCGCAGAACGGGTGTGTCAGGATAGGTGGCTCCCTGACCTTCAAATATGTCAAGGATAAAGCGGGCGATGTCTTCCTTTTCCTCGATGTTCATCCCGGCCATGGGCTCGTCCAGCAGCAGAACTTTTGGCTCAAGCGCTAATGCCCTTCCCAGCTCAACTCTTTTTCGCATCCCGTACGGCAACACCCCGACCACTCTCTTTCTCATCGGCGCCATCTCCAAAAAGTCGATAATCTTCTCGACAGTCCGACGGTGTTTGATTTCTTCCTGACGTGCCCAGCCCAAGAATATCGCACCGGTGAGGAAATTTTGCTTCATCAACACGTGTCGGGCAGCCATGATATTGTCTTGAGTGCTCAGTCCGGTGTACAGCTCGATATTTTGAAAGGTTCTCGCAATGCCGAGTTTAGCCAGCTTATCCGGGCGCATCCGGGTGATTTGTTGTTTTTCGTAGTATATCTCACCCTTTTGGGGTTTGTAGAAGCCATTTATACAGTTAAGGAGGGCAGTCTTTCCGGCACCATTGGGTCCAATAATAGCCAGGATCTCGTCATCCCTGATGTCCATGCTCACGTCAATGAGGGCACGAACACCGCCAAAGCTAAGCGAGAGGTTGTCTATCCGTATTTTAGCGGGCCTTTTAGCTTCCACCAATCAGGGTCTCCTTCTCAAATCCCCTCCAGGGCTGATGATTTTTTCCGGAGATTTATCTCCCTTCAAGTCTGCCAGGTCAGGCAGCTTTTCATCATGAGTAAAAATGATCCTGGGCTTCGAGTGGTTGATCAAAAGAGACAACTCATCCCTTTTAAGCATAATGGATAGGGTCACGGCCACAGCGCCGCCTTTGAACACGCCGAAGTAGAAGGCCAACCAATCACCTGAATTGGGGGCGCAGAGGCCAACGTGGTCTCCGGGTGTGACGCCCAATTTCATGAGCGCCGTTGCAACACGGTTGGCCTGTTCGTTAAGCTGGGCATAGCTGATCTCGGACAGGCCCTCGCTTACCACCGGCCGGTCGGGGAAAAGAAATGCTGAACTTTCCAGATTTCTTGCTATATTCATTGGTCAAGGTCCATTTGGATGAACATCATTCGGTTCACAAATAGGCTTACCCTCAAATATTGAGAAGTAATTGCCCTAAATCATAGAATATTGCTTGACATGATCCCACGTTATATGGTCTTATATTTAATGTCAATCCAAAATCCCAATTGCGCTCACAAATAAATGATTCATTGAAAGTGAAGCCATATTGATCTAATGGGGGTTCACATGACTCATTTCAAACCCATAAAAACCGCCAGGATCTTTGAAGATGTATTGACCCAACTGAAGGAGGTCATTCTCTTGGGAAGGTTCAAGTCCGGTGATAAATTGCCCTCCGAGCGTGAGCTTACCCTTGAATTTCAGGTAAGCAGGGGGGTTATCCGTGAAGCCATACGGGCCTTGGAATTGAGTGGTTTTGTTGCCATACGACAGGGTCCTGCAGGGGGTGCATTTGTAACTGATCTCACATTCAACCAGGTTGGCAATGCCTTCCTTGATCTATTCCTATCAGATAGACTGTCCATGCGCGAAATCGCCCAGGTTCGCCTCCACATTGAACCGGAGGTGGCACGTCTGGCGGCCCTTAACATTACCCCGTCATACGGGCAGCTTCTAAAAAGGGCGGATGCCGATGAACATTTACCCTACGAATCCTATCCCCAGCGGATGGCAAGGCTGACAGAGGTCCACCGTATCTTAGCCAAGATCTGCGGCAACCATTTCTTTGAAGCGATCGTTACATCCATGTTAAAACTGACCGCCGAGGTCGTTCTCGCCGTCGATCCGGATCATGAGTCCCTCCATGGACCCGGCGAGCACCATACGATCGTGACCGCAGTCATCGCCAGCGATACAGAGGGAGCGTCTTTGGCCATGACGAAACATCTCAAAAGATTTTCCGAGAGCCTCATCGGAATGGAAAAAATCTACCGCCAACGCTTTTCCTTATAGGAGGCAAGGCCTCCCGGTTTCAGAAATAAGCACATACCGGGGAAAAACCATCCTCTTCTTTCAAGATGTCGCGGTTTTGGTCTCATAGTCCCAAGGCGCGGGCGGATAGAAGGTGTACTTTGGTTAGGATGGGAACAATATCAGCCCTAAATCTCTGCACGCTCGCGGTAGTTTTTTTCCAGTTTCACCAGGTTGTCATAAAAGACCCCGGCATGGTTTTTCATGGCCTCTGCGGCTGCATCCGGATCACCGGATAGAACGGCTTCAACAATGGGGCCATGCAAACCGGGTGGGTGGATGGAACTGGGAGGATCGGGCCTAATCTCTTCCAAGATTTTTTTACTCAGCTTGAGTAAGGAATTGACAAGGGCCTCGAGAAAACGGTTACCGCATATCTCTGCCAGTATGAAATGAACCTTGGTGGCCGAAGCAATATCTTCGCTCAGAGAGGCACCGGGTGGGTGTTCACCCTCATAGGCCCGCTGCAAGCGTTCGCCGCATTCAGCATTCATATTAAGGGTAGCTAGGCGTGCCACTTCCGGCTCAATCAGAATCCGAACGCGATGCAATTCGTGGATTGAGATCTTATCAGCGAGAAAGAGATCATGACAGGCATTGGCCAGTTGTTCAAATTTCAGGTCGGTCACATAGGCCCCGCCATTTGAACCCTGGCGAATCTCTACAAAACCAGCGCCTTCGAGCGATCTGATGGCCTCCTTCACGGCGACACGACTCACCTGAAACTGCTCTGACAGATCCTTTTCCCCAGGCAGCTTGTCTCCCGGTCTCAAATCTTTGGACAGAATCGTCTTCTTGAGTTGCTGGAACACCGCATCTGAGATTCTGGGCTGCTTTACCGGCTTAAAATTATGCATATTTCACTCCTTTTTTCCAATGATAGTGCAAATTCTGCTCAATTTCAACAGGAATAAATAAAATATTTTATTGACAAACTATTTTTAATATTAAATATTAGACCATTAATCGGTCATTCATATCCAATCATCTACTTGTAATACGCTTGTGATCAGGTTCTCACAATATCAACGGAAATCCAGGACATTGTTCCTGCCAATATCTTTATAAGGAAACCGATGTGAACAAGACACTAATATTGAAAGAACTGAGCCGCTACCAGCCAGGAACGTTCGCCGATCTTATCTTTCGAAATGCCCTTCTCAACCCTGACGGGGAAGCCTTTGTATGCGGGTCTGAGAGAATCGGGTTCAAACGCTTCAACAAGAGGGTAAATTCTCTTATTCATGGCCTTGAGACCCTCGGTGTCAAAAAAGGCGAGGTGATCGGAACCCTTTCGTGGAACCGGTTGGAATATCTGGAAGTCTTTGGGGCCGCCATGAAAGGCGGATTTATCCTGGCCCATTTCAACCCCCGTCTGAAAGGAGACGAACTGGTTCATGTTATCAATGACTCCACGGCACGTGTCCTCTTCCTCGGCCCTGAATTCATAGACGTTGCGGATGCGATCCGACAAAAGATCCCTGAAATAGAGACATGTGTCAGCTTTGGCGACCCGCAGGGCGGAATCATGGGGTACGCCCATCTGGTAGACGACCACCGAAATGAAGAACCCCTATCCGATGTGAACAGAGCGGATCCCTTAACGATCTTCTATACCAGCGGTACGACCGGGACCCCTCGAGGCGCCCTCTATACCCATAGACAGAAGATGGAAAACACCCTGATCAAGGCGTTGGATCTCGGTCTGGAACCCGGTGATCGTCACCTGGTTGTCCTCCCCATGTTCCACATCGGGGGAGACAGTCATATATGGCCTTTTTTCCTGACAGGTGGATGCAATGTCCTCCTGCCAAGCCCTTCCTTTGATCCGGTGGAGGCACTCCAGACCATTGCCAGGGAGCGGATTACAGATGTCCACATCGTCCCCACCCAACTGATATCCCTGCTGAATATCCCCGACGTGGAGCAATACGAGCTCCCGACCCTGAAGCGAATCTGGTATGCGGCATCTCCCATGCCCGTGGAGGTCTTGAAGAGAGGCCTGTCTGTTTTCGGGCCCCTCTTTTTCCAGGGTTACGGTCAGACAGAGTCCGGGCCTCACGCGACCGTCCTCAACAAGGCCGCCCACCGTGCCGCCATGACATCAGAAGAGAACATGGGGGTGCTTGGATCCTGCGGTCAGCCCTGTATCGGGGTCCATCTACGGGTCGTCGACGACAACGACAATGACCTGCTCCCCGGCCAGATCGGTGAGATCATTGTTCAGAGCGAGCGGATCATGTCCTCTTACTGGCGCAAGCCCGAAGATACGAAGGAGGCCATGAAGGATGGATGGCTTCGAACCGGTGATCTGGGATATTACGATGAAAGGGGATTTATCTATATTGCCGATAGGAAGGATGACATGATCGTCACCGGCGGTGAAAACGTCTATCCCAAAGAGGTGGAAGAGATCCTCTACCGGCATCCATCCGTCGACGAAGCGGCGGTCATCGGTATCCCTGATCCCTACTGGGTGGAACGGGTTCACGGGGTGGTGGTTTTAAAAAGGAATGCCAAGGCTACGGAAAAAGAGATGATCCGATTCTGCCGGGCGCATATGGCCGCATACAAGGCACCCAAGTCCATTGATTTTGTGGACGCCCTGCCAAAGAGCCCACAGGGTAAAATTTTGAAAAGAGAACTCAGAAAGGGGTTCCAATCGGTCCCTCAATCGGCCGCATAGGCATGGCGGCGCAAAGCTTGATTTCGGCTTGACACACAAAAGCAAGCCACATACAATTTGACCCGAACAAAGAGCAATTGTTCTAATTTTCAGTATTAAGGCACAGTTGTCCTGTCGTATGCGGAATGCCCTTGCATTAACGGCTAAACAGTGGTATTCGCTGTTTGTCATGGGTCATATCTGTGCGCCGTCGTCCGTTTCACAGTCTGTCGGCCTTCGTCAGCCGGGTCAGGGTAAACATGATGATGGATAGACTACCTTACCCCATATTGACCAATGTGCTGGAAGTCATCAGTGCAGCCAATGAATCTCTGGATTGTAAACTGGTCAGGCAGAAAGCGTTAGACGCCCTGTTTCACACCATTTCCGCTGAAGGGGCGATTTTTTTTCTGCCGGACGGAAATGGACGATTCACCTATATCATTATCAAAAACCTGGATAAAGCATACTGTGATTATTACAAAACCTATTTTTATCGATTTGATCCTCTGCAGCTGATCTATGGCTTAGATACGAGAAAAAGGCAAAACCGCCTGGAAGAGGCCATTAGTTACGATTCGTTTCAACCCAGAGAGTACTACAACGACTTTCTCAAACCCCAAAAGATACATCATAAACTCATCGTCAATCTGGTTGCCGAAAAAGAACTCTACGGCAGAATTGTGTTGACCCGGCCCCGGGAATTCAACCGCTTTACCAGAAAGGAACTCCAAACAGCAAAAATCATTTCTCCCTATTTGGCACATGCGTTGGCCCATAACGATCTTCGAAAGAAAATAAGATTGAAAGGAAATATACTCGATTATATCGAAAAACAATCATCGATCGGGATGATCCTACTGAACGAAACCCTTCAAATTGTCTACAGAAACCCTAAAGCGGAGGAGATACTTGGCAAATTGAAGTGTTCGGGGTCCACTGTTAACGATAAACACCCGATCTCTTCCCAGTTATTAAAAGACTGCCGGGAAATCAAAGCCGGTTTGGAGAGCTGTCCGACCGGGGGCATGAGCGTTCCAAGGCAACGTGTTGTTGTCAAAGGCCCTAATCACACCCGTTTTTCGGTCATATCAAGAGCCCTTGACCAGGGATCAGATTGGGAAGACTCAAGGCTGTTCATGGTCTCCATCGAAGAACAGTCGCCACCTGCAAATATTAATCCGCAGTATCTCATGGACACATTTCATCTGAGTAGAAGAGAAACCGATGTGGTCGATCTCCTTTTTTTGGGATTGAAGAATGCACAAATTGCTGGGAAGTTGTTCGTCAGCGAAGTCACCATCAAAAAGCACCTTCAAAACATATATGACAAAGTTGGGGTCAACAATAGAACAACACTGATCAATAGGATATTGACCGGATAGTGTGATCCCGTCCATCCATGGCAGCGGCACGTTATGTCTGATGTACGCCCAAATCTTCAGACCATGCAAACAGTATTTCCAGCATGGAAAAGTATACTTTCGTATAATAGACAAATCTCATATGACCTGCTAACTACACACCTAATGCAAATAGATCTTTTTGTCAATTTAGCAACTCATCGGTGTTCAGGTGCGATACGTTATGGTGAGAAGCATCGGTGGTGCATCAAATTATCATAACACCGCCCTGATCCTAATCCCTACCATATTTTCGGAGTTTTCTTGATGACTTGTAAAACCAATCAAACAATAATAGGAGGGCATGATGGAAATCAATGCAGCAGTCATTTTTGAACCGTCAGGGAAATTTACTCTTGAACAGCTGGAGCTCAGTGATCCCAAGGACGATGAGGTCTTGGTTCGAATCGTCGGCGCCGGCATATGCCATACGGATCTGGCTGCCCGGGATCAGCATTTGCCCATCCCGCTGCCCTCTGTTTTGGGGCACGAAGGGGCCGGCATCGTGGAAGAAGTGGGCGCTCGCGTGACCAAGGTAAAACCGGGGGATCATGTGGCCTTGAGCTGGATGTGCTGCGGATCATGCCCCTCATGCAGGGCAGGGCGTGATACCTATTGTGAAAATTTCCTGGCACTCAATTTCAGCGGGGCCCAGCCGGATGGGAGCACGACCCTACTTAAGGGCGACCAGGTCATCCATGGATCCTTTTTTGGTCAGTCCTCCTTTGCGAATTTTGCCCTGGCCGAGGAACGAAATATCGTAAAGGTACCGGAGGATATTCCCCTCGAGATCCTTGGCCCCATGGGCTGCGGTATTCAAACGGGGGCCGGCGCGGTCATGAACGCACTTCAGGCCAGACCCGGAACATCCATCGCCATATTTGGGGTTGGCCCGGTGGGGATGAGCGCGGTCCTCGGTGCGGTGGTTTGCGGCTGTACCACGATCATTGCCGTGGATATAAGCCCGGAGCGCCTCAACATGGCCGAAGAGCTGGGGGCCACCCATACCATCAACGCCGGCGATGTGGATCCAGTGGAGGCGATTCTGGATCTGACCGGAGGAGGCCCGAATTTCAGTCTGGAGTGCGTGGGGAACCCCGCGGTATTTCGGCAGGCCGTGGATGTTCTGCCCCTGCTCGGCGTCTGCGGGTTGGCGGGGGTTGTGGCCCCCGGTACCGAAGTCAGCCTCAACATGGACCTGATTATGAACGGCCGCACGGTTCGAGGGATCATCGAAGGGGATGCCATCCCGGACCTTTTTATTCCCAAACTGATTGAACTGTATAAGCAAGGCCGGTTCCCCTTTGATCGCATGATCACCTTCTATCCCTTTGAAGAGATCAACAAGGCGGTGGAAGAGATGGAAAAGGGCCTCGTGATTAAACCGGTGTTGCGCTTGTAGTGTCATGTGGAGGGATATTTGACAGGACAAGGACGTGAATGGACCATATGAAACTCGTGAAAGGGGGCAGGTATGAAATTTATAAGGGTAAATATGAATGAGAAAACCGTTTCTGTTGAGGAGGTGCCGCAGGAATACCTGGGACTCGGTGGCAGGGGTCTTACCTCAGCCTTTGTCAATGGGGAGGTCCCACCCATGTGTGACCCGTTGGGACCGGAGAATAAACTCATTATTGCCCCCGGCTCCCTCAGCGGGACCCTGCTGGTCAATACCAGCCGCATCTCCATCGGGGCGAAAAGCCCGCTCACCGGGGGGATCAAAGAGAGCAATGCAGGGGGAACGGTGGCCGCGGCCGTGGGAAAGTTAGGGATCACGGCCTTGATTATTGAGGGCCAGGCCCCCGAAGGTGAGCTGTACATACTGAATATCGACCAGGATGGGAAGGCAGAGCTTGTTTCGGGGCAGTCCTATCAGGGAATGCGAACCTATGCCCTGGTAGAGAAGCTGTTCGAGACCTATGGAGCGGAGAACTCGGTGCTCTGCATCGGCCCTGCCGGGGAACAGAAGCTGGCTGCCGCCTCCATACAGAGCAGCGATGTGGACGGACGTCCCTGCCGGGCTGCGGGCCGGGGAGGCCTGGGCGCGGTCATGGGCGCAAAAGGGCTCAAGGCCATTGTCGTGGACCAGCGTGGAGACAGTGCCGATCCAATGGTCGACCCGGAGGCCTTCAAAGAGGCCAACCAGACGATCGTCAAGGTGATAAAAGCGCATCCCATGGCCGGACATATGATGCCTGCGCTGGGTACGGCCGGCCTCGTGGCTCCGGTCAATGCCATGGGGGCCTTTCCCTGTTACAATGCCACAAAAGGCGTACTGGAAGGATGGGAGAAGATCAGCGGGGAAGCCATGGCCCAGATGATACAGGAACGTGGCGGGAAGACCACCCACATGGGTTGCGCCCAGTGTATTATACACTGCTCCAACGAGTTCGTGGACAAGGGCGGCACCTATGTGACGAGTTCTCTCGAATACGAAACCATTTGGTCCATGGGAGGCATGAC
>Ga0315535_1003021_pt1 | contig 10458 bp, 6 predicted proteins | sample SalMarSW160220MG_2_FD_203092 | JGI IMG/M metagenome (GOLD analysis project Ga0315535, IMG submission 203092) | Salt marsh sediment microbial communities from the Plum Island Ecosystem LTER, Massachusetts, United States - Salt Marsh Sediment SW1602-20 ...
ATGCGCCGAGGGTGCTTGCGTGGGCGGCGCAATCGACAAAGACAGCGATGAGGATAACTTCATCGATGCCCAGTGCGCCGGCGGCACCGACTGTGACGACGACGACGGGCTGGTCAATCCCGACGCCACCGAAGGACCCGAGGGAGACGCCTCGTGCTCGGACGATATCGACAACGACTGCGACCAGACGACCGATTTGTCCGATACGGGCTGCCTGCCCTGCAACGTTGATGCCGATTGTGACGATGACAACGTATGCAACGGCGTTGAAACCTGCGTCGACAACCAGTGCCTGGCGGGTACGAACCTGGATTGCAACGACGACAACATCTGCACAACCGACAGTTGCGATGCGACCGACGGGTGCCTGTATGTCAACAATACCCTCGATTGTGACGACAACGACGCCTGCACCGCCAACGACGTTTGCACGGACGGCGAATGCAAGGGTACGCCGGGTGCTTGCAGTGACGGCGGCACAGACGGTGGCGGCGACAGCGGCGGAGAGACATCCGGCGGAGGTTGCGGTTGCGGCACCCGCTCGCCGGGGGCAGGTTCGGCCGGACTATTGGCGTTCCTCGGCCTGTTGGGCTTGGCAATCCGTCGGCGCAGAAAGTAGCCCGGATCCATCTAAAAACCTGCCCACGGCAGGTATCTACAAGATCGCTGGTTGACAAGGCTTTCGCACTCCGCATAGACTCTGCCGGCCTGGAGGTGAAACGTGCGAATTGCGGTGGTCGGAGCGGGGTACGTCGGCCTGGTGGCCGGAACATGTTTATCCGAGACAGGCCACCAGGTGACGCTGGTCGAGGTGGACGAGCGCAAATTGAGCGCCATGGGACGTGGCGAGGTGCCCTTTTACGAACCGGGCCTGTCCGATTTACTGATCCGTAACCTGCAAAAGGAGCGCCTGCGCTTTACGAACGATCTCGGCGCCGCGATCTCCGGCGCGCGAGCGGCATTCATAGCCGTCGGAACTCCCCAGGGCGGTGATGGGCGGGCCGACATGAGCTTTGTCTTGCGTGTGGCCTCCGAGATTGGCCGGGCAATGCAAGGCCCATTGACGGTCATACTCAAGAGCACGGTTCCGGTAGGGACGGCTCGCAAGGTGCGTGAGCTGATCGGCGGGCTGACTTCTCACCCGCTGAGTGTGGTCAGTAATCCGGAGTTCCTCAAGGAAGGCGCCGCGGTCGATGACTTCATGCGTCCCGATCGGGTGGTAATCGGCACCCGGGACGAGGGGGCTCGCAAGTTGATGGCCGATTTGTACGCTCCTTTTGTTCGCACCGGCAATCCGATCTTGTTCATGGACAACGAGAGCGCCGAGATGACAAAGTACACCGCCAACGGACTACTGGCTGCGCGTATCTCTTTCATGAACGAGATAGCCCTGCTGTGCGACGCGGTAGGGGCAGATATCGACCAGGTCAGGCTGGGAGTGGGTTCTGACCGGCGCATAGGTCATCCTTTCTTGTTTTCGGGGGTCGGCTACGGCGGAAGCTGCTTCCCCAAGGACGTGCGCGCTTTGGCGCAAACCGGGGCCGAACACGGCATCGAGATGAAGATGCTGGCTGCAACGGACGAGGTCAACGAGCGCCAGAAGACTATTATTCCGCAACGTATCATCGAGCGCTTCGGCGAGAATCTGAGCGGGTATACTTTCGGTGTTTGGGGCCTGGCCTTCAAACCTCGCACCGATGACGTACGCGAGGCCCCGGCTCTGACGATCATTACTAAGCTTCTCGATGCAGGTGCCGCCGTTAAAGTCTACGATCCTGAGGCCATGGAAACCTCACGGGCCGAACTAGGCGAGCGTGTGACCTACTGTAACGAGAGCTACGCCTGCTGCCAGGGCGCCGATGCCTTGATAGTTGTGACCGAATGGAACGAGTTTCGTCGTCCCGATTTCGAGCGTATCAAGGAGATGCTCTCCCGGCCGCTGATTTTCGACGGCCGCAATATCTTCGATCCAAAACGCATGAGTGAAATGGGTTTCGAGCACGTCGGCATGGGAAGGGCGCTGAACGGATGAGAGTGCTGGTGACAGGCGCAGCGGGCTTCGTCGGCGCTCGTTTGTGCGAGATGCTGCTGGAGGGCGGCTACCATGTGGCCGGCTTCGACATCATCGACGGCCTGGATCCGCCCGGCTGGCAAGAGGGACGCATCGAGGAGGCCCGTGCCAACGAACGCTTCTCGTTCACCCGCGGCGACGTAACCGACGCGGCGGCGCTCGACCAGGCCATGGCCGCCTTTCGTCCGGAAGCGGTTGTTCATCTGGCATCGCGGCGCGATTTGGAGTGGGCCGAGCTCGAACCCGAAGCCTGCATGCGTCTGCACCTTGAAGGTTGCTCCACTCTGCTTTTGGCCTGCCGGCGCAACAACGTCAAGCAAGCGGTAATCGGTTCGTCGTCGCACGTCTATGGCGGCTCGCATGTCTACCCCTTTTCTGAGAGCGATGCCGCCGATCGGCCGCTTTCGGTATTCGGAGCGGCGCAGCGGGCCGCCGAGTTGTTCGCCCATGCCTTTTCGCTGCGCTCACCGATAAGCATCACGCTGGCCAGGATTTTCTCGGTCTATGGTCCGCGCCAGTCGCCCGAGCGGCTCGTGCCCGCTCTGGCGGAGGCAGCCGAGCGCCGCGTGCCCATGGGTCTTCGCGGCGACGGAACCGCCGGCCGGGACATGATTCATGTTGACGACCTGGTTGTGGGCATTCTCAGAATCCTCGATCGACCTGTTCCCTGGCGAGTACTCAACCTGGGTACGGGCCAGACGACCACGCTGGCCCAGGTGGCCGAGCAACTTGCCTGGTTGGCGGATATCGAGTTTCAACGCAAGTCGCTGGCGCTTCGCCCGGGCGAGATGCCGAACACCTTTGCAGACATACATCAGGCGGAAGAGAGCATAGGATTCCAGCCGCGGCTGGGGCTGGAGGAAGGATTGCGGTTATACTGGGAATGGCACACACAGCGTCCCTTGCCTTTCAGGCGCAGACCTGAACCGAGGAAAACGTAAAAGGCGGAGGTGATATTTGAGCGGCATGAAGATTACTTTCTACGGAGCGGCACTCCGGGTGACCGGCTCGTGCAGCCTGGTTGAGTGCGCGGGCAAACGCATTTTGATCGACTGCGGGATGATCCAGGGGGACGACAACGCAGACGAACTGAACCACGCAGAGTTTCCCTTTGAGGCCGCATCCCTCGACGCTGTGCTGCTGACGCATGGCCATCTCGACCACGTCGGACGCGTGCCGCGCCTGGTGGCCGCCGGCTTCTCCGGCCCGATTTTCGCCCATGTCGCCACGACGGCACTAGCCGAGATTGTCATGCGCGACTCGGCGCGCCTGTCTGATTACGAAGGCAAGCCGCTCTACGACGAGAAACAGGTCGAGCGCACCTGCAAACTGATGCGCCCGCTGCGTTACAGGCAGGAGCAAGATATCGAGGGAGTCAAGATTGAGCTGTTCGATGCCGGGCACATCCTGGGTTCCTCGCACGCGCTCATTTCCGGCGCGGGGCGACGGCTGCTGATGTCCGGTGACATCGGCCAGCCCAACTCTCCGATAATCCGCGATCCGACTACCGACTGGGACGAGTCCGTGGACGCCGTGGTTATTGAGTCGACCTACGGCAATCGGCTGCACAAGGGTCGCGCGGAAACTCTGCGCGAATTCAAGAAGATTGTCGAGCGGGCAGTGGCCAACAAGGGGATGCTGCTGATCCCGGCCTTCGCCATCGGCCGGACCCAGGAACTTCTGTACCACTTCAACCACATGGTAGACGCCGGGGAAATCCCCAGGTTGCCGGTGATGCTGGATTCGCCCATGGCCGAGAGGGTCACGGCCGTCTACCGCGCCCACCGTGAATGCTACGACGATGTGACCTGGGAAGGCATTGAGCGCGGCGATCCGCCGATGAGTTTTCCAGGGTTGCGGGAGATTGCCTCCGCCCAGGAGTCCAAGACGCTCAAGCGCACCAAGCCCCCGGCCGTGATCATCGCCGGTTCGGGCATGTGCACGGGGGGACGCATTCTTCATCACTTGAAGGACTTTCTCGACAAGGAGAGCACCACCGTCATCTTCGTCGGTTGGCAAGGCTACGGCACGCTGGGCCGGCGACTGGTGGACGGTGAGGAAAAGGTTCGCATTTACGGGGAGAAGATCGATGTGCGGGCGAAGATAGAGACTTTAAACGGATTCTCCGCCCACGGAGATCGCGATGTCCTTGTGGCCTGGGCCAAGGAAATCCCAGGATCGTCTAAGAGATTTTTTGTAAACCACGGCGAGGAAGATGCCGCCCGTGGACTGGTCGCGGCTCTTTCCGGCGCGGAACTCTCCGGCCATGCCGTAAAATCCGGCGAGTCGTTCGAGATTTGACAGACACCTTCTACATGCTCAGCCTGGGTTGTCCCAAGAACCGGGTCGACTCCGAGCTGATCTGGGCCGCTGCCGCCAGGCGCGGACTGATTGCCGTTGACGATCCCTCTCAGGCCGATGTGATCGTGGTCAACAGCTGCGCCTTCGTCCAGGCGGCGGTCGAGGAATCTCTGGACGCCATTGTAGAATTGGGCCGTTACAAGACAAGCGGCCGCTGCCGGAAGTTGATCGTCGCAGGCTGCCTGACGCCGCGCTATCGAGACAGCCTGGCGGCCGAACTGCCCGAAGTGGACCTGTTCGTCGGCCCGGCCGAAGTGGGCGAGATCGGCGGCTGGATGGATTCCGACGCCGGCGGGGAAAGGGTTCGCTGCAAGTCCGGGCAAAGCTATCTGGCTGACTCCTCGGTGCCCCGGGTCAACTCGTTGGCGGCCGGCACGGCCTATCTCAAGGCAGCAGTCGGGTGCTCGAGGCGCTGTTCGTTCTGCCTGATCCCCGGCCTGCGCGGCCCATTTCGCAGTCGTCCGCTGGATGATCTGGTTGTCGAGGCCGAGAACCTGATCGAGCTGGGTGTGCGCGAGATCGTCCTGGTTGCTCAGGATCTCGCCGCCTGGGGAGACGACTTGCCGGGACGCCCGGAGCTTGCCGATCTGGTCGCGGCCCTGTCCGAAGTGGCCGGTCTTGACTGGCTGCGGCTGATGTACTTGTTTCCGACGGCTGTCCCCGATCGGCTGATTGAAGTAATCTCGAGCAGGCGGAACGTGCTGCCGTATCTCGACATTCCGCTACAACACTCGGACGAAAGGGTACTTCTGAGAATGCGCCGCGGGGGCGATCCCGCGAGCATGCTCGCTCTGGTAGAGCGCTTGCGTCGAGACATCTTTGGGGTAGTCTTGCGCACTTCGTTGATGACGGGTTTTCCCGGGGAGGACGAGAAAGCTTTCCGTCGGCTCGTGGAATTCGTGGAGCACTGTCGTTTCGAACGGCTGGGAGTTTTCGCTTTTTCAGCGGAGGAGGGCAGCCCGGCGGCCGATCTCGACGACCAGATCCCGGCCGAGTTGGCCGAGAGCAGGCGTGCCGAGCTTCTGGACGTACAGCGCCGGATTGCAGAGGACTACAATCGATCGCTTATCGGGCAAGAGATAGAGGTACTTGCGGAAGACGTCGGGGTCGGGCGGGCCTGGAACCAGGCGCCCGAAGTCGACGGGAAGACGGTAATCCGCGGGCGGGCCGAACCTGGCCGGATAGTCCGGGCGGTCGTCAAACAGGCCGGATCGTACGACCTCGAGGTAGATGTCTGTGAATGAAAGGGCGACGAAACTCGTCATTCATGCGGAGGGTAAGATGACAAGAGGCATCGGGATCGGATGCATGATCATGGCTGCGATCGGCATGCTGGCCGCTCAAGCATCGGGCAAGCAGCTCTCGGCCATGCAGGTGGCCAGCAAGATCCAGGCATTCTACGTGCGCACCAATGATTTCCAGGCAGGCTTCAGGCAGGAGTATTTTTCAAAGGCCCTCGGTCGCAAGAGATCTTCTACCGGTTTCGTCTACATCAAGAAGCCGGGCATGATGCGCTGGGACTACAAGACCCCGCGAGCCAAACATTTCGTCGTGGACGGCAAGGCGCTCTACGTCTACGACCCGGATCTGATGCAGGTAATGCGCGACAAGTCTTTTTCCGGTTCTCGCCTGACAGGCGCCGTGAATTTCTTGTGGGGCAAGGGCAACCTGGGCAAGGAGTTCGTGATAACTTTTTCAAAACGAAAAGACCTGGGCGGTCCGGACCGTTACGTGCTGCAGCTTGTGCCCCGCAAGAAGGCCCGCTTCAAGAAACTGATCTTCGTAGTGGATGCGAAAACCTACAGTGTCTCTGAGACAATAGTCGAAGATCCGGGCGGCAACGTGAACCACGTCTTTTTCGACCACGTTTCTACCAACGTGGGCCTCAAAGACAGCTCCTTCCATTTCGACATTCCGGCAGGCGTAGACGTGATCGATATTCCCCACGGCGAGGGTGCGATCCGGTAGCGCGGGTAAATCAGCCAGTATGATCGCGGATCAAAACTTCGCGGGGGCGGGATCCGTCGGGGGGGCCGACTATACCTTCGCGTTCCATACGCTCGACCAGGCGCGCCGCCCGGTTGTAACCTATCCGCAGCTTGCGCTGAACCATCGAGGTCGAGGCTTGTCCGGCCTCGGCCACCACGGCCACCGCCAGGTCGTACAACTCGTCGCGATCTTCGTCCTCGATCGCTAGATCGCCGCTGTCTTCTTCGGCCGAGGCCAGGATCGAGTCGTCGTAAACGGGCTGGGCCTGCTCTTTGAGGTGCTGAACCACGCGGGATATCTCGTCCTCGGTTATCAGCGCCCCGTGGATGCGGACTATTTGCGAGCTGGTCGGCGGGTGGAAGAGCATGTCGCCGTTGCCCAGCAGGGTCTCTGCGCCGTTACCGTCCAGGATGGTGCGCGAGTCGGTCTTGGAGGCCACCCTGAAAGAGATGCGCGCCGGCAGGTTGGCCTTGATCAGGCCGGTGATCACATTGACAGACGGGCGCTGGGTGGCGACGATCAGGTGGATGCCGGCCGCACGCGCCTTCTGGGCGATGCGGGCGATGGAGGTCTCGACCTCGCGACTGGCCGTCATCATCAGGTCGGCCAGCTCGTCGATCACGATGACGATGTGCGGTAGTTTGACGAACTTCGCATCGTCGTCGGAAGGCTCTTGCGATTCGCATGCATCGGCCGGGTTCTCTTCCTCGGCGGGCGGGCTGGACGTCATCCCGGCCGTGGCCGTCTTGTCGATCACGATCACTTTCTTGGTCGCCTGAGCGCCTTTTTCAGATTGTCCGGAGTTCAGGCGATCGACCTTGCGATTGTAGGTGTCCAGTGATCGGACGCCGACGGCGTGCAGCAACTGGATCCGGCGCTCCATCTCGCAGACCGCCCAGTTGAGCGCTGCCTGCGCCTTGCGCGGATCGATCACTACCGGCAACAGCAGGTGAGGGATGTCCTCGTACAGGCTCAGCTCGAGCATCTTGGGATCGACCATGATGAAACGCACGTCCTCCGGAGTGGCCCGGTATAGAATACTGGTAATCATGGCGTTCAGAGCAACGCTCTTGCCGGTTCCGGTCGCTCCGGCCACCAGCAAGTGAGGCATCTTGTTCAGGTCGGTCACGAACGGGGCGCCTTCGATGTTCTTGCCCAGCGCCAGCGTCAGCTTGGAACTGCTGCCCTGGAAAGAGTGATGAGAGATTATTTCCTTGGCGAATACCGTCTGGCGCTGCTTGTTGGCGACCTCTATGCCGACCACCGATCGCCCCGGAATGGGAGCCACGATACGCACGCTGAGCGCGCCCAGGGCCAGAGCCATATCGTCGGACAGGCCGGCGATCTTGGAGACCTTGACTCCCGGGGCGGGAACGTATTCATACATGGTGACTACCGGCCCGGGCATGATCTTCTTGACCTTGCCTTCCACGCCGTAGCTGGAAAGCTTTTCCTCCAGGCGCCGGGCGTACTCGTGAAGCTGCTCCTTCTCGATCTCGTTCTGGCCCTGTTCTTCGGAATCGAGGAGCTCTATATCGGGTAGTTCATATTCCTTGAGATTGAAAGTCCGCTCGAGCTTACGGACGTTCGCTACAGGCGGTTTCTTTTCCCTGCGCGGGATGACTATCTCGGGTTCCGGTTCGCCCGCGGCCTCCTCGATGACCTGTTTCGAGACTTCGACCACGGCCGGCTCGACGACTGAGCCTGGATCGCTGGTGACCACTACGGGCTCGCGGCGCTCCAAATCGGGATCGATGACATCCATGCCGATGGACGAGGCGAACCATGGTTCCTTTTTCTTGCCGGGATCTGAAAGTTGAGCGGCGGCGGCCTGGGTAGCGGCCTTGCTTTCTCGCAGGCCGGCCAGTAACTCTCGGGATTCCCGGGCGAGAAAAACAAACGCACGGCGAGCCGAGGATGCCGTGGCTCGCCATGCCCGTGAGGCTGCCCAGAGCATGGCCTGCCCGCTTTTAATGGCCGCGATGCGCAGGTAGCGCCAGGTTAGCATGACGCTGTTTACCGGGCTGAAGCCGGTTGCAGCAATCAGACACAGTATCATCCCGGTGGTAACCACCATCAGCGAGCCGGTAACAGATAACAGAGAAATAAAGAGCCCGCCCATGTATTCGCCGACCACGCCTCCAGGAGGATAACCCATGATCGGATCCCCGGAGAATACGAGGTGGCAGAGGACCGTGCCCAAAATCGTCAGCAGCAGGCCACCTGTGACCTTGCTCGCCGTTACCCGGACGCTGCCCCTGCTGAAGGCGACCACCGCCCCGTAGACAAGCCCGCCCACCAGCAGAAAGGCCGCCAGTCCCAGGCTCGAGAACAGAAACGCCCCCAGATATGCGCCGACCAGGCCGAACAGGTTTGAGGCCTTCTCGCCGATTCCGTCGAAGACGGGATCGCTGGGAGAGAAGGACGAGAGCGACAGCAACACCAGAGCGGCAGCCAGGCAGAAGACCACTCCAATTACTTCGTTCTGCCTGTTTTGAGCGGTAGCCTCCCTGACAGCCCCCCGAGCCTTTTTCAATCCCTTGCTTATGGTTGAGCTCATGGCACCTTCCCTCGTAGCGGTTTTATCAGGCATTTTCATTGTAGGGCAGGTGTAGGGATATGTCAAAAAAATGACTACATTATCCTACATAATACTACATGAAGCAGGTGGGATCATTCTTGTTTGGATTTTTTGAGCCTCTCGAGCCTTTCTGGTTCTACCCGGATGACGATGGTTCTCTCTTTGGTGAGCGATACCAGGCCCGGTTGGCCCTTTACCGGGCGCAGGTTCATAACCCGGGTGTAGGCGACCTCCATCTTCTCAGTGCCTGAAAGATATGCAGACAGAGTGGCCGCGTCGAGTAGTGATTGCTCATCGATCTCTTCGTTTTTGCCAAGGCGCACTACAACGTGGGCGCCCGGACGATTGCGAGCGTGTAGCCAGAGATCCGAGGCGTGGGCGATGTGGAAGGTCAGCTGGTGATTATCCTTGGCGCTGCGGCCTACCAGGATCTTGCGCCCGGTCTTTGAAACGTAGGTTTTATATGGTTGTCGGCGTAAGGCAGCAGTTTTTTTTCTTCGTACGGGTTTTGCAAACGAGTCCTCGATATCTTCGATCTCGGCGATCGAATCCGCTTTTTCGAGGCGCCCGAGAAGATCGATCAATTCCTCCTCCAGCGATGTAGCTTCGCGTAAACGCGGCTCGATTTTCGCCCGCCCTCGTTCCAGGCGTCGGCCGCGGGCGAAGAGCCGCTCCATGTTCTCAACCGGAGTGAGTGCCGGCTCGAGCGGTATGGCTATCAGAGCGGTGTTGGGATCCGAATAGTCGGGCAGCTCGATGCTGCTCATCCCCTTGCGTGCAAGGTGCAGTCCGGCCTTGAGAGCTTCGGCCTGCCGGAAGAATTCCAAAGCTTTGGCGGTGCGCGAAAAATCGTCTGTGAGTTTTCCGATCAAGGCGCGTTGCTTGCGCAGTCGGCGCTTTAGCAGTTGGATAACCAGCCGGCGTCGTTCGTCAAGCGACTTCTCGTCGGTCAACCGAGCGTAGTGCGCGGCAACCGCCCGGTTGACCGCAAGGTTCACGGGATCGACCGGCGGGAAACGCGAAGACCCCGGATCGCCGCTTGTGGATGTGCCCTGTGAACGATAGCTCTCACCGGTATCCGCCTGGCCGACCAGGGCATGCAGGATCTGATCACGCTCGTTGAGCAGCAGCAGGCGGCCGCGCCGGCCGAATAGCTCGGCCAGGAGAGTGCGCCGCCCGGATTCGGAGTGCTTGGCAAAATCGAGCCGCACTATCCTGTCGTTGCCGAAAAGGGCGATTTTTGAAAGCCGCTGACCGGTTAGCTCTGCACGAGACTTCATTACCCAGGCCGGGGGCACGGCGGGACAACGCTTGCGGGAGTCGATCAGCTGCAGGCGGGTCAAGCCGGGCGCCAGATCGATGTACAAGATGCGTGTCACACCGCCACCGCGCAGGGAAATCTGGCAGTCCTGGGAAGTTGGCGCGGACAGCTTGACAAGCATGCTGCCGGTCAGGC
>Ga0315535_1003022_pt1 | contig 10457 bp, 8 predicted proteins | sample SalMarSW160220MG_2_FD_203092 | JGI IMG/M metagenome (GOLD analysis project Ga0315535, IMG submission 203092) | Salt marsh sediment microbial communities from the Plum Island Ecosystem LTER, Massachusetts, United States - Salt Marsh Sediment SW1602-20 ...
GCGCCAACACGCTCTCGGGAACCTCACCGATTTCGGTGACTGTGAACAAGACCATGACGCTTACGGCCCTCGCCTCCGGGACGAACTACTCGACCTCCAGCCCGGTATCGGCGGTCTACACCCTTTCGGCCCTGGCGCCGGTCATCTTGGTCTCGCCCATCGTGAGCGGGTCCTACATCGGCGGGGAGACGGTGACCATTACCGCGCAGACAGGGGGCTCGGTGGTGTGGTACACGACCGACGGTACGACCCCAATACCCAATTCCTCGCCGGGCGGCAATTCGACGGCGAGCTTCACGCTGTGGGGCAACACGGTGGTCAACGCGGTGGCGACCGTTGCTACCGCCGGATGGTCACCCTCACCGACGGCGACCCAGAGCTACACGACGGGCCTCCAGCTCTACTACCCCTTCAAAGACATAGCCGGCTCTCCGACCACGCCCGACTTGAGCGGGAACGGCTGGACTGCCGCCATCAATGGAGCGAGCCTGGTAGCGGGCCAGTCCCCGTCGCCCGACGGCGCCTACTCATTCGACGGTGTGAGCTCAACGATTACCGCGACCACCTCGCCAAGGCTCTTCCCAACGACCTCTACGGTGAGTGTGGCCCTGTGGGTCAACTGCGCCACGAGTACGCCGGGGCTCGACTACTTCGTGAGGACGAACGACGCAGGCATCGGTGTCTGGCAACAAGGCACGCAAATCGGACTGGCCATCAGCACACCGACCACCAACAGCGCCGGAGCCACGGTGGCCGGTCTCGTCGGCGCCTGGCATTTCATCGTCGGCACTTGGGATGGAACGACCATCCAGCTCTACGTCGACGGAGCGTTCGCCGGAACCGGCAGCAACAGCGGTACGATCACGCCAAGCGGCCTCACGATGGGCTACTTCAACAGCGTCTACTGGCCGGGCACGGTGGACGACCTGAGGATCTACGACCGGGTCCTCACACCCGCGGAAGTTACAGCGCTTTACGCCTTCACCTACTGAGTCGAGGCACCTGCCGTCCCCTGCTTGATTTGAAGATATTTATCTGTTACCTTACTAAATAACAGTGTTGTCGCCACGCACCGGGGCGGGCGTTTCAACGCCGGACGGAGAGGTGGGAAGAAATATGGAACAAGACAGACTCCTCAAGGAGCTCGATGCCATTCACGATGCATATCGACTCGACGTGAAGCAATTTATCGAGTTCATGAAGGAACGGGAGCTGCTCCTGGTGGAGGCCCTCAAGGCTTACGCCGCCTGGCTGGATGAAGAACACAACGGAAAGCGCTACAGCCCCGCAACGATTAACCGGAAGATTGCGGCCGCCAAGAGCAGAATTCGCTATGCCTTCAGACATAGCTCCGCCGCCGCCAGCTTGCGCAAGAAGTACCAGCTGGAAGAGGTGCTGAAGGGAGTGAAGCCGAAGCGAATCGAGACACTTGCGATCCCGCCGGAAAAAATCTTGAGCGTTGATGAGGTCAAGCTGCTGATCAGCAAGACCAAAGACCGCACGGTCAGTCTGATGGTACGATTTCTTGTCGGTACGGGGGTGCGCGTCTCTGAGATGTTGGGTATCCGGCTTTCGGACCTCCGGCCGTCGGACGAACACTACGTCGAGATACGGATCGTCGGCAAGGGGCACCAAGAAAGAGTGGTCCACGCGAAGAACAGCTTTATCGACCGTGTGCGCAAGCATTTTCACGGATCGACCCATCTCTTCGAACACGACGGGAAACTTTTCAACCGGGTGTCCGTGACGAATAGGATCAAGTACGAGGCTCTGAAGACCATCGGTCGGGAGGTGACGGCACAGCAACTGCGGCACACTTGGGCGATGATTCAGATTCAACGAGGCAAAGCCGTCGCAGCAGTTGCCGCCGGCCTTGGTCACAGGGATCCCGGGCTCACGGCAAGGATGTACTCCGACACGACGCTCAAACCCAAGGAGGCTTTCCTCGACGTTCATGAGGCGGGCGAAGATAAGACAGCGGAGTGACTGCAAGTATTGAGAGGCGAGATAGGTCAATAAGGAGGTAGGTCCATGTCAAAGCTCATCGTCGGTATCGTCACGCTCGTCGCTCTGGCGATCCTCATTATTCTGAATGTCGACTACAAAAGCACGATAAACCTTTTCGGTGCACGACTGGAGAACGTTTCGGTCATCGTCATCGCCATTGCCGGTTTCATACTTGGAATCGTGTATTCGGGTGTCCTATTTCTCATTAACCTGATCGACAAACGGCGAAGGACAAAACAGAAGAAGACGGGACAGGGTCTCAAAGAGAAAGAGGCTCAGCTCAAGGAGCGAGAAGAGTCGGTAGCCGCGCAGGCCGATCAGCAGCGGGGGGGCGCCGATCACGTGGCGGACGCGGAGCGAAACGAGGCGCAGCACTCGAGTGGAGGAACCGCGAAAGCTTCGACCAGGATTGGCCGCAAAAAGAAATCCCGTAGCAAAGACTAGATGCCACCCGATGGAACGACCCGAGCGCAGGAGAGGCGCCGTGCGCGATTATGCTCCACCGGGCAAACCGGAGGCCGGCCGGTGCGACGTCGTCGGCCGGGTCAGATCGCTCGGGCGATCGCGGAGAGCCAGTTTCTGGCAATGTAGGGCTCGTCGTGTTCGTCTCGTTCGCCGTACTCCTCGAGGCTTGGTGCAACGGCTTCCCGCATCGCCACCGCCGCCGCTTGCGGGGGATAACCGTGGAGGGCTCCGGCGGCGTACTGGGAGAATCCGCTGATCTTCTCCAATGCAGACCGATACAGCCGTGCTCCAATCTGTTCCATCGCTTCCACCTCGAAGCCCGCCTTCTGCAGGAGCTGCTCGTAGTGTGAGAGCGGGAGAAAGTTGGCGGAATCGGGGTGAAGCTGATCGCGATTCCGAGAGATGCCGAGCGAGCGCAGCTTCCTGACTGCCGTTGCGATCTGCGATCGATAGAAGGACAGTGTGTTGGTCGGCCGGGCCTCTTCGTAGAAGGCGGAGTTGAAGAAGAACCACCCCTTCTTCTTCACCGTGCGCCGGATGTTCCTGCAGGCCGCCTCCTGCTCCTCCGCGCTCAAATAGTGTATTCCGTTCCCCCAAATCGCGGCATCAACGCTCTCCACCTCCAGCGACAGCGCCTGAAGCGTGGCGTGCACCAATCTTAGATTTCGCACCCGCCCTTTGAGATTCCTCTCCGCCTCTTCCAGGGCTCGAGCGTTCATATCGACGCAGACAACCTCCTCCGGGAGCTCGCCTCCCGGTATCGCCTCGAGAAGGAGCTGGGTCATGGTGCCGACTCCCGTCGCGAGATCGAGAACCCGCTTGAGGCTTCGGTTGCCGGCCGCGCGCATCTTGGCTACCCAGTTGCGCACGATGGTCTCATTCACCGCCCGGTATTCTTGGGTCTGTGCGAACGGCTCGTATCCATAGTCTTCCGAATTGTCTTCCATGCGTTACCTCCGCAATTGACGGCTCGGCGCCCGTCTGCTCTTTGTCCCCCTACTGCGCGGTGTAGGGTCTGAAGGCCAGGCAAGAGCTGTGTCCTCCAAAACCGAAGGAGTTGGAGAGAACCACGCCCGTCCCGATTTGCCGAGCCTTGCCCGGAATGTAGTCGAGGTCACATTCCGGATCGACATTCTCGTAGTTGATTGTGGGGGGCGCCCAGCCGGTTTCGACCGCCTTTACACATACAACCGCTTCCACGGCACCTGCCGCCCCACCCAGGTGGCCCGTCATCGACTTTGTCGAGCTGACCGGTATTTTGTATGCCTGGTCACCAAAGACCTTCTTGATTATCAGGGTCTCCACCTTGTCGTTGAGTTGGGTCGATGTGCCGTGAGCGTTGATGTAGACGACTTCGCCCGTATCGACCTCCCCATCTGCGAGAGCAGCCCTTACCGCCCGCGTACCTCCGCCGCCTTCGGGTTCAGGCGCGGTAATATGATAACCGTCCGCCGCCGATCCCCACCCGGCGAGCTCCGCCAGGATGCGGGCCCCGCGTGAACGGGCGAGCTCCTCCTCTTCGAGGACGAGGATTCCCGCACCTTCGGCCAGTACGAAGCCGCTCCGTGTTGCATCGAAGGGCCGGGACGCTTTTTCGGGCTTATCGTTGGAATCCGTGCACAGCGCATGCGCCTGTTCGAATCCGGCAATACAGATCGGCAGAATAGCCGCCTCGCTGCCTCCCGCTATCACCGCCTTTGCCCTGCCGCTTCGAATCATGTCGAGGGCGTTGCCGATTGCGTCGGTGGCGGAGGCGCAGGCCGAAACGGTGGCATAGCTTGGCCCGAGCGCGCTGAACCGTATCGACACCACCCCGGAGGCCGCGTTGGGCATCAGCATCGGCACGGTAAACGGATTGACCCGTCGTGCGCCTTTCTCCAGAAGGACCTGTGCCTGATTTACGAGAGTGATCGCTCCACCGATCCCGCTGGCAATGATGGTGCCGACCTCATACCGAAGGTCTCCATCGATCTGCAAGCCGGACTGTTGGACCGCCTCTATTGCCGCACCCAACGCCATCTGGCTAAAACGGTCAAGCTTGCGGGCCTCCTTTCCGTCGACGAAGGAAGTTGGATCGAAGTCCGTTGCCTCACCGGCGACGTGGGTCTTCAGCTGCCACTCCTCCGGGTCGAAAGCCTGGATTCTTCCAATACCGCTCTTGCCCGCAATCAGATTGTCCCAGGTTTGCTTCGTCGACAGGCCGACGGGATTTATGCTTCCAACCCCAGTTACAACAACACGCTTTCTCATCAGTGGCTCCTTTCTTTCGGTGCGGCTTGGCCGCGTTTCGGGATGATTCCTGGAAATTCCTCAGAGCTCTTCGTCATAGCTTTACGAGTCCCCCGTCCACGTTGATTGTCTGGCCCGTCAAAGCCCACGCCGCATTCGACGCAAGAAAGCGAACTGTGCTCGCTATCGCTTCCGGTGTGACATATCGACCGATTGAAGAGTGCTCGGTTACGTAGCGGCGGACGAAGTCATCTACGGCCTCTGTGAGGTCGGTCTCGATGAAGCCCGGATTCACCGTATTGACCGTGATCCCCCGTTTCCCGTATTCCTGGGCGAGGGAGCGGGTCATACCCTCCAATCCGGCCTTTGCCGCGGAGTAGTTGACTTGGCCCGGAAGGCCTACTCGGGAGGCAATACTGCCGATATTGATTATTCGCCCCCAAGAATGTTTGAGCATGAGAGGAATGACGAGCTGGGATAGACGAAAGGGTGCGGTGAGATCCAGGTCGAGCAAGCGCTCCCAGGCGTCGGTCATTCGCACCGCAAGCCCGTCATCGGTGGTTCCCGCGTTGTTCACCAGCACATCGACAGCGCCAAGTCGCTCACGCACCTCATCGACGAGCCGTTTGCGGTCCTCAGGGTTGGTGATGTCGGCCGCTATGGAGAACACATTCTTGCCGGTCTCTTCTCGTATTTCGGCGCAGACTGCGGCTGCAGCATCGGCGTTCTGTCGGTAGCAGAAGGCCACATCCGCGTCGGCCTCGGACAGAGCGGATACGATTGCGCGACCGATCCCTCTGCTTCCACCCGTCACGAGTGCAACTTTACCCTGAAGCTCTGCCATAGTCCTCTCCCGGCCGGACCGTCAGATGCTTAGGCTGGCGGTTCATTACCTTCGCCGTCATGATATACAATTGCTGGCTATGAAACAACCGGTAGATGGCGGAACTTCTGGAGGTGAACAGATGAGACTTGTCGAAGGGAAGAAGGCACTCATTTTCGGAGTCGCAAATGACCGCTCGATTGCCTGGGGGATAACGCGATCGCTGCACGAACACGGAGCGGAGGTCGCCTTCTCGTACGCGGCCGATCCGCTCGAGCGACGGGTTCGCCCGCTTGCGGCCAGCCTCGGAGCTACATTCGTCGAGAAGTGCGACGTTTCAGACGACGAGCAGATCAACAGCCTCTTCTCTCAGGTGAGGGAGAGGATCGGCAGAATCGACATTCTCGTTCATGCCGTCGCCTATGCGCCGCGAGAGGACCTCGCGGGCGATTTCGTGAAGACCAGCCGTTCCGGTTTTCGAATAGCTATGGAGGTAAGCGCCTACTCGCTCGTGGCGCTCACCCGGGCGGCTCTTCCCCTGATGTCCGAAGGCGGCTCGGTGTTGACGCTCACCTACTACGGTGGAGAGAAGGTTGCTTCCGGCTACCGGGTAATGGGGGTTGCGAAGGCGGCGCTCGAAGCGAGCGTTCGCTATCTTGCCGCTGAGCTCGGCGCCCGGGACGTTCGGGTGAATGCAATTTCCGCCGGTCCGGTTCGAACCCTTGCTGCGGCCGGAGTCCCGGGTTTCCGGGCCGCCTACTCACGGTTCGCTTCATCCACGCCCCTGGGGCGGAACATCGACATAAACGATCTGGGGAACGCAGCCGTGTGGCTGTCCTCCGAGATGGCGAGAAACGTAACCGGCCAAGTGGTTTTCGTCGACGCCGGACACAGTATACTTGCCGCGGAGCCTCCGTCCTCCTGAGACCGCTCATCTATGTTCGGCATTGAACCGAACTGTCCCGGCGGGGCGCAGCGAAACGTGAAGCGTCAGAGGATAATCACACCGGGAAAAAGGAATTGCGCCACCGCAATCGCGACGCCTGCGATTCCCAACGGGACTCTATAGGTAAGCACCGTCTTCGAGATTCGCTCAATCGCTTCACCTTGAACTGCAGCTTGAGGACGATAGGCTTCCACCGCCAGCAATCCGCCCATGACGAGCCCCGCGAGCCCGGGAAGGAGATCTCCGGCAAACGGTACCGTTTCCCCAGGGGAAAGGACGATCAGCTTCAGAATGCCCACCACGAGCGCAAGCCCCGCGACGATGGTGACTGCGACGCGGTTGGATCGTAGATCCTTGAATGGAGCGAGGAATGCGATCCGTTCTCCGAGGTAATCTCCGGCGAGGGTCAGCCCTGCAACGATATTGACTATGACCGAAAGGAAATAGATCTGTGCCACCGCGCACCTCCTTACACTCCCGAAATAGGATCCGTACAACGGCGAGCTTACACCTGAATACGACCTACGTTCAGCTTAGACGGGCCCCGCGGCGCAGTCAAGCGGAAAAGCGCGGGAAGAAAACGGCGCAGCCCCTGCCTCACGAGCTTGAGCTGCACGCAGCGCGTGCTTCCATCTCCGACCGTAGTCAACCGACCCGCGCTGTGCGATTTTCTCGCAGCTGTCTATTGGTGAAATTCGAAGAATGGGCGATGACGGATTTGAACCGCCGACATCCTGCTTGTAAGGCAGGCGCTCTGACCAGCTGAGCTAATCGCCCCTGAGTTTTGGCTGGCACGATAGCATGCCCCTCATCGCCTGTCAATCCGAGGCCCATACCGCGAGCCGGGGGCGGCGACCGGTGTGCAATCCAAGCAACCGCGCTTTTCACGCGCCATTTACTGCTACGGGCAAAAATTGCTATATTAAGGGTCGAGCTACCTCTGGAGTAAACAATGACAGGCCCTCGAATGCGCAACATCGGTATCATGGCACACATCGATGCCGGGAAGACAACTACAACTGAGCGAATACTCTTCTACACCGGCAAGTCTCATCGTCTCGGGGAGGTCGACGACGGCGAAGCGACCATGGACTGGATGGAGCAGGAGCAGGACCGTGGAATCACGATTACCTCAGCCGCCACGAGCTGCTTCTGGAAGGACACGCAGATCAACATCATCGACACCCCGGGTCACGTCGATTTCACCGCAGAGGTGGAGCGTTCGCTTCGCGTCCTCGACGGCGCGATCGGCATCTTCTGCGCAGTCGGCGGCGTCGAGCCCCAGTCGGAGACGGTCTGGCACCAGGCCGACCGTTACGGTGTTCCGAGAATCGCCTACATCAACAAGATGGACCGCATCGGTGCGGACTTCTTCGAGGTCGTGAAGGAGATCGACACGAAGCTCGCCTCTACGCCGCTCGTCGTGCAGCTTCCCCTCGGGCGGGAGTCGGAGTTCAACGGAATTATCGATCTCGTAGCGATGGACGAGATCCATTGGGACGCCACCTCCTTCGGAACGGAGATGGTGCGCGCGCCGATCCAGGAGAAATATGCGGACATAGCGCGCGAGTGGCGCGAGAAGCTGATCGACCAGATATCGGCGAGATCCGACGAGATAACCCACCTCTTTCTCGAGGGCAAGGAAATTCCCGTTGAGCTGCTCAAGAAAGCGATCCGCGAGGAGGCGATCGCCCGCACTCTGCTGCCGGTCTTCTGCGGCGCTTCACTTCGCAATATGGGGGTGCAGCTTCTGCTCGACGGCGTCGTCGATTACCTGCCTGCACCCGAGGAGCTTCCTCCCATTCCCGGCCATCTGGCGAAGAACGAGGAGCCGACGGAGGTCGAGCGCTCACCGGACGGCGACCCGCTCGCACTGGTGTTCAAGATCCAGAACGATCGCGAAGCGGGACCGATGTGCTTCGTCCGAGTCTACTCGGGGAGCTTCAAGAAGGGACTCGCAGTCTATAACATCAGCAAAAAGAAGCGCGAACGGATCAACCGAATTCTGCGCATGCACTCCAATCGCTACGAGGTCATGGACAGTATCTCGGCCGGGGACATCGCCGTCGTTATCGGATTCAAGATCGCCCAGACCGGCGATACGATCGGCAGCGAAGGGCACCAGGTCCTTCTCGAGCGTATGACCTTTCCCGAGCCGGTCATCTCGGTCGCCATTGAACCGAAGACCCTCTCGGATCGCGACAAGCTCAAGTCGAGCCTCGAGCTGCTGACTCAGGAGGATCCGACCTTCTTCTATCGGGAAGACGAGGAGACTGGCCAGCTCGTGATTTCCGGAATGGGCGAGCTGCATCTCGACGTTCTCGTTACCCGCCTCTTGAGGGACTACAAGGTCGAAGCGAATATCGGAAAGCCGCAGGTCACCTACCGCGAGTCGGTTTCCAAGACGGTGACCCACACCGAGAAGTACCATCGTGTGCTCGCCGGAAAGGAGAACACCGCCGAGCTTACCCTCAAAATCGAGCCGCTCGAGCGGGGGACGGGTCAGCGCTTCGAGTCGAAGGTCAACTCGGAGAAGCTCCCGCGCGAGCTCATCGACGCAGTCGAACGGGGGGTGAAGAATGCCTTCTCCTCGGGGAGCATGTACGGCTACCCTGCCTTCGACATCGGAGTCACCCTGCTCGACGCAGTGTACAACCAGTCTTCATCTTCTGCCCTCGCCTTCGAGGCGGCCGCCTCGATGGGCTTCGACGCGGCGTGCCGCAAGGCCGACCCGATCCTCCTCGAGCCGATCATGACGGTCGACGTCATGGCCCCCAAGGAGTTCATTGGCGACGTCATCAGCCACCTCTCCTCTCGCGGCGGCGTCATCTCGAGCCTCGAGAGCCGGCCCACCGTCGAGCACATCCATGCCACGACTCCCCTAGCAAACATGTTCGGTTATTCGACCGCACTGCGAAGCATGACTCAGGGACGCGGCACCTTCGCGATGGAGTTCTCGCACTTCGCGAAGAAGAACGGAAGCCAGTAGGCTCCGTCAACGGGCCTATCCCCGAGGCCGCGTGGGACCATAGCTATTTCTGTTCGAAGGCGGTAACGCCGTTCCACTCTGCCGGCGGTGCGTCTTGGAGGAAATTCGAGCAGCGCATGAGGAATATTCTCGTAATCGGATCGTTGGGGACGAGCTTGTCCTCGGACTCGAAATAGTGGAGGGCCTCTTCGAACTCGCGGTTGTAGTAGTAGCTCAGGCCGCGGTCATGAAGTTTCCAGGCCTTCTCTTCGGTCTCACCGAGCTCCCGCCGGACGGCGTAGACTGCGAGGCCCCGGTGTCGCCCTTTGACCTGCACCCGGTCGATCTGGCGGCAGGGAAGGCGGTCGCGAATGTAGCGGTATATCGACTCGGATATGAGGACGCGCTCGTCGTAGAACTTGGTCAGCCCCTCGAGGCGAGAGGCCACGTTCACCATGTCGCCGACGACGGTGTAGTCCATCTTTCGTTCGGTTCCGATGTTTCCGATCGTGACTTTGCCGTAGTTGATGCCGATGCCGTTGTGCATTACCGGCCGCTCGTGAGCGCGCTGCCAGTCGTTGAAACCCTCCAGCTCATCGACCATGTCGAGGCCGGCCAGGACGGAGTGATACGCGCTGTCCTCATCCACGGCGGGCGCACCGAAGAAGGCCATGATCGCATCTCCGATGTACTTGTCAACGAGACCCTGGTTGCGCATGATGGCGTCGACCATCCGCTCGAAATAGCGATTGAGAGACTCGACGATCTGGCTCGATTGCATGCGCTCCGACATCTCCGTGAAGCCGCGGATGTCTGAAAAGAGCACGGCGAGTGTGCGTTCCTCTCCGGCGAGCATGGACTCCGGCGCCCTGAAGAACTGCTCGATAACTTGGTTTGGAACGTACTTCTGGAAGACGTTCCGGATCTTCATCTCTCGCTTCTGGGCGATTGCCGCCTGGAGCGCGTAGTTCTTGATCTCGCCGTAGGCTTGTTCCAGCGCGCCGGTCATGGAGTTGAAG
>Ga0315535_1003023_pt1 | contig 10455 bp, 11 predicted proteins | sample SalMarSW160220MG_2_FD_203092 | JGI IMG/M metagenome (GOLD analysis project Ga0315535, IMG submission 203092) | Salt marsh sediment microbial communities from the Plum Island Ecosystem LTER, Massachusetts, United States - Salt Marsh Sediment SW1602-20 ...
GAGGACCGCATCGACGGTTCCGTCCGGCTTCACACGCACCACTCGGACTCGCCCCGCGTCCTCGAGGCACGTGAGGAAGGCATCGCCGACCCACTGGGGCCCTGCGGGTCTGATCGCCGGTGAGAGCGGGAGCACGCTGCGGTCAAGATGGCCGGTCAGATCGATGAGCGACCCGTCGGCGTCGAGCCTCCACACGGCACTGATCGAAGGGTGCGACCACGGATCGGGCTGACCGACGACGTGGAGGACGCCATCCGGCCGGTAGCTCGCGTGTGCCCAGGATCCGCGATCGACGACCGTCCGAACGTCGCCGGAGTGAATGTCCACCTCTCTGACCTCGACGCCTGGCTCGAACCCTCTCCCTTCGTATCGGTTGGACAAGAACACGATCGCTTCGCCGTCCGGACGCCAGGCGGGGGCCGAGTCGTCGGCGTCCCCCGGTGTCAGCACCCTGGGATCCTCTGTTCCGTCCGGATCGATCAGGTACAGGTGCGCGCGGCGGTCGTGGATCCACCCGCGGTTGTCGAACCGGAACGGAACCCGATCGATCCGCCGGGGACGCCTCGATCGCTCCTCGTCATCCAGGTCCGCCCATGCATCAACCCATGTGCCTGCGACCGCGACCAACCTTTCGCCGTTCGGCGACCATTCGATCCCCTCGACCCCGAGTTGGAGATCCGTGACCGTCTTCGCCTCTCCCCCGTTCGTGTCGATGATCGCCACTTGGGGCTTGTCGTCCTTCCCCGGTCCCTTCCTGAGGAACGCGAGACGGCCTCCGTCGGGAGACCACCGCGGCGACGTGTCGCCGGGGCCGCTGGTGAACGTCCTGGACGCCGTCCCATCCCACAGACGGATGGTTCGTTCGTAGCGGTCCTCCTCCAGGTTGAGCTTCGATACTGCGAAAGCGATCCTGACTCCGTCTGGATGGAGTCGGGGATCCGAGAGGGTGCTGAATCTGGACAGGTCGTCGATCTGCATGAGTTCCTGACTGTCGGGAGCACGAATGTACCAGCGGGCGGCCAGCTACTCTCGCCGGGTGCAGCGGCTGATCGCATCGTGGTTCGGTACCGGCCTGATCCTTCGCCGCTTGCGGGGCTCGGACGCAGGATCAGGCACGCTCGCTTCACTCGTCACGTTCGCGCTCGTGCTCATCATCCACGGATGGATCCTCGGCCTGCTCCTCGCAATCTGCGTGACCGTCCTTTCCCTGTGGTCTGTGCGACCGTTCGCGGAACACGACCCTGGGTGGGTGGTCGTCGACGAGGCGGCGGGCGTGTTGTGGGCGACAATCGGACTCGGCGGGTGGGCGGCGGTCGTCGCGCTGGTCGTCTTCCGACTCGCAGACATCACCAAGAGGTTCCCCGGTGTGGGTGCGCTTGATCGGAGACACGACGCCGTCGGTGTCACGTTCGACGACGTTGTCGCCGGCTCCTACGCGCTCGCCGCAGGGTGGCTGACAGTCCTACTCTTGTCGCTGTGAGCGAGCGGCTGGACGACTGCCTTTCGACCAGAGATGGTCACCTGTTCATCGAGGACGCCGACACCGTCGACCTGGCAGCCGAGTTCGGAACGCCCGTGTTCGTCTACTCGGAACGTCAGCTTCGCTCGAACTACCGACGATTCCGCGACGCGTTCACGCAGGGTTGGGGCGGATCGGTCGATGTGCTTCCCGCGATGAAAGCCAACACGCTCCTCGCGACTCGACAGATCCTGACCGACGAGGGTGCGGGGGCCGACATCTACTCGATCGGCGAGCTGGAGGGCGCACTGTCCACCGGCGTTGACCCGTCCAGGGTCTCCGTCACCGGTGGCGGCAAGACCGACATGATGCTTCGGCGATGCATCAGGGCCGGAGTCCGGATCACCGTCGAAGATGTGGATGAGGTCAATCGAATCGAACGAATCGCATCGGAGCTCGGAACCACGGCATCCATCAGGCTGAGGGTCAAGCCGGCGATCCCGAACCTGTGGCGGAAGACCGACTTCTCCCAGCTCTCTGTCCCCACCGACATCGCGGCTCAGGTGTACAAGTCGGGCATCCCTCCCGAGTTTCTCGTGGACATGGGACGCCGGGCACTCTCGGCGCCTCACGTGAATCTCGTCGGACTGCACTTCCACGCGGGTCGCCATCAGGCAAGGCTCTCCTACTGGGAGGGCCTGATGATCCGCTACGCCCGTCTCATCGGTGAACTCTCACACGCCTGGGATGGATGGCGACCGTCGGAGATCGACATAGGTGGCGGCATGGCCAGCCCGCGAGACCCCAACAACAAGGAGACGCCCAGGTCGGAGTTCGTCCTGACGGCCGCGACCTACCCGCTGCTGGTCGGTCTCCGCTGGCTCGGGGAACGGGTCTATCACTCGATCATCGGACGAGTGCTACCCAAGCTGACCGGAGGCACTCGATCCAAGACGGTCCCCAGCATCGAGCAGTACGCGCAGACGATCACGAAAACGCTGCGAGAGGGACTCGCCTCCGCCGGAATCGATCCGAATGGCATCCGCCTCCAACTCGAGCCTGGACGAGGACTTTACGGGAACACGGCGATTCACCTTGCGACTGTGAAGACGGTGAAGCGCCAACGCCATCCCATCCCCTACACGTGGGTCCTCACCGATACGACGTACTTCTTCTTCGCCGACAACGTTCTCGAGCACAACCGGCACCCCTTCGTGCTCGCCAACCGGGCCGACGCTCCGAACACGATCCACGCCGACATCGTCGGTCACTCATGCGCACCGGACACGATCGTGATGGGTGCATCACTTCCGGACACCTCGGATGGGGATCTGGTCGCGTTCCTCGAGATGGGTGCCTACGGAGAGACGTCGGCGTCGAACTTCAACGCGCTCCCCCGCCCGGCGGTGGTCCTCGTCAACGGAACCGGCGCAGACCTCATCAAGCGGGCCGAGACGACCGCCGATGTCTTCCAGCGCGACATCGTTCCGGAGCGGCTACGTCAACCCGACATCCAGATCGACCTGACCGAGACGAGGGTCGACCCCTAGGACAGCTTCACGATCGGGATCGTGCGGGACGCTTCTGACATGTCGCCCTCCATCGGGACTCCCATCAACCTGCCGAGCGTGCGAGCGGCTCGCGGGTGAGCCTGCCCGTACCTGCGGAGCACCTCGGCTCCTTCCGTCTCGTTCACAATCGTCGCCGTCGCGGCTCTGCGGGTCCCTTTGTAGTTGACGGTCACGTTCGGATCCGCCTTGATGTTGCGGAACCAGTCGGCGTTGCTGCCGTACGCGGCCGCGACGTACCACCCTTCGGATGTCCGGTCGACGACCTCGAGAACGACGTACCGATCGAGACCGGACTTCCTTCCTTTGTGCGTGAGCATCAGAACGCGGCCACCCATGAGCCTGCCGAGTCCGAGCCGGTAGAACGTGATCGGTGCCCGGTAGAACCATCGCAAACGCTTGTTCGGGGCTCGGGAAATGTCCATCACGCCTCCAGCCGAATCGACATCGCCTCATCCACACCAGGAATCGTTCTGAGACCCTCCAGCTCTTCCGAGTTGAGATCCCGGTCGAGACTCAGGGCCATCAGCGCATGCCCGACGTGCGCATCCGACCGACCCAGCACCATGTCGTCGATGTTCACGTCGAGGTTGCCGAGGAAGGTGCCGACCCGGCCGATCATGCCGGGAATGTCGCGGTTGTTGATGATGAGGAGATGCTCCGCCACGGGAAGCTCGATCGCGAAGCCCAACATCCCTGCGATCAACGGAACACGGCCCATGGTGCCGCCCACGGACACCTCCCTGCCGGACACGACCCCTGACACGCGAAGCAACGATCGGTATCCTCGAGCCTCGCTGGAGGGCCGTTCCTCGACCGTCAACCCCCGTTCGTCGGCGAGTATCTCGGCGTTCACGTAGGACACCGGCTCGTCAGTGCTTCCCGCCAGCACCCCTTTCAGGACGCCCAATCTGAGCGGCCGCAGCGGGTACTGGGAAAGGGCGCCCTCGGCGTGGAGTCTCAACACACGGGGAACACCGCCGGCGAGCGCGACGTAGATCTTGCCGAGGTACTCCGAGACCGACAGGAACCGGCGGACCTCCTCCGAGATGTCGCTCCCGAGGTCCACGTTGACCGTCGACAGCACCAGATCGCCGGCGAGTGCGGACGCAACCGCCTCAGCCACATCGGTGCCGGCGCGATCCTGCGCCTCTCGCGTCGATGCGCCCAGGTGCGGGGTGAGCACGATGTTTGGCAGGTCCAGCAGCGGGCCACCCGTCAACGGTTCGCTGGCATAGACATCGAGTGCAGCTCCCGCGACCTTGCCGGAACGGACCGCCTCGGCGAGGGCATCCTCGTCGACGATTCCTCCTCGGGCGGCATTCACGAGGCGCACCCCGTCCTTCATCGCCGAGAACATCGTGGCGTCGAACAGCCCCTCCGTCTCTCGAGTCTTCGGCAGATGAATCGTGATGAAGTCGGCGGCCGCACAGAGGTCGCGAAGATCGCCGACGAGCTCGACGCCTGCTTCCTCCGCCCTCGCCGGCACTACATACGGGTCATAGCCGATCAGGTGCATTCCGAACGCCGCGGCGCGCTCGGCCACGAGCATGCCGATCCGTCCGAGCCCCACGACGCCGAGGGTCTTGTCGAACAGCTCAACACCACCGAACCGTTTCCGATCCCACCTGCCGCCCCGCAGAGAAGCGTCGGCCTGGGCGATGTTGCGGGCTTGGGCGAGGATCAGCCCCATCGTGTGTTCGGCCGCAGAGACCACATTCGCTCTGGGTGTGTTGACAACGAGCACCCCCGCGTTCGTTGCTGCGGCGAGGTCGATGTTGTCGACACCGATTCCGGCTCGTCCGATGACGCGAAGGTTCGGAGCGGCAGCAATGAGATCGGCGTCAACTGTCGTCGCCGACCGGACGACGAGCGCGTCGGCATCGGCCAGGCGTCGTTTCAACTCGTCTCGATCGACCCCGACTGCGACGTCGACGGCTGCGGATGCCCGCAGGATGTCGATGCCCGCTTCGGCGATTGCTTCAGCAACGACTACACGCATGAGTGGCATTGTCGCCGAACGTTCCCCAGATACCAACACGCGTCTTCTCTAGAGTTGAAAGTGAAAGGAGGCCTCACATGAAGACATGGGCTCCGAAGGTCGTCGTTGCGGCAACGGACGGATCGGAGGGGAGCATCAGGGCATGCCAGGTGGGCGTGAGCATCGCTCGTGCCTGGGGCTCCAAACTCCTCCTCGTTACTGTCGTCCGGCCACCGGAGGGGTGGTGGGGCATCGGTGGTGCGCCCCCGACCGCAACCGCGTTGACGAAGGCACTCGACGATGCGCAGCAGGAAGCACTCGACCGGACGATCAGCGATCTGGACCTTTCAGATGTCGACTATGAGACGATCGAGGAACTCGGTGACCCCGCTGCGACGATCGTGGGCTTCTGCGAACAGCACAACGCCGATCTGCTCGTGATCGGCCGGCGCGGCGCCGGGCTGATAGAGCGATTCATCCTGGGCTCGGTCGCTGACCGGCTGGTGCATTACGCCCCGTGCCCTGTGATGGTCATCCCACCCGCCTAGCCGGATCGTCAGCTCCGAGCCGCCTTCAGCAGGGCGATCGACAATAGACCGAAGATCAGCGCGGCCGCCAAGAGGCTGATCGCTGCCGCGATGTCGCCGACTCTCACGGCATGCACGATCGCGAGCCATCCGGCCACCATTCCCGACAGCACGGCAAACCAGGCCGCCGTACTCACTGCACGCATCATCCCTCCTCACCGAATCTTGAAGTACCAGATCCACGCGGCCACCCCGAGAAGCGCCGCCCAGAAGGCGAGCTTGACGAGCTTCTTGATCAGCCAGAACACCACCAGGACCGCGGCCGCGATCCCGATCACGAGTGGCAGGTTCTCCATACGGGAAGCTTAGGGCACGACTGGGATACCCCCATGGCAAACGGCGGACGGCAGACAGCGGACGGCGGGAGCACCACCTCCGCCGTGAGGTCCCCAGCGAGCGTTGGAGGGAACGATCCCTCCGGCGAACCGGGTTGCACAACATGCTCCGACTCGTATACTCCTGTTCGAATATTCACTACCGAGGAGTCTCAATGAGCCGCAGACGAGTGTCGAACCCACTCGCTCTCGCCGTGCTCGGGTCTCTCACCGAGCGACCGATGCACCCGTACGAGATATCCCAGACGCTACGCAGCCGGGGCAAAGAGGAGAGCATCAAGCTCAACTACGGGTCCCTGTACTCGGTCGTACAGTCTCTCACCAAGCGAGGCCTCATCGAGGTCAAAGAGGTCGTCCGTGAGGGCCGGCGTCCGGAGCGCACGGTCTACGCGATCACGGCGGCCGGAGTGGACGAATACGAGGACTGGCTCGCGGAGCTTCTCTCGACCCCTACCCGCGAGTACACCTCGCTGGAAGCGGGCCTCTCGTTGATTGCAGGCCTCCCCCCTGATGAGGTGGCAAGGCTGCTCGATGTCCGGGCACAACGTCTCAGGATTCAGATCGGCTCCGTCGCCGCTTCGAACAGCGTTGCACGCGACATGGACCTCCCGGAGGTGTTCATCGTCGAGTCCGTCTTTCGCGAAGCCATGCTCGGAGCGGAACTGGAGTTCGTTCAGAAGCTCGCTGCCGACATTCGCTCCGGACGGCTGGCCGGCACACCGACGTGGCGGCACCTGCATGAACTCCGAGACCAAGGCGTCTCCTGGGAAGAAGTCTTCGCCGATCCGATCGGCTATCTAGGAGAGGAGGGCCGCATCCTGTTGCGTGATGACGTCGCCGATTCGGGCGACTGAGCAAGCACAACCCCGGTCGAGTGCAGCAACACGCGACCGGGGTCAAACCTCGAGTCGGTCCAGGTGAACCTGGTCTCGAGGCCCACCTTCACCCTACCAGTGGCATGTGGACCGGCTCCTCGATCAAGGAGTCACATCGTGTCCACACACTCGACATCCGGGCCGGCCATCGAGGCCCGAGACCTGATCAAGACGTATTCCGCCGGACGCGGCAAAGAACGCATCCGTGCGCTCGATGGGTTGTCACTGAAGATCGCTCGCGGAGAGGTGTTCGGGCTGCTCGGCCCCAACGGTGCCGGCAAGTCGACGACCGTCAAGATCTTGACGACCTTGGCCCGTGCCGACAGTGGCGAAGCACTGGTCGACGGTATCGACGTGACCCGTCACGCTGCCGACGTTCGGCACAGGATCGGCCTGGTCTCCCAAAAGCCCGGAAGCGATCCAATGGCGACCGGCAGGGAGAACCTCACACTGTCCGGTCGCATCTACGGCCTGTCCGCATCGGAAACGCGGAATCGTGCAGATGAGCTTCTCTCCAGGTTCGGTCTTGATCAGGCGGCAGACCGGCTGACGAAGACATACAGCGGCGGCATGGCTCGCAAGCTGGATGTGGCACTAGGACTCATGCACCGACCCAGTGTGCTCATTCTCGACGAGCCAACAACCGGCCTGGACCCGGAAGCGCGCGTCGAGATGTGGCATGAGATCGAGACCCTCGCCCGCAACGAAGACACGACCGTTCTCCTGACCACCCACTACCTCGACGAAGCCGATCATCTCGCGGACCGGCTGGCGATCGTCGATCGCGGAAGAGTCGTGGCACAGGGCACCTCTGACGCACTCAAGGGCGAGTTGCACGGGGACACGATCCTGTTCGAAGTCGACTCCCCGGCGACGGCGCTCATCGTCGCACAGCGTTTCAACGGCCTCTCGGGACTGTCGGATATCACGACCGAGGGCCGCGCGATCCGTGCACGGGCCGAGGACGGAGCATCAGCCCTGCCGATCGTGCTCGCACACCTCGAACAAGCCGCCATACCCGTCGTGTCCGCAACAGTCAGTCGCCCGTCGCTCGACGACGTCTACCTGCGCCACGCCGGCCGAGCCTTCGCAAAGGAGAACTCATGACAACCCTCGTCACCCACTCGACCCGCTTGACCGTTCGATCGGTGCGCCAGCTCCTTCGGCAGCCGGCGTTTGTGGCCGTCACCCTGGTGCAGCCGGCGATCTGGCTGTTCCTCTTCGGTCAGCTCTTCAAGAACGTCATCGAGATCCCTGGATTCGCTCCTGCGGGAACGACCTACCTGGAGTTCCTGACTCCTGGTGTCATCGCGATGACCGTCCTGTTCTCGGCGGCGTGGGCAGGCACCCTCTACATCGAAGACATGGACCGCGGTGTTATGGACCGCCTCCTCGCGTCACCCGTCAGCCGCGGGGCGATGATCAACGGCACGCTGGCCTACCAGTCGATCGTCACTGTGGTCCAAGCCGGAATCATCCTCGGTCTCGCAGTCGTGGCAGGAGCCAGATACGGCGGAGGGGCCTTGGGTGTCGTGCTCACACTGTTCGCCGCGGTGCTCCTCACCGTCGTGTTCGCGTCACTGTCGAATGCCGTGGCGCTCCTCACCCGCCAGCAGGAATCCCTCATCGGCATCAGCCAGCTTCTGAGCCTGCCGATGGCCTTCCTGTCATCCGCCATCATGAACGTCCGCTTGGCGCCCGATTGGATCCAGACGATCGCGACGTACAACCCGATGGATTGGTGCGTCGTCGTGGCCCGTCAGACGCTGTCCGCGACACCCGAGTGGGGCGCCGTGTGGCCCCGGCTGGGAGCGCTCACCGGTCTCGCACTCGTGATGGGCTGGCTGGCGACACGAGCGTTCACCGCGTACCAGCGTTCGTCGTAGAACCGGCTGCGCTCTGCGCGCCGTCCACCTCGGTTGGTGGAAACCACCCCGTCTCGGCTGGACGGGCTCGGCCACCTCCCCCAACACTCTCTCTGCTCGCTGAGGGAGGAAATGGGGCGGCCGTACCAGGTACCAGACACGCCTTCTGGAGACCTCTGCGAGGTCTCCAGAAGGTTCACACATGCATCAGAACGGCGGGGGTCAGCCGAGGCACCGCCCGGTCCGCGCCTTCCAGTGCTCCGGTTCGCTGCACGCCGACCACGAACATGCCTGCCTCCTTCGCAGCCACCACTCCCGGCTTGCTGTCCTCGACGGCGACGCAGTCCTCCGCCGCAACCCCGAGCTTCCTCGCCGCCTCGAGGAACAGGTCCGGTGAGGGTTTCCCGCGTTCCACCTCGTCACCCGCCACCGAAACGTCGAAGAACCTGTCGAGTCCTGTCGTAGAGAGGCTCAGATCGAGCCGTTCGCGGGCACTGGACGATGCGACCGCCATCGGCACCCCTCGCTCGTGAAGCACCAGGAGTGTCTCCTCGGCGTCCTCGAAGGCCTCGAGTGATCGGGTGAAGCGGCCGGCGATCGCCACTGCCAGCTCATCGTTGAACCTGTCGCGATCCGGCAGCGCCATCCTGTGTGCGAAATGGGCGTAGGCATCGTCCTCGGTGCGCCCGGTGAGCATCTCGATTTCATCGTCGGTCGGCGCGGTGCCGTACCTGGACAGCACCTCGGCCCATGCGTCCCAGGCGAGTTCTTCCGAGTCGACGAGCACGCCGTCGCAGTCGAAGACGATCGGCCTCATACCCGCGCTCGGAGCATCTCGTTCGCGAGCTTCGGATCCGCCCTGCCGCCGGTCGCCCTCATGACCAGACCCATCAGGTAGCCCAGCACCTTCATGTCACCGTCCTTGAGCCGGGCCGCCTCGTCGGGATGATCGGCGAGGATCTCGTCCACGATCGCCTCGAGCGCCCCAGTGTCCTTCATCGCGAGGAGATCCCTCGCGATGGCAACTTCCTTCGGCGCACCCTCCCCGTTGAGTACACCCTCGAGGACCGGTCTGGCGGCGCTGCTGGACACATCGCCCGACTCGACGAGCGTCGACAACTCTGCGAGTGCCTCGCCCGTCAGCGGAGTTTCCTCGATCGACCCGCCTTCCCTACGAAGGTAGGCGGTCACCTCACCGACGAGCCAGTTGGACACGGTTCTCGCGGATCCTCCGGCGCTCACGGCCGCTTCGAGAACCTCCCCGAGGCCTCCACCGACAATCGTCGCTGCCGTCACCGAGTCGACACCCATCGCGACATACCTGCTTCTGCGCTGAGCCGGCAGCTCGGGAAGTCCCGCATGGATCCGGTCACGCCACTCGCTTGAGATCTCGATCGGAACGAGGTCCGGTTCGGTGAAGTAGCGATAGTCGGAGCTCTCTTCCTTGGATCGCATGCTGTGGGTCACCCCGGCAGCCTCGTCCCAGTGTCGAGTCTCCTGCTCCACCTGCCCGCCCTGGTTCAGCACTCGCTGCTGACGGTCGATCTCGAACGACAGGGCCCGTTCGAGGGATCGGAACGAGTTCATGTTCTTGACCTCGACCTTGACACCCAGGGCATCGGTTCCCTCAGGGCGGAGCGAGATGTTGGCGTCGAAACGCATCGAGCCTTCTTCGAGTTTGACATCCGACACATCGAGCGTCGCGACGATCTCCCTCAGTTCCTGTACGTATGCTCGTGCCTGCGCAGGACTGCGCAGATCGGGCTCGGACACGATCTCGACGAG
>Ga0315535_1003025_pt1 | contig 10450 bp, 9 predicted proteins | sample SalMarSW160220MG_2_FD_203092 | JGI IMG/M metagenome (GOLD analysis project Ga0315535, IMG submission 203092) | Salt marsh sediment microbial communities from the Plum Island Ecosystem LTER, Massachusetts, United States - Salt Marsh Sediment SW1602-20 ...
GCTCACCACCACCTTTGCCCCCTCTCCTGCAAACATGATGGCGGCGGCGCGACCGATTCCCCTTCCGGATCCCGTAATGATCGCTACCCTATCCTTAAGCATTCTGTCCATGGCCCGATTCTCCTTTGCAAGGTGTATGATCTCTGTCCCCGGACTTGTGACTCGTGTCCACGGACACAATGATGGCTCCCAACGAACTCAAAACTCGGAGAGTCATGTTCAAAAGATTGGATATGTAGGGATATCGAGTGTTTTCGCCGGGCATTGAGGGTTTTCCTAACGCCCTGGGTCTCCGGGTTTCATCCGCCGGAGTCAAGGAGCAGGGCGTGAGGGTCTTTTTCAGACCCTTTCTCATAGTGCACTTGGCACCAAACACCGACATGGACGACTATTTGGGGTTCACTCCTATCAAACCCCTACGCTTCTATGAATTTATGCTGAGCCCCAAATCGGCGTCCATCCTCTCCGAAGTGTTTAGAAAGGATCTGAAAAAGAGTGTCAGGTTCGGCTCCTCTTCGCACCTCATAGGCTGCCGCTCACGGCATAAACCAGCTTGCTACAAAGTCTTCAAATGTTAGCCACCTGTCAAGAAAATTCATAACGCGCATGATCATTCTCTTTTTTTGGCCCTACGCCTTACGCCCTCATTCATCACCCACATTTATGCTTGAGAAGAAGTGGACGAGGTGTTAGAGATAGATGTCAATGCTCCCCCGAGCTCATTTTGATTTTCTAGGTGAACAACAAATGAAAATGGTAATTGAAAACGCAAGGCGGGTTCTCGAAATAGAGGCCCAAAGCATCGTTGCTCTCATAGACCGCATCGGCCCGGAGTTTGAAAAGGCCGTGGAGATGATTTTGAAGTCCAAGGGCAGGGTGATCCTGACGGGAATGGGAAAATCTGGCCTTGTGGCACGTAAGATCTCCGCGACCTTGAACAGCACCGGCACCCCTTCCCTCTTCCTTCACCCCGCTGAAGCGATACACGGGGATCTCGGCATGGTGACTTCCCGGGATATCATTCTGGCCCTGTCCAACAGTGGGGAGACATCCGAAATCAAGGCCATCCTGCCCCTGTTGAAGAAGATGGGCGCACAGATCATAGCACTTACAGGCTGCATGGATTCGACAATGACAAAGATGAGCGACGTGGCGATAGATGTGGGAGTGGAAAAGGAGGCCTGTCCCATGGGACTGGCACCCACGGCCAGTACTACGGCCGCCCTGGCCATGGGCGATGCCATTGCCGTTGCCCTGATCGATCGAAAGCGTTTCAGTCAACAGGATTTCAGGAAATTTCATCCAGGCGGCAGCCTGGGTGAACGGCTTTCCATCAAGGTGAGGGAAATCATGCTGACCGGCGATGACATACCTGTCGTCTCAAGAGGAGCCGACATCCGGGAAGTGATAGAAGTCATGAATGCCAAACGCATCGGCGCGACCCTCGTCGTCGACGGAGACCGACATGTGATCGGGATCATGACCGACGGGGATTTGCGACGGGCCCTCCTCAAATATTCCTCTATCTATGACCAGAAACTGGAAGCCCTGATGTCCCCTTCTCCGAGGACCATAAATGAGGAACAGACTGCTGCAGAGGCTTTGGAAATCATGGAAATGGACGGGATCACTCACCTGGTCGTCAATGACACTGAAGGATGTCTCAAAGGTATTGCACACCTTCATGATCTCCTGGGAAGAAAAGAATTCAGGATCAATGGCACCGCTCACCCTACCAACGGGTTTCTTCCCTGATCTTACCTTTCCTCAGCACCTGGTCCAACAACATCCCAACCGCGGCACACTCCAGCCCGAAAGGCAGATAGCCGGCATATCCCACGATGGGCATTTCGAACACCTGGAAGCGGTGAACAAAAGGGATGTGGTAAGTCCACCCGGCAAGGCTCAGGTAGTTCCACATCTCCCAGAACCAGCCGCAGAAAAGGCCGGCGGCCGATGAGGAGATCACGAGACGCCAGTCTCCTCCGGCAATACCGGAGAGGACGTTCTGTTCCCCTGAAAGGACCTGGAAACCAGTGAGAATAAGAAGGGGAGAAACCCAAAGAAGCCAAAACAGATAATCCGGCCACACGCCGATAGCGAGCAGGCCCATGCCGGCAGCCATCAGGGCTGCCCATGCCCAGATTCGCGGCCTCGGGAGATCGATCCGGATATAGTCTTTGAACCCTTCCCGGATCCATGGGGCCTCCGCCAGCCATACCTTCGTACTCAGAACCGCCGGAAGAACCGTTGAAAAGGGAGGTGTTGCCCGCCAGAAATAGGACCAGCCGCTCGCAGGTACTGTCACATAGGACCAGTTCCCCACAAAGCGGTTCAGGTATTCGAAAAACCACCAGAAAAGGGCACTTGCAGGGAAAAGCAGGAGAAAAAAGACCGGGCGGTCCAGCAAGAGGCAACACCCCTTGCGGCGATAACTCAGTCCGTTTACAATGATGACAAAGGAAAGCCACAGAGGGGTGAAGGTGTGCATCTGAAATGGTCTGAACCAATCAAAACGCGTCCAGGCCATAAACCAGGCCGCACTTCCTGTCAGGAGGCTTGCCCAACCCCACCACGGAAATGGATGGGCAGGAAGCTGCTTTCCTCTCCGGATTCTAAAACCCCTGCAACCCTGAGCTATCAGGGGTACCATGAACCCCAGGAGAGGCAGGCAAAAAAGGAAAAATATGGCCCATGAAAACGGGGCATGGCTTATGTTGCCTGCCTCGGGAGGAAAAGCCAGATAAGGCCTTAGAGGCATCCCTGTCAGGACAAGCCCGAGGGGGGGAAGGCCCAGCAGCATGAGGGCGAGAAGTGCGAGTTTTGAGAGGGCACGACACAAAATGTTCAGTCCTGGACGTCCGGAAGGGCCGTCCTTTTCGGAAAAGATTTCGACCAGCGTTTCCAAAGCGGTAATGCCCTTTTCACATCTCCCAGGTTCTCAAGAACAGCCCTTTCCCCCTCACGGATCAAATCCGTCGCCTGCTCGAAATCGGTCCAGTGCAGGTCACCCACATTTGGTCGTATCACCGCATCGGCCTGCCTGAGTTTCTCCTGTTCAACGTGAAAGCTCATGATCTCGGCCGCCCGTACATAGACATCCATGGCCGACCCAATCTCGTCACGCGCCTTGATCTGGCTGTCCACCGTTACCGCCACGACGAACTCCGCACCCTGTTCCCTGGCCACCAGGGTGGGCACAGGACTGGCAATGCCGCCATCAGAGAGCAACCTGCCGTCGTCCTTGACCGGTGGCACGGCACCGGGCACGGCACAGCTGGCCATGACGGCTTTTCGCAGCGGACCTCTTGACAATACGACAGGATAGCCGCTTATGAGGTCCGTCGCCACGGCCACGAAGGGGATGAGAAGCTCCTCGATCTGGATATCCGGCACGAAATAGTCGATCATGGCCTGGAAATCCTCGGCATGGAGAATGCCCGGCCGGAACATGGCCTGTGCCAGCATGATGCGGTTCTTGAAAAAGGCCTGTATTTTCTGGGTCAAACTGAGGCGTTTGCTCGCCTGCATCTCCTTTATGGATTTCAGGGCGGAGTCCTGGAACGTGGGGCTTTCCAGGAAACGGTTCAGCACCTCTTCCAGTTCACGTGATTTCATCCCGGCTGCGAAACAGGCTCCCACCAGGGCCCCTATGCTGGTCCCTGCAATAAAATCTATGGGAATTGATTCCGTCTCAAAGGCCCTGAATACGCCGATATGGGCGAGGCCCCTGGCACCCCCGCCCCCAAGTGCGAGTCCGATTCGCTTTCTTCTCCAGATCATTTCTTCACCTGCCTTCACGAGCAAACAGTGTATCAAAGAATGCAATAAAACACCCTTCAGTGAATCTACATTTTCATTTCAACATTTTCAAGAAAAGATCCATAAACCCGGAATATATCCACCTTGACATCCCCTGCAAAAGTGAATATAGACCTAGCTGTCTTTGCGATCCGTTTTGCTTGAGAGTTTTCATCTTTTCTTTTTCATTCGGGCTTTGAGGTTAGCATGAAATTGCATGAATATCAGTCCAAAGAGATTTTCAGGAAAGCAGGAATCCGCGTCCCGACAGGGAAGCTGGTCCGATCTCCCGAAGAAGCCGCCGAGGCCGTTGATTCGGTCAATGGCCCGCCGTGGGTCGTTAAGGCCCAGGTCCATGCCGGGGGCCGGGGAAAAGGCGGCGGCGTCAAGGTTGTTCAGGAACCATCGGAAGTACCCGCTGTTACCGACACCCTGTTGAACACCCCGCTGGTCACCCCTCAAACCACCCCGGAAGGTGTGGCGGTGAACCAGGTCCTCATTGAAGAAGGGGTTGAAATCGAAAGGGAACTTTACCTGGGAATGACCGTGGACCGGTCCGTCGGTATGCCCACCATGATCTTCAGCCAGGCAGGCGGTATGTCGATCGAGGAAGTGGCAACCAAGACCCCTGACCTCATCAAGAAAGAAGTTGTGAATCCCGCCACGGGTTGGATGCCTTTTCAGGCAAGAAACCTGGTTTTCGGTCTTGATCCTTTGCCGGCCCCGGAGACCATGCGGGAGTTCACCTCCGTCATGCAGAAGATATATGGACTCTTCTTGGGACTGGATTGCTCGCTGGTGGAAATCAACCCCCTTGTCATTACCCGATCGGGAGATGTCGTTGCGCTGGATGCCAAGATCACCATTGACGACAACGCCCTTTTTCGTCAAAAAGACCTGGGAAGGCTCGATGATCCCAAGGAAAAGGACCCCCTTGAGCGTATGGCCGGCGAGTACAACCTCAACTACATCCGCCTGGATGGAAACATCGGTGCCATGGTGAACGGGGCCGGCCTGGCCATGGCCACCATGGACGTCATCAAGCTGGCCGGGGCCGAACCCGCCAATTTCCTGGACGTGGGAGGTGGAGCCACGGAGGAGATGATCACCAAAGGCTTCGAGATTATCCTCATGGACGAACGGGTCAAGGCTGTTTTGATCAACATTTTCGGCGGGATCCTGCGTTGTGACGTCCTGGCCAGGGGAGTGATTGAGGCAGCCAGGAAAAACGAGATAAAGGTCCCCCTGATCGTTCGACTCGAGGGGACCAATGTGGAACAGGGGAGAAAGATCCTCAGTGAGTCGGAACTGGAGTTCCTGGTGGCCAAAGACCTGGGGGAGGCCGCGGAACTCGTTGCGAGACAGGTGTGACGGCAATGCCAAATGACAAAGCTCAAATGTCAAATAAATGTCAAAGTTCCACATAAAAACAGAGGAACATTGCTTCGGGAGACTTTTTGGACATTTGATCATTTGGATTTGATTTGTCATTTGGATTTTGTCATTTGACATTTTAGCAGACACACCGGAGTCTTAAAACAAAACATTTTCACAGCGCGAGCCGGTGGCGCAGTTCATCTGCTTTTTTAATAGAAAATGTGTCTGGAGTTTCATATGAGCATATTGGTAGATGAAAACAGCAGAGTCGTTGTCCAGGGCATCACGGGCAAAGAGGGAACCTTTCACACCGGGCAGATGCTCGAATACGGCACCGCCGTCGTGGCAGGAGTGACGCCCGGAAAAGGTGGAAAGAGCGTGGAAGGGGTCCCGGTATTCAACACGGTCCGGAAAGCCGTAGAGAAAAAGGGGGCTGATGTCTCCTGTATCTTCGTTCCCCCTCCCTTTGCGGCGGACGCCATCATTGAGGCGGCTGCCGCGGGAATCCGTGTCATCGTCTGCATCACGGAAGGCATCCCTACCCTGGATATGGTCAAGGTGGCGGCTTTTCTCAAAGACAGGGATGTGACCCTCATCGGTCCCAATTGCCCCGGGATCATCTCTCCCGGGAAAACCAAGGTGGGCATCATGCCCGGCCCCATCCATCACCCCGGGAGTGTGGGCGTCATCTCCAGGAGCGGGACCCTGACCTACGAGGTGGTGCACCAGCTGACCCTGGTGGGCCTTGGCCAGTCCACCTGCATCGGCATCGGCGGGGATCCTATTATCGGTACCACCTTCATTGATCACCTGAAGCGGTTTGAAAAGGATTCCGGCACGGAGGCCGTGGTGCTCATCGGTGAAATCGGGGGGACAGCGGAAGAGGAAGCAGCGGCTTTTATCAAGACCGCAGTTTCCAAGCCCGTCATTGCATTTATTGCAGGTCAGACTGCGCCCCCGGGCCGCCGCATGGGTCACGCAGGGGCCATTATTTCCGGCGGGCAGGGCAAAGCGGCGGACAAAATCAAGGCATTACAGGAAGCTGATATCAACGTTGTCATGAATCTCGGGCGTCTCGGAAAAGAGGTGCGGGAGGTCGTCACTGGATAACACGGGTTTCGTGAGTTCGTGCCTTCCATAAATGAAATAGTTTGTTCGAGATCAAGGCATGCGAAAATTTTAACCACAGGAATACATTGAGGTATTTCGAGGATTAAAATTTGAGCATAACGACGATACCGGGCAAAATAGCCATTTATGGATGGGCACGAGATTGCTTGACTCAGTCCGTCGCCGGTGATAGGCTCATATCATTAGGGATGGGCACAGGAAAAAACATCCGAACGTTTTGGAGGGACACTCATGTTTGGAATTGGAATGCCGGAACTGATCATTATCCTGATCATTATCCTGATCATCTTCGGGGCCGGAAAACTGCCGGAGATCGGCAGCGGTATAGGAAAAGGCATCAAGAACTTCAAGAAAGCCACCCACGAAGCCCAGCAGGAGATCTCGGAACCTAAAGAAACCGTAGAAAAGGATGAGACCGAGCCTCACGATGATAAAACCTAGAACGGGATGTCATCCTCGGGCACGGTGATCGGCTCCTCCACAGGATGCCTCTCCTCCGGGCCAGTGGCCCTTCCCTCTCTTCCTGCAGGACCTAGCATCTGCATGGTTTGAGCATAAATCTCAGTTGTAGAGCGCTTGTTTCCGTCCCGATCCTCCCAGGAACGCGTCTGGAGCTTGCCTTCAATATAGACCTGCTTCCCTTTGTGGAGATACTCACCACAGATCTCCCCCAGGCGCCCCCATGCAACGATGCGGTGCCATTCGGTCCGCTCCTCTTTGCCGCCGTCCTTGTTGGTCCAGTTCTCGGTTGTGGCGATGTTGAAATTCGCCACAGGCCTACCGCTCGGCGTATACCGCACTTCAGGATCCGAACCCAGATTTCCGATCAGTATCACCTTGTTGATGCTTGCCACGTTTTTCTCCCCCTTGTCACTGGTTCTTTGGGATTCTTCTTGAGGTCTTCGAACAATTACAGCCTGAGTTGAGAATGAACGTTATCACAGCAAAAGTCGCAAAATCAAGGTTAATTGTAGATTCCTTGTTGACTGCCTGGCCCTAAAGGGTTAATCTCCTGTTAACTCAAGAGAATTGCAGGCATTTGCCATCATGTTTGATGGAATGGAAAAATATTATTCCTGGCTTAGAGGATATCAATAATGGTAAAAGTTATCCCTCTCGGGGGGCTCGGTGAAATAGGCCTCAACATGATGGCCGTTGAATACGGGGATGACATCCTCGTAATCGATGCTGGACTGATGTTTCCCGATGAATACATGCCCGGCGTGGACATCGTCATTCCGGATTTTCAGTATCTTCGTGACAACAGGGACCGGGTCAGATGGATCATCCTGACCCACGGTCATGAAGACCACATCGGTGCCATGCCCTTTTTCCTCAGGGAGTTCTCCATCCCCGTGTATGGGTCCAGGTTTACCCTGGAACTCCTGAAAGAAAAACTGAAAGAGCACCTCCTCCTGGACCAGGTGGATCTGCAGAGGGTGGATGCAGGAGAAAGACGGACATTCGGCCCGTTTGAGATTGAATTTATCCGTGTGAACCACAGTATCATAGATGGATTTGGCCTTGCCATCCGTACACCTGAAGGGATCCTGATCCATTCCGGCGACTTCAAGATCGACCCCACCCCCGTTGACGGTCTCCTCACCGACCTGCCTCGCTTTGCCCGCTATGGGGAAGAAGGGGTCCTTGCATTTCTGTCGGACTCCACCAACGCGGAAAAAGATGGTTTTACCCTGAGTGAAAGTGAGGTCCGAAGGACCCTCGCGGATATTATTGAGGGATGCCAAGGCCGCGTCATCGTGGCCATGTTTGCATCCAATATTTCGCGCATTCAACAGATTATCAACCTGGCCATCAAATCAGACCGGAAAATCCTCCTCAATGGCAAGAGCATGGTCACCAATGTGAATATTGCCCGGCGAGAAGGTTTTATCCAACTGCCCGAGGGCGTGGAGATAGGGGAACGTCAGGTTTCACAGTTCCCGGACGACCGGATCGCCATCATCACCACGGGCAGCCAGGGAGAACCCATGTCCGCCCTCACCCGGATGGCACAGGGAAGGCACAAGAATATCAAGATCAAGGCCGGGGATATGGTGATTCTTTCTTCCAAGTTCATTCCCGGAAACGAAAAGGCCATTACGGCCACTATCAACAGCCTCTACCGCATGGGAGCGGAGGTCGTTTATGAAAAGGTCTCCGCCATTCACACCTCGGGGCACGCCAACAAAGAAGAATTGAAACTCATGTTCAGCCTGGTCAAACCCAGGTTTTTTATCCCCATTCATGGCGAGTACCGCCACCTGGTCAAGCACATTCAACTGGCCAGGGAGATGGGGATGCCGGCCGAACGCACGCTTCTTGCGGAGGACGGCGTTGAAATCTGTTTTCAAGACCGGGAAGGATACCTGGGAGAACGTGTCCAGACCGGCCGCGTATTCGTGGATGGGAAAGGTGTGGGTGATATAGGCGATATAGTGCTCAGGGACCGCCGCAGACTCAGCGAACACGGCATGGCCATCGTACTCCTGACGGTGGATGAAAAGACAGGAAATATCGTCTACGGGCCGGACATCATCTCCCGGGGGTTTGTCTTCGAAGACCAGGGTCGCTTCATCCTGGAAGACGCCAAGTGCATCGTACTCGAGATCATGGAGGAGGCTCTCCCAGCCGCGCCGGTGGACTGGCCCGAGGTGGAGTCTGAAATCGAGAAACGGTTGAAAAAATTCTTTTACAATGTTATTGAGCGGAGGCCGCTGATCCTCCCGCTGGTCGTCACGGTATGAGGCGGAACGCAGCCCGCTCTTTGCGTCTTCGCGGTGATAAAGCATTGTGTAAGCAACTGCAATCATCCTAATCGCTCAGGCAAATAATATTCGTCGAGGAAGATATTGACCAAGAAATCCGCCATAAAGCCCGCTAAGGACCTGCAGCCCATTCGAAGAGAAATCCGTGGCATCATTTTCCTGCTTCTTGTGGTCCTGGTGACCGGCAGTCTCCTGACCTATCATCCTGCGGACAAGCTGTTGTGGAACGTGACCGGTTCCTTAGGCAAATCCCAGAATATCTTCGGCGCCGTCGGCGCCCACATTTCCGGCGGCCTCCTTTTCCTCATAGGTTTTTCCTCTTTCTGGCTGGCCATCATTTCGGCCGTTCTCGCACTCCTTTCATTCAAAGGGCTTCCCCTTTCCTCACCGGTGTTGAACGTTATCAGTTCAGGTGTGCTTATTTTGACCTTTTCAGGGCTTCTAAATGTTGAATTCCCGGAAACCCTGACTTTCAATGGAGGAAAAATCATTTCCGGCGGGCTGGTCGGACTCTATCTTGCCGGGTTTACCAGGAGCCTGTTCAATTACTACGGTGCCTTGATATGCTTTCTGACGCTGTTTGTCATCTCCTTCATGTTCTGCACACGGCTTTCCCTGGGCTGGTTTTTTTCGACACTTTATACCTGGGCATCGACGTTCTTCAGAAAGATTCGAACCCTGTCCCAGAAAAGACGTGAGCGGCGAAAAAGGGCACAGAAGACCAGGCGGGCCTTGGTCAGATCGAAACCCGCGCCAAAGGTAACCATTGTCGAGCATGCCCCGGAGGCCAAGAAAAAACCCGAGCAGAAGGCCTTTTCGTTTATGACAGTACCGGGGCAGTTCACGCTCCCTTCACTGGATCTGCTTGATGATCCACCCCCAGGCAAGAACAAGTCCGTGCAGAGGGAAAGCCTTGAAATGAACGCCAGGCGTCTGGAGAAAAAACTCGCGGACTTCGGCGTGCAGGGAGAGGTCGTTGAAATCCTCCCCGGACCGGTCATCACCATGTACGAATTCAAGCCGGCTCCCGGGATCAAGATCAGCAAGGTGGCCTCTCTTTCAGATGACCTGGCCCTGACCCTCCGGGCCTCGAGCATCCGCATCGTCGCGCCCATCCCCGGGAAGGCCGCCATCGGCATCGAAATTCCCAACAACCAAAGGGAAATGGTCTATCTGAAGCAGATCCTTTCCAGTTCGGCCTATCACGAGTCCAACCTGAAGCTTCCCATTGCACTGGGCAAGGATATCACCGGGGCCCCGGTGATCACCGATCTGAGCCGGATGCCACACCTCCTGGTAGCCGGCGCCACCGGAACGGGGAAGAGTGTTTCCATCAATACCATGATCAACAGCCTGCTCTTCAAGGTGCCTCC
>Ga0315535_1003028_pt1 | contig 10443 bp, 5 predicted proteins | sample SalMarSW160220MG_2_FD_203092 | JGI IMG/M metagenome (GOLD analysis project Ga0315535, IMG submission 203092) | Salt marsh sediment microbial communities from the Plum Island Ecosystem LTER, Massachusetts, United States - Salt Marsh Sediment SW1602-20 ...
CCTGACCGCCGAAGGTGACAACCAGGCCGGTGGCTGCTCGACCGCGGGCAACGGCGGCATGGCGGGCCTGCTGGGCTTGCTGCTCGGACTGGCGTTGGTAATCAAGAGGCGCTAACCTGAAGCCGGAAAGGCTTCCTTTCCCTATCCCTGCCGGGCCGCGACTCAACGTCGCGGCCCGGTTCGTTTCTGCATACCGCGCGGGTCCCTCCTGTCACTATAGGTCTTGTGCCGGGCATTGTACGGGGTTAGTCTCTTTTGCCAGAACCATGAATAGACTCGTTATGCAATTGGGCATTCTATTCCTTTCCGCGACTGCGTCCGGTTGCGGGGCCTTCGAGGATGCGGCATCCTCTCCGAACACGGGCCCCGGACTTACCATCGAACCTTTCTACATCCAGCAAGGCGGCATTGGCGAGTTCACAATCAGTTACACTAAGCCTCCCCCCTGGGCTGACGAAATTGAAGGCCATGCCTATGTCATCTCGCTCGACCTGGGCTCTGACATACAGGCTCAGTCGTACAGCTACAACGGCGTTGACAAGGTCCAAGCCGTGCTGGTTGCCTCGAACTCGGCGGCGCCTGGTGATCGCCGAATCTACCTGACATGCGGATTCGAGAAATTCGGGCACAAGCAGCAGAAGTTTTCCGCCTGGGGTAATTTCTATGTCTACTCCCCAACGGGGCAGGCCGACTCGCAGGACGGGGGAGTGCAATGAGGCAATCTGTCTTATTGCTGGTTTGCATGATCCTGCCGTGTCGAGCCATGGCCGCGGAGGACTTTGCCGGGCAGAACGACCTGGCCGCCGGCTTGAATTGCTATCGCGAGATGGATATGCGCTGCGCCCGGGCAAGGCTCGAATCGGCGCTAGCGCACTTCTCACCCGAAAAAGACCGCCACTATATCGACCACGTCAGCCAGGCGCGGCTCATACTAGCCATGATCAACGTGGCGGCGGATGAACTGGAAAAAGCCGAGAGCGAATTCAAGACGATCTTGCTGCTCGATCCAGAATTCAAGCTTCCCCCGGGCGAGCATCCTCCCAAGGTGATCTACATTTTCAAGCGGGCCCAAGCGGCGTTCGAGACTGCCAGAAAAAAGGTGACGCCGGTTACCCGTCCGCCGCTGGAAAAACCAAAACCACAGCCGAAGCCCAAACCCCCGACAGAACCCAAGCCAGTTATCGTTCGCAAGATTCCGGAACCGGTGATTGACGTCCATGTACTTCGTCCCTGGTCGATATCGACCGAGGCGCGTCTGGTGATCCTGTTCGGCGACGACGCCGGCACTCTGGCCGCGGGACCAGGCGCCGCACTGAGCGCGGCTTTTCGGCCCTTCGAGCGAATTGCCCTGCTGGCTGGATTTTCATACGCACACCACACCAGAACCAGCAGCGGTAAAAATCTTCAGGCCGTGTCGCTCTACCTTGGCGCTTATAGCGCATTCGCTTTGGACCCTGTTGAACTCAGGCTCGGCGGATCGATGGGACTGCTTTCCATGGGCACCGCCGATCGTTACGATCACTGGGGTTTCACTGCAGGCATTACAACCTCGCTGGCCTGGCCCCGACGAGGATCCTGGGCACTGGTGCTGAGCCTCTATCCCTCGCTGGTGATCACCGCGGGTGGCTCCTCGTTTTTCCTGCCGGTCGGGCTTTCGGGAGAAATTCGCTGGTGAACGACTTCATACAGGAAGTACGCCTCGAGGTCACAGACGGCGCAGGAGGCCCGGTGCGGATTGTTACGCTGGGCGGACCGCTAATTCAGGTCGGTCGCGGCGAGGGAAACGATTTGTCGTTTGCAGACCCGCGTGTTTCGGCCGTACACGGGCGAATGCAAATCGACAACGATTGCATCGGCTATCACGATCTGGGCAGCACCAACGGCTCGGCGATCATCCGGGAAGGCCGGCGGATCTCCGTCGAGCGCGGCGGTGACGCTTTCATATTACGCGAGCAAGACGAGATCCTGCTGGGAGACGCCGACCGCCCGACTTCCATTCGCATCACAAAAATCGTTCTTGGCGCTTCACCCAGGGTCGAGACCGCTACCGTGGTGGCCCAACGCTCGCTGGGCGAAGTGTCAAGACTGCCTGACGGGGAAACACTGCGACGCCTGCTGGAACTGCTGGCGACGCTCAGAACCGACGCCGACACACTGGCCATGACCAGGCGCGTATTGGACTTTCTTCTGAGCGCTTTACCCGAGGCCTCGCGCGCCGAGTGTTTCATGAAGGACACAAACGGCAACTTTGCACCGGCGATTGGGCTTGGGCCCGGCGACAGCCGGCAAGACAGCAGCCGGCTGGTGGGCAGCCCGCCGGCGACCAGCCTGGTTCGCAGGCTGACCGCGCAACGCGAATCGATCCTGGTGCACGATACCCAGTCGGTCGAGAAAACCAGCGCCAGCATACGCACCCAGCCTTCCCGTTCGCTGGTGCTGGCTCCTTTAGTGGTCGAGGATGAAGTCATCGGGGCCATCCAGGTTGGCTCGCGTCAGGGCGGGGTTTTCGCCGAGCGCGAACTAGATCTGGCAAGTGTCTTGGCCCAGCAACTCTCGACCGTTCTGGCCGGAGCCCGCCTGATCGAGCGACTGAGCGAGGCCGAGGCCCGCCTGCGAGGCGAGTGCGACTACCTCAAGGAGCGCCTGGGACACCGGCCGGCCCTTGACGAGATGGTCGGCTCATCCAAAGCCATCCGCGATGTGCGCGGGCAAATCCTGGCTGTGGCATCCTCGCGGGCAACCGTGCTGATCCAGGGAGAGACGGGCGTCGGCAAGGAACTGGTCGCCCGCGCCATCCATGAGCAGAGTCCTCGCGGGCAGGCCACCTTTGCGGCCGTAAACTGCTCGGCGCTGTCAGCGGGACTTCTGGAAAGCGAACTGTTCGGACACATGAGAGGGGCCTTTACCGGAGCCCACCGCGACCGCAAAGGGCTTCTCGAAGTGGCTCACCTGGGGACGTTGTTCCTGGACGAGATCGGCGAGATGCCGCTCGGACTGCAGCCCAAACTGCTGCGCTGTCTCGAGGAGGGCTCGATAACGCCGGTCGGCTCGACCAGCCCCAGGCTGGTCGACGTGCGCGTTGTCTGCGCGACCAATCGCGATCTGGAGCAGGAGGTTATCGCCGGACGCTTCAGGCAAGACCTGTTGTTCAGGCTCAACGTCTTTACTCTGCGCGTCCCGCCGCTACGAGAACGCCGAGAGGACATCATTCCAATCGGTGAGCATTTTCTGGAGATATTCTCTCTGCAGCACAACCGCCGGCACCCGGGATTTGCTCACGAGGCCGTTGCCGCGCTGCAAAGCTACGACTGGCCGGGCAACATCAGGGAGTTGAAGAACGAGATGGAGCGTGCCTCGCTGCTGGCCCCCTCCGGCAAGCCGATCGGGCAATCCCATCTCTCCGAGCGGCTAGGCGGGGGGCGAGACCTGGTTGATGCCATGCAGGGAGACCTCAAGGAAATCATGGAGCGACTCGAAAAGGTCGTCCTGCAGGCGGCCCTGAAGAGGCACGCCGGCAACCGCACCCACTGCGCCCGCGCACTGGGCATCAGCCGCCAGGCCCTGATCAGCAAGATCGCGCGTCACGACCTGCAGGACGAATGACCGGCTCCACTCGCCTATTTTTTTCTGGATTCCCCAGCCGACGCTCAGTATCGTTTCTTCGAACCCCCTACAAGAGGTGAGTCGTGACAGTACAACTCCATCGAATTCCAGGCATTTTGTATATCATCCTGTTGATAGCGCTCGTAGCAGGTTGTGGCAAGTCCGAGAAAGAGTCCGCTGCAGTTGAGAAAATCGGACAAGCGGCCAAGTCATCTCCGAAGGCCCAAGACAAAACCGCCCAGGCACAGGCCATATTGCTGGAGCCTTCCAAGACCGTCACTATCAATCTGGACGGCAGCGGGAGTGCCGCCCCGAAAGACTTCAAGTTCCGCACCCGTCACGACGGCACCAAGTACCATATTCTCAAGGTATCCGTCGCAAAGGGCAATGCCCTGTTGCATTGCGATTTCAGCCGGAAAATCGGCAAACTCAAGGTCTATGACAACAAGTCCCGGGAAATCCGCGCCCGTGACGGCGACTACACCCTGGTCGACGACATTCCTCAATTGCCAGGTGAATACAACTGGCGTCTGGAACTTTACAAGAAATCCCCGGTGCAAAAAGTGACCGTAGAGCTTCTTGAGAGCCACGCCCTGCCGGAAACCACGGCCTCCGACCGGCTGGGCGCCATCCGGGTCAAGGGTGTCGACCTCGGAAAGGCCACCGCTGTGCCGGACAACATTAGTTGGGGTGGCGTGCGTCACAGTGAGATGTCGAGTAGCAATTCCGTCGAGTCGGATAAGACCCTGGAAGGTGACGCGCTATTCTGGCTGCCGCCGGGCCTGTGGACGGTCACCGTGACGCCGGACAAGAGCCAGGCCAGGTTGGCAAAGAGCATCTCCGCCCAATTGGTGCCGGTCAAATCGGATACCATCACCGTCCTGGACATGCCCCGCCTGCAAGTAGCCGAGCCCGCCGCGGGTGAAGGCACACAGGTCAGGATCCAGTCGGTCGACGAGCGCGGAGGGCAGGCTGTCATGCGTTTGTCGTTGCTGGGTAAGGATGACGACAAAGTCCTGCCGACCACTGACAACCTGCAGATTTTCGAAGGGCGCCGCAAGGGTAAGGTAATCAAGGTAGTGCGTCCGAAATCTCCTCTCAATCTGGTCATCTTGCTGGATTCTTCAGGCTCTATGAAGGGACAGATGAAGGCCGTGGTCAAGGCCGCCACAGAATTCGTCCGAGCACTTCCGGCCGACGCAAAAGTCCAGGTGATCGACTTTGATACCAAGCCCAAGCTGTTGAAGGCCGGGAGCCGGGCCGCTTTGCTTAAAATGATGGCGGCTATCAAGGCCAACGGCGCAACGTGCCTGAACGACTCCGTTCTGCGGGGCCTTCAGATGCTAAAGAGCAAGGAGCGAACAGCACTGATTGCCTTCACCGATGGGTACGATGCCAACCACAACGATACCGGCCCGGGCAGCAAAGCTACTTCGGAAGAGATGTTCGCCGCAGTCGGCAAGACCGCCGTGCCCATATTCTCCATTGGCTACGGGGCCAAACCGGACACCAAGACGCTGGCGCGCATCGCGGATCTCTCCGGCGGTCTATACTATGGAGCCGATCAGGCTTCTCTGGATGAAGTGTTCAAGCGCATCAACGTGAACCTGGGCAACACCTTCGACGTCACCTACCGCCGTCCCGCCAAGGGCGGCAACTCCGATGTTCCCGTTGTGGCCATCGTGGTGGACAACTCGGGATCGATGAACAAAGACCCCAGCCAGAAGGGCTGCGACTTCCGGCTTCAGAAGGTCAAGCGCCTGCTGCACGCCTTCGTGGACGGGCTTCCCGAGAATACCGTCGCCCAGATCACCGGATTCAACGAGAACAACAGCGTCTACCAGGTAGCGACCCAGGACAAGGCCGAACTGGCCCGAGGTATATCACGTCTCCAGGCAGATGGCGGAACCAACATACTGCGTGCTACGGAGCACGCATGGGAAACCCTCACCCGGATCCCCTCCGCTCGCCGCTTCCTGGTGTTCATCACCGACGCGGCTCTGGAGGTGAACAAAAAACAGAAGGAGAAATTCGAGATCCTGCTTGGTAAGCTCAAGGATCGCGGCATCACCTCTCTGTGGATCGGTATTCTCTCGGATCCCAAGGAAAAAAAACCATTCGAATACGCGGCCAGGATGTCCGGTGGAGAAGCTGTGGTAGCGGCCAATCCCGATGATCTCAAGGCGGCTTTCGAGCGCGTCAGTTCGCGGGTGACCTCGGTGGACGAAAAACCCTCCGGGGAGATTGCGGTCAAGGCCCTCATCCAGGCGCACCGACGGAACGGCCAACTCGTACAGTATTCCGATAGCGGTATGTTCCAGTTGACAGTACCGAAGGCAACCACCGGGGTCGAGGTGCCCAACGTCATTACCATGAACTTCGAGGATATGCCTGGTCGTTACGGGTTCGATGCGGCCGACAGCATCTACGGTGACGATCAGCCTCTCAGGGATGTACGCCTTGTCAAGCGGATTCCACTCGATGTCGAGGGACAAAACGATGCCGTGCGCATCCAGCTGGACGAGCTATACCTGTTTTCACGGTTCCGCGGTATCGATGCGCGTCAGAACCAGCGCTTCGTGGCCGCCCGAATGACTCTTACAAACATCCTGCCGGCCCAGAAAGTAGCCATCTTCCCGGCAGGAAGCGTACACCCCGCTTCCTGGGTGGGTAGTCCTCCGGCGGGTGTCCGATATGCCAAGCAAGTGCCGCCTTACCTGATCCGCGACCTGGCCAGCCACCTCACTTTCCGGTGGAACAACGGCAACGAGACCCGTATCTCGAGGCTGACCTGGATCGCCGAGGAACCGCTGATGACGCCGCGGGACAGCGCGGTGATGGTCCCTCCTGGCGAAAAGGTAACGGGCACGGTCATGTTCGTGGCCGAGGGCGGCGAACTGCAACAGGCCTCGATGCACTTTTACGACACGGCCTATGGGCACATCGATCTGCCCCTGGTCGGCGCCATGCAGGAGCGGCCGGCCGAGCTGACGAAGCTGCCTAGCGGCTCACCCCGGCGACTCTCGGACGCATTTTCACTCCGACCGGTTGCGGTCACCGACTCCCAGAAGTTGCTCAAGTTCGAAACACCTGCTGACCTGCGTTTCCGCGTCGTGGATCTCAGCCTGATATCCAGGGTTCAGGCCAACCTGAACTTCAACGCTTCTGAGCGAGTCTTCCTGAGCATCCCCACTGCTGACGGTCCGCTGTTGATGTTTCCTCATGCTATCGGCGCCCATATTCCCATGGGATTCCACGGGCCCATGTTACTGGCCCCGGGTTCTCACAACCGTGTACGTCTAACTTTCACGGTACCCGCCGTATTTTCCGGCAAAGGTTCCATGGGCGACATTGTTGTCGAGTTGAAGGACAAAGACGTCGTAGTTTCACTGGACAAGGTCACAAGACCCACCCGGTCGCACGGCCGCAAGACAGTCCGGGGCGATGGCATTGATCTGATCGTCAACCGTGTAGGCCTCATCAAGAAACTGGATGGCCGAACGGCGGACCTACTCGCAGTCGATCTCACTCTGGCCGACAAAAAGGACGGACAGTCGACGGCACTGGGAAACTGGCTGGATCTACGCCGGGACGACTGCCCGGACGTGCCGCCGGAGAAACCGGTCTTTTCGGCCGAAACGGTGGACAAGGGGCACAAGGGATTGCGGAGTTTTGGAAAAACACTCAAGGAGGATGTCGAACCTCCGGCCGAAGACAAAAAGCGCTTGTGGCCCGATCCCAAGACAGCATCCCGCCTTTTCGCGATGAGCTCCAGAACAATCATCCCCGACGGTCACCGCCTAAGGGCTGTAGTGCTGTTCAAGAATCCATTCAAGCAAGGCAAGGATCATACCTGGTTCCTGCGCTCAACAATCTTTTCCGGTCTCGATCTTGCACTCAAAGATAATGTTTTTCCGGAAGAGGAAAACTACTTGCTCGTGAAACGGCTGGACAAGAGCCCGAAGTACGACATTGACCCCTTCGAAGAAAAGCTGGCCAAGGTATTGAAACGGCTGCAGCACGAACGACATGCACGTGGATGGATCAAACCTGGTCATGTCAAGCGCATCAGCGTTGATCCGACCGGAGGCATGGAAGCAGCCAAGGCGGAGCTTCCGGTTCCCGCTATCACCTTCCAGGGCACGGCAAAGTGGCGCGCCATAAAGGATCTGGACGGGCTCCTGCAGGAGCTTAGGAAACTGGAGTACAAGCCGGCCGAGCCGGGGCCTTCTGTCCGGAAATTCTATTCCGGTCAACCCTGGGACGCGGTCTACGCTCCGGAAGCAGTTTTTACCCAGGGATGGGGCAATGAGAACGACTTCGCCTGGATGGTGGCTGGAATTCTCAAGCGTCAGGGGCTAGAGTTCGAGACCATCGAGTGGCCGCTGACCGAAGCGGGCCGCCAGGAGATCGAAAAAATGGCCGGCCGGCCAACGGCCGAACCAATCAAGGGCGTGCCCGGCGTACGCTATGACGACGGAGGGACGTCGAGGACACTGGTCTTGCCCTTCCTGAAACCGGCCGAGGAACTCGCCGGCCTGCTGGAGAACAACAAGGCCAAGGTTGTCGATCCCAGAACCGATCTTCTCTACAACATCAATGTAAAGATCCAGGCCGAGCCCCGCAAGGGTAGCGCCAGGGCGACCAAGGCGGATGCGGCCACCGCCCTGGCGGGCGGTTCCGGCGGGAAAACCAAGACATTCATCATGCTGGATGTGCGCTATACAGCCGAACAACTGAGCCTCGGAGCCGTGGATATCGGCTACGTCAAAATGGCCACAAAAGACGGTACCCAGTTGGTAGCCATGCTGGACGGTCCCGAGGGCCGAGTGATGGGACGCAAGGCGGGGTTCGATCCCAAATCTTTCAGTGCCGTGTCCGAGGAGATCGCGATCAGCGCTCCGGACGGCGAACGCTTCCCACCGCTCAAGTTGATGTTCGAAGGATCGCTACAGCCGACCGATCGGTTCCACAGCCTGGGACTGAACCTGCCCGATCTGACCGACCAGGCGGCCAAGTTGCTTGAAAAGGAATGGAAGAAGCTGCGGGCAGGCATACGCACCGAACCGGACGACCTCTCCATCCTGAAATGGTACACCCGCACCATGTTCAACCGGTTCATCGCCCTGCAGAGCCGTAACGAACGTGAACAAGCCAAGAAACTCAGAGTCTCGCGGGGACGCACCGCCCGCGGGCGGGTGCTGATAGCCACCGTCGAACGTGACGGCGAGAAAGGCATTATCCGCGGGCATCTGGATTTACGCAGGGCAGGCGACCAGGTTTACGCCGCAGAAACTAAGGCGGCCCGGGCCTACGCCATCCAGACCGGGTTCTACGATGCCCATCTCGAAGCCCGGGTGCTTGCGGACACCGACGCCGCTCCAGCCGAGGCCAGCGCCATCGGAATCTTCGAGAAGGCAGGGAAAAAGGGCCTGCTGATGGTCAACAACCGCAACCGGCAAAAGCTGGTCAAGCTGCTGCAAGAACACAAGGCATCACCCACCGTGGTGAATCGTATCCGGGCCTCCTCGGGTAAAACCCTGCTGTTCCCTTTTGGACGGGCACAAGTGCAGGGGCGCAAGCGCCTGGCCTGGCTGGAGTTCGACCCGGAGACCTACGAAGTCCTGGCGGTCCTCGATACCGGAGGCAACGCTGCAGCCACCGAGCGCACCTTGCTCGACTACATCCACGACAGCGCCTCTTATGTCATTGGCTTCTTCGTGGGAGTGGACGCCTCGGTCTGGGGCGTCTCGGCTTTCTCGCTCAAGGAAGCCGACTACAAGGTCATCCTCCAGAAGGCGCAGGCATTCGTCGGGGCCCTTGCCGAGCGCTTTAGCGACATCGGGACCGATCCGCGTTGGTCGTTTGAGGACATGAAGATGACCGTGGGCGAGGACGGCATGCCCAAGCTGGATACCGGTTGGGAAGAGGACTACCGCAAGTTCGTCTCCGGCTACAAGGATGGGGTCAAGTACTACTTCATCATGGCGCGCCAGTGACGGCCGGAAGCAACCGGCTTCGGCTCCCTGGATTGAAAAAAATTACTTGAGTTATTTTATGTTGAACAAGGCACGGCCGTTTTGAGCCTTGATCGCCCGGCATGTCTATGGTTCCATTGCGCTGCAAAGCTACGACTGGCCGGGCAACATCAGGGAGTTGAAGAACGAGATGGAGCGTGCCTCGCTGCTGGCCGCCTCCGGCCAGCCGATCGGCCAGGCTCACCTGTCTGAGCGCCTGGGAGGAGGACGAGACCTGGTCGATGCCCTGCAGGGAGACCTCAAGGAAATCATGGAGCGACTCGAAAAGATCGTCCTGCTGGCGGCCTTGAAGAGGCACGCCGGCAACCGTACCCATTGTGCCCGCGAACTGGGAATCAGCCGCCAGGCGCTGATTGCAAAGATCGCCCGCTTCGACTTGCAGGAAACCTAGCGCCTACAATTGACCCAGCTGACCGGAAAGGCCGCAGTCCGGGCAGCGCTTCTCGCACAAGCTGCGAAAGGCGAGGCGGCATTTTTCCTGCTCGCGCTCGAAGCTGTCCTTGCAGGAAGACAAACAGTAACCCACCTGGTGCGTGTTGTGCCGACACCATCTCTCGCACTTTGCGAGATCGGCGCTGCAATCCAGACCACGCACATTGTTGCTCATGCAGCTCTCGGCCTTCTGCGACATGCAGAAATCGATGTATTCCTTGTCAGAGTTGAGCTGGTAACATTTGTGAATGCACGGCAGCTGGACATGCTCGCGGCAATATTGTGATGTCTCCTTGCCCGTAAGATCGCGGCAGCTCTCGCCGTCGGCCGTGAAGCCCGTGGGACAGACGGCTTTTCCGATGCACTTTCC
>Ga0315535_1003029_pt1 | contig 10442 bp, 13 predicted proteins | sample SalMarSW160220MG_2_FD_203092 | JGI IMG/M metagenome (GOLD analysis project Ga0315535, IMG submission 203092) | Salt marsh sediment microbial communities from the Plum Island Ecosystem LTER, Massachusetts, United States - Salt Marsh Sediment SW1602-20 ...
AGACACTCGGTTCGGAGTAGCCGAATACGTGTCATCGAAACATAACCTGGAGACAATCGAGCTGAAATGGGGGCAAGGTGCCAAATGCATCGGCGGAGAAATCAAAGTTAAAACTTTGGAAAGAGCCGCAGAACTTAAAAAGAGAGGATATGTCGTTTCACCAGATCCTGCCCTCCCTGAAAACCAAGCAGCCTTCAAGAAAGGAGCACTGAAAGAGTTTGAAAGGCACTCGCGTTTGGGATTTGTAACCAAAGAGCAATTTTTAGAAGAAGTTGACCGCCTTCGCGGCTTAGGTTTCAAACGGATTACTCTGAAGACAGGCGCTTATTCCGCCTTGGAACTAGCGATGGCACTGCGTTATGGTGCTGAAGCAAAGTTAGACCTGCTGACCATTGATGGCGCTCCCGGCGGCACGGGCATGAGTCCTTGGCCGATGATGAACGAGTGGGGAATCCCAACGTTCTATCTGCAGTCGCTCATGTACAAGTACTGCGAAAAACTCTCGCAAAAAGGTATGCGGGTTCCTGACATTGCCATGGCTGGCGGGTTCTCTTCTGAGGATGGCGTGTTCAAGGCGCTTGCAATGGGCAGCCCCTACGTTAAGGCTGTTTGCATGGGAAGAGCTTTGATGATACCGGGCATGGTTGGAAAGAACATAGAAAAATGGATAGCTGAAGACAGCTTGCCCAACTCGGTCTCCAAGTACGGCAAAAGCGCTAACGAAATCTTTGTTGCCTACGCGGAACTTGAAGAGAAATTCGGCTCTAAAATGAAAGACATACCGCTGGGCGCTGTGGGCATCTACACCTACTGCCAAAGATTCAAAGTCGGGTTGCAGCAGTTGATGGCAGGAAGCAGAAACTTTAGACTTTCAACGATCTCTCGCAAGGACCTTATGACGTTAACAGAAGAAGCAGCGAAAATCTCGGGATTACCCTACGTGATGGACGCTTACAGCGACGAAGCAAACAAAATCTTGGAGGAATAAAAAACAATCCTCCTTTATGTGGTTCTGAGTTTTTCCCTTTTTCATAGTTTTTTGCGTTTCTTGTGAAGTCGGTATTTCACGTTTCTGTTTTTTCTAGCTTTGCTTTTAATTCTTCGATTCGGGCTTTGATGTCGTCCATTTCTTTTTCAAGGTCTGCTTTTTCTGCCACTAATTCTTTTTGATAGTTTTCTAGGGTTGTAACTTCTTGTTCTGGAGTCTGTGAGTAACCGGGCTGAACAATTGTGGGTGGTGGGTATACGTACCATCCTCTGCCGAAACCTCTGCCCCAGCCTCTGCCAAATCCTCTTCCGTATCCGCGGCGTGGGTTCGCGTATCCGGGAACTGGGTAACCAGTGCAGTATCCTGCTGCTCTTCCGGTCATGGATCCAGCGCTCCATGGTCCTGTTCTGTCTCCTCTTGGCATGTTTTTTTCACCTCTATTTTGTGTTTATGCACAATTTACATTTATTAGATAATGCACAAAAATATATAAGTATTACGGCACAATTCTACATTGGCTGATCACAATGTCACGCAGACGCTGCAGAAGAGGACGAAAAGGAAGATTCCCCAAACCAGTAACCATACCAACTCCCTCAAAAGTAGAACAATTCATCCCACAACCAAAAACACCCGCCAGCCCCATTACAATTGAACCAGCCGAAATAGAAGCCCTAAGATTAGTGGACCTTGAAGGCTTGTCTCAGGAACAGGCAGGAGCGGAAATGGGCGTCTCAAGAGGCACAGTGTGGAGGCTTCTCCAAAGTGCTAGAAGAAAAGTGGCTCAAGCCTTAACCGAAGGACGAACCCTCGCAGTCACCAACGAAGCAAATTACTCAGCAAAATGACAAACGCACCACACACGCTAGAAAGTTCACATCAGGTTTCAATTAAGGCGAGAGAACGTAGAGCATCAGGGCCACCAAAAAAAGTAATTCTTAATAATTTAAGGCGAACACCTAGCCTATGAGGAATGCCTCATGACACACCACACCGCATTAACAGTCGCACGAGAACAACTTAAAATAGCCGCTGAAAAATTGGAACTTGACCCGGGGATACATGAAATTCTGAAAAACCCCAAACGGGCACTCATAGTTTCGGTCACCATAAAAATGGATGACTGCACCATAGGTGTCTTCAACGGCATCCGAGTACAACACTGGGACGTAAAAGGACCCTTCAAAGGCGGCATCAGATACCACCCAAGCGTTACATTAGATGATGTAACCGCGCTTGCAATGTGGATGACGTGGAAATGCGCCATCGCCGACCTACCCTATGGAGGAGCAAAAGGCGGAATATGTTGCAACCCCAAAAAAATGTCACAGGGCGAGTTAGAGCGGCTCACCAGAAGATACGTGAGCCTAATTTTTGATTACCTTGGACCGCATCGGGATATTCCAGCGCCAGATGTCTACACGAACGAGCAGACGATGGCGTGGATTATGGACACTTACAGCCAGCTTAAAGGCTACAGCGTTCCCGAAAGCGTCACTGGAAAACCCGTGGAAATAGGTGGTTCCGAGGGAAGAAACTGTGCAACCGCACTAGGCGTCGCGTTCTGCACGAAAGAAGCAGCCAAAATCCTAAATCTAAAAATGAAAAATGCCACGGTGGCAGTGCAAGGCTACGGTAATGTCGGATACAACGCCGCCAGCATAATGGACAGCTTGGGCTGCAAAGTAGTCGCAGTAAGCGATTCATCAGGAGGAATTTACTGCCCAGACGGGTTAAAGCCCTCTGCTGTTTACGCCCACAAAGAAAAAACGGGCTCGGTGATAAACTACAAAAACTGCACCAACATAACCAACGAGGAACTGCTACAGACAAAATGCGACATACTTGTTCCAGCGGCTTTGCAGAACCAGATAACCACGGATAACGCGAACAGAATAAAAGCTAAGATAGTGGCTGAAGGCGCAAACGGGCCCACAACCCCAGAAGCAGACAAAGTGCTCCATGAGAAGGGAACTTGCTTGATCCCGGATATTCTAGCTAACTCTGGAGGCGTGACGGTGAGCTATTTTGAGTGGGTTCAAAACTTGACAAGGGAACACTGGACGCTGAAAGAAGTTGATGATAAGTTGGAAAACAAAATAACGAAATCGTTCCATGATGTGCAAAAGCTGTCGAAGCAGGAAGAAAGCGACATGAGAACAGCAGCGTTGATGCTTGGAGTAGGAAGAGTTGCCCAATCAATAAGGACACTAGGTCTCTGGCCGTAAGCCCAGCACTTTAAACTTCCTAAATTTTCAAATTGTTTGGTCTAAACCTTTAAACTGTGCTCCTTATATCTTGCGCACCACATAAATTATAAGAGAACGGAACGGAGAGGAAGCGCCATGTCCATGCCAATCGAGAAAATGGATTTTTGCTTTGAAAATTTACTTGTAAGAGTTGTAGCTGACAGAAATTATCCTGAAATAAGACTCGCGGGGTTATCTGCGGGTCCTTTCGAAGAAGGAAACGAGTACGAAGTTTACTACTGGATAGCACAGAGTCTCGTCGCATCAGGAATTGCGCATCTCCGTGAAGAAGATGGCTTAGACGCAACCAAACTCTACAAGACTCAATGGAAAGAACGGGTGCAGATAGCTGGGCAAATATCAGAACTCAATGAAGACTTTTACCCTAAGCTTCGCCGCTACCTCGCAAGCATTAAAGCCGAAATAGCGAAAAACCCGGAGAACGCGCAGGAATACGAGAAAGCCAAGCACTTAGCACGGGACATCGTGAATTCCAGATTAAAAAAGATAATTGCGCTATCTTCAGGTCCAGTTCAAACCGAACAGATACAGAAAAAATTTACATGTGAGGAACGGTTCATTTACGAGCAACTGGGCAAGATAATCAGCGACTGGAAAGCACAGATACTAGACTTTGAAGGAGAATGATTATCAGAATGGCGAGAGAATTAACAACGGTAGACCCTCAAGAACGCTTCCTTGAGTTCTTCAAAAAGGCAAAGTATCGTCAGAAAATTTCGCAGATGGTTATAACTGGCACAGAATCAATCACCGTTGATTTTGAAGAACTTTTCGGGTTTGACCAAAGACTCGCGGAAAGACTGATGGAAAAACCCGAGGACTATCTGCAGCACGCAGGTAACGCGGTTTATGCCCAACTCGGAATCGAAGACCCTGAATACGCGGGAAAAATTGAGAAGGTAACCGTTAGAATTGTAAAGCTACTGGGTAAAGAGCAACTGCGGAAACTCGGCTCAAAGCAAATGGGAAAACTAGTTATGATCGAAGGCATCGTCGTCCGAGCCACTCCAGTTCGCCCCATGGTTATGAACGCCGCGTTCAGATGTAAACGCTGCGGAACCATAAATCAGGTGGAACAAACGGGTCAATTCTTGAAGGCGCCCCCCGTATGCCCCAACCCAGACTGCGGAAGAGAGGGACCATTCGAATTCGTTCAAGATGAGTCCACATTTATAGATTCGCAAGACCTGCGACTTCAAGAAAAACCCGAAGATTTGCCGCCTGGTCAGCTTCCACGCACGTTAAACGTGAAGCTTGTTGGAAGTGAAATAGTTGATCTTGCCAGACCTGGCGATCACGTTTCAGTAGTTGGAATAGTTCAGGCGTTTGCGCCCTCACGCCCTGGAATAGGGAAACTGCGCATTTTCATCTTGCATTTAGACGCCAATTCACTAGAAGTCTTGGGTAAAGAGCCCGAGGCTAGGCCTCCATCTCCAGAAGAGGAAGAGAAAATTCTTGCGCTTGCAAGAGACCCTGAAGTTCATAAGAAGATAATGAACTCTATAGCGCCCTCCATCTACGGTTATGAGCACATAAAGGAAGCTATCATGTATCTTCTTTTTGGAGGCATATCCAAAAATCTTCCCGACATCATCATTAGAGGGGAAATGAACGCTCTTTTAATCGGAGATCCAGGTACCGCAAAGTCGCAGCTTTTGCAGTACGTGGCGAAAATAGCGCCGCGTGGGTTGTACACTTCAGGACGTGGAACAACCGCCGCTGGTTTAACCGCAGCCGTCATCAGAGAAAAAGGCGGCTCAATGAGCCTTGAAGCAGGAGCACTGGTGTTGGCCGACAAGGGAATAGCGTGTATAGACGAAATGGATAAGATGCGCCCCGAAGACAGAGTTGCAATACACGAAGCCATGGAGCAGCACACCGTTTCCGTCGCAAAAGGCGGCATCGTCGCCACGTTAAACGCCCGAACCGCCATGCTCGCAGCAGCCAACCCAGCCTTAGGCAGATATGAGCCGCATCGAACCGTGGCTGAGAACATATCTCTTCCCGTAACAATTCTGTCTCGGTTCGACCTGATTTTTGTTTTGAGAGATGTACCTGACAAAGAAGCCGATGCAAAAATGTCAAAACACATACTTGAAATTCACAGGCGAGGAGCAAGCCCCGTAGAAGCACAAATAGATACAGACCTGATGCGAAAATACATAAGCTACGCTAAAACCATTAAGCCAGTGCTAAGCAAGGATGCGCTGAAGCATCTCGGCGAGTTTTATTTGGCAATGCGTTCAGCAAGCGAAACGGAAGGTTCGCCGGTGGCAATCACTGCGCGCCAACTTGAGTCGCTTGTTCGTATATCTGAGGCAAGAGCCCGAGTAGCGCTGAGAAAGGAAGTTACAGGTGAGGATGCGGAAGCGGCGATAGCGATTATGAAGAGGTCTTTGGAGGAGGTTGGAATAGACTTGTCTTCGTACAAGGTGGACATTGACTTAATAATGACTGGGAGACCCAAGAGCGTCAGAGACAAGATGCAGGTGGTTCTTTCAGTGTTGATGGAAATGGAAAAGGAAACAGGCATGGTTGAAAAGGCAGCACTCGTAAGTGAGCTAGAGGTGAAGCATAATATTCCAAGAGCTGAAAGTGAACGCATGATCTGGCAGCTACTGCGGGAAGGCACAATCTACGAGCACAGAGAGGGATACCTGAAGAAAACATAATGGAAAGACCTGAAGCGTGATTCAAAGATTTCTTTTTTATATAGTTGATTCACTCTGGAAGACTTATTAACTTCCCATCAGTTAATTCTTCCCTAATTCATGAAGATTTATGGATAAGACGAGAATGAGCAGCACAAGTAAAGCCCTTCCTAAACAGCCAGAAGTCAACATCGGCACCATAGGACATGTAGATCACGGAAAAACAACGCTAGTGCAGGCGTTAACTGGTGTTTGGGCGTCACGGCACAGCGAAGAACTGAAGAGAGGCATAACCATACGCTTAGGATACGCTGACATGGCAATCTACAAGTGCCCCAAATGCGAACCACCAAAAAACTATTCCGTTAAACCTCTTTGTCCCAACTGTGGTTCAAAAGCCGTTTTTGTTCGCGCCATAAGCTTTGTTGATGCTCCGGGACATGAAGCGCTGATGGCGACGATGCTTTCAGGAGCGGCTGTAATGGACGGCGCAATCTTGGTGATAGCTGCTGATGAACCGTGCCCTCAACCGCAGACGCGGGAGCATCTGGCGGCGGCAGAGGTTATTGGTATAAAGAACATAATCATCGTTCAGAACAAGATTGACATTGTCGAGGAGAAAAGAGCTCGGAAGAGTTACGAAGAGATAAAGAATTTCGTTAAGGGAACAATCGCTGAAAACGCGCCGATAATTCCTGTTTCCGCGCAGCATGAAGTAAACATTGACGTGCTGCTTAATGCGATAGAGGAGATTATACCCACGCCTGAAAGGGATGAAACGAAACCTCCGCTCATGTATATCATTCGTTCCTTTGACGTTAACAAGCCGGGAACTTCCATAGAGAAGCTGGAGGGAGGTATCGTCGGAGGAACAATAGCGCAGGGCAAGTTTGCGGTTGGAGAGGAAATAGAAATACGGCCTGGCGTAAGTGTTGAAAGAGAAGGCAAAACCGTCTATAACCCGTTAATTAGCGAGATAGTCAGCTTACACGCTGGAGAAAAGAGCATAAAAGAAGCTACATGTGGAGGATTAGTCGGCGTTGGAACTCTGTTGGACCCGTCCTATTCGAAGGCAGACGGCTTAAACGGAAACATAGCGGGAAAAACAGGTTTGCTTCCACCGATACTATCGGAATTAACGTTAGAAACACACATTTTAGAGAGGGTTGTAGGAACAAAAGACCTTTTGAAGGTTGAAAGAATTAACCCGGGTGAAGCGTTACTTCTTCATGTAGGTGCCGCGGTGAATCTGGGCAAAGTGGTTTCATCAAAGAGCAACGTGGTCAAAGTTAAGTTGAGCAGGCCAATCTGCGCGCAGCCAAACGCGAGAGTTGCTATAAGCAGAAAAATCACGGCGCGTTGGAGACTTATAGGATACGGAATAATGTCGGCGGAGTCTGGGTAACCGAAGTTTACTCTGAGGAGTCTATTATCCCACGGGCTTTCAATATCTTATGTGCTTTTTGCAGCACGTCTTTGGCGTTTTTGAAAGTGAGCTTTTCCATGGCATCTTGATAATTTAGCCAAGTGTAACCCACATGCTCGAAGGATAACTTCACTGTTTCCGTGTGGGTTTCGATTATAAAAAATATAACCTCTTTGTGTATTGTTGTGCCTTGCCTTCTGTAGAAGTATTCTATCTTTTCCCTGAAATCCTCGACAAATCGGGCGTCAACTATGCCAGTTTCCTCTCGGAGTTCTCTGATTACTGTTTCTTTTTCGCTTTCGTTGGGTTCAACGTTTCCTTTTACAAAGTCCCAGTGACCAGCTTCATAATGCAACAGGAGATATTTAGGCTCAGTATTTGTCAGGACTACAACGGCGCCGCAGGATTTCTCACGTAGCAACAGTTTTTCACCAATCCATTTTCATTATTGCTTTGCTCATCCTACGCAGGGGTGATTTAAAAGTGATATGGAAATTTGCGAATCCATAGTTGAACGTTTGTGTTGTTCTGGTTGCGAAATTGGCGAGTGAGAAAGGAACTGCAAAAACAAATAGTTTTAAGTTTTACGCGCAGAGAACCTATGGAAAGAGTGAACAGGGTAAAGGGGTTTTCACAAGTGCAAAAGGAAAGGGTTAAGGTGATCCTGGACTCAAACGCCTTTTTTGTTCCGCTTCAGTTCAAAATTGATATTTTCAATTGCTTGGAAAGGCTGTTGGAAAGGAGCTTTGAGTTGATCTTGCTTTCGCCTGTCAAACGGGAATTGGAGGCACTTACTAAAAAGGGTTCACCTAAAACGCGTAAAAACGCCGCTTACGCGCTGAAATTCGCAGAGAAATGTAAATATGTTGAGGTTGATACTCCCGCCTCAGCGCTTACAGATGATATCATAGTGAAAACAGCTGAAGAGTGGAAAGCCCCAGTTTTTACCAACGATAGGCAGCTGAAGAAGAGGCTAAGAGATATAAGTGTGCCAGTGATTTATGTGAGGCAAAAATCGCGTCTAGAGATTGACGGGATGATATAACCGAATGTTTAAACTTATAACGTTGCAAGACACTATCCGCATTCCGCCCGAAACCTTCGGCAACCCTCTCGAAAAAGTAAGTCTCGATCAGGTCAAGGCAAAATACGAGGGAATAGTAGATGAGGAGTTAGGCTACGTCATAGCAGTAAATAAGGTTGAAGTGAGTCCTGTTGGAAAGATAATTCCCGGGGACGGCGCCACTTATCACAAAGTAGCGTTTTCTCTGTTAACTTTCTATCCTGTCATTCAGGAAGTAGTTGAGGGAGACGTGGTGGAGATCGCGGATTTCGGAGCGTTCGTACGCATAGGTCCAGTGGACGCGTTGCTACACGTTTCACAGCTCATAGACGACTACATGTCTTATGATGAAAAGCAAGGAGTCTTACTGGGAAAGGAAACCAAAAGAAAATTGACAAGCGGAGACCAAGTGCGTGTCAGGATAACAGCGGTTTCTCTCGGCAGGGCGGGAAGCTCAGGTAAAATTGGAGTAACAGCTAGGCAGCCGTTTCTGGGCAAGCTAGAATGGCTGAAGATTGACGCGGCTAAAATAAAAGAGGCAGCAGAGAAGAAAGCACCAGAAAGCAAAGCAGAAGAAAACAGCGAAGCAGGGAAGGAGTGACAGGAATGAACCAGAGAGCATGCACAAACTGCCATTTTATCACCAAAGAAAACGTGTGCCCAAAGTGCAGGTCAACAAGCCTAAGCGAAGACTTCAGCGGCCTAGTCATAATGTTTGACCCGGAAAACTCGGCTATCGCAAAAGCCATGAGCATAAAAGAGAAAGGGCGTTACGCGTTAAAGGTTAGATGATGCTGAACCCGGCTTTAACGTTGCTAACCACTCAGTGTGCACATCTAGGCGTGTGAACTGCGCCAGTTCAAGGTTTGAAATGAAATGACGATAGCCTATAGAGTAACTCCAGCGCTTCGTGCGAAATTTAAAGTGCCTTTTGGCGTGTTAATTCGAGGCTCGTTTGCCGAAACAATGGGTAAAATGGAAAACATGGTGGAACGAGAAAAACCGCCAAAGATAGTCTCCGTGGGAGACACGGTTTCACGAAACCTTCATGAACATCAGATTAACCCTCAACTTTCGATAACCGACAACAAGCGCATGAGAAAGAGAATACAACCAAGAGTATTCGCGGGCAAGAACGTTGTTCACGTTGAAAACCCTCAAGGAACAATCACGGAAGAAGCAATCACAGCGATAAAAGAGTCTTTGGAAAGCGACGAAAGCGTACACATACTCGTGGACGGCGAAGAAGATTTGCTGACTCTTGTCGCCGTTTTGTACGCGCCAGAAAACTCGCTGGTTGTTTATGGACAACCCTTCAAGGGCGTAGTGGTTGTTAAAGTCACATCTGAGAAGAAAGCGGAAGCCGTGGAACTTCTGAAAGCAATGAAAACCGTTCGAAAAGCTAAATAAGAAGTAAACTGTATGAACTCACCACCCTAAACAAGTGATAATGCGATGGAAGTCAAATTAGTATCAACGAAGGAAAATCCCCTCCTAAAACGAAAAGAAGTAGAGTTCATGATAGAGCAGGATATAGAAAAAACACCTGAGCGATTAGAAGTTAAAAAAGCCATAGCCGCCAAACTTAAGGTAAACGAAGAGATGGTTTTTGTTAAGAAAATGCAAACTAGGACAGGAACACACACTACCGTGGGAAACGCTACCGCCTATGAAACGATAGAGCAAGCGAAACTCATCGAGCCCGAGTACATTAGAAAGCGTAACAGCCCTCCAGAAGAACCAAAGGAAGAGAAGTAAAATGTCCAAAAAAGAAGAAAAGCCTGCGGCAAAACCGAAAAAGAAAGAGGAAAAAGGAGTTCACGCCTTATACAAGATAGAAGGCGAGAAGGTTACGAGGTTGCGCCCAACCTGCGAGAGATGCGGTCCAGGGTACTTCATGGCTAACCACCAAGACCGTTACACGTGCGGGCATTGCGGTTTTACAAGGTACAAGCAGGTTGAAAAATAAGCAGTTTTAAATTCTACTCGCCAATATTCTTTTGATGATTCAGATGATCAGAGTTAACGTAGCCATAAAGAATAT
>Ga0315535_1003031_pt1 | contig 10441 bp, 8 predicted proteins | sample SalMarSW160220MG_2_FD_203092 | JGI IMG/M metagenome (GOLD analysis project Ga0315535, IMG submission 203092) | Salt marsh sediment microbial communities from the Plum Island Ecosystem LTER, Massachusetts, United States - Salt Marsh Sediment SW1602-20 ...
GATGGCCGGAGGGATGCTCGCGACTTCTCGACGGTTTCGTCCGCTCGTGGTTACGGCCGCGGCGTGCGCGCTTCTCGTATCGGTGTTCGGGCACCGTCTCACACCGCCGGCGACGGTGTTTCTCGATGTGGGACAGGGCGACGCCGAGTTGATCGTGGGGCCAAGCGGCGAGACCATCTTGATCGACGGAGGGCCTGATCCAGTGCTGATTCTGCGCAAGCTCCACGAGTACGGGGTCGATCATGTCGATGTCATGGTCCTCTCACACCCGCATGACGACCACGCGACCGGCCTGGTGTCGGTGATCGAGGAACTTCCCGTAGGAGAGGTGTGGGACTCCGGTCATGCCGGGGGTGGCCCTGCCGCAGAACAGCTGATCGCCGCGGCGGACAGGCGGCACGTCCCTGTGCGCATACCCGTCGCCGGCGACACGTTCCGTATTGGCGCGTTCAGCGTCGAAGTGCTCGGACCCCTTCGTCGCTACGCCTCACCCAACGACCAATCGCTCGTGCTGCGTGTCGAGGCACACGGTCGGACGATGTTGTTTCCCGGAGATGCCGAGACGATTGCCCAATCCGAGCTCGGGACGATTCGTGCTGACGTGTTGAAGGTGCCTCACCAAGGAGCCGATACGTCGGACCCATCATGGCTTGTCGCGACCGGCGCGAGCGAGGCCATTGTCAGTGTCGGCCCCAACACGTTCGGGCATCCTTCGGAGTCGATCATCGCGGATATGCAGGCAGCGGGCATGCGGGTACGTCGAACCGATCAAGAAGGCGATATCGTCGCTCCGTTCGGCAGCTAGAGGACCGTCCCGTGGCGATGCTCAGGGCGAGTCTCGCCGGCGGCAGGGACGCACGTGCGCACCGTGCTTCGAGGACGACGACGCGGGCAGCGATGTCATCTGGCGCTCCTGAATGGGTCCTGGTCAGAGCCCTAGCTCTCGATCGCCCTGAGTCTCGTCTTCAGCGGGTCCAGTTCATCCTCCGGGAATGTCAGCCACGAGTCGGCGAGTTCGAGGGAAGCGAGGCCGCGCTTCGTCAACCACTCCTCGAGTTTGCCGACGAGCGTGGTCGTGAACACACGCGCTCCCTCGCTCCCCGTGTTCGGGAGGACGACAACCAGCAGGTGCCGACCGGTCTCGATCCCATGGCCCGCCCTGTCCGCGCCCCGGATCCCATCGGACACGTTGCGCCCGAGCTCCTTCAGAAGGGCCGCTCGCTTTCGCCTTCCGAGGGAGTCGAAGGCAGCTGAAGGGACCTCTACCACCGAGACGGAGAACAGCGTCTTGTAGCGGAGCGCCCGGCTCTGCTCCATGTCGATCGTCTGAAAGAGCGCCCGTGCGTTGAGCATGCCCGTGGCGTCATCGATCTGATCGTAGAGGTCGAGTTTCTCCATCGACGCTCGGAGCTGGCCCACGGCCCACCCTCCGACGCTGCCAAATGCGAGGTAGCCGGCGCCTCGGCCGAGAACGAGGCCGATGAACCGGCCGGTGCCGATCGCGTCCATGGCGGGGTAGCGCAGCACCGCATAGCCAACCGCGGCCGCCAATCCAAGGACGACCCCGCCTGGGAATCCCCAGAACATCAATCCGAGAAAGACGGGGAGGAACAGAAGAGTCCCGACGACTTCGATCGGCTCGACGCTTCTCATGTACATGATGAGAGCGATCAGGGCGAGAATCACGAGGCCGATACCGGTGAGGAGGGAGCGAACGCGGCGGGTATCGGTCACGGGCCGGATGGTAGCCAGGGGACGTGGAAGGCTCGGGGAATGGCTGGGCCGGCCGTACACTGCGCCGGTGCCGTCCACGTTCAAGTCGAGGATCGCGATCGTGCTGATCGTAGGAATCTTCCTCATCCCCATCCTCGTGTCGTCTCTTCGGGGCCTCACACACGTGCTGACGTGCTCGGAAAGCGTGGCAGCACCGTTCACGGTCTTCATCGCATCGGATGGCAGCGCGGTCGTCACCAGTTCGGCGACAGGTGAGGCAGGCGACAGTCAGGGGTTGTGTGGTGGCCTGTCGGTCGACATGAGAGCGGGGACGGTCGTCGCTGGTCGTCTTGCCTTGACCATTCTCGTGGCCAACGACTCTTCCTACCCGTGGCGGGGAACCGTTGACGTGTCGCTCAACAACTCGACGATCCCGGTCGCGATCGGGAGGATCGAACCAGGAGAGACGGGAGCAGATTCGATTCCGGTCCGGCTCGACGAGGGGACCAACGAGCTGGACGGGTCGCTGCTCGTCGGCCCCTAGGCGGGCTCCGCCTGCCAGTCTTCGATCCTGAGCTCTCGGTTTTCGGTGGGAGAATCGCGCAGCGGTTCGCGTTGCTCCGTGCCGCGCTTCTCACCGACAACCGAAAGCCGACAACCGAGAACGGTGAGCGAAGCGAGCCCCGCTACCCTCGGCTCGTGAGCGCGTTCAGGTTCGATGCGGGTGACGTGGCGTTCGACTTCACAGGCGATTGCACCTACGTGATGGGTGTCATCAACATGTCGCCTGAGTCGAACAACCGGCAGACAGTTGCCGATTCGCCGGCGTCAGCTCTTCAATTGGCGCGCCGCTACAGGGAGCACGGTGTCCAGGTGATCGATATCGGCGGCCAGTCGTCGCACTATCTCTCCGCAGAGTTGCCTGTCGAGGTGGAGCTCTCTCGCCTCCTGCCGGCGATCGAGTTGCTGGCAGGCGACGGGTTTGTCGTGTCCGTCGATACGTGGAAGCCGGAAGTCGCCCGGCGTGCCATCGACGCAGGAGCAGCGATCATCAATGATACGGGTGGGATGCGCAACGCCGGGATGGTCGACGTCGCCGTGGCACGTGACGTGCCGGTCGTCGTGACGTACGTCGAGGGTGAGACACCGCTCGCCGTAGGCGACCTCGAACTCGTGGATGACAAGGCTTCTCAAATAGCGGAGCGATTCGTGCCGCTCTTGGACTCGTTGACCCGGCGGGGCCTCACGAAGCTCATCCTCGATCCCGGGATCGCCATCAACTATCGCAGCGACTACGGGGAATACACCCGCCAGCAGCTTCGTGTCATCAGGCAGATCGACGCCATCAGGAAGCTCGGCCACCCTGTGCTGGTACCGATTCCCCGCAAACGTGAGCTGTCCCGAGTCATGGCTTATGTGGCGATGTCGCTCGAGTACGGCGCCGACATGATTCGGGTGCACGACCCTGAGGAGGCGTGCGATTTGGTGCGGCTGTTCGGCAGGGAGGTCACGTGAAGGCGGTCATGTCCGTCGAGGGGCCCTCCGGCGCCGGCCCAGGAGAGCGAACGACAATGCTCGAACGTGCCGCCAGGTTGCTGGAGCAGTCCGGGGTCACGGAGACAATCCGCATCGACGTACCTCCCAGAGGTGCTGATGAGGCGGGAGAAGGAGGCGTGCTGCGCAGCGGCGTCGAGCCGGTCATCCCGGCGCTGCAGTCCGGTTCGCTGTTCGGGGACAGGCTCGGCATCGAAGTCGTCGACGCCCAGCTGCTTCAGAAGGTGGAGACCGATGTCATTCTGGAGCTTCTCGAGAAGATCGACCCCGAATCTGTGGCCGTGGTGTTCGTGAGTGCGGGAAGCCTGCCGAGCGCATTGACGAAGTACGTGAAGGCGGCCGGTGAAGTCTTCAAGATCAAGAGACTGCGCGAGCAGGATGCCGGCGACTGGCTCTTTTCCGAGATACGTCGGCGCGGTCTTCGCGTGAAACCCGATGCCATCGCCGCGCTGCTCAGGAAGTTCGGATCCAATGTCGCAGCCCTCGCGCAGGCGCTGGATCAGCTCGAAGGATCGACAGAGGTGACCATCGACGATGTGGATCTGCGTTTCGCCAACCGACCCGACGAGCCGATATGGCTGTACGGGGATGCGGTGTTCGCTGGAGACGTAGGGCAGGCGTTGCGCCGTCTTTCGGACTTCCTGGTTCACGGACATCCACTTCAGCTCCTCGCGTTCCTCGAGGGTGACCTCCGCAGGAGGGCGATGGCCGTGTCTGCTCCCAACCTGGAGACGCTCGGTGAGTGGCTCGGTCAGTCGGGGTATCCCGTGAAGAAGGCGTGGGAGAACCGATCCAGGGTCTCTGACTCGTCGCTGGCCAACGCTCTCGACGCACTGGCACGAGCCGATCGGATCATGAAGACGAGCCCACCCGAGATCCAGCAACTCACGTTGGAGCGGCTGACGGTCGCGTTGTGTCGTTGGTACGGGGGTCCGAGAAGGGCCTAGCCTCCGGGCGCTATCCGTCAGCGAAGTGGGCTACTTCGAGAGTCGCTTGGCGAGCCGGGCCTTCTTGCGCGCGGCGGTGTTCTTGTGGATCAGGCCCTTCGCAGCCGCCATGTCGATGCGCTTCTGGGCCTCGCGAAACGCCGCTTCGGTTGCCGCTTCGTCGCCCGACTCTGAGGCGACGATCGCCTGCTTCGCGCGAGTCTTCAACTCGGAGCGCTTCGCCTTGTTGGCGACGCGAAGCCGCTCGTTCTGACGGTTGCGCTTCATCTGTGACTTGATGTTGGCCATGCCTTCATCTCGCATTCGAGGACTGGACGGGGATGTTCGCCGAGCGGGGGAGCCTAGCAGCGGAGGCCACGCAGGTACAATGCGACGCTCTGATTCGCAACTTCTCAATCATCGCGCACATCGACCATGGCAAGTCGACGCTGGCCGACCGATTCCTCGAGAGAACGGGGGCCGTGGCCGCGCGCGACATGCGTGATCAGGTGCTCGACTCGATGGAACTCGAACGTGAGCGAGGCATCACGATCAAGGCTCAGGCGGTCCGGCTCGCCTACGAGCACACCGATGGAAAGACGTACACGCTCAATCTGATCGACACGCCAGGACACGTGGATTTCAACTACGAGGTGTCGAGGTCGCTCGCCGCCTGCGAGGGAGCGATCCTCCTCGTCGACGCCGCCCAGGGTGTGCAGGCGCAGACACTGGCGAACGCCTACCTGGCAATCGACGCCGGGCTGGAGATCATCCCTGTGATCAACAAGATCGATCTTCCGGCCGCCGATCCCGGGCGAGTGTCGGACGAGATCGTCGCGCTGCTCGGTGTCGAGCCTGAGGAAATCGTCCTCGTGTCGGCAAAAACGGGAGCCGGGATCGACAGGCTCCTTCAGCGGATCGTCGAGGACATCCCATCGCCGCGCGGGAACCCGGATGGTCCCCTGCGGGCCCTCGTGTTCGACTCGTACTACGACTCATACCGAGGGGTCGTGTGCTACGTACGGGTCGTTGATGGGGGGCTGTGCCGGGGAGATGAGCTCACCTTCACCGCGACGCGTGAACGTCACTCCGCTGTGGAGGTGGGTGTGCTGACGCCGGCCGCGCGGCCTGTGGAGGAGCTGGGGGCAGGTGAGGTCGGCTACCTGATCACCGGCGTGAAGGACATCAGCAGGATCAAGGTCGGTGATACGGTTTCGCACGACCGGCAGGCCGTTCCGCTTGCGGGCTACGCGGAGCCAAAGCCGATGGTGTTCTCGGGGTTGTTCCCGTCGGATGGCGAGGATTTTGAGAATCTGCGTGAGGCGCTCGACAAGCTGAAGCTGAACGATGCAGCCCTCCTCTACGAGCCCGAAACGTCTCGAGCTCTGGGGTTCGGGTTCCGTTGTGGGTTCCTCGGTTTGCTGCACATGGAGATCGTGCGTGAGCGTCTCGAGCGCGAGTACCACCTCGACCTCGTCGCAACGTCCCCCTCCGTCGCCTACAGGGTCATTCGGACGGATGGATCCACAGAGGAGATCCGATCACCCGCCGACCTTCCGGATGTAACGGCGATCGACCATCTCGACGAGCCGATGATCAAGGCACTGGTCGTTGTCCCAACCGAGTATGTGGGTACCGTCATGGATCTTGCGCAAAGCCGACGCGGCGGGATGAACCACATGCACTATCTCACCCCCGAGCGTGTGGAGCTCACCTATGAGATTCCCCTCGCCGAAGTGGTGTTCGATTTTTTCGATGCGCTGAAATCCCGAACGCGCGGCTATGCCTCACTCGACTACGAACCCGCCGGGTATCGGACCTCGGCATTGGTGAAGGTCGACATCCTGCTGAACGGCCAGCAGGTCGACGCGTTCTCGGCGATTGTCCACAAGGACGACGGAAACCAGTACGGACGCAAGATGGTCGAGCGTCTTCGGACGCTGATCCCGCGGCAACTGTTCGACGTGCCGATCCAGGCGGCAATCGGCAGCCGGATCATCGCCAGGGAGACGGTCAAGGCGCGCCGTAAGGACGTCATCGCGAAGTGCTACGGCGGCGATGTGACCCGGAAGCGCAAGCTGCTCGAGCGTCAGAAGGAGGGGAAGAGGCGCATGAAGATGGTCGGAAGGGTCGAGGTGCCTCCCGAGGCGTTCATCTCGGCGCTTCGGCTCGACGACCAGTAGGCAGGCATGGCGGTCGAAGGGCCTTCCGCTTCGAGTCCCACGAAGCGGCGCTATCCCAACCATCGACCGGGCCGAGAGCGCGGTGGGGCGAGGCCGATCCTCCAACGTGACCTGCCCCGATGCCGGGGTAGGTTGGTCCGAGACGCGGGCGTATGGTGAGCGCCGACCGGAGCCGGACAAAGCGTTGTGGACGGAACCGCCGCCGGAAATTGTCCCGTTAGTGTGAGTTCTCACCTGCCAGCGAGCCCTGGAGGTTGCGACGTGATCAACGGAGTGGAGTGCTTGTCCGAGGGGGTGGCTTCTTGACCGCGAACTCGGCCAGGACTCCTGACACGATGTGGCTACGAGTCGGTGAGCTCGATATCGAGATCGCAACGAGTGCCTCGCCACGGATCCTCGGTCTGCGTCGCTCCGGCGGAAGCAACGTGTTCGCCCGATTGCCGAACGCGGGCATCGACCTTCCACACGGTGGACGCTTCAGGTTCATCGGTGGTCATCGTCTCTGGCGTGCACCCGAGGTCCCGGAAGTGACGTACCGGTTCGACGAGCTGGACGATCTCGAACACGACGGCGCGTCCGTGACGATGCGTGGAATCGCGGACAGCGACGGGATCGTCAAGCGGCTGACCGTCAGCGCCGGCGCAGGAGGCCTCGTGGTCGAGCACACGCTCGAACACCAGGGCAGCCGTCCCGTCGAGACCGCTCCATGGGCGATCACGCAGCTCGTCCCTGGAGGCACGGCCTACGTGCCCTTCGGACCGGGGACCCCGGATGAAGGGGCGGTGTTGTCCGATCGGCGACTCGTCCTCTGGCCGTACACCGATCTCGACGCCCCGGAGCTGTCTGTCGGGCGCTCGATGATCACAGTCCTGGCGTCGCCCCGGCCCTCGAAGACCAAGATCGGCGTCGAGAACACCCGCGGGTGGATTGCCTACGTGCTCAACGACCAACTCTTCGTCACGTGGGCACCCGTGCACAGAGAGGACCGGGTGTACCCGGACAGAGGCGCCTCGCTCCAGTGCTTCAGAGATGAGCGATTCGTAGAGCTCGAGACACTTGGGCCACTTGAACGGCTGAACCCCGGTGACCGCGTCTCCCATACCGAGATGTGGCACCTTTCAACCATCGACCCAAGCGATATCGACGCCGTGCTCGCAGCCTTGCCTGCAGTCCCGGAAGGGGGCTCTCAATGACTCACTACCTCGGCATCGACACGTCCACCACTGCCACCAAGGCGCTCCTCGTCGATGGTTCAGGGACGATCGTGGGGGTCGGGCGATCGACCTACGGCTACGACACGCCACGGCCGCTCTGGTCCGAGCAGGACCCGGCGATGTGGTGGGAGGCGACGAAGTCGGCGATTGGCCAAGTCCTCGCAGCATCCGGCGTCGACGCGGGGACCATTCGGGGCATCGGTCTCACCGGCCAGATGCACGGTCTCGTTCTGCTCGACGACCAAGGCGACGTGCTGCGGCCGGCGATCCTCTGGAACGACCAACGGACTCAAGCAGAGTGCGATGAGATCCGCGAGATCGTCGGCAAAGAGGAGCTCATCCGGATCACCGGCAACGACGCGCTCACAGGGTTCACCGCTCCGAAGATCCTCTGGGTGAAGCACAACGAGCCTGGAGTGTTCGATCGGACGGCAACCGTGCTCCTCCCCAAGGACTACGTCCGTCACCGCCTCACGGGAAAGCTCGCCATGGACCGTGCCGGCGGATCCGGGACGATCCTGTTCGACCTCGCGCATCGCGACTGGTCGGATGTCATCGCCCACGCACTCGGCGTCCCGCGCTCATGGCTTCCTCAGACGTTCGAAGGAACCGAGGAGACGGGGACGCTCAGCGCAGCGGCCGCGAAGGAGACCGGTCTCCGTGAGGGGACACCGGTGTATGGGGGTGGAGGGGACCAGGCGGCGAACGGGGTTGGTGTCGGTGCGGTCGAGCCGGGGATTGCCGCCGTGAGCATCGGCACCAGCGGCGTTGTCTTCGCTCCAACGGATCGACCGACCGTCGAACCCGAGGGCCGTCTTCATGCGTTCTGTCACGCAGTACCCGACAGGTGGCACCTCATGGGCGTGATGCTGTCCGCTGCCGGGAGCCTCGAGTGGTTCCGGCGAGTACTCGCGCCGGACCGATCGTTCGATGAGATCGATGTCGCAGCAGGGAGTGTCTCTGCCGGCGCAGGGGGACTCCAGTTCCTCCCATACCTGAGCGGTGAGCGGACTCCATATGCGGATCCGCTCGCCCGGGGTGCGTTTGTCGGACTGACCGTACGCCATGAGCTGGCCCACATGGCTCGGGCGGTTCTCGAGGGTGTTGCATTCGGGCTGCTCGACTCGCTCCGGCTCATTCAGAAGGCGACGCACATCGATGAGGCTCGAGCTTCCGGCGGTGGTGCTGCGTCCCGGCTGTGGCTCCAAATCATCGCGGACGTCCTTGGCGTGCCGGTGCGTCCGGTCGCCACCCCTGAGGGTGCGGCTCATGGCGCAGCGCTCCTGGCGGCGACCGGTGCGGGTTCCTTCGCCAGCGTGGCCGAGGCGTGCGGCGCAGCGGTGCACGCGGAAGCGCCGTTTGAGCCTTCCGAGGACGCGGCGATCTACGCGGAGGCGTACGAGGTCTACCGCCGGCTCTACCCGGACCTGCATAGCGGGTTCGTCGCGCTCTCGAATCTGGACCGATAGATGAGCTTGCCTGGTGATGGGGTTCCCGGCGCCGAGCCGTCGGTCAGATGCCGATGGCGAGTCCTGCTGGTTCGCGACCGGTGGTAGGTTGCAGCATCGCGCTGCGCTCGAAGGCCGGCAGGTCGATGCGTTGGAGGAGGTCGTTCACGGGGATGTGGGTACCGGCATGGTCCCTGGATGGGGAGAGATCTCGGCGCGCGGGTCCACGTCAGCCGTCCGAGTTACGGAGTGGTTGCCCGGTCGTCCCCGGGGCGTTTAGTACCCACTCGTCGGCTCGATGACCGGTGCGTTGATCGATACGGCAGCGGACATGGCTGCGGCCTACGTCCATATCCCGTTCTGCGCGCGGGTGTGTCCCTATTGCGACTTCAACGTTGTCGCCGGCAAGGATCACTTGATCGAGCGCTACACACGGGCGATTGTGGCCGAGGTTGACCGGACGGCCGCATGGCGAGCCCTCGACGCCGTCTCGTTCGGTGGTGGGACTCCGAGCAGGGTGCCTGCCGCAAGCCTGTTTCGCATCGTCGAGGCGATCGACAACCGTTTTGGGCTTGCCGGCGCCGCAGAGATCTCACTGGAGGCCAACCCGGAGGACTGGAGTCCAGGTTTTGCGACAGAGTTGCGCGAGGCCGGCTTCACGCGGGTGTCGTTCGGGGTGCAGTCGTTCGATTCGGCGACCCTTTCCTCGCTCGGTCGCATCCACACGCCCTCTCAGGCGATCGCCGCGGTGGCCGAGGCGATCGAGGCGGGCTTCTCGGTGAACATCGATCTGATCTTCGGGATGCCAGGCGAGACCCTCGAAGGATGGATTCGGACCGTTGAGACAGCGATCGATCTCGGCCCCGATCACCTGTCGGCGTACGCACTGACCGTCGAGCGTGGAACTCCGCTGAGCCGCGCGATCTCGGCGGGCGCGCCCGCACCCGACGAGGACCTGCAGGCGGCCGAGTACGAGGCTGTGGAGCCCTTGGCCGGGGACCTCGAACGATACGAGGTGTCGAACTACGCGCGACCGGGCATGGAGTGTGTCTACAACCTGATCACGTGGGCGCAGGGGGAGTATCTGGGCTTCGGTGCGGGGGCACATGGGCACAAGGACGGGGTCCGAAGCCGCAACGTCCGGCGCATCGATGCATACCTGGCCCGGGTGGAGCGCAACGAAACCCCAGTTCAGGGGACGGAACACCTCGGGCCTTGGGAGAAGGAACAAGAGCGGCTGGTCCTCGGCCTTCGAAGCGCCCGAGGAGTCGTCGCTGGACGCGGCGGCGAAGCACTCCTTGGCTCGGCATGGGGTGCCCGCCTCGTCGAGGCCGGGGTGATCGCCAGATCCGGTGATCGGATCGTGGTGGTGCGCCCTTTGTTGACCGACGAGGTCAGCAGGG
>Ga0315535_1003034_pt1 | contig 10436 bp, 4 predicted proteins | sample SalMarSW160220MG_2_FD_203092 | JGI IMG/M metagenome (GOLD analysis project Ga0315535, IMG submission 203092) | Salt marsh sediment microbial communities from the Plum Island Ecosystem LTER, Massachusetts, United States - Salt Marsh Sediment SW1602-20 ...
CCAGCGGGCTGGGCAAGGCCATCACTATCGGGTTTGCGGAAGCCGGCGCCGATGTGGTGGCCGTGGGCCGCCGGGCTGAAGAAGTCCACAGAACCGCATTGGAAATCAAGGCCACTGGAAGAAGAACTGTAGAGATGACAGGGGACGTGACAGTCCGGACCCAGATCCAGGCGGTGATCGACCGGATGCTTAAAGAGATGGGGCGCATCGACATCCTGGTGAATTCCGCCGGAATAACGAAACGGGTTCCGTCATTTGAAGTTGAAGACAGCTTATGGGATCAGATCATGGAGACCAACCTGAAAGGTGTCTGGAACACCTGCCAGATGGTCGGCCGGGTGATGAACGAGCAGCAATACGGGCGCATCATCAACATCGCCTCGATCGCCTCTTTCGTCAGTGCGCATGAGGTTGCACCGTACGCGGCCAGCAAGGGAGGAGTAGTTCAAATCACGCGCTGTCTGGCGGCGGAGTGGGCCAAATACAACATAACCGTCAACGCCATCGCTCCGGGCGTCTTTGAAACCGATCTCAACCGCGACATCATCAACCGGCCTGAGCGGAAGGCGTCCATCTTTGCGCACACGCCGATGAAGCGCTTTGGCCATACAGAGGAAATCAAAGGCTCGGCCATCTTTCTAGCCTCAGAAAGCGCAAGCTTCGTTACCGGGGCAACCATCCCTGTTGATGGAGGATTCCTGGCCCAGGGCATCGGAGAGTAAGTCCGGAGCCGTGACCGGAAATCACGGGCCGGATCAAAACTGCCACTGGGTTCCAAACCTCACCTGATTCCCGCGAAGCGGACCCAGGATCTGCGCTGTGTTGTAATGCGTGTATCCAAAAATCAAGGTCAAGTGCCTGCTGACCCGCACCGAAATATTGGGACTGACCATCCAGGCGTTTTTCACCGCGGCCCCGCGGCCTGTCTGCTGGACGCCAATCCCCCCGCTCAGGTCGTAACCGAAGGGCCCCCACAGCGATCCATAGATGCGCGGAACAAATTCGTGGCGCTGGTAAAAGCTGGGGTTAAAAAAACCCATGAAAACATTCTGGCCCTGGCCTGCAAAACCATAGATCAAACCCTCATAACCCAGGTCCATCGAAAATCTGTAGGAATGCAGCACTTGCCTGTTGAAGATGATCGACCCTCCGCGCTCCTGGTCATGGTCAGCCATAACGACGCCCCGGGAAACTCCGTTCACCACCACGGTGTGGGAGTAATCCTCGGATGTGTATCGACTGTACCAGTAGGCCACGTGCAGGCTCGTCCGCGGATTGAAGAAGAAGTTGAGGCGTCCTTGCAGGCGGTCCCGAATCACCCCCAGCCGTGTGGAAAGCGGTGTATACGTGATGGCCGACTTTGTTGCGTCCAGATCGAGGGTAAGAGCGTGGATGAGGCCGATGCTCACTCCGGCAAGTCCCACCGGGCGCTGCGCCGCCCCCTGGATCAGGTTGGGCTGGCCGGGAATCGGGACCATCTCTCCGGGTCCGAAACGGGTAAACCCAGCACCGCCACGGACGGTCAGCCGGCGACCAAAGCGCGTTGACTGGCGGTAAAGAAAACTGTAAGGGGCCGTGGCCCCGGTGATCCCAGTCGGGACCTGATTGCCAAAGCTGTCGCGTAACGGACCGGGGGGGCTGTCAGCGGGTTCGGAAGTAAAGGAGATGTAAGAGTTTGTTGCTGGGAACAGGTTCATTCCAATCGTGGTTCCATAGGTATACATCCGAAGGTCTTCATTGGGCAGGCCGGTCCGGCCGTTCTCCTGGCTGGGCGGTCCGATTTCGCGCGTATAGGCCGCCGTTGTGGTCAATGTCACCCGTGTTTCGGCGAGCACCCGGTTGCGCAGAGAGGCCACCTGGGCGTCGCCCGGGCTCAGCTTTTCCGCCTGCGTCAAAAGACTCAGGGTCTTGCGGCGATGGTGCTGGGCGTGCTCGATGCTGGCCAGAAGGAAAACCGAAGAGAAGTTATTCGGGTGCTTCTCAACTGCCTCGGTTGCCGCTGTCCTGGCCTCCGACAGGTTTCCCTGGTAGAAAGAGATGCGAGCCTTGCCCAGCAGGGCGGCCGGATCCTGCGGGTTGCGCTTCAGCAGAAGGTCATAATCCGTCAGCGCCGCGTCATATTTCCCCTGGTAGGTATTCAGGCGTGCCAGTTCCAGTCGGGCGTCCCGGTTCGCGGGGTCGATAGCCAGTAACGCGCCCAGCTTCTTCCGGGCCGCGTCGTAGTCCTTCAGCTGTATTTCCATCTGCGAGGCCGCAAGCAGGTAGCTGGTATTTGAAGGGTCCTTGTTCAGTAAACGGGCGTAAAGGTTCAAGGCTTCCCGAGGCTGGCCGGACCAGACATATACACGGGCCAGGCCGGCCTGGACGCTGGTATTTTCAGGGTCCTGCTGAAGCGTCTGGTGATAGAGGCTGATAGCCGCGGCATACTGATGGTCAAGGCTCAGCAGGCGGGCCAGTTCGAGCTTCGAATCCGTGTCGTCCGGATAAACTTGAAGAACCTGCCGGTAATCCCGAATAGCAGCCTGGTTCTGGTTCAACTGTGACTCCTGGTAGGCGAACCCCTTCAGCGCCTGGCGGTCTTTCGGGTTGCTTTCAAGCCGCTTCCTGTAGAAGTCCATCCACGACTGAGGCGAGGCGTCGGCCGCAGGCCGCAAGGCTTCCCAGTGAGCGGCCTCTTGCGCCCGGGCAATATCTTTGAGGGCTTCAGAGTTTTGAGGGTCATTGGGATTCTTTTTTTCCAACCCTTCAAAGATTGCCTGTGATGCGCCGTAGTCGCCCTTCCAGAACAACACGTAAGCCTTGCCCTGCAGGGCGTCGTAATGCCCAGGGTTCTTTTCAAGCACCTGGTTGAAGCACGCGAGCGCCTCATCATACCTGCCGGTGGCGGCGAGCGACTGACCCAGCCCAGCCAGCGCGTCGACGTTCGCGGGGTCCGATTGAACCAGCCGTCGAAAAACCTGAAGCGATTCCGGAAAACGGCCGGCGAGGCGCAGCGTATCGCCCAATTCATACAGGACGCCTTTCGACCCGGGATGCGACTCGAGATACTGCCGGTAATAGGAAACCGCTTGTGGATATTTCCCGCAAAGCCGCAGCGACCGGGCCAGGGCAAGCTGAACAGCAGGGGAACCGTTCGAAGCCTCCATCGTCTTCCTGGCAAACTCGGCGCTCTGGCTGCAATTCCGGGTGTCCGCGCTGAAGGAGGTCAAAGCCTCCAAGGCCTCAACGTCTTTCGGATTCTTCGCCACCTGCTGCCGATAGTAGCCCATCAGCTCTGATACGTTGCCGCTTTTCTCGGCGGTCGCAAATGCCTGTGATTCGATCCCACGCTGGGCCTCCTCGAGGCCTCGTTTCACTTCCTTGTCCTGCGGATAACGGCGGTGAAGACGCTCAAAAAGTTCGTGAGCCTGATGGTAGCGCTTCTGCCATAGCAGCACAAAGGCCTTGCCAGACAGGGCCTCACTGTTCCCGGGTTCAAACCTTAGCACTCGGTTATAGAGTTCGAGGCTCGAGTCTAACTGGCCTTGCCAGGAGTCGATTCGGGCCATTCCCACCAGCGCAGGGATAAAGTTCGGATTTGAGGAAAGGGCCATCCGGTACTGGCTTACGGCCTCACCGTAGTTCTTGTCCAAGCCTTCCAGTCGTGCCAGCTGGCAGCGTGCCAGCAGGTCGCCGGGTTTCCGCTGCAGGTAGGCGAGATACGCCTTGCGGGCGTTCGCCCGATCCCCGCCCACATCATAAGCCTCGGCGGCCCTTTTCCAGACTTCCGCGGGAGCCCCCGGCATCCGGGCCAGTTTCATCTCCACCGCCGCCGCTTCCTGATACTTCTTGAGCCCCATATAGCACTGGGACAGCCTGTCAGCAACTTCGGTTGAACGCGGATTGATTTCATAGGCCCGTAAATAATATCTGGCAGCCTCCTGGTAGCCTCTCGGCCCGGTCACGAAATAGCAGTATCCAAGGTCCCGGAGGATGTCAAAATTTTTGGGAAATGAGGGAAGAACCCTCAGGTAGTTCCGGCGGGCGGTGTCATAATCTCCCTGGGCAAACTGGGTGTGCGCCCGCTCAAGGATCTCGAGAGCAGGGAGTGTTCCGGAATTCCCGCCGCCCTGCGCTTGGCCCGCCATGGCCACTCCTGCGCCGCAGGACGCCAGCACGAAAAGCAGACCCATCCACAGCCCTTTCCTCCGGCAGCCCGGTCGCCTGGAACCGCCGGTAAAGACAGGTGTCACATATGGATATCTCTTCAAATTGAAATCCTTCATGCCCATTCCTCGATTGATAAATGCAGCCTTACGTGATGCTGCGCTATTCGCCCTCGGCCCTTTTTAGCAAGTCCTTTGCTTCGTCGTTGCCGGGATCCATAGCCAGGACCTGGCGGAAAATGCCGGCGGCGGCGGGCCTGTCCTGCAAAGCCAGAAAAGCCAGCCCCTGCCCCACCAACGCGCCTTCGTTCTGCGGCTCGCGACTCAGCACACGATTGAAGGCGCGCTGAGCCATGACGGGATTGCCCTGCTGAAGGTAGCAATATCCCAGCCCCTCCAGATCGCGCGGATTCCCCGAATCCACCTCCAGTCCCACCTTGAAGTCAGCGGCCGCTTCGGTATACAAGCCCAGGTGGTAATGAGACCATCCCCTCAAGTCGGCGACATCCACGTCCCTGGCGTGTAGGGGCTCGAGAATCGCAATCACCTGGGCGTAGTTTTTCTTCTCAAATTCCTTTCGCGCATCCGCAAGCCGGTTCACCAGCTCCCAGTATTCCTTTCCGTTCCCCTTCGGAGTCCAGTAGCTGGCCGGCACGCCTGCTTTGAGCAGCGCATTCCGCACGTGAATCACCCGGTGTTTGCCAAGGTAGCAGTGGACGTACGCCGGGCCATCCAAGTGCTCCAGAAAGGCCACCGCCTTCTGCTCCTCGCCCCGGTAATTGGAAAAAATTCGATGATCAAAAACGCTGGCCATGGGAAAATCCTTGAAGATCAGTCCGTCTCTTGCGGCCTCCGCTTTTTCGCGTTCAATCAATTTCTTTTCATAAGGCAAACGGGGATCGAGAAGGCTGACAACGTATTTGCCTCCCTTCTCACTGAAGCTCCGCAACTCCTTCCCGCTCGGATAAGGTCCGAAAGTAATCCTTGTGATGCGCGATGGGAAAGCCGCCTGCGCCCAACGAACCCAGACGCTCCCTGGACTCAGCAGAATCCAGTAACCAGCAGCCCCGCCCCCCAGCAGGAGCAACGCAATGATCGGGAGTAAATTTCGGGGTTTTGGGGCCTTCATGGTTCATGAAGTTTATCGGCTGTGCGATCCTCCCCCTTTAAGAGAGGTGTCCGCCCGCGGTTCGGTGCCCGCGCCCCTCTTACACCCGTTGCCACGGGCATTGCTCCGACGGGTGTTCTCGGCAGCGCCAGGAGCGCCTTCTGAAGGATGTCGTATGACCGCTTTTCCCGCAGAACATATCGGGGCCGGGTCCAGGGAGCCCAGGCGTATTTTCGAAGGGAGTTCGGAGACATCACCAGAGGGCCCGCAAGCGGCGGCAGGGAATCCGCAATGGGATGGCCCTGCTCCATGATCGGACGCATCCGGAGAGCCAGCTGAGGCCGGTAGGAAAATGCCGCCAGGATGAAGCCCGGCGTCCGAGCCGTCCTGACCGTTCCGTCCTTTTCCAGGCCGGTAAAGATTCCAAGCGTGGAAGGATCGGTTACATACAGCAACGCCCAGGGAATCCTCACGTCAATCGTGTTGGATTGAACGTTGGCATGCCATTCCGCCAAAGAGTCGTCATCGGGGGAAGCCGGGTCCAGCGTTCCGTAGCGAAGCATCCCTCGGTCGTAACGTTCCGGAGGAAAGAATTTCCCGTTTCGCCCGAAGCGCCGCCGGTTGGGCTCGATGACCTCGCTCTCAAAGGTGCCTGAATCGGTCAGTCCCGGCGTCCAGCCCAGCTTCTGGCCGAGCGAGGTCTCTGATGGAATCCCGGTGACCGGAACGATTTTATAAGGGTTATAGGATGAAGCGATCCAGACGTGGCTGGCCTCGGGTCCTGCCAGCTGGATGGCAAAGGTCATTCCCTGCGGAAACCGCAGCGGAGCGATAAATGGGAGATAAGTGAGGCCGGCGTGGCCCGGATCGGTCCCGATGCCGATCAGGTAATTGACCTCGTTCCAGTCTGGGCGACCTGTCTTGCCGGCGGCCAGACTGCCCACCACCAGCCGCAGGTAAAGAAAACCCTCGTCGGCATCAACGTAGAGGGCCTGCAGGTTACGGGCCCGGTCCCATTCGTCGCCAGCGGGATGGGCTGGTCCCTGTTTTGTTTTGGAATAGAACGCCGGCCGGTTGTTCCATTCCAGTGAGTCTCCATTCAGTTGATGTGTTTCTCGCCCCGAAGGGTCGGTGGCGAGCAGCCCGTAATTTTCCGCCGGGTCCATGAAGTTCTTCCACCGCGGCTTGTTCTCCTCCGGAACCTCATAATTCCGTGTCAGCCACAAGCGCCGGAACCACTCGTCGAGCCATTCAAACACCATTCCCCCGGAGGCTCCCGAATCGTAGATGTTGCGCGTGAACCGGGCCAGCAACCTGCCCTGCTGGGTTTCGGTCTGCCCACCCTCGTTGAAACCGGTAGGATTGAAATGCCCGATCCCCAGGCTGGAGGGGATCCCGTAAGCGCTGATCAGAAGCGGCAGCTCCTGCGTATGCGCCTTCAGGTCCTGCAGATAGCCGAGAAAGGGGTTGATTCCCTCGCTATCGGTCACCTGGAGGTAGGAAGGATCCAAACCAAGGAAATCCGGGTAGAACGGAAACACATTGTAATCGGCAAAGTATCCCGCCGGAAACTCACGGGTCGCCTTCAAATGACTGGGGTCAACGGTGACGCTGTCATCGTCATCGTAAGGGCCAGGCGGGGTCCGGAAGCGCTCGCCCAGCGATCGCCGGATGCCCATCTCCTCCGACATCGTGCTTTCCGTTGGATGCCGCATCGGATCAAGGGAGGGCCAGTTGAGAAACGCCGCGGGATGTTGCCAGTTGTATTTTCTTTCTTCGTACTCGGCAAGGTAGTCGATCATCCGGGCCAGAAAGATCTCCGTGGGGCTGCCGGAAGGAACCCGGATGTGCCGGCCCTCGTATGACAGCAAGCCCGGATGCAGCGCGTTGTTGTCCAGAACCACGTGCGAAAGCCAGGTATTCCCCACAACAAAGCCCGTCACCCAGCCGCTGACGACGTTCGGATAAAGGCCGCCCGAATGCAGGTGATTGGACGCCACGTCGCCCTGCCCGTGGATCACATCGACAGCGTCCCGAAGTTCCCGAAGGCATGACTGGTCATAATCCTTCTCGAACAAATCGTCATTCGGAGGCGGCGCCGGGAACGGAATGCCCTGGAGCAGCCACAGCGGCGCGTGGGAGCCGTCGTCGTTATAAAGGTCAAGGGCATGGTAGAACGCCGGAGGAAGAATGTTCTCGGCGTGAACGGTGTTGACTCCCAGGTTGCCGATCATGCGGAGCCATTTCAGGTAAGTGTCCGGATCCGTCACCGAATCGGCCGGAAAACTGCCCGGCAGAGCTGCGTTGAGGTCGACTCCGGTCAGATAGACGGCATTCCAGGCTTCCCCCCCTGGCTCTTCAAAAAAGTTCCCGTCCACGCGGAAGGGGTAGGTCAACTTCGCGGGCCGTGCCACTTTTTGGAAGTGCAGACGGGAGGGATCAATGGGACCTTGCACGTTGTAGATCTCGCGAAGGTTCTTGAAGGCCAGTTCATCGTTGGGACGAAGCGCCAGAACCCGCTCAAACTCCCGGGCGGCATCGCGGTTTCGGCCCAGGTGACGGTAGAGCGATCCCCATGCCATCCGAACGTCTGCGGAATCGTCCCCCTGTTTTTTCAGCACGGTCAGCAGATCGTCGGCTCGCTGATAATGCCCAAGGGCGATTTCCGTGTCAGCATATCCGAGGATTGTGTCCGATGAATCAGGGGAGAGCCGGTGGGCACGGCTAAAGCGATCCAGGGCCAGTCGCGGCCTTCCCATTTTAAGGTCGTTCCAACCCATCAGGGTCAGCACGCTCGTATCGTTGGGATCGATTTTGTAAGCGCGGTGGAGAAGCTCTAGAGATTTCTCGTAATGGCCGTCCCGGTATTCGCTGACAGCGGCCGTATAGAGCGGCCCGCTCACAGGCTTGACATAAAACTCCCACAGATACGCCCCCAGAAGAATCAACAGGAGGGAGAGGCCAATACGGTTCTTCAGAAGGGGCATTCGCGGAACCTACTGCGTAACTCCAACGTGGGTCACTTTTTCCCAGCGCCCGGACCCAGTCAGAAACCGCACGACGCCTTCAAACCGGTAGTAGAGCACCAGTTGGCGGTAACCGAGGTTTTCAATAAACGCGTACCAAAGCAGCCTGGCAAGGTCCCGATAAGCCGGGTAACGGCGGTAGGTCAGTTCTTCCAGGAGGACGGCGCCAATGGAGAGCAATCCGCCATAGGCAAGGCTGAGAAGGACAAAAAGCAGGTAGAGCATGGCCGGAACCATGCCGAAAATGATGGCCAGCGGAACCATAAAGTAGCCCAGAAACTCCACCACCGCCCCCAGCGCTTCCACGTAGAGGTGAAAAGGGAAGCTGAGGGTTCCCACCATTCCGTACTTCCGGTTGAACAGCATCTCGGAGTGTTTCCATAACGTCTGGCACAAACCAAGCTGCCACCGCCGGCGCTGCTTGCCCAGCATTTTCAGCGTGGCGGGACATTCCGTCCAGCACACCGGGTCGGAGGTAAATGACATCCGGATGCGACGCTTGCTCTTGGCGGCCCAGTGGTGCAATTGGACAATCAGGTCCATATCCTCGGTCACCGTGTCATGGGCGAAACCGCCTGCTTCCATCACGGTTTCGCGGTGGAAGATCGCAAACGCACCCGAAACGATCAGGGTTCCGCCCAGAAGGTCCCACCCCGTTCTCCCAAACAGAAAGCTGCGAAGGTACTCCACCACCTGGAAGCGTTCCAGCGACGACTTGGGCAGAGCGACCTGCGCCACCCGCCCGTCACGAATCTGGCAGCCGTTCATCACGCGAACGATCCCGCCGCTGGCAACGGTGTTGACCGGCGAATGGATGACCGGACGCATCAGCCGCAGCAGAGCATCCCGCTCCAGGATCGAGTCTGAATCCAGCGTACAAAAATACGGGGTTCGGCAAACATTGATGCCAGCGTTCAACGCGTCCGGCTTGCCGCCGTTTTCCTTGCTGACCACAAGAAGATTGGGCGTCTCCGGGTTCATGTAGAAGCCGCGCACGGCCCGGGTGAAAATATGCGGACGGTAGATGAGGTCCATCTTCACCAGGTGAAAATGATCGATCAGGCGGGTGAGCGTCCCGTCCGTTGAGCCGTCGTCAACCACCACAACCTCAAGCTCCGGATAGTCGGTCTGCAGGGTGGAGGTGGTCGTCTCCAGAATGATCCGCTCCTCATTCCACGCCGGGATCACAATGGTCACCGGAGGCGTAACCGGCGATTCGCGGATTTCATCCAGGTCCTGATAGGACAGCCGGCGGTTGTAGAGCCAGACGGTGGCCAGCGACAGAACCATCAGCAGCGTGTAGACACCGTTTCCAATGAAAAAATAGGAGACGATGAGCAGATTGAACATGTCCATCCCGTGAATAAAAATCTGTCGCCACAATTCCATGAGACTACCCTTCTCCCCGCTGTGGGGTGGCGGCAAGGACCTCCTGCGCAAGGGACCGGACGTCAAAATCGGGTTCCTTCACCGCCACCCGCTCAACCCATTGGTGAATCTGGGGGTCAGGGTACCGCCCAAAATGCTGAAGAAAACTCTTGCGCAGTTTCCCGTTCCCCTCCCCTTCTTCCAGTACTGAAATCATGTAGCTGGTCTTCCCCATCTCGGCCATGTTGCGCAGGACAGCGGTATCCCGGCCGTTGCCGGTTTCAGCACAGCGCGTCAGCAATTCCGGGATCAGCCCCGCGCGCTGGAACTCATCGGCAACCTGTTCCCGGCTGTAGCGGTCTCGAGTGGCGAGAAAATGCGCGGTCAGCAGGTCCAGACCCGGACGTCCGAAACCGCGCAGAATCCGCACCGCCGCTTCACGAACCCGCCAGTTTGGGTCGGTGAGGGCGCTCGAAATCCGGTCGCTAGTTGGAAGAAACCTGTGCCTGGCCAGCGACCTCACCGCGTGGAGCCTTACAAACCATGCGGAATCCTCAAGCAAGGTAAACAGCGTCGAAGCCGCACGCGGGTCAGCAAGATAGGCGATGACCGGGGCAGCCCGTGCGCGCACGTCCGGATTGCCGTCAAATGGCAGGTCTGTCAGGAACACCCCGGCCGTTTCGTCGTCGAAATTCTTCCTGTCCAGCCGAAAATCAGCCTTGCCAGATGCTTCGCGTTCAACCATTTCCCGGATAACGTCCGTAGCCAGAAAGCGAATTCGCGGGTTCG
>Ga0315535_1003035_pt1 | contig 10436 bp, 8 predicted proteins | sample SalMarSW160220MG_2_FD_203092 | JGI IMG/M metagenome (GOLD analysis project Ga0315535, IMG submission 203092) | Salt marsh sediment microbial communities from the Plum Island Ecosystem LTER, Massachusetts, United States - Salt Marsh Sediment SW1602-20 ...
GATGACGTCCTACGACAAATGCATGCAGGGCCTCGCCAAGTGTCGCAGCTTCTTCCACCTTCTCACCTTCCGTGGGCCGGTACATAATGTCATGTACCTTTTTGGCGGCTGCCCTGTTGCAGAGGGCGTCCAGATCATCCTGCCATAGTCTGAATCCCTCCCTCATGGACTTGACTAGCAAGGGAGACAACCCGGAAAGGGACGTCATTCTCATATCTCCGAACGCTTCATATTTCGGTTCGAGGGATTTGATCAAATCCCACTGGCTCACCTTGCCCACAATCCTTTCCTTGCTATCGTAAACAAGGATCGCACGGTGCCGGTACCTGGTCTTGTCGAATTCCTCCTGTGCTTTCTCCAGCGCCGATATCGCCTCATAAACACTCGCATCTTCTGAGACGGTCGGATATTCCCCAAGAGGGACCATTAATTCCTTGACGGTCGTTTTATTCACAGGGGACCTCCTTTCCAGAGTTCATCTGTCCAGTCCTTTTCACTACAGCAACGAACATGCCAATAGACGGAATGACGACAACATGCTGTAACTTCTTGAAGAATGGTTGGAAAAGGATAGGTGGTTCGGGATGTTTCCCGGTAGTCCCTGCTCAGGGTGTCGGATATTCTTACAACCTGTAAAACAGACGGATCATCAGGGCCTTTGTCAGAACGCTCATTTTTTCTAAGCGGACGAAAGGCGCGGCTCCTTCACTGCTCGTGAGTTTCCGGCAGGCACAGTATAATTTCGCGGATGTCCTGGTCCAGTGCGATCTTTCCACCTAAGGCCTGAATCAGCGCATTTTCTCCATCGGCCGGAAACCTGGACGCCTGGTCGGCGGGTATTGCCTTGAGTCCCGTAAATCTGATGATTGCTCCTCCTTCATCGGCCTCGGGAATCAACCGGACAGTCTTTTCTTCATTCGCCAGGCCCATGGCGAAATCCAGGCTCAGCCAGATAATATTTTCAAGCAGGAAGGGATTCGTGGTGATGGTGACGGGATGTTCGGACAGGGTGACCTGGACCTCCACTCCTCTCATCGATGCGAGTCTTCCGGAAAGGGTTGCCATAAACGCCAGAATTTCCCCTACGTCCACCGTCTTTTTTGCTTCATCAACGGTGTGCGCAAACGTATTCATATTTCTCACAATCCCGTCCGCCCGCCGGACTTGCTGCTGGATTTTTCCGGCCAGGGCCTTGAGTCTTTCCGGCTCAATGGGCACACCCTTTTCCACCACGGAGGTGAGGTCTTCCAGAAGCCCTGAAATTTCATTGATGATGGCAAGGATATTCTTTACTTCATGGGATATGGAGGCATTCATCTTTCCGAAGAATCTGAAGCCTTCGTTGCCGACTATTTCCCATTGCTTGTTCATTTTCTCGCTCCTCATTTTTCAAGCACTTCCTTCATTTTTGTCATCAGTTCCTCAATATCCACCGGCTTTACGAGGTAATAATCCGCTCCCGCCTCTTCAGAACCCGCTCTAAAGTCTGCTTCCGATCCATGACCCGTCATAAAAATGAACTTCATACCCGGGTTTTTTTCTGCCATCATTCTCTTGAGTTGAATGCCTCCTATCTTCGGCATCTTGATATCCACCACGGCAATATCGTATGAGGCCCCTTCAATTTTCTTGAGAGCGTCTTTTCCGCTGCACACCCAGTCGGCGTCAATCCCTCTGATGGACAGCCTTTCAGCCAGGGTGGAGACCAGTTCTGCTTCATCGTCTATCAGCAGAATTCGCATGGGTCGTTTCCTCCTTTCTCTCCATCTTGACAGGGAGGGTAACGGTGAAGGTGGTTCCCTTGCCCGGTTCGCTTTCAACGCTGATTTTGCCGCCCAATTCCCGTACAAAGTTTGCGGTCAGGGATAATCCGAGTCCTGTCCCTCCCATCTTGGTCCTGGTAGAAAAAAATGGCTCGAATATACGCTCCAGATCTTCTTTGGGAATGCCGCATCCATCGTCGGCGACGGTAACCAGGACGTCATTAACATCTTTCCTCTTTATCCGGATATCTAAATGTCCGCCGTCTTCCATCGCTGAACAGGCGTTGTTGAAGAGATTGAGGAAGATTTCCTGGAGCTTCCCCCGGTCACTTTCGATTGCCGGGATATTTTCCGCGGCCTCGAGGGAGATCGAGATGCTCCTGTATTCAGCCTCCTTTTCAAAAAAGCTCAGCACTTCCTCAATCACCTCTTTCAACGCAATATTCTGAATGCGTATCTCCGAATGCCTTGAAAAACTCAGGAGGCGCTTGGTGATGGTGCTGGCCCTTTTCACGGATGACAGGATTGAGTCAGCGAGGCCGAGGAGTTTCTCATTACCTTTGTATTCTTTCTTGAAAGTGATCAGGTCCTTGAGAAGCCCTGCTTTCTCATTGATAATAGCCAGCGGGTTGTTTATCTCGTGAGCCACTCCCGCGGCCAGGCGGCCTACGGATGCCATTTTGTTGCTGTATTCCACCTGGTGGAGAGTAGCTATGCGGGCCTGATCCGCCCAATAGATCTTGTTGATGAGGTAGGTGGACACACCGATGACCACGCCGACGATGAGGATAATGCTTGCGGTCAGGAACAACAGGAGTTCCATACGGGTCTCGTTCCAGGATCTCATGAGTTCCCGCTTGTGTTTGACCACGACGAGAATAAAGGGCGTTTCGGAGATGTATCGGTAACCAATTATGATCGGAGCGTTATCCAAATTTTTGCCCTCAAACACCCGCGTTTTTGGGGCATATTTCGGGACGGACAGGGATATTTTATCGAGGACCTTGCCATGATAGAGGGAAGGCGTCTGAAGCGTGCCCTCCCGGTTAATCATAAAAATATCACCCTTTCCTGCAAGCTCAAGGCCCGACAAGAGATCATCAAGCATAGCGGTGTCAAGTGTTGTCCTGAGCACATAGAAAAAACCATTCGGCAGAGTGCGCTTGATCGCGATGACTATGTGGGGGAGCTGTCTGAATCCCAGAAAAACATCACTGATATAGACGCCGCGTTTGCATACCTCTTTGAACCAATCCTGTTCGCTGTAATTCTTTCCGAGAAGTTTGTGCGGTCCCACATAGTTCCTCTGATTGCCCATCGGATCAATGAGGCCGATGTCGGTGATCCCGCCAAAACTGATTTTCAGATTCTGCAGTACGTCCTCAAGTGTCCCGGGTTCATTCAGGGTCTTGAACGCATATTCTTTCACGACAAAATCCAGTGCGGCCCTGCGCTGGGTAAAGAAAAAGGATATGCTTCGGCCGATATTGGAAACAAGACGAGCGGTGCGGAGGAGGTTCTCTGATTCTATGGATCGCTGGGTTACCTGGTAGTCGACTATGGCAAGTGAAATGAGCGGGATCAGTGCTACGCCGGCCGTAAGGGAGATTGTCAATTTCCACATCCGGCGAAAGTTGAAGGGGTGTCCGCGGTCGCCCGCCGCCACGTCACGATAATTCCAGAATTTTGGCTTAAGTCTTTTCAAGTCTCTTCTGCCTGATCTTCTCATTCGCCTTTTTCAGGGTATTGCTGAGCACATCAATGTCCACCGGCTTCTGGAGATACGCAAAAGCACCGAGTTCCATGCAAATTTCCCTGTCGGCCTCGGAGCCGTGGCCGGTGAGTATAATGATCTCGATGGCGGGCTTGGACTTCTTGACCCGCCGCAGGACCTCTATGCCGTCGATTCCGGGCATTCGAAGATCAAGGATCATGACTTCCGGCTCATCGCCGTGGACCAGGTCGAGCGCTGACTGGCCGTCATAAGCAACAACAGATCCCATGTCTCGCATAAGCAACCGCTCTGAAAGGGTCTGGACAAATTCTCTCTCGTCGTCCACCAGCAGGACTTTAGAAGGCATTTCGAAATCGTATTTGCGGTAAATATCCGCCTGGTAGAAATCTTTCCCGACCCTGGTATTGACGGATTTTGCGCCCGGGACTTTTTCCGCGATTGATTTCAGCTCCTCTTCGAGTTTTCCTAATGCAAGAACGTGCTCGTTGATAGTTATTTCGACCGACCCGTCTTTGGCCTTCACACCGACATTGTGTCCCTTTTCGGCAAGCGCAACCTCCACATGGGCTGTCAACACAAAGTCCTCCACGGCTCTCCTGGATGCGTCGCTGGATCGGACAATGTCTTTGGCCAGGTTTTCTTCGATGAGGGCCGCCGCTTCCTCTGCGGTCATTTTATCCATTGGAATAACAATATCATAGTGGGAAGGGTCCCAGGGATCTTTCGAACCTGTCAGTTTATCCACCCAGGAGGCCCTGTCCTCATCCTGTTTATGAATCAGTTTGGCTGCCTCTTTGGGGGATACAGCCTGCTGTTCCACGGCAAGCGCCGTTCGAAACTTCATTTCGGCAATGAGGCAGGCCCGGAGAACATGATTTATCTCTCTGGGAATGAGGTGGGTCGAAAAACCGGTGATCAGTAAATTGTCCTCCGAGAGGGTTTGAGCCAGCGCAAGTTTCAGGTAGGAGATAGATCTCTCTTTTTCATGGGTGAATCTGTTGAAAACCGATGTCTTTGCTGAAAAGACACGTTCAATTCTGTTCTCGGCCAGGCCGGAGATCTTTGCAGCCTCCGCGACCATATCATCATCGGAAATGGATGTATATTTTGTGCGGGGGAGCAGTTCTCCTATCACCTGCTCGCTTTTGCAAAAGCTGCCGCTGAATAGGGATATGACAGACATTTTCTACCTCCCTGAGCTCTTGTTTCGTGTTGATTGGGGTTTGTTTCACTCCCCTTTCGGGAAGGCAACCAGCAGGGGGCACTTTTCCTCCAGGGCCTCCGCGTGTGTCTTGGTGTAGTTGGTGCTGATAGCACTTTCCATCGTGGAGAACAGATGATCCTCCCCGATTTTTTCGAGAAAATGGGTTCTTTTCAAGACTTTCATGACAGATTCGTTTACCCCGCTCATCGAGATATCGATGCCGGCGCTTCTTGCTCTGTCTACCAAAAGAGAAAGGCCTTCCTCTCCCGAGGAATCCATATCATTGATCCCGTTGGACACGATGACGATATGCTTCAGGTGCGGTTTGGTTCTCATGAGTTCGGTGATGCGGTCTTCCAGATAACTGGCATTGGCGAAAAAGAGCGGGCCGTCAAACCGCACCAGGGCCATGTATTCGCATTCCCTGAGTCCAAAGGTGCCGGCGTCGCGCAAGGCCATGTCTTCTCTCCTGGCGAGCGATGCCACCTTGGGCCGCATGCTCTTGTAAAGAAAAACCAGAAGAGAAAGGATCACACCCACTTCGATGCCCTTTTCCAGGTGAGGTGCAAAGGCGAGGGTCAGAAAAAAGGAGATTATGGCAATCGCCCCGTCATACCACTGGGCCTCCCATGCATGGACAAAACCGGAGACGTTCACCAGCCCGATCACGGCCATCATGATGACCGCTGCCAGGACCGACTGGGGAAGGTGGTACAGGAGCGGCGTGAAAAACATGAGCACAATGACTACCATCAGGCTGGTAAAGACACTGGAGAGACCACTCACGGCCCCTGCCTGGAGGTTGACCGCGGAGCGTGAAAAGGAACCGGAAACCGGGTAGCTTTTCCCAAAGGCTCCGCAGATATTGGCCAACCCCTGGCCGATAAGTTCCTGGTTCGGGTCAAGCCTCTGGCCGGTCTTGGCGGCCATGGCCTTGGCAATGGAGATGGCCTCCATAAACCCCAGGAGCGATATGATTGCGGCGAAAGGAAAAAGGTGCAGCATGATGCCCAAATCCAGACGGGGCACGGAAAGGGCGGGCAGACCTTTCGGAATATCTCCGACCACTGCTCCACCGCCCGTCATGAGGAGGGCATCTGTCGTGAGGGGTCTATTGCCAACCTTGATCCGCCAGGTCCTTCCGTCGTCCCTGGACAGAGCGGGCATATCTTCCGGGAGATAGAATATGAGGGAACCGTCCTCCTGTTTAACGCCCTTGAACAGGAACTCGCTTATTTCTTTTCTGAAAATGTGGGCGTCAAATTTGAGGTTCTCGATCTTCATGCCCGCCATTTCCAGGTTGTGCTTGGCGGTGAGAATGGCCTCCGGGGCGCCCGTTTTTCTTGCCTGTGCCAGCATCTCTCCGGCCCGGGCGCGTTCCTCGGCGAGCAGGGGAAGCGCGGTGACCACCCTGTTGAAATTCGTCACGGCCTCTCTGGCTCTTGGGGAGCGGATGGTCGAGAGATCAACACGGACGTTGTGATCAAATCCGGTTGCCCAGGAAAGAATGGTGGTGACAGCCACCGCCACAAGGACATTGGGAATTTTCGGTGAGATACGCTTGAGGCCGTACATGATGGCAAAGGCGAGAGCGCCCATCAGGAGGGTGGGCCAGTGGGTGTAGTGGAAAGCGGCCTGGATGACCCGCCAGATGGTCTCGTAATGGTGATGGGCATTGTCCACATACACGCCGAACATCTTTGAAAGCTGGGAAGAGGCAATGATAAGAGCGGCGGCGTTGGTAAAACCGTTCACCACCGGATGCGAAAGGAAGTTCACCACGAGACCAAGACGCAGGAGGCCGAGGCCGAGCTGGAAAAATCCCACCATCAGCGCAAGGAGAACGGCGTAAATGATATATCCCTCACTTCCTGCGGTGGCCAGCGGTTCAAGGGAAGCAGCGGTCATGAGAGATACAATCGCCACGGGTCCCGTGGCCAGTTGCCGGCTCGAGCCGAAAAGGGAGGCCATCATGGGGGGGAGAAAAGAGGCATACAGGCCGTAATAGGCCGGCAGCCCTGCAAGCTGGGCATAGGCCATGGACTGGGGAATGAGCACAAGGGCGACCGTGAGCCCCGAGAGGGCATCAACCCGCAGAGCATCAAGAGAGTAATTTTTGAACCAATTGAGAAAGGGAAGAATTTTCGCCAGCATCAGTAGCTCCCATTATACATAGCGTCCGGAATCTTTTCCGATTCAATCGGCCGTCATGATCCACCACGAAGGAGACGAAGGTGCGAGCAGACGTTTGGAGTATGTATTTGATTCTTTATGCGAAGGTGTGGTTTGTATTTTCTCCGCACGAGAGTGTGGTTCCGCGAAGGGCAATCATTCTGCCCTCTTTGATCAGGAAGCAGAGTGCCTTTTTTAATGCACGCGTGTCAAGTAGAAAACGGAATAAAAACAGGAGGCTTGACAGGACTTAGGATTGTCAATTACAAGATACCTATGATGCCGTAAGTCCAAGTGGGGGATTATTTCCTTCGGCTGAAGTCAAAAGGAGACGGATTTGTCCGGGAGAACTGAAGAGTGAGTGGACTTTTTCGAAAAGAGAAAAAGCAGCACCGTTTCCGGTTGAGGAGATGGCTCCTCCGGTCTCCCGCCCGATTTTCCATTCTCGCGTTTGCGGGGCTGATCGGCGCGGGCACCCTGCTGCTGGTTTTGCCTGCCGCCTCCGCCGGGAAGGGCATCGGCCTGATTGATGCCCTGTTCACGGCCACCTCGGCGAGTTGTGTGACCGGTCTCGTGGTGCTGGATACCGGAAGGGATTTCACCGCCTTCGGACAAGGAATCATTCTTTTTCTGATACAGGCAGGGGGATTGGGCATAATGACCCTTTCCACGTTGTTTCTCCTTGTGGCGAGAAGACGCACATCCCTCGTGGGGAGGCTTGTCATCAAGGATGCCCTGACTGATGGGAAGGAGCGGAGTTTGCCTTCTCTCTTGAAAGATGTATTGCTCTTTACCGTGGTGATAGAAGGAATAGGGTCTTTCCTGATATTTATTCGTCTCCTTCCCGGTCGTGGTATCCTGGAGGCCCTGTATCTCGCAGTATTTCACTCCATAAGTGCATTTTGCAACGCCGGCTTTTCCATCTTTTCCGACAGCTTCATGCATTACCGGGACGACTGGATCCTGAACCTCACCCTGTGTTTTCTGATTGTGAGCGGAGGAATCGGTTTTCTGGTATTATCCGAGCTGAAACGCAAGAGGCCGGTGAAACCTCGTGCCTGGGCGCGCTTGACCCTCCATTCCAAAATTGTCCTGTCTACCACGGGTATCCTGCTCCTGGCAGGGACCTTTCTCGTGCTTTTCATGGAATGGGACAATACCCTTCATGGGTTGTCGGTGCCGGGACGGTTTCTGGCGGCGTTTTTCCAGTCCGTCACAGCGAGGACCGCCGGGTTTAATACCCTTCCTATCGGGGCGATGGCAAATGAAACCCTGTTTCTCACGATTTTGCTCATGTTTATCGGCGCCTCTCCCGGGTCCTGCGGCGGAGGAATTAAAACCACCACCTTTGCCAGTCTTGTGGCCCAGGGCATTGCCCGTCTTCGGGGAAAAGAAAGGCCCCACTGGTTCAGGCGCACCATTTCCCAAAGCAGCATCGCGAGGGCGATCAGCATCGTCATGGTCAGCGGGATTGTTGTGATCCTGGCGACCTTTGCGCTTCTTGTGACGGAGTTGCGGGAAATGCCCCACATTGCAAGCAGGGGCAGGTTTCTCGAACTGCTCTTTGAGGTCGTAAGCGCTTTCGGGACCGTGGGACTTTCAACCGGAGTGACCGCGGGTTTGACCCAGGCGGGAAAGGTCATTATTACGCTGGTCATGTTCGTCGGAAGGTTGGGCCCTCTTCTGATTGCGGTGGCGGTGAGCCGGGAGTCGGCTCCCCGGTATCGTTACGCTGAAGAAACCATTATGGTAGGATGAGTTATGAGTTTACAGAACCTGTAATTGGAGTAATGGAGTGAGGAGAGGAAAATGCGGCAATTTGCGGTTATCGGGCTGGGGAATTTCGGGTATTACCTGGCGTCATTTCTCTATGAGAAGGGACATGAGGTACTGGCGATAGACAAGGACCATGAGCGGGTGCAGGAAATTAAGGACCACGTGAGCCAGGCCGTGGTGGCGGATGCCACGGACAGGGCCGCTCTGGAGTCACTCGGTTTGAACCAGATGGATGTGGCCGTGGTTTCCATAGGATCGATCCTGAGCAACTCGATCCTGGCAACGCTCAATCTCAAGGATATGGGGGTGGAACTCGTCTACGCCAAAGCAGTGAGCGAGGCCCATGGCCGTATTCTCTACAAGGTGGGAGCGACCGAAGTGTTCTTCCCTGAAAAGGACCAGGCCATTTCGCTGGCCGAGCGCCTGCATAACCCAAACATGCTGGATTATTTACCATTCCTGGAGGGATACAGCATTATCCAGCTTGCGCCTCCCCGGGAATTTATCGGGAAGCAATTGAAGGACCTGGACTTGATTAACCGGTACGGTATCCAGGTGGTGGGGATCAAGGAAATCATTCCGGACCGGCTGAATCTCATCCCCACGGCCCAGTTTATAATCAAGGACAGTGATACCCTGATCCTGCTCGGACCCAATCAAGCCCTTGACAAATTGAGAGAAAAAGAAAGATAGTTCATGGGTAAGGTGAAGCCGGGGAGCGTGAACAGGAATGATCCGGGGTTAGTATGGAAATAGACATCGACACAGCCGCGAAAATGCTGGCAACTCCTCAGGCCACCTTGCGGCGCTGGGCCCGCCAGGGAAAAATTCCGGCAAGGGAACGCGCCGGGACATACGTCTTTCGAAAAGACGAATTGGTCAAATGGGCCCGCCAGCACAATATCCCCTTGCGGGTTTCTCCCGAGTCCGGAATTCCGGGCCCGGCGCATGTAGAAATCAGCCTCTATGAGTCAATAAAGCGGGGAGGCATCTTTTTTTCCGTACCAGGCGACAATGTACATGAGGTCCTGCAGGCTGCAAGTAATTTGATCATCCTTCCCGAAACAATAGACCGGAAGGCGTTGCTGGATGATCTGCTCGAGAGAGAGGCCCTGGTATCCACCGGAATCGGGAACGGCGTTGCTTTTCCCCATCCCCGATATCCCTTGGAAGATATTCCCGCGGGGGGAGTGATCGCGGCTTGCTTTCTCGAAAAAGAAGTTGATTTCAAGTCCATAGACGGACTGCCGGTGTTCGTCCTTTTCATGCTCCTCAATCCCGATACGGAAACGCATCTGAAGCTCCTTTCCCGGCTCAGCTTCTGCCTCCGCGACAGCACCTGCATCCGGCTCCTCAGGGAATGCGAAAGATCTGAAGATCTCTTACAGAAGGTCCGCGAGATGGAACGGGATATAGCCCGGCATGAAAAGGGAGATGGGGTCTAGGCCTCTCATGGATTTTTCACTCTCACGTCTTGTGCGAAAAATCTTTTTCAGACTCGATGAACGGCTGCAGCTCATCATAGTGGCCGCCCTGGTCGGGCTGGGCGGCGGATATGCCTCGGTCGTGTTAAACTCTGGGCTTGAATCCGGCGGCCACTACCTCAATCCGCTGCGCACTCACTGGTACGCTGTTTTGTTCCCTGCCATAGGGGCCGCGTTATCGGTCATTTTTCTGCGGTATCTTGTGAGAGACATCGGCGTGCATGGCGTCCCGGAGGTAATTTACAGCATCTCCAGGAGAGGCGGGCTCTTACGCTTCCGTTCCAGTTTTTCACAACTTGTTT
>Ga0315535_1003036_pt1 | contig 10435 bp, 8 predicted proteins | sample SalMarSW160220MG_2_FD_203092 | JGI IMG/M metagenome (GOLD analysis project Ga0315535, IMG submission 203092) | Salt marsh sediment microbial communities from the Plum Island Ecosystem LTER, Massachusetts, United States - Salt Marsh Sediment SW1602-20 ...
CTAGATTCACCTCCCTCTTCGGTCGGCGGGAGAAGCATATCCTGACACCTCTGCGCACCCGGTCTCGTCCCTGGCACGCGGCTTCCTCCGTCGCCTGTGCCCTGCTGGCCGTCACCGCCGCGGACGCGGCGGCTCAGACGACGGCCCCCACCTGCCCCGACGGGCGCATCCACACCGTCTTCATCGACAATCACTCCATCTACGACGTGCAACGCCCCGGCGCCTCGGGCGCCGAGCGCCGGTTCTACAAGCTGGCCAACGCGCTGCACGTGAAGACCCGGAAGAGCTTCATCCGCAGCGAGCTCCTCTTCCACGCGGGAGACTGCTACCGGCCTCTGCTCCTCGCGGAGTCCGGCCGCATCCTGAGGAGCTATCCGTTCATCGCCCGGGCGGACGTGTTCGCGATCAGCCGGCCCGACGGGTCCAAGGACGTGGTGGTGGACACCCAGGACGAGTGGACGACCAAGATCAACCTCGGTGTCAGCTTCGACAGGGGCTTGAGGCTGGAGGGGTTCGCCGTCACCGAGGAGGATCTGGCCGGAAGGGGTATCCGCGCGACGGCCTTCCTGCGCCAGCGCCAGGAGCAGAGGGACGCCGGCGTGGAGGTGGAGTTCCCCCGTGTGCTCGACACCCGCACCAACGCCCTCTTCTCCACCGGACGGACCCGCGTGGGGACCTTCTTCGTCGAAGGCTTCACCTACCCGTTCGTGGGGCAGATCGGGCGCTTCGCCATGCGGCAGACGTACGAGCGACGGGACGAGCTCTTCCCCTACTCGGTGGGGGCGGGCCGCAGCTACAGCCACGTGCTCCTGCCCTACGTGCAGGACCGCATCGAGCTGAGCGCGGCCGGGCGCCTGGGCCGGCCGGGCCACCTCACGCTCCTGGGCCTGGGGATCTCCCGCGAGAGCCTGAGCTTCGGCGGGTTCCCGAACGATCTGCAGATCGCGCACAACAGCAACTTCAGCGCGCGCGATCCGGCGCCTCCGTCGGTGTACGACACGATCGCGTCCCAGACCAGGGGCTTCTCCAACACCCGCGTGAACCTGCTCGTGGGCCAGAGCAACCTCCGCTTCGTTCGAGCCCGCGGTCTCGACCCCCTGAACGGCATCCAGGACGTCAAGCTCGGCACCGACGTGGGCCTCACCCTGGGGCGCAGCGTGGGCGCGCTCTCGGCCTCCGGATCCCGGAGCTCCGACGACGTCTACACGCGGGCGACCCTCTTCGTGGGGGAGCATCCGGGCACCTCGTACCTCTTCCTGAACGGTAGCGTCGAGGGGCGCCGGGTCCTTTCGGGGTCGAACGGCGGAACCGGCTGGCACGACGTCATCGGCGAGGCGGATCTGTATGCGTATCTGCGCTCGCGCCGGACTCCGCACCAGACCTTCTTCGCCCGCGTCTCGGGTGCCGGCGGCTGGTCCATGATCACGCCCTTCCAACTCACGCTCGGCGGACGCTCCTCGGTGCGCGGCTTCCGCGTGGAGGACTTCCCCGGCGCTCGCAGGCTCATCGCCACGCTGGAGGACAGGATCTTCGTGCATTGGCCGGCGCCGGAGGTCATGGATTTCGGGTTCACGGCCTTCGCCGACGCCGGTCGGGTCTGGCGCGGGGACGTGCCCTTCAGCGCCACGTCCCCGTGGAAGGCCACGGTGGGAGGTGGAATCCGCCTGGGCTTCCCGACGGGGTCGCGACTGGTGGCGCGTATGGACCTGGCCTTCCCCCTTCTGGACCCCACGCGGCATAGTCCGGTATTTCGCGTAACACTCTACGAGCTGCTGGGTCTCAACGCCGGCTTCTCGGACCCCCAGCTCGACCGGAGCCGCTACATCACCGTGGGCCCCGACTACTTCACCCAGGAGGGGGGCTGATGGCGGCCATGGCCGATCCCGCCGCGAGGACCCGCCAGGTGCGGCGGGTCCTCCGCCTGGTCCCGTGGATGAACGTGGCCGTCGTCGTCATGAAGGTCGTCGTGTTCGTGATGTCCCACGCCCTGTCCGTGTTGGCGGAGAGCATGCACTCGTCGCTGGACGCGACCGACAACGTCTTCGCCCTGGCCGTGGCGCGCGTGGCCGGAGAGGCGCCGGACGAGGACCACCCATACGGCCACACCAAGTTCGAGACCCTGGGGGCGCTGGTCCTCGTGGGGGGCTCTCCGTCACGGTGTTCGGGCTGATGCGCAACGCAGTGGTCCGCCTGCTGGCGCACTCGGTCCCCGTGGCGAACATCGACGACGGCACGCTCGGCATCATGGGGGCCTCGCTGCTGGCGGGCATCTCCATCGCGCGCTACGAGTCACGGCTGGGCAAGCGCCTGGGCAGCGACCTCATCCTCGCGGACGCCGCCCACACGCGCTCCGACGTCCTCACCACGCTGGCCGTGCTCGTGGGGCTCGTGGCGATCCGGGCCGGCCATCCCCTGGCCGACCCCGTGGCCACCCTGATCGTCGCGGTGCTCATCGCCCGCACCGGATGGGAGATCGTCCGCGGGGCGGTGCCGGTACTCGTGGACGAGCGCACCGTGGAGCCTCAGCGCATCCAGCACCTCGCCATGGCGGTGGAGGGGGTGCGCTCGGCGTACGGCATCCGTTCGCGGGGACGCCCCGGCGCGGTGTTCGCCGAGGAGACGGAGCGCCGCGTCACCGACGCCCTCGGCGCCAACGAGGTCGTCGTCCACGTGGAGCCCTTCGAGTGACGGCTCGCAGGTCCCTGGAGCCCGAGCTTCTCGACGCCCCCGTAACCGACCTTGAGGAGCTGGCGGGCTCCCTCCGCCACGTGGCACAGGTGAACCGGTGGCTGGGAGGCACCCGGGCGCTGCGACGCCATCTCGCTTCTCTCGTCCGTGGTGACGGCACGCTCCGCTACCTGGACGTCGGGACCGGGAACGGCGAGACCCTCACGGACATAGCTCTCTGGGCCCGACGGAGGGGGTGCGAAGCCCGCTGCGTGGGCGTGGACCTGAGGGCGGAGATGCTGGCCCTCGCCGCCGGCGCCGCCGGCACGTCGGTGCTCCGTGCGGATGCCCTGCGCCTACCCTTCGCCGACGGCGCGTTCGACGCGGCCGCATGTACCCTCACCCTGCATCACTTCCGTGACGACGACGCGGTGGCGCTGGTGCGGGAGATGGCCCGGGTGGCGCGTACCCTGGTGCTCGTCAACGACCTCGAGCGCAACGCGGTGAACAGGGCCGGCGCACGCATCCTCGCCCTCACCGTGTGGCGCGGCAACCGCATCACCCGGAACGACGGTCCCCTCTCGGTGAGGCGCTCCTTCACGGTGCCGGAGCTCCTGGAGATCGGGCGTCGGGCGGGCCTCGCCCACGCCACTGTCCGGCGCCACTTCCCCTGGCGCCTCGTCCTGGAGGGCCAACCGTGACCCGTGGCCGCGCGGCCGGGCGATGACGGATCCCGACGTGCTGGTGGCGGGGGGGGGACCCTCGGGAAGCACCGCCGGTGGCCTGCTCGCGAACATGGGATGGGGTGTGCTCGTCGTGGACCGTGCGCGCTTTCCACGGCCCAAGCCCTGCGGCGAGTGCGTCAACCCCGGAGGGGTCGCCGCCCTGACGCGTCTCGGGCTCCTCGCACGGATCCAGGCACTGGAGCCGGCGCATCTGAGCGGGTGGCGCCTCCGTGGTGCCGGGGTGGAGGTCACCGCGCGGTTCGGCGGGGGTCTCCACGGCCTGGGCGTGTCGCGGGGGGACCTGGACGCGGCGCTCCTGGATGCGGCGAGGAGCCGGGGAGCGGAGGTGCTGGAGGAGACGCACGTGGAGCAGGTGGCGTCCGCCGCGACGGACGGACGACCCACCGTGACCCTGCGCGGCGCGAACGGGACGCGGCGAACCGTCCGTCCCCGCGTCCTGGTGGGAGCCGACGGCCTCCGCTCGGTGACATCCCGTGCCCTGGGGCTGGTCGGACGGGCGCCGCGGCTGAGGAAGCTGTCGCTCACGTTCCACCTCCGCGGAGACCCGCCGGCCGGGTGGCAGGACGGCTCCGCCGAGCGCCAGGGCACGCTGGACCTCCGGGACGGGATCACCCTGGGGCTCGCACCGGTGGCCGCGGACGGCACCCGCTGGAACGCCACCATCGTGGCCGACGCCCGCCGATACGGACGCGCGGTGGCCGACGATCCGGTGGGGTTCTTCCGCGGCGTGTTGGACGAGAGGACGGGGGAAGGCCCGGACCGCAAGGGGAGGCATGCTCCGGTGGTGGCGGGCGTTCGAGGCGCTTCCGGCCTCCGCCGCTGGCACATCGAGGGAGGTCCGTGGGCGTCCGGCCCCTTCGACTGGCCCGCCCGGCGGTGCTGGGCCCCGGGCGCCGTGCTGGTGGGCGACGCCGCGGGCTACTTCGACCCGTTCACCGGTCAGGGGATCTATCGCGCCCTCCGCTCGGCGGAGCTGGCGGCCGAGGCGGTGGCCGAGGCGCTGGCCGGTCCCGCGCCCTCGTGGACGGCGCTGGCCGCCTACGACGCCGCCTGGCGGCACGAGACCCGCGCCGCGGTGTGGGTGCAGCGAGGGGTGGAGACGGTGATGGCCCACGCGGGCCTGGCCCGTCCGGTGCTCCGCCGGCTCCGCGCCTCCGGCGGCCTCGCGCGGGTGATCCGCGTCACGGGGGACGTTGCCGCCCCGGTGACGCTTTTGGACCCCAGGGTCTGGCTCTGAGGTCGTGGGGCCCGTGAGATCGGGGCAGGGGCCGCCCCGTCACTGGGGGCGCGGAAGGAGGGCCCGTCAGAAGATCCGGATCTGGAACCTCATGAGCCTCCCCGGCCTCGGCAGGCCGCATTGGTCGTAGAGGACGGTGTCGGTGAGGTTGTCCACGGAGATCCGGGTCTCCAGATGCGTGAGGAGACCCCTTCCGGTGCCGGGTAGCGACCAGATCCGTACCAGGTCCCCGTTCACCCGGGTGCCCGCCCGAAGGCGCACGTCGGCACCGGTGTTCAGGTCCTGGCAGAACTGCGAGCCGGTGTATCGCGCCTCGGCGCCGAGCGTCCACCCGGCAGCCAGCGGGAGGTGCACGTACACGTTGCCGCTGCGCTCGGGGAGGTTCTCCGGCTCGCGGGAGAGCGTGGTGGCCGGATCGACGAGCTTCACGGCCTGCAGGGTGAGCTCCCCGCCCACCGCGAAGGGCCCCCAGGTCTGGCTCAACAGCATCTCCACGCCCGTGCTCCGAAGCTCTTCGGAGTTCACCCGCATGCGCTTCCTGTCGGGGAGGGTCACGCGTCGGATGGCGTCGGAGAGCCGATGGCGGAAGCCCACGACCTGGAGCTCTCCCGTGCCGAATCTCGTGGTGAGGCCTCCCTCGAGCGCCACCAGATGCTCCGGGCGCAGGTCCGGGTTCGGCTGAAAGCGGTTCAGCGCCTCGGAGTACGTCTCCCTCAACGCGGGAAAGCGTCCCCGTCGACTCACGCCGACGTGGAGCAACGTGGCGCCGCCGCGCATCAGGGCGGTCACCCCCACCCGGGCGCCCCAGTCGTCGATGACCCCCAGCGACGGAAGCCCTCCCGTTTCGGGCGTGTCACCGCGGTCCCAGACGCCCCCCAGGCTCACCCGCAGGGCGCGCACCGCGCCGTCTCCCTCCACCAGCCGCCAGACCGTCTCGCCGCCGAGGCTCGCGAGGCGCTGGCGGTAGGAGCCAAGCGTGCCGTCCACGGTGGCCCTGTGGTCGATGTCCGCCCACGTGAACGCGGTCCGCAGGTCGCCCCTGGGGCCGAGGGTGTGGTCTCCCAGGAGCCGGAGCGTGAGGGTGCGGTCGTCGCCGTCCTCCGTGCCGACGACCTCGTCGTAGGCTCGCGTGGCATAGGAGCGGATCTCGGAGTGTCCGAGGTCCACGCCGACGCTGGCCTCGAGGTCTCCACGCCCGAGGGGCGTACCCCGGTCGCCGGTCCCCGCGGACGTCGCGACGATGGTCCGGCGGACATCGGGATAGCGCCACAGCCGGGGCTCCTCCGCACCCAGCTCTCCCGCGATCCCCCGCTCCACCCGGAAGATCGAAGACGACACTGTGAGCCAGCTCCCGCCGTCGTTGGCATAGCGGAACGAGAAGAAGCCGTCCACGCTGTTGAAGTCGGTGTTCAGGCGGAGCGCGTCCCCGGTGGGGACGGGCTCGGTGACCCCCCCGGCCAGGGGGGCTCCGGGAGAGTCGCGCAGGCCGGCTCCCGCCCGCACGAGCCCCTGGCCCCCCGAGGCGCGGAAGGGGATCGCCGTGGTGGCCGAGGTGCCGTACCCCCCGACTCCGTCGTACACGGCGGTGAGATCCAGGGCGCGCCGCGCGGGCGCGCGTGTGCTCCGGCCCACCCCCACCTCCACCACGCCGCCCAGCACGTTGGGCCCGTGGAGTACGGACGAGACGCCGCGCACGAGGTTGAGCTCCTGGATAGCGCCCGCCGGAAGCACGGACACGTCGGTGCGTGCGTCCCACCCCAGGGTGAGGGGCACGCCGTCCAGCAGGATCGCCACCTGCCGCGACTCCGAGCCGCGTACGGAGATCTCCGCCTCTCCGCGGGAGTTCGTGCGCACGTGCACGGTGGGAATCTCCCTCAAGACCTCCTCCACCGTGGGAGCCGCCGACAGCCCCAGCGAGTCGAGGGTCACCTCGAGGGCGCTGGCCCCCCCCACCGTGGTGATGGGGCGGCGCGCCTCCACCCGGATCTCCCCGATGCGGAAGACCATGGTGTCCGTCCGAAGGGTGTCCCGTTGCTGGGCCGCCACGGGTGATGCCGCGGCCGAGATGAGCACGAGTGCGCTCCCGGCCCGGACGAGCCGCCTGAGCATGTCGCGAGCTCCTGGATGACCGAGGGACGAGTCACCCACGCGGCAGGGGGCGCGCCCGATCGCCCGGGCGCGCTCGCGGGAGTCGATGCCCCGGGCCGGGCGGCCGCCGCCTCTTCCACTGTGCGGCCGGTGCGCGTCCGGTCCGGAGGCACGCAGTGCGTATCCAAAGATGTCCGCGCCCACGCCCGACGCACCACCCCCCCCCCGGACTCGCCGCCCCCGGCGGACGGGGCCCCTCTCGCGGCACTCCCGCCGCGTTGGCCGCGCCACCCGGGTCGCGCCACGCGTGGCGCTTGCTCCCCGGGGTGCGCGTCTCTACCGTGCGGGGCGGCCCGGGGCCCCACCCGGCCCGCGGACCCCCACCCTCCCGCCCCGCGACACCATGCGTACCATCGACGAGCAGCTCTGCAGCGCGCCGCCGGATGTGGCGTTCCGGGTAGCCGCCGATGTCGAGGGGTGGCCGGCCATCCTTCCACACTACCGGTGGGTGCGCTTCCGCCGCCGGGACGCCTTCGCCACGGGTCTCGTCGAGATGGCCGCATGGAGGCCGTTCGGCCCGCTGCGCTATCCCACCTGGTGGCTCTCGGAGATGGACCACGACACCACCGCCAGGGTAGTCCGGTACCGACATGTGCGCGGTATCACGCGGGGCATGGACGTGCTCTGGGAGGTGAAGCGCGACGGCGGCGGGGGGAGCCGACTGAGCATCGTGCACGAGTGGAGGGGCCCGTCATGGCCCGTGATCGGGGGGGCCGCCGCCGACCTGGTGATCGGCCCCGCCTTCATCAGCCACATCGCAGGGCGGACGCTGGCAGGCGTCGCCGCAGAGGCGGAACGGAGGCAGCGCCTTGGTACCTGACGGTCCTGACGGCGAGCGCCCGCGGCGCGGGGTGGTCATCACGGGGCTCGGCCCCATCACCGCATCGGGTGTCGGGGCGGCGCAGCTCTGGGAGGGACTCCACGGCGGGATCTCCCCCGTGGGACGCATCACGCGCTTCGACCCCTCCCCCTGGCGGTCGCAGATCGCCGCGGAGGTGAACGGCTTCCGGGCCGAGCACCACATGGACCACGCGGTGGCGCGGCGCCTGGACCGCTTCGGGCAGTTCTCGGTGGCCGCCACTCGTCTGGCCCTGGAGGACGCCGGGCTCGACCCCGGTGCGCTGGATCCGACGCGGGTCGCGGTGGTCATGGGATCGGCGCTCGGGGGCCTCGCCCACGCCCAGGATCAGATGGCGCGGTTCCTGAGCCGGGGTGTCAGGGGGGTGGATCCGCGCGTGGTGACCACGGTGTTCTGCGGCGCCGCCTCCTGCCAGACCGCCATCGAGTTCGGCTTCACCGGTCCCAACTCCACCAACGCGATGAGCTGCGCCTCCGGCACCATCGCGGTGGGGGAGGCATTCCGGATGATCCGGAACGGCCTCTGCGACGCCGCGGTGGCGGGCGGCGTGGAGGCGCCCCTGGCGTCCCTCTCGTTCGGGGCCTTCTCCCTCGTGCGGGCCATGTCGCGCCGCAACGACGATCCCCGCCACGCTTGCCGGCCCTTCGACGCCGCACGCGACGGCTTCGTCATGGGGGAGGGGGCCTGCGTCCTGGCGCTGGAGGAGGCGGAGGCAGCGCGGGCCCGGGGCGCGCACGTCTACGCCGAGGTCCTCGGCTTCGGTCTGACCAACGACGCCCACCACATGACCGCGCCCCGTCCCGACGGTGCGCAGGCGGCCGCGGCCATGCGTCTGGCGTTGGAGGAGGCCGGCGTCTCGCCGCAGGCGCTGGACCACGTCAACGCCCACGCCTCCTCCACCCCCATGAACGACAGCACCGAGACCCTCGCCATCCGCCTCGCCCTGGGTGCGCACGCCGACCGCGTGAGCGTCTCGGGCACCAAGCCCTTCTACGGCCACGCGCTGGGGGCTTCGGGAGCCATCGAGGCCGCCATCACGTGCATGTCCATGGAACACGGATGGGCGCCCCCGACCCTGAACCTCGATTCTCCCGGGAAGGGTTGTGACCTGGACTACGTGGACGGCGGTGGACGGCGCCAGCACATCCGGGTGGCCCTGACCAACTCCTTCGGCTTCGGCGGGATCAACGCGTCCCTGGTCCTACGGGCTCCGACGACCTCCGCCGGCTCCGGAAGGAGCACGCCCGCGTGAGCGCCCTGGCGGCACTCCCGCCCGAGCTCCTCGCGCTGCCTCCCCTCGCCCTGGCGGCGGGCGTGGACCTCTACCTCACGCTGCTCTTCCTGGGCGCGGCGCCCGCACTCGGCTGGTGGACGTCGCTCCCCGGCGCCCTCGGGGAGCTGAGCTCACCGGGCGTGCTGGCCATGGTGGGCAGCTTCTACGTGCTCGAGGTCCTCGCGGAGCGGTGGCCGTCCGGGGCCCTGTTCTGGAACGCCTTCCACGTCATCATCCGACCCCTCGCCGGCGCGCTTCTCGCCCTGCTGCTCCTCGACGGCCAGCCCGGCCATGTGCAGGCCGTGGGCGCCGTGGTGGCGGGTGCGTTGGCCGCGGGTGCCCATGCCACCCGAACGGGCGGAGGCGTCCTCCTGTGGCTGGACTCGGCGGCCCATCCGAACCGCCTGCTGGTCTCCCTCCTCGAAGACGTGGGGGTCCTGGGCATGGTCACCCTGCTCCTGGACTCCCCGGTCATGGCTCTGGCACTCTCCGCCCTGGTCGTCGGGGCCGCTTCTCCTCTGGCCGCGTCGCAGGTGCGTGCCTTCGCGTTCACCGTTCGTCTGGCGTGGGGCCGCGTGTGGGGAACCCTGGGAAAGCCCCACTGGGATGATCCCGATGCCTTCCCCTCGTGGGTCGGCCGCGCCCTGGAGGGCGACGTCATGGCGCCCGGCGGAGGTCTTCGCGGGAGTCCCGCTGCGGGCTACCGTCTTCCCGGTGGACCCCGCTTCTCCACGGGGTGGGTGGTCGTGCGCGGCGACACACCCCTCTTCCTCTTCCCCCGGCGACGGCGGGGCGCGGGCCACGTGGATCTCGGGGACCTGCACGCCACGGAAGTCGTCCGCAGTGCCTTCTTCCGGCGGGTGAAGTTCCAGGGTCAGACCTCGGCGAGCCTGTACTTCAGCCTCGGCGGACCCGGCATCGGAAGCCTCAAGGCGGAGTTCCTGGTCCCCTGAGCGTGCGTACGGCAAGGAGGCCCCCCGTCCTTGTCGGAACCCGGACTCATTCTTCGGGTAGGCCGCTAGCGCTCCACGCCGGAGAGGGCCGAAAACCCGCGTCATCCTTGAACAAAGCAAGAAAACCTTTGACCCCGAAAACAGGCTTTTATAACTTGGCAGTCACTTTCGAACCATCCGGAACCGACCGCTTTTGGCCTGGGCTCAGCCCTTCCCGAGGTCCCCATGGTTTTGTCGGTGGCCGACTCGGGTTCCCGTGTCTCTAAGCCGAGGAACGGATAAAACGGATGTTTTCTCCTTCTCGTGGCCTGGACTCTTTCGACCAGTATCTGCAGGACGTTGAGAAGTACCCCCTGATCCAGGACCCCCGCGAGGAGCGGGAGCTCGCCCGGCGAGCTCGTGAGGGCGACAAGGAGGCCGCCGAACGCCTCGTCACGGCCAACCTGCGCTTCGTCATCTCGTATGTGAAGAAGTACCAGGGAAGGGGGCTGGGTCTCGCCGAGCTGGTGTGCATCGGCAACGAGGGGCTCCTCAAGGCGGTGAAGAAGTTCG
>Ga0315535_1003037_pt1 | contig 10435 bp, 9 predicted proteins | sample SalMarSW160220MG_2_FD_203092 | JGI IMG/M metagenome (GOLD analysis project Ga0315535, IMG submission 203092) | Salt marsh sediment microbial communities from the Plum Island Ecosystem LTER, Massachusetts, United States - Salt Marsh Sediment SW1602-20 ...
GTTTGTTCAGTTTTTTGCATTCTGCTGCTATTTCTTTCAGCATTGGGAGAGTTTTGTCTTCAAGTCTCATGAAGTAGATGAAGTCCCAGTTGCCTTTTACGCGTTCAATGTTATCTTCCACTGATCTTCTAGAGGTTAGCAGGCATCCTAGTTTTAGGTTCTTGAGTTTTACGTTGGTTCGTAGGAATTCTCGGGCGCCTTCGGATGACTTTAGCTCTTTTATGGGTTCGCCGAAATGGGGTTTGTCGCCCATTGTGATGGTTATGCCGTCGAGTCCAATTATGTCAGAGGCTAAAGCTAAACCGCCCACTTCAACGGAGCCTTTGTAGTGGAGAATGAATATGGGTACTACGTATTTGTCTGGGTATTTGTATTTGAGTATGCAGCTTACGACTACACCGCTTGGTGCAGGAAAACCGGCAGCGCTGTCAGTGACGTTCCATCCATCAACTAGTCCTTCGAGTTCTTCGGCAAGCTTCAGAAATTTGCGTGTTGGAACAAACTCGTTTAGTATTTTCATCGAGATATCATCTCGGCTAAAGGGAAAATAGGTCTGGATTAAAAAACGTTTTGCATAACCAAACCCTTCTTGTTTCAAGGAAACGTAAATAAACTATCAAACGAAAGTACTTTTCCACAGGGGCGAAACCATGAAAATTGCAGTTTCTGGCAAAGGCGGCGTCGGCAAAACCCTAATCGCAGCGGGGCTTGCGCGGGGATTTGCTGAGCGAGGGTTGAAAACTATGGCTATTGATGCGGATTCTTCGCCGAATCTCGGTTTAACTTTAGGCTTATCCACGGAAGAAACACGTAAAATCGTGCCTATAACTGAAAACAAGGAGCTGGTTGAATCCAAGACCAGCACGGGCTACTCCGGCGTTTACCGTTTATCCTTCACTGTGGAGGATATAGTCCACGACTATTCTGTGAACACTCCTTTCGGCGTGAACCTGATAGTCATGGGCACGGTGCGGTCAATGGGTTCCGGCTGTATGTGCGCTCCAAACGCTGTTATCCGCGCTTTGCTTCGTCATTTGATTGTTGACCGTAACGAAGCTGTGGTTTTAGATTTGGAAGCAGGCGTTGAGCACATAGGCCGAGGAACCGCACGGCAAGTAGACGCTCTGCTAATTGTGGCGGATTCCAACTTGAAATCCCTTGAGATAGCTAAGCACATACATGATTTGGCGGCAGACGCGGGAATGAAAAATCTCTATCTCATCGGAAACAGAATCATGAACGAAACGCAGAAAGAAGCGGTCACAAGTTTTGCAGAGAAAAACGGTTTATCAATTCTCACGTTTATTCCGTTTGACGTGAAAGTTATTGAGGCGGACACGCTGGGGGAAACACCGCTTAAGCATAAAGAGATTGAGGCGATGCGTGCAATAGACAATATATGCGACGTTCTCCTTAAGAAGGACATAAGTTGATTGGAGTTTTGTGTTTATGAAAACGCTTGTTACGATTGGTCGCGGAGGAACGGGAAAATCAAGCTTCACGGCTTTGATGACTAAATGCTTCGTTGAAGCGGGTCAAACTCCCTTGTTGCTGGTGGACGCTGACCCCGACCAGAACCTCGCTGAAATGGTGGGCGTGGACCTGGCAGAAGCTGGGAAATCCACAATCGCCGAGCTGCTGGTCAGCACTTTCATCGAAAAAGGCGGAACAACCGTAGGCGTTCCACCCACCCAGCGAATAGAAAGCAAAATTTGGGCGAACGGCTTGTTCGAAAGCGACAACTTTGACTTTTTATCGGTTGGCACAAAATGGGTTGAAGGCTGCTATTGCATGCCGAACTCCGCGTTGAAAGGCGCGTTGGGGTCGTTAACCAAGACCTATAAGTACGTACTTATCGATTCACCCGCAGGTCTCGAACACTTGAACAGGCGCATCACGTCAGAAGTAAATGACATTTTTGACATTCTGGATCACTCCAAGAAGTCCATGGACCATGTCAAGAGGGCGCATCGCATTGCCAAGGAAGTTGACATGAAGTTCGACAACTTCTACCTCATAGGCGGTTACAGATTCCCCGCGGAACTCGGCGTTCACGCAGAAACCACACTGAACTTCAAATATTTGGGAAAAATAGCTGCAGACGCAACCTTGGACGAATACGTTCTTGAGGGGCGGTCGCTGCTGGAGCTGCCTTCAGACAACGCGGCTTGCGCTTCGGTGAAGGAAATCATGAAAACCGCAGGCTACCTCTAAAAACTTTCTCTTTACTTGTTTTTTCAAGAAGCTTGCATATCTATAACTTCACCATGACTTTTGCTAAAAAAATCTGGAAAAGTTTAAAAACATTGTAATGTTGTCTCTAGTAAACCTTTACAGAGGTTTGTTTGAATTTGACCAGCAAGAACGTGCACGTGAAAATAGGTGAAATGAAGACCAACACTGGTCTTGTTAAAAATCTTGAATTATCTATCGGAAAAGTTGTAGATGACTCATGGGAGGAACCCATGGGACCCACACCCATGCCCAGTTTGACTACCCTGAGAGACTGGGACATGACGCTCCTCAACAAGTACAAGCCCTTCTACCTGCCGGATTGCGACTTGTGCTGCCTCTGCACTTATGGCAAGTGCGATTTGACGGCGGGAAAACGTGGAGCATGCGGACTTAACATAGCCGACCAGTCATCACGCATCGTACTTATCGCTTGCTGCATTGGTGCCGCAACCCACAATGGACATGCTCGCCATGTGGTTGACCACTTGATTGAGAAGCATGGTCGGCGTTATCCTTTGGATATAGGCGGCTTAAACGTGAAAGTTGAAGCGCCCGTTACCAGGCTTGTCACTGGCATAAGACCCCAAACTCTGGGAGATTTAGATGAGGTTCTAACCTACTGTGAGTCACAAATTACCCACCTGCTCTCTGTTGCGCACACAGGTCAAGAAGCCAACAATTTGGATTTTGAATCCAAAGCCTTCCACGCCGGCAGAATAGACCAAGTAGGAATGGAAGTTGCGGATATTGCCCAAGTTTCTGTCTTTGATTTCCCGAAGGCTGACCCTGAAGCTCCGCTCATTGAGATGGGTATAGGCACCGTGGACACGACAAAACCCGTCATTATGTGCATTGGTCACAACGTCGTGCCTTCCGTTGGAATTATTGATTACATGAGAGACCAGAAACTTGAAGACAAGATGGAAGTCGTAGGGTTGTGTTGTACTGCCATTGACAATACAAGATACTTCGACCGCGCAAAAATCGTGGGGCCAATCTCATGGGAACTCCGCTTTATACGCGGTGGATTCGCTGATGTGGTTGTCCTTGACGAGCAATGTGTCAGAACCGATGCTTCACTTGAGGCTGAACGTGTCAAAGCACCAGTCATAGCAGCGTCGGAGAAGAACTGCATAGGCTATAAGAATCGTACAAATGACCCTGCCGACGAGATAGTGGCAGACTTGGTCAGCGGCAAAGTTCCAGGCGTCTTGATTCTTGACCCTGAAAAAGTCGGGGAAGTGGCTGTAAAAGTAGCCCAAAAGGTCGCCCCGTTACGTAAGAAGATGAAGTCTCTTCCAGAGTTAGAAGAAATAAACGAGCTTGCAAAGAAATGTAGACACTGCAACATGTGTCAGAGAAGCTGCCCACAGGACCTCAGCATCCCCGCGGCAATCACAGCTGCAGCTGAGGGAGACTACTCTAAACTGGCAGACCTGTATGAGGAATGCATCGGATGCGGACGCTGTGAAGAAGCCTGCCCAGTCAAACTTGAAATCCACAGCTTCATACTCAAAGTCGGCGAGAAGAAGATGCTTGCGGAAACGAACTATTGCCGCTCGGGCAGAGGCGCCATTCAAGACATAGAAATACGCAACGTCGGAAGCCCAATCGTGCTCGGTGAAATACCGGGTATTGTCGCGGTGGTCGGATGCGCTAACTATCCGCATGGTGGCAAAGACGTTTACGATATATGCCGAGAGTTCGCTCTTCGCCGCTTCATCGTGGTTACTTCTGGTTGCTCAGCCATGTCTGCTGGCTCCTATAAGAACGAGGAGGGCAAGACACTTTACGAGGAGTTTCCAGGTGGCTTTGAGGCTGGCGGCGTACTTAACGTCGGTTCATGCGTTTCTAACCCTCACATCGCAGGTGCAGCCATAAAAGTCGCTAACATCTTTGCTAAACGCAACCTCCGCGGCAACTACGAGGAAATAGCGGATTACATACACAACCGTGTAGGCGCGGTCGGCTTAGCTTGGGGTGCATACTCGCAGAAAGCGGCATCGATTGCCTCTGGCTTCTGGAGTTTAGGTGTGCCTGTGCTCGTCGGTCCGCACGGTAGCAAATACCGGCGTATGCTTCTTGGAAGAGAGGACAAGCCTGAAAACTGGGAAGTCTACGACGCGCGCACAGGCGACAAAGTGAACGTGGGTCCTGCACCTGAGCATCTGTTCCAGACGGTTGAAACTCCGCAGGAAGCCATGGTTACCATAGCCAAGCTGTGCATCAGACCTAACGACACATGGAAAGGACGCAGCATCAAGCTTTCACATTACATTGACTTGCACAAGCGCCACTACGGACTTATGCCGCCAGACATCCACAGGTTCGTGCGTACAATGGCGGATGTGCCTATGACGATGAAAGACGAAATCGCAGAGATTCTGGAAGCGAAAAGCTGGAAGGAAACTGTGATTCCAGACCCGACGTTGCTTCCGAGAATGATAAGGAAAAAGAAGGAGTGATATGAAATGTCCTGTGAACCTTGGCAGTGTGCTGAAATAGCAGCCACAAAGAAAGCAAACCCGATAACGAAACCCGAAGTAGCCGTGGCGATGATAAAGAGAGCTGCACGCCCGATTCTTGTGGTCGGCAGCAACGCCACCGAACGCTGGATGGAAGGAAGACAATTGATTGATTTCCTTATTGACTTCGCTAAAGCTTCAAAAGTCCCCATAGTTGCAACCGCACACATGGTTGGCGAGTTCCTGAAACGAGGCTACGAACCCGCAGGCTTCATGAATGCCATGGACATAGGCAACCGCTTGGTTGACCCTAGCTGGCAGGGGCTTGACGGTAAAGGGCATCCTGACTTGGCAATGTTTGTCGCTTTGCCTTATTACATGGAAGCGCTCATCTTGTCAGGACTCAAGCATTTTGCTCCAGACCTCAGAACAATGACTATAGACAACCTTTTTCATCCGCATGCTAGCTGGTCTTACCCAAACGCGACTTTGGAAGACTGGGCAGCAAACCTCAAAGTCATGACTTCAAAATTTGAAGGAGGACAATAAAAATGTCAATGTTTGAAGATATACCTGTCGATGTTGGCGTCATTTACGAAGGCGAACGTATCCGCAGAAAAGACATGCAAGTAGAACTCGGTGGGCCATCACTTAAAGAGAAATTTGAATTAGCAAAAGTAAAACCCATGAACGAAGTTGAAGACGGAAAAATAACCATAATTGGTCCCGACATTAAAGATATGGAAGAAGGAAAGGCTTATCCGGTGGGCATTCTGGTTGAAGCTGCAGGCTCCACGCTTGAAGAGGCGCTTGAAGGCGTAATCGAAAGGCGCGTACACGGCTACCTGAACTTCATCGAAGGCTTCATGCACCTTAACCAGCGCTACGACATCTGGATACGCTTAGGCAAAAAAGCCTTCCAGAAAGGGCTGAACTCTTTCACGTACATTGGCAAGGTACTTTACAAGCTTTTCAAGAGCGAACTGCCCATAATCGAGAAAGTCCAAATAACCTTCATAACTGACCCAGCGAAGGTAAAAGAGCTTTACCCTGACGCCTTGCAAACCTACGAAGCCCGAGACGCGAAGGCAAGAGGATTAAAAGACGAAGAAGTTGACAAGTTCTACGGCTGCGTATTATGCCAGTCATTTGCTCCCAGCCACGTGTGCGTCATCACGCCCCAACGCTACAGCAACTGCGGTGCCATAAGCTGGTTTGACGGACGCGCCTCAGCACAAATTGATCCGAAAGGTCCAGTTTTCGCCATTGAAAGGGGCGAACTGATAAACGCGGAAAAAGGCGAGTATTCAGGCGTAAACGAGACCGTCAAGAAGCGCACCTTGGGCGATGTCGAACAGGTCTGGCTGTACACGGCGTTTGACCACCCCCACACTTCATGCGGCTGCTTCGAAGCTGTTGCTTTTTACATCCCTGAAGTTGAGGGTTTCGGCGTGGTGAACAGAAGCTTCAAAGGCGTAACAGTTAATGGCTTGCCGTTTTCAACGCTTGCTGACTCCACCGCAGGCGGAAGACAAGTTGACGGTTTCCACGGAATGTCCATTGAGTACATGCGTTCGCAGAAGTTCCTTGCCGCTGACGGCGGATGGAACCGCGTGGTGTGGTTGCCAAAAGAAGTCAAGGAGCGCGTCAAAGACTTCATTCCCAAAGAAGTCGTGGATAAAATAGCTACTGAAGAAGACGCGCAGAATATCGATGCTCTGAAAGCTTTCCTGAAAGAGAGGAACCATCCAGTGGTGGCCAGATGGGAAGCAGAAACAGCGGCAGTTGAAGAGGCAGCGCCTGCAGAAGCGACAGCAGAAGAGGGTGCAATGATACCTGTGGCGTCGGCTGCAACTTTGCCCATAATGGCTGGCGGCTTCAAGATAATCCTGAAGGACGCGAAAATCTACGCTAAAAAAGTCATCATCCGTTCGATGAAAGACGAGAAAAAAACCTGAGGGTGAAGCCTGATGGCTGACAAAAAGAAAAAGAATGAAGATCGCGGAATAAACTTCAGCCCTGACCTGCTAGACCTTCTCGCGAAGTTTCAGGAGATAGAACTTGAAGACTTCGAGCTGGAAGTGAAAGACTTGGAGCTGTGGCTTCAGTCTGGCGCATTCCCCAGCCGAGTCATGCCCCAACTAAAAGTGGCTCCTGCCTTGAAGGGCAAGCCCACAGAGTTGATGAAAGCGCAGTTTGTGCCTCCAGTTGAGACTTACCCGGGCAAAATCGCTGAAGTCAAACTTGGCGCCACCAAAGGCGAAGGCGGAACACGTGGACGGTCAATAGTTATCGGCGGTGAGACTTCACCTGCGTTTTACACGTTTGAGCGGCCTGTTGTGCATCCGCCTGTGGTTACGCTTGACGTTTTTGACATGGAAATTCCCTTATCAAAGGCTGTTAAGATGCACGTGAAGGATGTTATCGGTGACCCTGCGGCTTGGGCTAAGCTTGCGGTTGAAAAGTTCGGCGCGGATATGGTTACGATTCACTTAATTAGCGTTGATCCGTTGCTGAAGGATGCCACACCAAAGGACGCTGTTAAGACTGTGGAAGAGGTTCTGCAGGCTGTTGATGTGCCTTTGGTGATTGGCGGTTGCGGTGACCCGGTTAAGGACACGGCTGCTTTCGCGGAGATAGCTGAGACTTTCGCTGGTGAACGGTTACTGATTAGTTCCATAACGCAGGACATGGATGTTGAGCGCTGCGCCAAATTCGTCAAGAAGAACGGTCATGTGGCGCTGTCCTTCACTCCTATGGATTTGAACTTGGCTCGCGAACTTAACAGGCGGTTGTACGATTTCCTAGGCAAAGAAGACATTATCATGGATTTGACGACTGCGGCGCTTGGCTACGGCTTGGACTACGCGTTTACCAACATGGAGCGCGCTAGGCTGGCGGGTTTGATGGGTGACGCGGAACTTGCGCATCCCATGTCTTCCGGCACCACGAACGCTTGGGCTGCGCGGGAAGCGTGGCTGAAGATGGCGCCTGAATGGGAACCTCGTGAGCTTAGGGGTCCACTGTGGGAAGTGACTACGGCGTTGACGCTTTTGCTTGCTGGCGTGGACTTGTTCATGATGATGCACCCTGCGGCGGTGAAGACGCTCAAGGGAGTTACTGCGCAACTGGTTAGCGGCAAGAAAGCTGATGCGACCAAGTTTGCTGAGTGGGTTTCCCTGAAAACGGAGTAGTGGATGGCATGAGTGAGAAAAAGAAAGGTAAAGCTGGAATAAAAGAACTTAGCCCCATAGACGTTTACAAGCTTCTTCCAAAGACCAACTGCAAAGAATGCGGCGAAGAAAACTGCATGGCTTTCGCCACCAAAATCGTCAACCGCGAAGTCAACATCGACCAGTGTGCTCCGTTGCTGAAGAAAGAAAACGCGAAGGCTTACGCTCAATTGAAGGAGATGCTGAAGCCACCAGTTAAAGAAGTGGTCGTTGGCGAAGGCGAAAAAGCGCTCAAGCTAGGCGGAAAACTAGTCATGTACCGTCACGAGTTCACATACACTAACCCGACGGCGATTGCGATTGACGTGACGGATGAGATGCCTGAAGAGGAACTGCTGAACCGCATAAAGAAGACAGAGAGTTTCAGCTACGAGTACATAGGCTACACGCTTAAGCTGGACATGATTGCTGTCCGCTCCACATCGAGTGAGCCTGAAAAGTTCAAGGCTGCCGTTAAGAAAGTGGTTGAAAACACGAAGTTGCCTTTGATTCTGTGCACTTTGAGCGCGAACGTTGCTGAAGCAGGTTTGATGGCTGCGCCGAAAGCTAAGCCTTTGCTGTACGCGGCGAATATGGATAACTGGAAGGACATGGCGGAGTTAGCGTTGATGTATCATTGTCCGCTGGCGGTTTCTGTGCCTAACGATTTGGACACTTTGGTGTCGTTGGTTAAGACTTTGTTGGCTTATGGTGTTGAAGATTTGGTTTTGGATCCTGGCACTTTCGCGAATGAAGGTTTGGCTGACACGCTGAATAATTTCACTATGCTGCGTAGGGCTGCGTGCAAGGCTGGTGAGGAGCTTGCTGGTTTTCCGTTAATGGGTGTTCCCATGGTTGCTTGGGTGGACAAGGGTGAAGCAGCGGATGAAGTCGTTAAGTGGCGAGAAGCTCACTTAGCGGCTATGCTGATTGTGCGTTACGCTGATGTGCTTGTGGTGCATGGTAATGACGGTTGGTCGCTTCTTCCGAACACGGTGCTACGGCAGAACATTTACACTGATCCACGTAAGCCTGTGGCTGTGGAGCCTGGCTTGAAGGAGTTCGGTACGCCAAATGAGAATTCGCCTGTGATGTTCACCACAAACTTTGCCTTGACGTATTACACTGTGGCGTCGGACATTGAGAACTCCAAGACTAGTGCTTACTTGATTGTGGTGGAAACTGAAGGTTCAGCGGTGGACAGCGGCGTTGCAGGGCGCAAATTGACAGCGGAGAAAGTGGCAGACGCCATCAAAGAAACTGGCATAGAGAACAAGGTTAAGCACAGGAAAATCATCATTCCAGGCAAAGCTTCAAGAATAAGCGGGGAAATCGAAGAGCTCAGTGGCTGGAAGGTTCAGGTTGGGCCACGTGATTCGTCGGAGATTCCCAAGTACATCATGGAGAAATGGCAGCCTTAACCATCTTTTCTTCGTTTTCTTGGTTTTTGAGTTCGGGTCTGTTGCGATTTTTTGTCTATACCCCCTTATATAAACTAAACTGCATAGAATTCTGAGAGCTGGTTTCAACATGCTATTGGAGTGTTTCTGCGCCAATAGGGACCTACCCCCTATAGGTTTCTGCATAGAATCTCTATTAGGAGCCAAATAGACGGCAAATATGATGGTTCTGGTGCTTGTGGCGACTGCGGTTACTCAGGGTTTCAGGTAGGTGCCACTGCGATTCTGTCTCCAGCTTTTGTTTTGAACTTAATGGCTGCGTTGCCTTGGTTTAGGGCTACTTCCAGAAAACCGTGGCTTCCAATTAGGACTAATGGTTCTTGGGGTCCAGCTTCTCCATACGCCTTGCACACCTTCAGTTTCAACTTGGAACTGGCTAATTCCACATTTAACTCGCCTTTTGCGTGGCTCTGCGCTAGTTCTTTCTCGTTTATGTTTGTGATTATGTTCCCAAAGCCGTCCACATGCAAGACTGCGCCGACTAGGGCGTCGTTTCTTCGTGTGACTTTTGTGAAGTCAGGTTTCGCAGCTTCGCGAATTTCAGGTCCAAACTCGGCTGTTTTCACCCCGTTCAACAAGTGAGCCGCTGCAGGTGCAAAGATGTCTCTTCCGTGGAAGGTGTTGGAGACTTTGGGCAACATGAACCGCGGATTCGCCAGTTCGTGAATGCGCAGTATGCCTTGTTTCTCAGCGGCTAAAACTAAGAGACCGTTGTCTGGTCCTACAAAGAAGCTTCTCTGTGTCTGCATCAGTATTGGGCGCCTTCGAGTGCCAACGCCAGGGTCGACAACAGCCACGTGAACTGAGCCGTCTGGAAAGTAGGGCGCCGCGGAAGCCAGCACGAAAGCGCCCATTCGTATATCGAATTTTGCTATTTCATGTGTTATGTCAACTATCGCGGCGTTGGGGCATATGTTTAAAATTGCAGCTTTCATTTCCGCCGCGTAAGGGTCTTTCAACCCGAAATCTGTTGTTAAAGTGGCTATTTTGCTTGGCATGCTAATTGATATGCTCATTGTGCCTCTTGATAGTTTTGCTCCACCCATTTCTCAGAGTCCACATA
>Ga0315535_1003038_pt1 | contig 10435 bp, 14 predicted proteins | sample SalMarSW160220MG_2_FD_203092 | JGI IMG/M metagenome (GOLD analysis project Ga0315535, IMG submission 203092) | Salt marsh sediment microbial communities from the Plum Island Ecosystem LTER, Massachusetts, United States - Salt Marsh Sediment SW1602-20 ...
CCGCCCCTTTCATAACTTTGAATCGATACTTGGGGCACCATACGATATGGTATTTACAGTTCCAAATTGCGTGTGCTAATCTCTTAAAATCGCTCATTGAATACCTCCTTCTATCTTTTGGGTCACCTACCCAGATATTAGCGAGGTATTCTTTTTTTGTCACCACCATGCTACCCGCTTAGCACAGCCCGGGACCCACCAGTAAAACTGGTGGATTATGGTTTTATTTAATCAGCAGACGCCCTGTAAACATTGCACTGGGTACCGTGACCAATAAACACGGTCGCGTGGCAGGGACCAATATGGCTGGCAGGTATGCCAGCTTCCGCGGTTTGGTCGGAACAGCAGTGAGCAAGATCTGTACGGTTGAAGTGGCCCGGACAGGTTTTCAGGAAAAGGAGATTCACCAGACCGGCAGGGCCTATGTATCGTCTGTTGCAGACGTCAAGACACGGGCTGGATATTATCAGGGTGCAGGCCGCATTGGGGTGAAAATACTTGCTGAAAGAGGCAACGGGAAGTCGCTGGAAGCTCAGATCGTAGGAAAGGAAGGTGCAGCCAAACGCATTGACATTCTGGCAACCGCCCTGCATGCAGGCTTAACCGTGGAGGAAATATCTGACCTCGATTTGAGCCATGTGCCTCCCTATTCCCCGGTATGGGATCCTGTAGCCATTGCTGTTCGTATCGCCTTGAAGAAGCTGACCGGATATCGATGAAAAAGATGTTTTTCCCAAAAGGGTCTGTTGCCGTTTAACAAGGGGATACAGATTTGGACCCCATCCAGGTATGCGAGGTATGGTTATACGCTGGAAGGAGAGGCTCCTGATGAAAGCCCGGCGTGTGACGCCCAGAAAACAAAATTCCGCGCTTTCGAGTAATTCCCCTCGAAATTTATTGTTAACGAAAAGAGGGCAAGAAGAGGCCAAGATTTTGAGCGGCGGTTTTGAAACGTGGTTCCCTGTCCGCGAAGACAGAGAGGAGAGAGGCGGATGACGTGATTTTAAACAGAGGTCAATCATGCAAATCAAATTGAAAAGAGCATATGAAAAACCAGGCCCTGAAGATGGAACCAGAGTTCTGGTGGATCGATTGTGGCCCCGGGGGGTGAGCAAGGACGAGGCCGATATTGATATATGGCTCAAAGAAATCGCACCGAGCGATAAGCTTCGCAAATGGTTTGGACACGAGCCGGGTAAATGGGAAGCGTTTAAGAGGAGCTACTTTCGGGAATTGGACGATGCAGGGAATGAAACAGCAGTGAGACTAATGAAATTGGCAGGTCAAGAGAGGATAACGTTGGTTTTTGCAGCCAAGGATGAGCGGCTTAACAATGCAGCGGCTTTGAAAGAATATCTGGAGGATAGGTTCTCTCACGAATACCGAAACTCTTGAAAGGAGAATATCAAAATGATGCCCATCGGCCCCTTAATGATTGAGCACCGGCTCATCGAGAGAATGATCGCCATAATGGCCGGTCAATTAAAACGTGTCGAAAACGAGGAACAGATAGATCCCTTATTCATTGAAGAGGCCGTCCATTTCATTAAGATCTATGCAGACGAGTGCCATCATGGAAAAGAGGAGGACATCCTTTTTCGGGAATTGCGAAACAAATCCATCACCGAAGAACATGGTCGAATCATCACTGAACTGATGGAGGAACACGACCGAGGGAGGAAGACCACAGGCCGGCTTGTAACGGCCAATGAACGCTATCGAAAAGGGGATCCAAAAGCCCTAATCACCATAGCAGCTTGCCTTAAAGATCTGGTAGAGTTTTATCCCAAACACATCCAAAAGGAAGATAAAGGGTTTTTTCTACCTGTCATGGACTACTTCACAAAGCAGGAAAAAGACGCCATGCTGCAGGAGGGACAGTTCTTCGACAGCGGGCTACTTCATAAGGAATTTGACCGTGTGGTTTCGCATTTTGAAGATACAAGAGAAAACCATTGAATAGATCAAAACCAACCAAAGTTAAGGAGGTATCATATGGCCATTTCGGAGAAATATGGAAAAATATCCATTCCCAAAATCGGGGAAGACGAACCGGTGTTTGTTCTCAGGGCACAAGATAGGTTGGCAGAGCCTACTATCGCTATTTACCAAACCTTGGCCCGATCTCACGGGGCATTCGTGGCAGATAGCGTTCAGGCTCAAATTGATGCATTCCGGAACTGGACCGGCCAAAAGAAGCTGCCCGATTAAAGTGTTCTGGAAAGGCCTTTTCCGCTGAAAATGGGGACGTTATAAACGGCCGGGACCATTTTGCACAGGCGCAGGACAGGGCAATAGGGCCTGGGTGAATCGGATGGCGTCCTAAAGGTGGTCATGAAGCCCAAGGAGACGGCAACTAAACGCAAGATCAAGACCAAGAGGTGAAAAAGAGCGCATGCCTTACTTTACGTTGGGTGTCCGATTGAAACCCCTGTGCCGCCTTTTGGACGGGACAGGAGTTTGTATGCGTGCCTCATACGGAACTTTCATATATTGACGGCAGGTGCGATAAACAGCTAATGGCGCTTTATTTGACCAACACCCTGACCAAGAGAAAAGAGCCTTTTCAGAGTAGAGAAAGGAAAAGGGTAAAGTTATTCACCTGTGGCCCTTCCATCTACAGGAGACCTCATATCGGCAACTTCGCTACTTTCCTCTTTGAAGATGTGCTGCAAAGGTACCTGGAATACCTGGGATATGAGGTTCATCGGATCATTAATTTTACCGATGTGGAAGACAAGGCCCTGGAAGAGGCCAGGCAAAAGGATATCTCTTTATCGGAGCTTACCGAGTCGATAGCGAGTCAATTCCTCAAGGAAGCCGCTTCCCTCGGGATCAGACTTCCTCAGCAGATTCCCCGATCCTCCACAAACGTCGACCAAGCGGTTCGTCTCATTCAAAAACTGCTGGACAGCGGATATGCCTATTGGCACAAAAAGGATATATTTTATGACCCGCTGAAATTCAAAGGATTCGGAAAGCTATTTGGGTTGGACATGAGCCGATGGCCCAAGAAGAAGCGGCGGTTTCGAAAGGATACCTATCCGGGGCAGCGATGGAACCTGGGGGATTTTATCTTGTGGCACGGGTATCTCCCGCAACGCGACGGGAGGCTTTATTGGGATACACCTATCGGCAAAGGACGGCCAGCGTGGAACATTCAGGATCCAGCGATCATCAGCAACAGCCTTGGCTATCAAATCGACATCGCGTGCGGCGGTGTGGACAACCTTTACAGACATCACGATTATACCATTGCCATTATGGAGGCCGTGTCTCAACGTCTCTTGGCGCGTTACTGGCTCCACGCGGAGCACGTCCTCCTTGAGGGACAAAAAATGTCCAAAAGCAGGGGAAACATTATCTGTCTCGAAGATCTGATAAACAAAGGGCTTACCGAGGAGGAGATCCGCCTTTATCTGATTTACGGTCACTACCGGAAAAGGATAAACCTGACTGTGACACAGCTGAAGAAGTTGGCTTCCAGGCTGAGGGCCCTTAGAGACATCATCCAGAGGATTTTGCATGCATCGGATCACAGAAAACCAGGCGTTACAGCTGCTGCCGCAAAGGGATTGGTTGACGATCTTATCCCGAAATTTGAAGAGAAAATGGACGACGATCTTGATGTCAAAAGCGCCTTCGACAGCGTCGAGTCGATATTGCTGAAATTGGATGGCATAGCTGGTGAGCACGGCTTGCATAGAGAGGATCACACACAGGTTTCCCGAGCAGTTGAGAAAATCGACAGCGTATTCAAAGTTTTATTATAGGTAGTTGTTCGGGTATTACGCAAAAAATGTGTTTCAAATGTATCGTGAATGAGGTTTCAGGTTTCGGGTTTGAGGACGTGCTCTTTGCTGAAACCTGGGCACTGAACCGTCAATGTCACATGCAGAAACCAGAAATAACACATGCCGGAATTCGACCACCCTTTTGCAGGATTGGCACTGGATAGAAAACTTGCCCACGGATAGCTGATTCGGGCGATCCGCTACAGTATCGCCGCGGAATACGAGGCCGTTCAGCTGTACATGCAGCTTGAAGAGTCCACGGATAATGAAAAGGTAAAGGCGGTCTTGGTGGATGTGGCCGATGAGGAGCGAGAGCACGTAGGAGAATTTCTTAGGGTCCTCAGAGAGCTGACACCCGATGAAGAACAATATTACAAGGAGGGTGCGAAAGAAGTGGAGAAGTTGTTCAAAAAGCTTAATCCATGAGCCTTCTTCACCTGTTACGCCCCCTTGACACATCGGGAGACCCCGATTTTTTAAAACCGAATTGAAAGAAAGGAGATTCTATTGGAAAACTGGATTGGAGAGAGGATTTGGATCAGACATTAGAAGTGGCTCGGGACCAGGATAAACGTCTATTCCTGGACTTTTTCAATCCCGGGTGAATCGGCTGCCAGCATATGGAGGCGGTTACGTATCCCGAACAGGATGTTATCGAACAGATGGAAAAAAGTGCGGTCCCTGTTCGTATCCCTTTTGACAGCCCCCTCGCCGATGAATTCGTGGTCAAATGGACACCCAATCTGATATTTATGGACAGGGAGAGAAAGAGGCACCATCGAATCATCGGATTTTTGTCGCCAGGAGAGCTGATTCCGGCCGTTCTGCTGGGAGTCGGCAAGACATTTTTGGAGACAGATGATTTCGAGCGTGCAGCCGGGTTCCTTAAGAAAGTCCTCGATGGTCATCCTCTGAGCCATGCTGCCCCTGAAGCCGTCTATTTCCGTGGGGTATGCCGATACAAGGGAACCCACGACGGCAAACCCCTTAAACAGGCGTACGAAACGCTTCAGTCCGATTACCCGAATACGGAGTGGGCCAAAAGGGCGGCCCCCTACCGCCTACTATAAAGGAGAGTGCTTTAGGGGTTCAGGGTTTTTGCCTTGAACCCCTGGACCCGCAAACCTGTAGACAGGAAAGCAGGATGCTCAGGCCCCGGAATTACTCAGGGAACTTCAGGGTAACTTTTTCCGCATCTCCCTTTTTCTCCACCTTCACTTTTAGATCGATGCTTCCTTCACGGATCCCCAACGCCAGGATGGTGCTCGCCTTGTCTTCTTCCAGATAGGTTATCTCTCGAATGACATCGATGATTCTTTGACCGATGCCTGAACCGGGCGATGGCAGTTCCGAGTCTCTGTATTCGGCAATCACCTTGACCTCTCCGTCACCGGATTTAAGGATGGAAATTTTTTTGGCATTCATATTAATTCCGTGAAGCGCCGCCAGGGCCAACCATTTCAAGGCCGCCTCCTCATTTTCCTCTTTTCCCAGTTCCGACATTTCCTTCAACGGATCCTCGGTCGCAAAACAATCGATAAGTTCCTGGGCCTTTTTGTGTAGTGACGCTTTGTCTTTCATGAAAGCCTCCCTTCGGTTACCGCTTTCGGCTTATTTCTTCCACAACCCATGGATATTGCAGTACTCTCTTGCCGTGACCTGCCTGGCATCAATCTTGAACACCGCCTCCGGTGCAACACCGGGTTTAAGGAACTGCCGATACGCCTTGCCGTCCGCAATGAGTTCGATCCATTCGATGTAGTGCTTCTCCTCCATGGGATGGACAACCTGGCCCACGGTCACCTTGTAACCGTCCTTCACTTTCTCCACAACTGGCACATGCTTTTCCTTGGCGGCGTCTACGGTGTTCTCTTTGAATAGCTTCATCGGCTTGCCGCAGCACACGAGTTCCCCTTCGCCGCCATGCAGCACTTCCACGATGTTTCCACAGGCTTGGCATTTGTAAATTTCAAGTTTTTCCGCCATTTTTTTCCTCCTTTTTAAAAAATGAAAGGTTGCTGGAAAGTCCGTCCGGACGACCTTTCCTGGTTAATCGTTCCTGCCTGAACATATGAATGGTAAGTTACTACGAATTCGGTACCCGGAAAATGGGGTCTTGGCTGTATTTTTGCTTAAAAGATGATGTACCGTCAAAAAAAGGTCCGGATCTAATAAAACCATTTTCCCAATACGCCTTTCAAGCAAGAGCTTCTGAAAGTTGTCGCCTAAGATTCCTTGTGGATATTTGGCAGTTAGAAACCAGCATACGGTATCTCGGCCCATGAGCCCCGGGCTTAACTTTATGTCGAGAAACGCCTAAAATCAGAAGAATTGTCTTAAAGGCTATATGTCACTCCATACAACAATCCGGATCATCGCATCCTACCGCATGAATCCCGGACATATACTGGATTGACCCCATTCACGAAAGGCTGTGCGTATTTTAGAGTACAAACCAATAAAGCCTGAAGAAAAGGAGGGAACAAACATGCAGGCACGCGGTCCACTCATGATAGAGCATCGCCTGATTGAACGGATGCTCTCACTTGTCAAGAATGCCCTGGTGCAAATTGAATCGAAACACAGGGTTGATCCTGTGTTCGTTGATACGGCGGTTGATTTCATCCGCACATACGCTGATCGGACCCATCACGGTAAAGAAGAAGACATCCTCTTTCGAGATTTAAATAAACGTCCTTTGTCAACTGAAGATCGCCGTATTATGAAAGATTTGCTGGAAGAACACATCTTTGCACGGCAAACCACCAAAGCGCTTATGGTAGCCAACACGCGTTATCGAAACGGAGATGAAAACGCAATGGCGGAGATTGTCGCCACTCTTCACGCCCTTGTGGATTTCTACCCCAGGCATATCGAGAAGGAAGACAAGGTTTTCTTCCCAGCATCCAGGTCCTACTTTACAAAGGAAGAGGACCAGGCCATGCTGGCGGAATTTTGGGAGTTTGACCGGACGATGATTCACGAAAAGTACAAGTCAGTGGTCGAAGAGTTAAACTCACAATGGTGAGTCGGGGCTGGCAGGTTCAGGAGGCTATGCTCCAAATGTACTTGGAATGTATGGCCTTTTAAGTCGAACTTGTGATTTCTTTGCCAAAACACCCAGAAGCCCTTTATCACCGGGTCCCTGTCTGTCGACCCGGGGAGGAACGCTTAAGACATTTCTGCATTGGAAATGTATCGGGTGAAGTCCCGGGCACATCCTGCAAAAAAGCTGGGAAAGGAACGGAGGAATTAAGTCACGGATCGAATCTCATGCTACAAACCGTTTCATGTTCCGTATCCGAGGCTGGCATATTCACTCAAGGTTCCATTGTAACCGTTTAACGGGTCGGCCTCGGGCGAAGCCAGAATCACGGCCAGCGAAGCTACTTCATCTGGATCTTTCAAGCCGTCTTTGTTTTTAAACTCCATGAAACGCTCATAAACGGATGCCCCCAGTACCGCTGGCCCTAAAGAACGGATCTGTTCCTGCATACCCGTATCCATCACGCCGGGGTCGATGGCGTTTACCTGGATATTCAACGGCCTGAGCTCTTCAGACAGAGAACGAGTAAGCTGGATAATTCCTGCCTTGGAAACGCTGTAGGCACAAAACCTGGGAAAGGGCATCTGCCCCAGGCCCGATGAAATATTAATAATCTTGCCGCCTCCGTTTTGAATCATGAAGGGCAGGACGGCCCGGGCGCACAGGAAGGCACCGTTGAGGTTTATATCAATTGTCTTTTGCCATCCCTTGAGGTTCGCATCTTCCAGGAACCGGATCGGACCGATAACCGCCGCATTGTTTACGAGCACGTCCACCTTGAAAAAGCGTTCAACGGCCTGTTTAACCGTGCGGGTCACGTCATCCCGGCTGGATACATCTCCTTGGGAGACCAGACAGGTCCCTCCTCTCTCCCTTATCCGGCCCGCGACAGCCTCCAGTTCATTCAAAGACCGGCTCATCACGGTCACGCCCGCCCCCTCCCGGGACATGGTCAGGGCCATGGCGCAGCCCAGACCACGACCCGCCCCTGTGACGATTACAGATTTGTTTTCAAGTTTCATGTGGTCCTCCATTTTTTCAGGTTCTTGACCATTATAAGGAATTCTGGAAGGATGAAGATAAAGTATTTCCTGTATTCAATCCATCTCATGATGGTATTTTTGCCTCTATGGGATGGACGTTAAAGAAATAATGACTAAAGTTGGCTAACAGGTCTGAAGCTACGAGGAAAATATGATATATTCATCCTGTCCGAATTAGGAGGTAACAGTGTCTGAGAGAAAAACCAGAGATATTACGGATGCCGACTTTGAACAAAAGGTCCTGAATGGGGAAGGACTTTCATTGGTGGATTTCTGGGCTCCCTGGTGCGGTCCCTGCCACAATATGGCGCCTGAACTGGAAAACTTTGCCGAGAGCAATGCAGAAAAGATCAAGGTCTATAAGCTGGATGTGGACGACAATCCCAAGACTGCTGAGAGGTACGGTATAAAAAGCATCCCCACATTGATCTTTTTTAAAAACGGCAAACCTATGGACACACTGACGGGGGCCGCCTCCCGGGCCACTCTCGAAGGCAAGCTGAAAACCCTTCGAGATGGAGGGGAGAACCCCTCTGTTTGAGGACCCCGGCGTATAAGCTGAAGTCTGCAATGAAAAGCAATCTTGCAACTAACCGCTGATTGCTTTTTTCGCGTATAAGGGGGAGATTTCCCGCAGGGTCTTCACTGCATCCCGCAGGGCGTACAGGAATCGTGCGATATCTTTCTCCGTGTTTTCCAACCCGAAGCTAACCACCATTGTTCCCTGGGCGTCGGCAAAATCCCGTCCGATGGACAAAAGGACGTGTGAGGCCTGAAGTGCCCCCGAAGCACAGGCCGAACGGGTGGAAACTGCAATGCCCTCCTCGTCCAGCAACAAAACAACACTCTCTCCCTCGATAAAACGGATGGAAATGGAAACCAAATTGGGTAGGGCTCTTTCCGGATGGCCGTTTATATAGTATTCGTCAATGTAGTTGGGCAGTCCTTCGAGGAGCTTCTTTTTGAGTTTTTCGGCATGACTGATCCTGTGATCCATATCCCGCAAGGCAAGCTCGGCTGCAACGCCTGTTCCGATGATGCCTATCAGATTTTCCGTCCCGGCCCGCTTGTTGTTTTCCTGCACCCCACCATCCAGAAGCGGCCACAGACCGACCCCGCGCCGGACATACAATCCTCCGACCCCCGTAGGACCATAAAAGGAAGAGACGGCAAAGCTGAGCAGGTCAACGCCCAGTTTTTGCACGTCCATCGGCACCACGCCTACGGAATCAACGGCGTCCGTATGGAAGAGCACCTTTTTCTCTTTCGTTATTTTTGCGATTTCCTCAATGGGCTCTATGGTTCCGATTTCATTGTTGCTGTGCATGATGGAAACAAGGATGGTATCCTCTTTAATGGCCTCGGCCACGGAAGCCGGATTCACGTGCCCGTAGGTATCCACGGGAAGCGACGTTACTCTGTAATCCATCAATTTAAGCCGCCTCAGGCTTCGCAGGACGGCATTGTGCTCGATGTTGGATGTAACGATGTGTCTGCCTTTGTCTGCCTTAGCCAGCGATACACCCTTGATGGCGTGATTGATCGATTCGGTGCCGCAAGAGGTAAATACCACCTCCTTCGGCGCCGAACAGTGGATGAGATTTGCCACCGACTCCCGGGCCTTTTCCAGGGCCTCGGCGGCCAGATCACCGATTGTGTGCTGGCTGGAAGGATTTCCATAACCGGCCCGTATGGCTTCTATCATGGCATCCTGCACTTCCGGCAAAAGCGGATTTGCAGAGAGGTGATCCAGATTGATCATCTTCATGACCTGACTCCTTTTTTCTGCGGTTAGTGGGTGTTTTCCAGATCTGCGTGACAGAACTTGCAGGTTTTTTCATGCGCTGGAATCTCGGCATCGCAATAGGGGCAATAACAGGCTTCTCCCCCGTGGCTTGGGAGGTGTTCATTGGTCCTGCGGGGCTTCGTCTTTGTCTTTCCAGACTTTCGATCTTCGTAATCCTTGATGGCCATATGCAGGGCATCGGCACCCAGATTAGAACAGTGGAGTTTATTCTTGGGAAGACCCTCAAGAGCCTTTGCCACATCTTTATTTGAGATTCTATTTGCGTCCTCCAGACTCTTACCCTTGGCCATTTCAGTGAGCATGCTGGACACGGCAATGGCCGCCCCGCATCCGAAGGTCTGAAATTTGATGTCTTTGATGAGCTCATCTTCCACCTTCAGATAGACACTCATCATGTCTCCGCACAAGGGGTTGCCCACCTCCCCAATGCCGTCGGCATTTTCTATAATCCCCACATTTCTGGGGTGCTTGAAGTGGTCCATTACAGTTTTTGAATACATAGAAGCGCTCCTATCCCGACCGTCCCTTTATCCCGAAAAGACATGGGTTCAGGGACGGTCTCTGTAATTGAAGAATCAACCTTTGATCTTTATATTGCGGCTCTTGGCGCCGCTCTTGACAGGAATGCTGACCTTGAGGATACCGTCATTCAAGGTCGCATCCACCTTGTCTTCGTCCACCTCCTCGGGCAGGCGGAAGGACCTTGAAAAGGATCCGTAACGGGATTCCTTCATGTAGTAGTTTT
>Ga0315535_1003039_pt1 | contig 10435 bp, 6 predicted proteins | sample SalMarSW160220MG_2_FD_203092 | JGI IMG/M metagenome (GOLD analysis project Ga0315535, IMG submission 203092) | Salt marsh sediment microbial communities from the Plum Island Ecosystem LTER, Massachusetts, United States - Salt Marsh Sediment SW1602-20 ...
CGGAAACACCATACCGTCGGCATGGGCGGGAATGACTGCGGGAAACAGCGCGAGCCCGGTGAGGGCAGACAACATTCTCTTGTTCAAAGTTGCTCTCCTTAGCTAAGCCATGAGTCGACGGGCCTCGGCCGTCGTTAACCAAATGCAGTTCTCAGCGTCGTCTTCTATCCTAGTCGGCTGGCAATGCTACCTCCGTCGCCATCTGAAACTCCGGAACCACCGTTCGATTGCGGCTTTCGCACATCCACGAAGGTGACCATTTAAGGTTCGCCAAACTCATTCGCCACTGATTGGGCGAAGTGGTTTCCTCGCAAACCCTTGAGGTTGAAGCGGCCATTGATCCAGATCCCGTAGGTCTCATGGCTGAACCAGTTTCCGGCGATCGTGTCGCGCTGCGGATCAACCGTCAGTAGCGAGATGCCGTTCGAGCCGTCGCTCCCGGAGTCCGGATCAGTACCATTATTGTCAATCCTGTTGGCGACGATGACATTCCCGCTCACGTTCTGATTTGGGGCATGGCTATGGATGTTGATCCCGCCCTCGCCGTTCTCTTTGAAGGTATTCTGCGTGATCTTGTTGTCATACGACGCCGCGCCTGGAAAGGGACCAAATGTTCCGATGCCGGCTCCCCCGTTTCTTTCAGAGTCGTTGCCCACAATGGTGTTGTCGTAGACACCGCCTTTAGACGAATCCGCCACCGCGGAAGGGTTGTGGGAAGGGAGCGTAATGCCGCAGTCATCCGCATTGTCCTTGATCACGTTTTGTGCGATCACGTTGTCGTGCGAGGGGCCGGTCTCGTCGGTGACGAGGATTCCGCCGACGTTGTGCGAAACGTTGTTCTCCATGACCTGCGAGTAGGTCACCGCCCATAGGTGCAGACCCTCACCGCAGTCGCCCGGCACGTTTCCCTGGGCCGCACACTCACCCTGCGCGGAGCCATAGCCCTGATCGTTGCCCTTCACGGTGTTCCCCACGATGGCGACGGCCGACGTCTCGCGGACCAGGATGCCCTCGAATGTGGCGTTCTTGACCGTGAATCCCTGGATGCGGGTCCCGGCAGATCCTCCACCCTCGACGAGGATACCGTTGTCCCAACCCGTGGCATCAATCGTGGCGTCCCGGCCGATGAGCGAGACTGAAGAGGTGATCGTTACCATCTCGGGATTAGGTACCGGATAGCACCGTGATGCGGCTTCGGGGCGGTGCGACCGAAAGCGCGTACCCGATACTGGCGCAAGGCGCTGCGGCGGAGCAGGCATTGCCGTCGCTGCCTGTGGTCGAGACAATGAGGTTTGCCGCGCGCGCTCCCGTCGCGCCGAATGCGGTTATTGCAACTAATGCCGAAGAGACGGAGACGATGCGTCTATAGAACATGGAGGTCCTTCCCTATTAGCGCTTCGCGCCCCCATGGCGCGAAACCAGATGCAAGCGCGTAAACCATAGATGCCCTTTATCGCAAAGGGCGGCGCGTGAGGAGGGTGGGTACGGAGCTTGTCCGGTGATTCCCTCAGGCGGTAAGCCTAGCGTAGTAGCTAGGGGACATCATTGGGCTATCGCGGGCCATTAAATTTACTTAATCCCGGCCAGCGACGGGCGCAGCTGCGGCATCCTGCGTTCGCTTAGCTCGCCCGAGCACAGACATGCGCCCCCAAGATTTGGGGTGCAGCGTTTACCAGTCTCGACCTCGGGTTCCGGCGGCAGTCCGGTCTCCGAGTTTACAACCGGGGCGGATGGCTGCAGGGCATGCATCTATCCGCCAGCGCGAAGCGGAGCACTGAGGTCCACATCCCTGGTCCGCTGTTCGCTAGATAGCGGCCGCCGCAGCATCCAACGGGGGTGACAGGAATGGGTCGGCAGCTGGCACTCGCGGGGCTGAGAAGATCCGAACGAGCGCAACCGGCCAAGAACTGCCGCCCAGCCGACTCGCTTCAGCGGAAGATCAGCGGAATTATGTAGTAACCGCACACGATCCGCGCTGGTCAGGCCGTGGGCATGCGGCAACTGCCTGAAATACGGATGTCTTTTGGGAGTAACTCAGATGGCAGGCCGGCGCGTAACGTGTTGATCTGACGGCCATGTGCAACTGCTACATAATTGCGAAGATCAGGCGCACACACCGGACATTTTACTTAGGCGCGCAGTATAGCGGCAAGAGGTCGATTTATACCGCTCGCGAACAGCAAACCGATCGTCCCCCTAAAAGGCCAGTCGTGACGTGCCTCGCTCTGCTTGAAGGCTTTCGATTGATCGAACAGGTTGGCCACTGAGCGGGCAAGTTGGATCGACAATTACCGCTAAGCGGACGCGCAGTCCAACAACTGGTTGATATCCTCGTTTAGGGCATCGGCGAGCCCCATCGAAATCTTCTTGCCGCGCTGGGCATCGACATAATGCCGCAGAGCATTCAACCGGTTGGTCGCCACCCAGGACCGGCCCTTTTGGAACAGCCGCTGCACCGCTGCTAGCCGGGACAGCACCTGTTTTGCCGCCTGCCTGCTCAAGTACCAGTCGGACGGCAGGTTGGTCAAGTGCCCCTGACCCGACTGCAGGCGTTCAATGACATCGCTCATTCGGCCCAGCTTGGCCGCCGGATCCATGGTCACGTCGACAGTTACTTGCTGGATGTCCGGGAGCGCCGTGCCGTCTTCGGGAAGGGACTCGACGAACAGGGTATGGAGACCGCAGCTGCGCGGCTGGAACAGCGCACCGGTCGTGATATCGCTGTCGGCCGGGATGCGCGGCAGAATTTGTGTATCGAACAGCTGGCCGCCCTGCGCCGGATCACCGTCATAGAACTGCACCAGCACATCGTCCAGATTGGGGCCGGTGAGGCTCTGCACAGCGTTCACCTGCACCCGATCGTTCAGCCGCACCCGGGTGACCGGCGCGCCGTCTTTCTCCACGTCCACGCTGGCGACCTGCAAGGTCTTAGGCGTGTTTTCTCCTCCCGGAGAGGAAGCGGTCTTGACCGCGACAGTAAACGCCTGCTTATAAAAACCCAGGTTGTTGCTGTAGGTCTCAACCGGGATGTCGGCCAGCGAATACACGTCCTCGGGGGGAATGGCGGTCAGGCCATGGCCGGGCATCTCCTTGACCAGGCTGCCGTTGCTGTCCTCGGCAAACGCCACCACCCAGAATTGCCAGTCGGTGTCTTGGTCCGAGGACAGCGTGCTGGTATCCCAGGCAGTTTTCGCGTACACCCAGTTGAGCGGCGCATTCGGGTCGGTGCACGGATCAACATCGCCTGACTGGGAGCCACCGCAGAAGGCCGGAATCGGGTCGAGAGGGTCCTCGCCGATGAACACCGCCTTGGCGAAACCGTGCGGCCCGTCGCCGGCGACAAACTGCTTGTTTTGTCCGTCCCAGGGCTGGGCATAGAAGCGCACATGCACCGTGCTGCCCTGCGGCAGGTTGGCGAGGCTGTAGTTGTAGACCCGCGCCCGCAGCGTCACCGTTTCGCCCGCCGTCACCCGATAGATCGTCGGTCCGTGGGTCGTGTCCCCTGGGGTCACGAACAGCCCCTTCATGTGGTAGAACTCATCGTCAGCGACGTTGGCGGGGTCCGGCGTCTGCCCGTCGGGCGTGCATGCCCCTGGGTCGCTGGACGGCACCCCGAAGGTGGAGCTGAAGCCGATTGGGCAGTTGAACGCCACCCGCTCGCCGTCGGTGCCTTGCGGTTTGCTTTGTCGCCAGCGTTGCGGATGGTTGAGCGCGATGTCGGGCGACTTGTAGGTTTGTGGCCACCAGTTGCCCGAGCTGTTGTTGAGGGGGTCGGCCGCGTACCCAACCGTGATGAATCCCTTGGCGTGCACCGTCGTTGAAGGCGCAAGATCGTCGATAACCCCGGCCGGTGGCGTCTGACCGAAAATAAACGATTGGCCCTGATACAGATACGCGTCGCTGGTGGTGGTGGCATCAGGCCCCAGCCCGCGGTTCAGGGTGATCCCCGTGGACTCGTCGAAGCTGGTGGTGGAGCTGTCCAGGGTGCGGGTGGAAAAGCTCTGATTGGAGGCGAAGGTCGCGCTGCCGCTGAGACCGAGCCCTTCGATGTTGGTGCTGCCGGAGACGCTCACCGATTCGTCGAAGGAGTGCGTGCTCACCGACCCGGTGGACACGCTTTGGCCATGCTGTTGAGCCCACTCCACCGATACCGACGCTGTGCCCTGCGAGCCCCAGACCGTATTCCCGCCGGAGAGTAGCTGCAGTCGGCTATCCCCTGCAGCCGTCTGCGGCTCCTCCTGCTCCAGCAGCGCCAGACTGCCCGGATAGGAAAACACCTGGCCCGGCTGCCAGGGGGGTTGATACCATGGCTGGGCCGACCCCAGGCGCATCTGCTCATACGTAATGTTATCCGGCGCCGAAAATTGCAGCACCAGCGGGTGTTCGCCTTCGGGGCAGGGCCCGTCGGCGGTGGTCACCGAATCGCCTGTCGCGGAATTCTTGACGCATTGACCGATGACGGGATAGGAATAGATATTGAGTCGTTCTACCGCTGCCGAGATCAGATCATCGAACACCGTCAACGCGTTCAGCGCATACGTTTCTTTCTCATAAGTGTTGAACGTTTTTGCGACCGTTTTCTTATGCAACTGCTTGGCGGACTCCTTCAGCGTGACCGACACCGAGTCGATGCCGGGCACCCCGTAGGAGATCTTCTCCTCCGCGGATTCCTCGAAGCCGTACGTGAAGCTGGTGGTGTCTTGGTGGCTGGCCGAGCTCGACGAGGTGGACCCAAAGCTGTATTGGGCGTTGTATGTCTCGGGGTACACCGTCAAATTCAAGACGCTCGGTGAGTCCCCTGTCGCGTTCCAGGGCGTGGCCCAGTCCAGGTGCATCGGCGGCAGGCCCAGGATGGTGTCGGGCTGGATGTACCCGGTGACCGTCGCCTTGGTGGGCGCCCCGAGCAGCAGCGAGCGACCCTGGATGTCGCCGGCGAACAGGGCGGCAGGGGGTAGGGGGTAGGGGGGCTTAGTGTACTCAGTTTCGAACCCCGCATATTGGCCTTTGCCGCCGCCCGACACGTAGCTGACATTCCCGTGCTTGTCGATGGCTAAAATGGCCAATCCCCCTCTGAACTTCTGAGAAGGGAAGCAAAAATTCTGATATAAGATAGCGACCTGCAGATTGGCGGGAATTTCAACTTTCCCGTTTTTGTCGAGCTGGTCGAAATTGCCGATGGCAATGTCACGCATTTCTGCGAAGGACTCGAGGCCGCCGCAACCGCTTCCGTTTTTGCCGAGATTGGAATAGTCTACGAACTTAGCGGGTGCCAGGTTGCCCTCTTTGTTTTCGTTGATCTGGTATACCGCCACATGACTGTAGTAATCCTCACCGGCGAAGTCCAACACAATCTGTTCCTTCCTGCTTGTCGCCCAGTCCAACAATCGTGCCGCTTTCGCATTTCCAAACACGCTGGCGTAACCCAGCGGCGCCGTACCATTGGCGGCGGGGGTAAGGCTCGGGGGCGTGTTATCGACGGAGAGGGCCGTCAAGTAAATATTATTGGTTGGTTCGCTCTGTCGCACGGTCACGACGGCGAGCTGATCTCTGGGGCCGTTGTCGTTTTGCGCCGGTGTGGCGCCGGTGAAATTCCCGGCCAGGACAACGACTCGGGTGATGTCATGGCCATCGTAAATGTCGGGGTCGAATGTCGTAGTCCCAACCTTCTCGAGTGTTCGATCGAGCTCGCGCGAGAACCGGTAGATGTTGACGACAACCTCAGGCCCGAACAACGGATACGCCACGATGACTTCCGGGATGCCGTCGCCGTCGAGATCGCCGGACGTGATGGATGCCGTGCCGATATCGTTCGCGCCGACCGGAAAGTCGGCGGGAGTGTAAGGGCCGGGGTTGAGGCCCTTGGACAGGTCATTGACATCCTTGGCGGTCACGAACTCGAGGTAGCCGTGCCATTTGCCGTCGTTGCCGATGTCGGTCTGGGCCAGCACGAAATCGTCGTAACCGTCGCCGTTGAAATCGGCCATGGTCATGCCGTGAGGGACCGGTGTCTCGGTCAAGGAAAACGCCTGGACATTGATGGGCGGCCCCTGGTCGCGGATGGTGACCATTCCTTGGGTGGCGGTGACGATGACGTCGCGGGGAAGGTTGAACATGCGCCCGACAGCGCTGGCGGAGGCCGCCGCGGTCGGCGCGACCTCGAACGGTCCGGCGGTAGACGCGATTTGTGAGTCTTGCGTCAAATTGACGACGACATGCTGGTTCGTCGACCCGCCAGTATTAGGCCGCCCGTAGGCCGCCACCAAGTCATCCACCGGCAGCAGCGAGCGCTCCCCCTGCAGGATGTCAGTCACGGTGGTAAAGCACGGATCGCTGGGGTAGTCGGCGCTGCCGCAGCCGCTGCTATCGCCCGCTTGCTGGGCGAGCACGGGCCGGCTGCCGGCGATAAGCCCGAAGGCCATGAGAAGGGCAATGAATGCGCTGCGGGAGCGCGCGAGGCGAGGTGTGAACATAGATTTTCGCTCCTCTGTTTTTCTTTCCGGTTATTCCCGTACAGGCAGGAATTCCGCAGCATCAGCAAGCCCGGTGCCCACTTGGGCGGTCATGATGCCATGGTGCATACAGCCGGCCTTGCTGCGGAAACTCACCCTACGCGCTCTCGAACTTGCTCCGCTTACTCCTAGTTGCACCGCTGGGGGTTGTCAAGGGCGCCCCTTGGGAGTCCCGTCGCCCGGCCATGACGAGCTGTAGGGCCAGTGCGGGCGGTGCAGGGACGGGCCCGTCGCTGCTCTCGTGATTCCAGCGTCATCGATGAACGGTCGCCGCTCGTTCGACCGGTCCGCCGGTGACGCGGAACCCTGCGTTCCCTTACCGCCACAAGTTCCAACCATTCGCGCCGAGGCCCAGGGCAACGGCTACGCCGCAGGCGAGCGCCACGAACGACAGCACGGCCATCGGGGCGATGCGGGGTGCCGCGGCCGCGGTGGCGTGCGCCCCGTGCTGCGCGGGTTCCGCACCGGCCTGATCGCCATGCGCCATGGCATGGCTGCCCTCGTGCGACGCGGCGGCGCCCGGCCCCGAGCGCACCGTGAGCATTCCGTGCTTGAGCCCACGGGTGACCAGCCACCAGTTCATCGGGTAGGCGACCAGGAATCCCACGAGAAGGGCCATGCTGATGGCGAACCAGAACTCGGGCCGCATCGCGTCCGCCGCCGCCGGCACCGCCGCGCGCCAGGCCGCGGCCACCGGCAGCATCCCGGCCATCAGCAGATTCATCGAGAGAAGCTCGGAGACGAAGGTCCGGCGCAGCGAGCGCAGGAAAGAGCCCCCAACCATCTGCCGCATGAACAGCGCCTGAAAGATCGACCAGCCGAATCCGAACCCGAGCGCGTATTCCAGCGCCATCTCCGCCGGGCCCCGCAGCAGCAGTGTCCCGGCGATGACCGCGCCCGCAATGATCCCGATGCCGTCGCCGGCAACGCAATGCATGGTCGAGCCGAGGACCTGGCGCCAGGTCACGGCCACGTAGCGCTCGTGCAGACCCGGCAGCGGCTCGCGACAACCGAGCACATAAAGGAAGGCCCCCAGCGGCCCGGTATAGAGCGTCAGCAGGACGAAGCCCCACTTGAGAACGGGAGATTCCGGCGTGCTCCGAACATCGACGGCAACGAACACCACCGCCATCGCGGTCAGGACGAACCAGAGAAGCATGACTCCCTGCAGCATGGTGTTCTTCTTCCTCCACGCATTTGCGAGATGAACCGGAGCTCCCCTGACCGCCCCTTCAACGACCGGTCGCGCCGCGAGCAGCCGTCCCTTCAGGCCGCCTTGCCCCCTCCAGAGCCCGTGGTCCTCCGCGGAGAGACCTCGCTCAGCCCAGCGGGCGCGCCACCACCCTGGCCGCCCCGAAACCTCCAGTCAGCCGTGCCTGTTCGGCGGGATCGGCGAAGCTGTCGGACCAGATTTTCACTGGCAGCGCGGAGTCGCTCATTGTCTCCATCCCCATCCTGTCTCCGTCTCAACATGGGGCTAAAGAATAGGAAATAAGAATAGGAAATCCAGCCGCACGACGGCTGGATTGGGCTGGATAGGCATAAGGGCTTATCCAACAGGCGCAGACGCGATGCAATGTTTCGGCACCCGTATCCCCTGCTCGAGCAGGGATTGCATCGAGTTGTCCGAGACATAGGGGCGAAGCTGGTGACCGTCGTCCGAGGATCGAGCAGACATCAGCGCCGACGGAGGGTCCGCTTGCCGGCTCGACGGGAAGCAGTAACATGGGGCCGGGCCTGCTAGTCTTCGTCCAGCGTAGCCTGTCGGCCGACAATTCGCCTCATGAGCTTCCTTCCAACGCATGGCCGTCCGCCCCAAGGACCTGATCTACGCTGTCGATGAGCGGCCCCCGCTCGGACGCCTCACGCTGCTCGGCCTCCAGCACGTGGCAGCGCTCTTGCCGTACCTCGTCCTGGTCGCGATCGTCGTAAACAAGTCGGGGGACGCGCCGCGAGTCGCCCACAACGCGATCGCTCTGGCGATGATCGCCACGGCCTTCATGACCATCCTCCAGGCGTTGCATCGCGGTCCGATCGGCTCGGGATATCTCGCCCCGCCTGTGGTCTCTGCTATCTACCTGTCACCCTGCCTGCTGGCCGCCGAGCGCGGTGGCCTGCCATTGGTCTTCGGAATGATCATCTTTGCCGGGCTGCTGGAGGCCGTGCTCTCCGTTGCCCTGCCCCGCCTTCGGAAGGTCTTTCCCCCGGTCGTCTCCGGGATGATCGTCATGGCCGTCGGGTTCGAGCTGGGGCTGATCGGCGTGAGAGAGGTTTTGCACCAACTGCCCGATGATCTGCTGCCAGACCAGCCGCTCCACTACCTGGCCGCAGCCGTCACCCTGGCGGTGATGGCAGCCCTTTCGGTCTGGGCAAAAGGGTTGCTGCGCCTGCTGTGCTCCCTGCTGGGTATCGCTTCCGGCTACCTGTTTGCCGTCAGCGTCGGACTGCTCACCCCGGCCAAGCAGCAGGCAATCGCCGCGGCCCCGTTCCTCGCTTTCCCGAATCCGAGCTTTCTGTCATACGCGTTCGACCCCGAGCTCATCATTCCTTTTGTCGTCGCCGGACTTGCCAGCGGGTTGCGCGTTATCGGCGTCATCACGACCTGCCAGCGCATCAACGACGCAGCTTGGACGCGCCCGGAGATGTCCAGCATTCGCGGCGGCATCCTCGCCGACGGGCTGGGCTGCATGATCAGCGGCCTGCTCGGTACCCCAGGCACGAGCGCCGCACCCAGCCTGGTGGGGCTTTCCAAGGCCAGCGGAGCGACCAGCCGCACGATCGCCTGGGCGATTGCGGTCTGGCTCCTGCTCTTCGCATGCCTGCCAAAGCTGGCGACGCTGATCCTTACGATGCCAAGGGCAGTGATTGGCGCGGCCCTGGTCTTCAACGGCAGCTTCATGCTTGTGGCCGGGATCCAGATCCTAACCTCGCGGCCGATGAACGTACGAACCACGCTCATCATCGGCGTACCGACCCTGTTCGGCCTGAGTCGGCAGGTCATTCCAGGCTTTTACGAATCCTTGCCGCATTGGCTGCAGCCGGTCACCGGATCCATCATCAACATCACGCTCATCGGAGCGGTGCTGGCAAATCTGGTGCTGCTCATCGGGCGCAAGCGCACGCAGATCATCACGGTATCGACCTCGAACGAGACCGGCGGTAATGCACCGCGCCCGTTGCAGGAGATTGAACGGCAGTGCGCCGCCTGGGATGTTCCAGGCGACATCGTGCGGCGTGCCAAACAGAGCGCCGGGGAGTTGCTGGACCTCATGGCCGCTGGCGGTAACGCGGAAGGTCCCATCCGAATCCTGCTCTCCTACGACGACTTTGCGCTGACGGTGACGCTGACCTACCAGGGCTTCTTACCTAACCTTGCTGCGGATCAAAGACCCACAAGCGGGATGGTCGAGGAGCAGAGCTTCGCGATTGGACTGAGCGGATTCCTCTCTGCCCTGCAAGCCGATAGGATTGAGCGGCAAGCGCACGGCGACGATTGCCGCGTGAAGCTCGTGTTCTACGTTTAGGCTTGCAGGCAGGCGCTGGATTTACAGCTTTCGATTGACGCCCGTACGGACCGGTGCCGTCGCGCCGCGGATGTCTATGCCGTATAACGCGCGGTCGCGCATGCGCGCGGCCAGGTCGAGACGATTAACGGCAGAATAGGGTGAGAACAAGGAGACCAGTGACGCTCGCTGATGTGCCTGTCGTGCGTCGAGAAGTCGATGCGGTGAAATGTCCGCTCTCGGTTTTTCAGCCGCATCTACGCGCCGCGAGCCCAGTGGCTGCAATGGGTCGCAAGCGGTCCCTCGCCTGATTTACCGAGTGGGGCTCTCCCCGGCGCGGAAGCGATGAGGACCGAGGTACCCGCAGGGTAGGGAGGAGGCCCCTCTCTAGTGCATGCGAGCCGCATTGACACGGTCGCGCAG
>Ga0315535_1003040_pt1 | contig 10431 bp, 5 predicted proteins | sample SalMarSW160220MG_2_FD_203092 | JGI IMG/M metagenome (GOLD analysis project Ga0315535, IMG submission 203092) | Salt marsh sediment microbial communities from the Plum Island Ecosystem LTER, Massachusetts, United States - Salt Marsh Sediment SW1602-20 ...
GAAATGGGTAACTTTCCAATCATTTCCTACTTGCCTATCTCCATGTAAATCTGTAAGAACACCATCATCGAATGGATAGAACCAAAGGTCATTGCTCTTATTCACTGTAATCAAATCTGGTTTTCCAGGAGTTCTCCAATGACCTACGAGATAGGTCCAGTCTTCTCTGAAATCCTTGTTAGATTCCCATGTTTTATCATCTGTGAATGTATAGTGATCTTTATTCTGATTTGGCCCAAATGGATAGAGACGTAATCTTTTGTCTCTGTATGCCAACATATCAGGCGTCCCGTTCCCTAGCCATTCTCCCATGAGAAGATGTTGATAGTGTTTAGTCTTGAAATCATCACCGACTTTGTAGTTTCGTTGTTTATAGAAGGTCTCGCCATTGAATTCAAAGACAACGAGGTCTCCATTGTCTTTTCTAATGAGAATATCCGGTGTATCACCACCGCTCCAATACCCGGGGTAGATATCTAGTACTTTGTCCTTTTCAAAACCGTTTGCTACTTTTTCTTTGCTACCTAAGTCTTTGAAATTCTTTCCGTCCCATGGATATAATCTTAGGTCTCCATCTTCATCACGAACAAGAAGATCAGATGTTCCATTGTTTGTCCACTCTGCAACATAATAATCTAGGGTTTCTCTGAAACCCCTACCGACCTTATCTCCAGTCCCTCGATGTATGAATGTTTCTTCTTGGAAGGGGAAGAATTTGAGGTCTCCATCTTCTTCTAGAACGACAAGTGAGTTTCCCCCACCAATCCTTCTCTTTCGAGTCGGGGTAGCAGTTGGCATCCAGTATCCAGGTAAATATTTCTTGAAGTGCCAATCTCGACCAACTTCCCGTCCGGTCTTCTGGCCTTTTGGTGCATAAAATTTGTACTTTTCCTCATTCAAGAAGAGAGGGTACCATTCTAAATTACCATTATCTTTTCTAATAATCAAACCAGGCATTCATAGAGCCTCCAAATGAATAGTTTCAAACATCATTGATAACACTTTGGTGGATTCATTCTGAATATCCTAATTGCAATCCTTTTTGTACGAGACATAAAATTTCAGGTCTCGTGGAATTCATGAATGAAAATCCCATTCTCCAACTGTTTAATGTAGCAATGCATTTTGGTGTCAAAATTCTCTTTAAGGATTTCAATCTCTCCATTTATCAAAATGAGGTCATTGGTCTAACTGGATCTTCAGGATCTGGAAAAAGCACTATTCTCAGAATCATTGTTGATCTGCTAACGCCCTCTTCTGGGAACATTTCAGTTCTAGGAAAGCCCATTCACGAGTGGGAGCCTCGAGAGTTGAGACGGACAGTGATACTTGTTCCTCAGGATAGTCAGATGTTCACAGGAACAATAAGGGATAATCTTGTTTGGGGTTTGGTAAGACAAGGAGAAACAATTGATGATGATTCATTGTATGAAATTCTTCGCGAAGTCAAATTAGATTCGATGAATCTTGATAACGATGCATGTAACCTCTCTGGAGGTGAAAAACAACGTGTAGCTATTGCTCGCGCGCTGGTAATGAATCCAAAAGTGTTGCTGTTGGACGAACCAACTTCAGCATTGGATGAAGAATCTGCCTTAGCAGTCGAAAATGTTCTCAATGATGTAATCCAGAAACATAAGATTAGCATTCTTATTGTCACTCATAATAAAGAACAAGCGCGTCGATTTACATCACGTATAATCGAACTGGAAAATAATCTGGAGGGCGACTAATGCAACTAGATTTCACTTTCATACAATCACTTTGGGATTCAATTCCTGTAGATATCCAAGTCGCTCTTGGTCGATATTTTGTGGCTCTCGTTCTTCTTGCTGTTTTACTGATTATCACAAAATGGCAGAACATTAGAATCAGAAATAAGCTACTCATTGGCACTGTTCGTGGCACAATTCAAATCATTTTGATGGGTTTGATCTTGGTCTACATTTTCAATCTTCATGATGTATTCATCATGTTTGGAGTTCTGACGTTCATGGCCATATTCGCTGCATATACCACGGCATCGAATCTCGAAAGAATTCCGGGTGTATTTAGAGCAACTCTCCCTGCAATATTACTAGGTCCTCTTTCAGTCATGGCTGTTAGCGTAATGCTTGGAGTAGTTGAACCAGTTGGTGAATTCGTGATTCCGATGGGTGGAATGGTAATCGGGAATTCTATGACCATTTCTTCTTTGGTTATTGATAGGATGTGGTCAAACGCTCAGAAGCAAAGAAGTTTGATTGAAACTGCTTTAGCCTTGGGAGCTACACCGTTTCAAGCAGTTGAGGAAACCATTCGAGAATCGATAGAAAGCGGATTATTACCCAACCTCAATAGGTATGCTTCACTAGGTATTGTTAGTATTCCAGGTTTGATGAGCGGAATGATAATTGGAGGTGCAAACCCTATTGTTGCAGCTCTTCTCCAAGTTGTGGTTTTCATCATGATTTTTCTATCAGCAGTTATTGTCGGTCTTGTTATATCTCGGATATTTCTGAAAAGAATGTTCAATTACCGCTTGCAGCTTACAGTCCCTCCGCCTAGCTTAAAATGAAAAACGTTCAGAGGGTAAACGTTTTAGGTGGCATCTTTCCACCCCGGACCTAGTCACTAGAGGCTTCAATCATGAGTGAAGAAACCTTTGATGTCATCATTGTTGGTGCTGGAGTGCTGGGTGTTGCTACTGCATACCATATACAGAAAAACAATCCTAGCAAAAAGATTCTACTTGTCGAAAGAAATTTAGCTGCAGGTCAAGCTAATACTGCTATGAGTGCGGCAGCTGTAAGAAACATGTTTGCCTCGTCCACAAATCAAGTTCTTACAGATACATCAATCAAATACTTCGAACATGTCCAGAATGAACTTGGTCATGATTTGCTTTTTGAGAAAACAGGTTATCTCTGGCTATTGAGCAAACAGCAGTTTGAGCATGAAAGTGTCCAAGTCTGGATGCAGAGAATGGAGAAATCAGGTATCTCTTACAAGGTCTACAACAAAGAAGAGCTCAAGGAAATGATTCCGAGTCTTGATGTTGATTTCAAGAATGATGAAGCAGCTGAACTCATGAACCTCCATGAGATTTCTTATGGTCTCTTTGGAAAAGATTGTGGTGTCCTTGATCCAACCCGCCTTGTTGAATACTACTTTGATGCCTTCAAAGAAATCACTCATATAAAACCCAAGTTTGGAGTAAATGTTGAGAAACTACTTCTTGAGGCAGATCCCAAACTGGATCTTCCTGGTGAGCCGTATGTCTGGCAAAATAAACGCATAACTGGGGTAGTTACGAACAAAGGTACCTACAGGGCTGACACTGTGGTTATAGCGACTGGTGCCTGGACAAATGAACTTCTTGATCCCGTCGGAATCGACAGTAAAACAAAGGCAAAGAAAAGACAGATGTTCGTTATCCACGCAGAAGATAATCCCAAACTGCTTGAATTTCTAGAAACAAAGGGATTCAATGAGATGGGTTGCATTCCTTTTACGATTCTTCCATCTGCAGGCGTGTACTTCAGACCACAACTACAGGAAAAGGGTTTCTGGGTAGGTTGCGGAGATAAATTCGGTAGAAAATACGAATACATTCAAACTGATGAGATGATGATACCTGAAAGTGCCTACTATGAGAACAGTGTGTACCCTGTGCTTTCCGAGTATATATCTGCATTCGAAGGAGCTCGACCTGTAAATAGTTGGGCTGGTGGTTACTGTTATTCACCAGACAGCATACCGTTTGTCTACAAAGAATGTGGAGTACTTGTTGTGAATGGTGCAAGTGGCTCAGGTATAATGAAGGCTGATGCGCTTGGTCGAATTGCTGATGCTCTCTATCGCGGTGAATCTGAAGCAGAACTCTATGGTGGTAAGATGGTCTCCACAACGATGCTCACCATCAAGCAACGGAATGTTGAGGTTGAGAGCGTAGTCATCTAGATCTTTTCAAATATCTGAATACTTGGATACTCAATGTTAAAAGTAGTCAGTGGCATATGTATTGCTGACAAGAATCTACGGAGAGGGCATAATGAAATTAAGGAAATTTCCTTCATTATTACTAATTCTCGTAATTAGTCTTCAATTATTTGCATTGCCGCAAACTTGCGATAGTAATCCAATTGTCGTTAATGATACCAATGTTGGCGGCATTTATGCAAATTGTAGTCATGTGCAACTTCCAGAAGCTGATGTGAATATTCATGTCAAATATCTGGGTGCATCAATCTTTGATGTAAGTGTATCATGTAGATTTACCATTTACTCCAATATCACCCAGACAAGCATGCTTGCATTTGCTTACCCAAAATCTTGGATAGAGGACTATCCCCCCAACCAAAATGAAACTTTCGACATATTGTTATTTGACATTGAATTTGATGGCAAAACTATCGAAACTTGGAACTTTGAATGGAAAGATGCAGTTTGGGTTAATGAAGTGGATGATAAATGGGATATCCTTGCCGTACAACCAGCTTATGTTGGATTTAATGTGGAATTAGAATCGTACACTAATCATACTTTGGATGTTATGACTAGTTTTCGAAGGACAACAGTTAGAGATGATTTTAGTCTATCTTACATATATGCTAGTGCACAGACCTTTGAGGGATACGTAGATGAAACCATCACAATGGAAATCGAAGAATTAGTTCCACTTGCTAAGATCCAATTTAGTTCACAACAAAATATGATCACTAGAATTGAGAATCAAGTGACTACAGCAACTTGGAATCTTCATTTCGATCAAGCACCTGGGTATTATGTTTTTACATGGTTGACAATAGATGAAAATGAAACGTATTATGGTCAGGCATTCAACAGTTTTGAACTCTTAATTATTGGAGCATCCATCAGCTCTATTATCATAGTTGTTGTTTTAGTCTTACGAAAATTTTCCGTTAAACTTTGATAATCATTTGAAAGTCACGTTATTACAAAACCCTAAAAGGCGAATGAAAGCAGTTAAAGAGTAGCCATTAGGCTTCTACAGCCCGACTGTATATCAGGCTCTCTATCCGAGAACCAACTTCCAGGCAGGCATAAACCGATGTACGAAAGACATCCGCTATCAAGAGGTGGATCATATGAGCAGCGACAAACCAGAGAATGGAAGTATCTCCATAATGGCATTGGAGTCTGGCATCAAGTATGCCAGTTTAGAAGAAGCCCCTGATGAACCCCTGCTCATAGAAGTAATCGGTATTCGTCCAAATGATTTGGCTAAGCTTTCGCACCGTTTTGAAATCGATTTAGAAGATCTTCAAGACGTACAAGACCTTGACGAGAGACCTCGTCTTCAAATCGAAGATAAGTTTACGATGATCGTTCTACGTGTACCTGTGAATCTGAGGGAACAGGAACGTGAGTATTCCACAAATCCAATAGGCATTTTCACAAATGGAAAAGACATCATAGTCATACAGAATGATCAAGTCCCTATAAGAAAAGAGAGATTACGAAAACGAATTCGGTATAGTACTACTGTAGCTGAGATCATATACAAATGGATAGAGATTGTTATTCATTCCTTTGAGACCACACTGGACCTAGTTGAAGCAACAATCAATGAAACTGAAGATGTTATTATGAGTGAAATATATCCCTCTCAACTTGAATGGTTTTTCCAACTATCCCGAGATGCAATCTTTATGGAGACCTCGCTCAAAGCGAACATGAAGGTACTTCGACGACTGAAGAGATACCATATCGTTGGACGCATGATTCTTGATGTTGATAGATTAGAGGAACTCGAAGTCGATCTTCAGCAGCAGGTGGAACTCAGTGCAATCTATAGGGAACTGATAGCAAATGCGATGAGTGCATACGACAGTATGGTCAGCCATAATCTAAACAAAGTCATCAAAACTTTGACTTCGATATCTCTGCTTGTAAGTGTACCAACATTGATTGCTAGTGTATATGGAATGAATGTTAATCTCCCTTTGGAAAATGAACCTCTCGCCTTTGGTCTAATCATATTAGGTAGTTTACTCGTCACTTTCCCATTACTGCTATTTCTTAGAACAAAAGGTCTAGTCTAGGTACCTACGTTTACAGAGTATAATAATGATACAGCAAACACACCTACAGCCAGAAGAAGTGCTATTAGTATTGTAAGCCTAAGCCAAGCTAAGTATCCTAAATCCGGTCTTTCATCTCTTTTCTCCTTGACGAATCGACTTACAAAGAAAAGAGCAGATGCTAGTGCAAGGAGTAGATTCTGATAGAATTCACCGAATAGAAACGTGAATGCGAATCCTGTAAGTGCAAAGAATAACGGAGCAAAGAAAAGATGAATCATTTTCCTACCCGTTACTGGATACATCACAAATGAAGCGATGAAGACAGACAGATATATTGCAGCTAATGGTGGGAAGAATGCTAGATAGGATGATAGATACGCTATTGTTCCTGCGAGAAGTGAAAGTGCAATCCATAGTGGTGTTACAAGAGTCTTTGGAATCCATGATACGTAGGCTGAAGTAATATACATGCAACAAGCAGGAAACAACGAAAGAAGTATTGCCAGAATTTGTGCTTCCAGAGTTATCGCAGGAACATAGAGATAATAGAGTAGTATTGCAGTTACACTCAAAGGAATTGGTACCCACGCACCAACGAAGTATTCATCTCCAACATCCAATTCTCGCCGTAGTATTAGAACGAGCAAGCATATTGAAAGGACCGTTATTGCTACTGCAAGATATGGATACCCATTATCATAAAGTCCACAAAAAGCACTTGCTCCAAATCCTAAAACTGTGAGGAATGCGCTTACTGATCCAAATCTGCTTTTCACTTTGCGCCGAACAATTCCTATGAACAGGAGCAATAATCCAAGTATCATTGTTGGAAAACCAAAGCTTGGCACAACATAGAGGAAACCAACAATTGGCATATTTAGAAGCTCACTGAAGAATGGATAGCTCATTATTCCAAATATCAAAACGAACGCAACTGAGAATACTGTCCAAGCAATGAAACCATACCTATCGAAGATATACTGCATGTAACTGTTGAATTTAGCCACAAGAGTTCGAAATAGCAATCCTAGGTCTTTAAGCATCTTCACAAGTAGCTTGAGTTGATATGAAAACAATGGAGCTTCAAATATCAACAACACGAGAATAGTGCCAGGAATTGTGTAGAACAGGTTATCCCCAAGTAGAATCTGCAAGAAGATGTAAACACTTGGAACTATCGCAAGTCCTGTAATTCCGTAGAACATTCTCTTTAGATAGTCTAACGCAAGTGACTTACATACAACAACTAGAATCAAGAAAGTTCCTGCTAGTGAAAGAGATATTTTCAAAATCAGAGAATAACTACTAAGGTAACCATCAGTCAGCGTGAGGATGAGAAATGAAAGAAGTAGTCCTGGTCCAAGAAGTACGATTGTTGGTTTTCGTAACCTCATAGCTACTACTTCTTCTAATAGATGAGACCCGACAAAATACAATGATGCAGGAATTAGAATCAGAGAAATATTCCAAATTTGAATTAGGTCTATAAATGGCTTCTCTTGATTAGTCAGAGAAATGTAAATTCCAATAAGAACGCCTAATAGCATTGGCAATGCAAATGCCGCCTCAAGCTTGTTATCTGAAATGATTCTTCGGCACATCGAAACAAAGGATATGATTTTCCCATAGGTCACTGGTAGACTAACAATTACCCAAACAAGCGCACTATATAGAAGCAAAGGAAATGGATCAATTATTTGCTCATTTCTCACCCAATAGATAATCGTTAAAGCTGTAGATAGTGATAGATTTACTTCTAATGCTATTTTCCTAGGTTTCTCATGTATTAGGAAGAAATAGATAATTCCAGCAAGTGAGAAACTAAGAAGCCCAAGTCCGAAAATTACCCTGGTATCGATAGTCAATAGTAATCCACTTTGCAAACCGAGCGCAATAGATCCGATGATGGCCGGAATCCATTGTTGGTGATATTTTGATTGATTATCTTCTAATTGAATGGATTTCTCAGCTTTAATGAAGTAAGGAGTTGCGAATATCGAGTAAAGAATGAAACCTATGCCCAGCAATAATAGTGGGCTATTAGGGAGTTGCAAAGAAAGCATATTCCATCCTGTGAATAGACTAGTCAAACACAATGCCGCAAATGCTGAAACTATAATCCAAGGACGTCTGAACGAAAACCAATCCACTGCTTCGAATGCCGGGATAAAGATTGTTGAAAGAAGAATTATACCTACTCCAATTAGTACCACATTAGATTCGAGCATGAAACCTATTGTAGCATGCCACACCCATATGATTTCAACAAGAAGGATTGATGAGGACATTGCTGGAATAAGTTCAGACTTGCTCTTCCAATCAGATTCAGGTATTTTCAATTCTAACAAAAAGAAACCAGTAACAAGTGTTGGAATCACAAGAATCACAGATTCAAATATGCCATAGAAAATGTACCATACCAAGCTAACCAAGAATGCTATGATTGCAGAGAACAGGTGCCAATTATATTGTCGATATGGTTCCTGTTTCGAACTCCAAAACAAGAATATTGCAATTATCACAAGGCTTGGATAGAATTCCAATATTGTGGTGTAAAGAAAGAACATTGTAATAAATTCAAAGACTAAAGCTGATAGTGTAAGAGTTACTGCAAATGACATTGCATACTCTAACTGAACACTCATGATTCTAGTATTAGCAACCATTAGGCTTGTGAGTAGTATCAAGAGGAATGATTCTCCAACTATTACAAGATCATTTATCCCTTGGTTAACTAGCAAAGCAGCTATCAATGCTAATAGAAATGATTTTACGTTAGCATGATGAATGTTGTATTTTTCGAATATGACTTTGAGCTCTGGCACTTCGGGTACTCTCCAAAGAACTTCGAAGCCAATTGAAAATCCAATTAGTATGGCTACGATTCCTATTGGTTGAAATATTATAGAAACCACAATTCCTAATGTAGCCGCAAAGATACACCACGAATACTTACGCAAATTGCTAACGTAGGAGAGAAACAGTGTTTCAATGCAGAGATACCCAATTAGGAGCAGAAATACGTCATAGTTCACTAAGAAGAAGTGCCAAAATATAATCCCGAAGAAAGACCCGGTTATGAGAGGGTAGGCTATCTGAATCCTATCAGTTTCATCAATGAATAGAACCGAGGATAGAGAAGAACTGAGCACAATTAAGAGATACTTGGTGAAAATATCAACAGGAGCCAAATAAATTCCGATGAGAACCAGAGACCCTGATGCAGTTATGGCTGGAAGTTTTGATGATTCTAAATACGTAATCCTTTGACTTGCAAATATCATCAAGAATCCAAATATGAATATAACACCTAATATTGACAAAATCAGGTCTAGGTTTTGAATAAGATAGATGATATTGAAACTCAGAGTTGAACAAAGTACAGTAAGGCCAATTGATAATAGTTTTTGATTTTCTCCAGAGTTTATAGTGAGAGATGGTAGCCATATCAGCAGTAGTATAGTTACAAATGATAGAATACTAGGTATAGCAGAAATTGGATATAATTGAAAGAATGGATAAAGAAGAAACACCAATTCTCCAGATAGAATAGCTGCCGCAATACCAACTACTACAACAAGATGACGTGCAATTTGTACGACGGCTAATTGTACGCCATACATAAATGCATTAGCAAGTGCTTTCAATCCTTGAAGATATTGTTTGTATGCAACTGGAATAAGAATAATGAATATAGTTAGTATAATGACTGGAAAACCTTGATTCACAATAATTACAAGCAATAGAGCCGCAGGAAATGAAAACAATACGTATAGGACATTAATGATCTTCAAGGGTGTCTTTGTTAGTTTGAGTGGAAGTAATCCGATCCCTAGCATAATTAGACAGACCAGAGTAGTTACTGATTCACCAAATTGCATTACAAAGTTCAGAAAACCGAATCTAGCTAATGTAGTGAGAATTGAACACCAAGTCACTGGAACGAAATATTGCTGAATATGTTCTGAAAATGAATTTCGAAATATCGTTACGATTATTGTTGCAATTAGAACTACAAGGGATAATGATAAAACCCAATCTGAATGTTGGATGAATGTTACGGCAGTCAGACTAAAGACTAGTGAGAGCACAGTAATGATTATCGGAATGGCCCTGGGGCGTTCAGTTCTTCTTATGTAAAAAGCAGGTGACCAAATTACAAGTGCTATTAGGATGAACGTAAGGGCGATTGGAATGATTGGAATGGGATATGATGCGAAGTATGGGGAAAAGTATTGGCTGATGATATAAGAAAGGGTGATCCCAATTACACCCAAAGATATGATGATATTGATTGCCACAAAGAGAAGGAAAAGGCGAATCCCATTGAGAGTAGCATTACCTAAGTATCTAATAAATCGATTATAGTGTTGATAGGCAACAGGGATTGGAAGTAGAATTG